>Ga0315280_10007985_pt1 | contig 14012 bp, 11 predicted proteins | sample YL17G06_40_MG_FD_203697 | JGI IMG/M metagenome (GOLD analysis project Ga0315280, IMG submission 203697) | Sediment microbial communities from Yellowstone Lake, YNP, Wyoming, USA - YL17G06_40 | ecosystem: Environmental > Aquatic > Freshwater > Lake > Sediment | place: USA: Wyoming | collected...
AATATGTGGGCTAGCAACCAACATACTCATCGCCAAGTAACATGTCTTCCCCACAAAATTACACCCCCCGCCCCCCTCTCCTTTGTGTGCGTGCGCGCGCCCGATCGCGGGGTGGGTTAAGTCAATCAGGGTTCAAGAAGGCGCAACCGTCAAAAAAGACTCCGTCCTAGTCGTTGTGGAATAGGCCGGATCGCATCAACCTCTCAGCCTTCTGATGATCTCTTGAGTTGCAGTTGATTTGTTCAAAGTGTAAAAGTGAATCCCAGGGACTCCATGAGCGATCAGCTCCTTGCATTGCTGGACAGCATGTTCAACGCCATATGGCTGAACTGCCTCTAGATTGTTCTGAATGGGTTCAAGGTCTCTCACCACCTTTTCGGGGATCGTTGCTCCACAGATTCGAGTAAACCGAACGATTTGATTGTAGTTTGTGATCGGCATGATCCCCGGGATGATGGGGACAGTCACTCCCTTTTCGCGCATTCTTTTTTCAAAAGTAAAGAAATGGTCGTTGTCGAAGAAAAGCTGCGTAATGATAAAATGCGCTCCAGCTTTCACTTTTTGACGAAGATAGTTCCAATCCGTTTCTCTGTCCGGCGATTCGATGTGTCCCTCAGGATAGCCGGCAACAGCGATGCATAGAGGATAGGAAGCGCGGATAAATGCCGTCAGTTCGCTTGCGTACCTAAATCCATCGGGATTAGGGATGAACCTCGTTTCTCCTTTAGGGGGATCACCGCGGAGCGCAACTACATTTTCGATTCCTGATATTTGCAGCTCGTCTAGAATGTTTTTGATTTCCTGTTTTGAGTGCCCAACACAGGTGAGGTGTGCCATACTTTCCAAACCGATTTCTCGTTTTGCACGCTTCACAATCTCAATTGTTTTATCCCGGGTTGCACCGCCAGCACCGTAAGTCACAGAGATATATCCCGGGTTCAGCTTTTTGACTTCCTTTAGAGTTACAAAGAGTTGAGTCATCTCCTCCTCTGTTTTTGGGGGGAAGAATTCGAGAGAAAATATCAGCCGGCTGCTTTTCAGTGTCTCAGTAATTCTCATGAGAGCACCTCATCCTTTTCCAAACGAGGTCTCCACACAACTTGTGTGGGGGGAATCACTGTTAAGGCAGAGGAGCTTGGTCATTCCGTTATCGTTCACCGGTTCAGGAAAGTGATTGCCTAGACAACTCCGCACCTTTCACAATGTTGCAAAGCTTTGCGTATGCTACGTCCCATGAACGTGTGCGGAGGCCGCAATCTGGGTTTACGTGAATTCTTTCTGGGTCTCCTAGAATTTTCGCAGCATAGTCTATCCTGTCCTGAACCAGCTGGGGACTCTCAACCTCATCGACATGCACGTCCGCAACCCCCAACCCAATCTCTCTATCGTCATCGTACTCGTTAAGTAGCTTCAACTGGTCGTAAGCTTCCCTTTTCCCATTATCGCGGTTGGCGAACTCTAAAGCCAGTTGGCTGCAGTTCTTCAATTCCAAGATGTGCGGGTAAAGTAGTCGGTAGTCACTGTAGCATACGTGGACGCTGAACTTGCACCCAATCCCCGCAGTGCATTCGTTGAATGCTTCAACAAAGAACGGCACCTCTTCGGGCTTGGTTGTGAGTGCAGGCTCGTCCAGTTGTATCCATTCTGCCCCCGCGTCGACAAGCGCATGAAGGTTGGGGAGAATGATCTCCTTAGCCACGTCAAGAACGAATTCCCTTTTGGCCTCGAATTTGAGTTTCCGCAAATCCGTATACTTGGCCGCCAGGTGCTTTTGATAGTATTCGTTGAATGACCATTCCGCTATGGTATATGGTCCAGTCACCGGAACTTTGACTTTCCGTTTAGCGTGCTGCTTGATGAACCTGAATTCGTTTAAATGGTAAGGGTTTCGGAATCCGACCTTGCGTACGCAGGCAGCCTTCCTATAGTATCGGTTATCGAAAGATCGCACATGTCCGTAGAACTCGAATCCTTCCGAATTCCTGACCGGGTGTTCGTACATCTCGATGCGATTCGCTTCACCATCATAAACATAGTCAAGCCCCGCAGATTCGAGAAATCGAACTCCAAACAACGATGCAAGGTTCCGAATACGGTCCTCAGTTTCAGCGGTTCTTGGCAGAGATAGGACGGACCTAGCCTCCGCTTCATTTTCGAAGCCTGAAATCTTAGACCAGTTTGACAAATGATCAAGGTCGCATTGCTCGAGCTTCTTGCCGCGAAGATAAGAAATCAACCATGGAGCTTTAGGCAGACTCCCGATTTCTTGGACGGAAAAGAGCTTACTCCTCATTTCTCAGGCCAACAGTGCCTTGGTTTCTGCCAGCAGGCGAACCTTCTTTTCGGCAACGGAATGCGGAAGAAAGTCCAAGTCACAATTGGGACTGAGGGATAATCCCCTCGGCTCCAAATCCTCCTTGACCTTCGCGGCGAACTTTCTGAGATCCTGTCGTGATTCAAGTAAGGAGTTTCTGCCGTCGATGCAGCCACATGCTAACTCCTTATCGAAATCATGCTCAGCTAGAGAGTCAGTCGATGTGGCGTAGAAGTCTAATCCTACGCATTCTACCGGGTAATCCAAAAGAGCGTCAATAATGGGACTCGCGTCGCCGAAATAAGTTTGCAGGAGGCTTTTACCGCCAATTCCTTTCGCGCATACCTCGAACCCATGCTTCGCTATCTCCAGTTCGCGTTTCGACCTGCTACTCACACAGAGTGCCGGTTCATTGAACTGGAAATATCCGTATCCCTCCTTCCGAAGCGAGGCAGCAGTCTCCTTGAGACCATGAGCTACGTCATCGACCAAATCCTCCAAAGACGAGTATGCAGAGTTTTGCGACATTTCAGCGAATGTGAACGGACCTGGGAGAATCGCCTTCTTAGGAGCGTCGACTGGGAACAGATTATTGTGGAAGTATCGCTCGATGTTCTTGCCTGTGAATGCGACCTTCTCAATTACGATAGGCTTTCGGTAGAAGGTATTATTGTCGAACCATCGTGTCAGACCGCCAAGCTGAATCCCACTGAACAGCTCTGAGAATGGCCTGAAGAGATCCTGCCAGTTTAACTGCCCGTCCACAAGCGAATCCAAGCCAGCGTGTGACTGCAGATCAACAAGTCCCTTAATGTCACTATGGAGGACGGTATCCACGTCGGCTTGGGAGATTTTTCCACGCACCGCTGCCCTGGTTGCCTCAACGAGTTTCTCGGAACGCGGGAAAGCTCCGGATAGGTGAGCCTCTACCATTTTGAAACCCTATTCACGCGGTTAGAGAGCGCCAGTCCACGTTATTCTTATATTAATATTCCCGGCCTTGTGCGATTCCATTAGGAATATATCTTTCTGGCTGCTGCCACAGCCTTCGAGAAGTATGCCAGTTATTCTATGCGCTCAGCTTGCGGGCTTGAAGAAGTATCGGGGCCATCGCGGCCATTCCTTTGGCAACGCAGTCTCGAAATCCACTTGAAGATCCATCCCAATCCGCAGGTCTTCGAGCTTAACATTCTTTATCATACCCGGTAATTGCGGGCCTTCTTCCAACTTCAGAATCCCAACAGCATACGGGGCCAGCGCTTGGAACCGACTTGGCGGAAAGTGGATAATTGTGTAAGTGAGGAGCTTTCCCTTTCCCTTAAACTCAGTCCACTCAAGTGTTTTGGCGAAGCATTTTGGACAAATGCCTCGGGGTGGCCAAATGAGTGCGCCGCATTGCTTGCACTTTACGCCCATGAGCTTTCTCTCGGAGCAGAACTTGTAGAAGTTCTCGACGACGGGCAGAATCTCTCCCTTTTCGTCGCGAACGAAAGCTGTTTTCTCATCTTGCGATGTGACCGTTGACTTTGTCATTATTGCCACCATTCAATCTCCGCGTTGATAGATGTGCACCACTCCGGTCGACGCTGATCCGCCGATATTCTCGGTGAGGCCAATTTCGGCCCCTGCTACTTGTCTCTTGCCTGCTTGGTTTGTGAGTTGCAGGTAAATTTCACATGCCTGTGCGGTTCCTGTGGCGCCGACAGGGTGTCCCTTCGCCTTGAGCCCTCCACTCGTGTTTGTAGGGATCTTGCCGCCCAGGTAGGTTGCTCCTTCTTCTATGAGTTTGCCGCCTTTGCCAGGCTCGCAGAATCCTAAGTCCTCGTACGCCATGATCTCGGCTATCGTGAAGCAGTCGTGAAGTTCAGCAACATCAATGTCCTTCGGGGTCACGCTGGCCATGCTGTAGGCTTGTTGTGCGGCGAGCCTCGTAACCTTCATAGAGCTGAAGTTCTCACGGTCGAAGAGACTGAGAGTATCCTGCGCCTGGCCCGAACCCATTATCTGTACAGGCGTGTCTGTGAATTTCTTTGCTATCTTGGGGGATGCGATCACAAGACAACTGGCGCCGTCGCTTCGCGGACAACAGTCGTAAAGTTTCAGAGGCCAAGCAACGGGACGTGATGATAATACGTCGTCGAGGGTAATACGTTTCTGGAAGTGCGCTTTCGGATTCAATGCGCCGTGCTCATGATTCTTTACGGCCACACTAGCCATTTGCTCTTCTGTGGTCCCGTACCTATGCATGTGATCAACTGCCATCATTCCAAAGATTCCGGGGAAAGTGATTCCATGCCACTGTTCGAAAGGAAAGTCTGAAGCCATAGCCAGGACGTCGGTCACCCCTGTGGTACTAAAATGAGTCATCTTCTCCACGCCACCAACCAGAACTACGTCATACATGCCTGAGCCCACTCCGCACAGCGCATTTCGAAGTGCAACACCTGAAGAGGCGCACGCTGCCTCCGTTCGAAACGCAGGAACGGGCAGTAGGCCTACCCAGTCCGCGAGAAGGGGGGCAACATGCGCTTGATGCTCGTACGACTCGCTCATCATGCCGACAAAAAGGGCTTCGATGTCACGTTTCGGGTCTAGGTTGGGACACCGATCAAACGCCTCTCTCACGGCCTCGACGAAGAGTTCTCGCGTGTAGAGGCCATCGCGAACGCCGAACTTCGAAATTCCAGCTGAAATGATGCTAGCAATCGGCGTACCCATACCAAGCTACCTCAAAGATTGTGACGAGGAGCGAATAGAACGCGCAATAATGAATGTATTGTCCAACTATCACGATTTAAGACGCGGTCATCCACGAAACTATGCAAATTCTTGGTTGGCTTGTTCAATTGGAGGAGCAGGATCATTCCCAGGGAGTCAGACCGTTTGCGCCAGCCTTGAATCACTTTAAATTTCAGTCAGGCCGGCTGGGTAGTTCGGTGGGGGCTGGCGTCTGAGAGAGGTCGCAATAGTCGGCGTAGGTATGACCCAGCTGAGGCCTTCTACGCCTGAAGAATCATACAAGGAGCTGATCTTTGAGGCCGCGGTGAAGGCTTACGGTGATGCTGGCGTCGATCCTAGGCGCGACGTGGAGAGTTTCGTATGCTCCTCCGAGGATTTCCTAGAGGGGACGAGCATCTTTGACGAGTACGTCCCGGACCAACTTGGGGCGGTGCTCAAACCTGTTTGCACAATCTCGGCCTATGGCATGTACAGCGTCGCCACGGCATTCAAGACATTAGTACGCAAGGCTGTGCACGGAGACAGGCGAGCCATCTCGCAACTCATGTCGATGGCGGAGAATAATCCGCGTTCAAGAATCGATATCCTCTCCAGCCTCTACTGGCTTGCGGGGAAGGCGTACATCATAGGAATCACTGGTCCCCCGGGGTGCGGAAAGAGCACATTGATCTCACAATTAGCTAAACGGTATAGCGACGCAGGACGCAACGTGGGCATAATCGCAGTTGATCCGTCCAGTCAAATAACTGGCGGGGCCCTACTCGGCGATCGAATAAGGATGGGCGAGCTGGCCGCAGATCCAAAGGTCTTCATTAGAAGTATGGCGACTCGTGGACATTTTGGTGGAATTGCACGTGCCACAGAGGATGCGGTTCGAATCCTTGACGCATCGGCCATGGACTACGTGATAATTGAAACCGCTGGAGCAGGCCAGTCTGACGTTGACGTGAAGGGGCTGGCTCATACGACCGTGGTCGTCACGGCTCCAGGACTAGGAGACGAGATTCAGGCGTTGAAGGCAGGAATTATGGAGATTGGGAACATCTTCGTGGTCAACAAAGCTGATAGGGACAGCGCAGATCGCGCGGCGCAAGAGATACACTCGATGATTATGATGTCGGATCCGAGCGATGGCTGGCGACCCCGTGTTCTAAAGACAGTTGCCACGTCGGGAGACGGAATTGTAGCGCTTGTGGAGGCAATAAACCAACATTCACAACACGTCCGAGACTCCAGGCATCTGCAAGAGACAGAGAGGGGGCGACTACGCTCGGAGGTTCTTGATGCAGCCAAGCAATACTTTGAGGACATATCCTTGCAGGAGTTGGCATCGTCACAGGCGTTCGTGAGGATGATGGCTCAAGTCGAAGCTCATAAAATCGACCCATATACCGCGGGTCGCAAGCTAGTCACGCAACAAGGCAAATCTTCAGGTCGGTAGTCCGCACGATACTCTGGGCGCGTATTCCATCGTATAAGTTTCTAGGGGAGAGTAGGATGGCAGCCTCGCGTGCGAGAACGTCTTTCCTAACCGCGTCCATGAATAAGATGGAGGAATTGATGTTTAGCGCGCCGGCCTCTGGATAGTTTGAGCCACCTCACTCCATGCAATATGCGGCTTACATCGTTCTTCAGCCTTCGCCGAAACATTTGAGATCATGGACAGCCCGCATAGCATTGAACAATTACAGGAGCTTGCTCCGTGGATCACCGATCCAGACCCATGCTCAGATGCGTTTCCGAAGCGCCGTGTGTATGTGTACTATTGTGAAGTGTGTAATTCCGTTTTGGCTCTACGTAATAGGCTGGAGTATCCTCAAAGTTTCCTGTATACTACTGCCGACAAATGTCCCACTTGTCATTTTGGATTAGACGCATCGCTCAAATGTCGAGTCCTTAACATCCGGATACCGAGTTTTCTCCTTTCAGGAAACGGCCAGAAACGGAACATTGGCAGTATGGTGCAAAGCTCTTTCTCCAATTTCCAATTGCCGCCGAACAACAAGGTCTCACAAACATCCCTTCCCGAGAAGGGACGATGGTCTGAAGGCTTTCTGTTGAGTTTCGGCGAGAATCTTCTCGATGAATCGTGTGGAGGTGTGTGTACTGGGCAATTGACGGTCCTATATGGCGAGAAAGTCTGCCAAACAGTTGCAGAACGACTTTGTGTCAGATCGCAGTTGCCAATCAATTCGGGTGGTTTCGACGCGACAAGTGTGTTCATAGATGGCGGAAACGCCTTTGATGTATACCAAGTATCTGACTACGCTAGCATTCTTCAGTTAGATCGTGATGCAGTTCTTCGTAGGATCAAGGTGTCCCGAGCATTCACATGCTACCAACTTGTAAACCTCATTATAGAAAAGCTCCCTGGGCTTCTCCGCGACGAAAAAGTAAGGCTGGTAGTTATCGCAAACTTTCTGGACATGTTCATGGATCCCGAGATCGACTTAAAAGAGGCAAAACAGACCGTCAATTTTCTCTCTGGATCCCTAATTCGGCTTGCTCGCGAAAATAATGTTGCAGTAGTGCTTACTTGCCCGACAAGCAAAAGTGATCGCGAGCCCCCCCTTCGTCAATTCCTCACAAGCCGTGCGCAGGTTGTGCTCAAGGCCGAGCGGATAGGTCGTGAGACTGCCTTCGTGCTTGAGAAACATCCCGTCAAACCATGGCCGACACGAATAGCAGCCAAAAAGGCTGACCAATTAAGCCCTAGATACGAACTGGGCCACTTCCTTTGTTGTATCGCCTGAACGGGCTCCGTTGACTTGTCGGCTCATCAATTCTTGTTTGCGACTCTTACTTTCATTCGCCTGTCGTACCTAAAAGAAGCAGAAAGCGGAGGATAAGTTATGTTGGCGGTCAAGACTGTTCAACAACACTACACGGCCAGTCCTGAGATTCTCTGCATGCTTGAGAAGTTCCGCCGTATGATGAACGACTGCGTACAGGTCGGCTTGGCTGAGAACTTGACTAGCCTCAAGGCTTTATCCTTGAAAGTGTACAAGCAACTTGCCCGATACGACATCATGAGTTACTATAAGTTGTGTGCCATTAGCGCCGCAACAGGGATCTCAAGGAATCATCGTAGGGCGGTTCGATGCGGCAAGAAGCCTACTAGTCCCTATGTTCGGAGTTTGCGGTTGACGACGTGCTATGGATTCAAAATTCGAGACGGCTCATTGCTGCTTCCGCATCGTCGCGGGGAATCGATCCGGATTTCATTGACATCGCATGTTCAAGCGACTATGGCTGGTCATGTAATCCGTTCGGTCACTTTGACCCGAGATAAGCTATCGCTGACGTATGCGAAACAGGTCACCGAGATTAAGCCACGCGGATTCATTGGCATGGACCGGAATTTAGACAATGTCACGTTGGCAGCCACGGACGGTGCCGTCGTCAAGCATGACCTCTCCGAAGCGACAAGGATTAAGACCGCTTACCGAGAGATTTGCTCTCATATGAGGCGGAACGATGTGCGTATCCGCCGCGAAATTACGGCCAAGTATGGCCGCAAACAACGCGAGAGGGTGAAGCAGATCCTCCACCACGCATCCAAGCTAATCGTCCAGCAAGCCACGCAGAGACAGTTCGGCATAGTGTTGGAGGAGCTTACGGGAATACGCACGCTGTATCGGCGTGGGAACGGACAAAGTGGCTGGATTCGTGGCCGCATGAATTTATGGTCGTATGGAGAGTTGCAACGGCAAATCGAATACAAGGCTAGCTGGGAAGGCTTACCAGTTATCCGTGTTAATCCGCATGGGACATCAGCGAAGTGTTCGATATGTGGGTCACGCATGCTGCGAATACCCGAAGAGAACCGACAGCTGCATTGCCCATCATGCGGGGTCACCGTGGACCGCGACGTAAACGCCGCCAGAAACATTCTAGCGAGAGGCGTGAGGTTCGCGCCATTCGCGCCCCCAGGTGAAGCAATGGTACAGGAACCCTCGAACAAGGTAATCCTGAAAGTCGATGGGAGCGAGTTGACTCAGAGGCTATGAGCCAAAGAGTTGACAGAACCGAGGGCTGGCTCTTTGACCTCTATCCCGCGCCCCAAGGTGGAATGACCGTCTGGCTGATAACTCGGAAAGGCGAACCTGTTCGTGTATCGGATCCATGGCGGCCAAGCATTTACGCGTGGGCTAAGAACGCTGCAGATCTTTCTCCCTTTCTTAGAGAGTATGATTTCGATATCGAAAGCGCGATTGACTACAAGTATGTGAACCCAGGTGATTTTGAGCGAACTAGAGTTCTCCGTTTAACCTTCCAGCATCCAAATGATATCAAGTTTTTTCTGCGAGGCATCAGTCCCGCTAATTTGATCAATGTTCGGCTATTCAACGTGGATGTGCCCGCTGCCCAACTATACCTATACGAGAAAGACCTCTTTCCCCTAGCCTTTGTCCGCGCGCAAGTTAGAGGTGCCGGAATACATTGGGAGTTGCTTGATGATGCCGATGCATGTCAATACGAGACACCCCCCCTGAGATGGGCTAGCATTACACTTCACGTTAAAAAGTCCGGAAAAACTTCGACGTTTAGTGACCCCATTGAGTCGATAGCCATCGAGGCTTCTGGCGCTGCTTCAGAAATCGAAGGTGGATCTGAAGCCGACAAGTTGCTTGAATTAGTCAAATTGGTCAAGGAGATTGACCCAGACATCCTCCTGACAAAGAACGGTGACACTTTCTTATTCCCCTACTTAATTCGAAGATCCTTTCAGAACCAGATACTACCTCAGCTGATTCTTGACCGCGAAGGAAGGCATCTGCAGCCCGCACGTAAGCAGGGAAAGTCATACTTCTCTTATGGCCGAATCTACTACAAACCGACACCAGTCCACCTGCTTGGCAGGCTTCACCTAGACGCATACAACGACTTCATCTTCGAAGACTGTGGACTTCAAGGGCTCTTCGAGATATCCCGGACATGTTGCACACCCCTGCATCGCGCGTCCCGGGAAACCATCGGCACTAACATGACTTCACTGCAAATGTACCAAGCTTTTCGACGCGACATCCTGATACCATGGAAGAAGAATGAGCCAGAGAATTTCAAGAGCGCATGGGAACTCCTCAAAGCCGACCGCGGCGGCTTCATATTGGAACCCAAAATCGGCCTCTTCGACGAAGTCGGTGAAATCGATTTCGCATCATTATACCCGACGCTCATGATGAAGTATAACCTCACACCAGAATGCATCGCCTGCCAATGCTGCGCACACACCGAGACGAGCACCCAAGTCCCAGAACTTGGCTACAACCTATGTGAAAAGAAGATCGGAATAGTCCCGCACACGTTACGCATCCTACTTCACAAACGTGCAGAATACAAGACGCTGATCAGTAAGACGACCAATCCAGCTCTAAGGAACATTTACGATCAAAGGCAAGCTGCTCTCAAATGGATACTGGTGACCGCGTTCGGCTACTTAGGCTACAAGAATGCGAGGTTTGGGAAGATTGATGCGCACATAGCTGTTTGCGCCTTCGCACGTAAGGTTCTTCGTGAAACGGTTGAGGTTGCGCAAGAACGTGGTTTTTCCGTCGTCCACGGGATCGTCGATTCAGTCTGGCTGAAGAGAGAAAATGCCGATGAAAGAGACTACCTTGACTTATGCGTGGCTATCGAGAAGAAGCTAGGCCTTCCAGTTTCTTTTGAGGGGATTTACCGCTGGATCGTTTTCCTTCCTTCGAAGGTTCACACTGAGCTTCCTGTGCTTAACAGGTACTATGGCACTTTCAGGAATGGAAAAATCAAAGTCCGTGGGATCGAGTACCGGCGGCGGGACGCGCCCCCAATCGTAAAGGCATGCCAGCGTGATGTGATAAATTACTTAGCCTCCGCACGGAATCGCGCAGAATTTTTAATGCGTCTACCGGGCGCTTTCCAGTTGATCGGCGACTACATAAACAAGCTGAAAGAAGGGAGAGTTGCTCTACAGGACCTTTTGATAACGAAACAGCTTTCCAAGAATCCCGTAGAATACACGCATAATGTGATGCAGGCTATCGCTGCGAAGCAGCTCATCCGTGAAGGCGTACAGGTCTCTGCAGGACAAAATGTTTCCTACCTACTTCAGAAGGATCATGGACACTCCGAGAATTCTGTGCTAACAAGCGAACTGATCGATGGGCCTGTACAATATGATGTGCAGAAGTACTCGCAACTCTTCCTTGCTGCTATCGCTGGCCTACTCTCGCCTTTAGGTTACGATAAGCAACGTCTAGATGAACTCTTCAGCTCCAACCGCATTAGCTGACGATCTGCCCAACAATCTCCTTGTGTTGTCCCTCGTCAATCGTTCCCAAAGTCACAAGCTTATCGGCAATGCGGTGCATCGTCGTAAAAGAGTGAAGCTTCACCCCAATCTTCCTTAGGTTTGCTTCTCCGCCCTGCTGCCTGTCCAGCAGAACGACCGCGTCTTCGACAACGCCACCCTCAGCGCGAATGGCTTCAACGGCTTCTACGATGTTCTTACCTGTTGTAATCACATCATCCAAAACCAAGACCTTGTCACCGGGTAGAAGAAGTCCTTCGATTCTGCGCTCACGGCCACGTTCCTTGGGTTCCTTTCCAATGTACAGGAAGGGCTTCGAGAGGTTGAAAGCCAACACAGCAGCGTAGGCAATCCCAGCAGTTGGTATCCCTGCCAAACGCTGAACTTTCTTCGCCAGGCTAGGCTCAATAAGGGTCCTGTAGAAGGCAATTGTCCGACGTAGTGCTTCCGGGTCACTTGGGATGAAACGCAAGTCAACGTAGTATGAACTCAGTATCCCACTCGCAAGCTTAAACGTTCCAAACTTCAGGCTTTCGGTCCTTAGGAGAATATCACACAGCTCTTCTTCGCCAGAGCTAGCCGATGCACGAACCAATATTTGCTCACTCCAGTAGGGGAGCTTTGCATGTTTATCCTTTTGCGAATGGGAAATCCATCCATTAAGTTGAAGGGTTTTTGCCGAACGAAGCTTTAATCGTTCAATTCACGTTCGGTAGCAAAGAGTGAATTGCCCAGGCGGGTCGGTGGTCTCTGGTAGAAGTATGGCTGCCTTATGGTTCCTCTGAAATCCCCGCAAGGATACCCGAGGAAAGGCTCATCGACATTCTCAGACCCGAAAGAGCATCCTCCTTACCCGATGTTTCGTCGGAGTCGAAAAGGCTCATTGAATCGAACGAGAGCCTGCGGAAGATGGCAAAACAAGCCCAACGAATATGCATCGCCCTAGGCGAATGTGGTAGCAAGCAGTTAGCGGCCGAAATAACCAAGGGGCTTGTCCAAAGCCTGATAGAGAACGGGAATGCAGGCGTCTCCATCACGGTATTGTGCACTCCCGATTCGGTTCCATTGGGGGCGGACTCGTTACCTGAAGCGAACATAATTCGTCACGACCCTGCATCATCACCGACAGTTCCGCTAGAGGGGTTCAAGGGGGATTTCGTTCCTCAGCTTAATTCCATCTTCCTCAACGCCGAATTGAAAATTGTCATAGGAGAACTGAAGCCACACCACTTTCTCCAATATTCAGGCCTCTGTGACATAGTGATGCCTGGATTAGCTTCGGAGGACTCACTGCGAAACCACCTGTCAAACAGAACTGGTATTGCTATGTCGGATATTCACAGAGAACGTGTCGAGGTCGCAAACGCCGTAGAGAACCTTGTCACCCTAGGCTTCGTTCTTGATGCGGACAAGGCTCCGGCCAGGATAGCGATAGGTGGAATGAGTGACTCCTTGGCGAGTTTGGAAGATGTTGCTAAAAGGATGTTTTCGAAAGAGGTAGGGAAACCAGCTGATATTGTCGTGATGAGTGCCGGAGGCATACCTGCCGACAAGTCATTGCTGCGAGCCATTGAAACGTTCCCTGCCGGATTGGCTGCACTCAAAAGGAACGGCGCATTGATTGTTGCTGCGGAATGCGGAACGGGACACGGTGACGAAGAGTTCTACGAGTGGACTGCCGAAAGAAAGGAACCACGCCATCTTGAGACAAGGCTGCGGCACCACTTTAACTATAATGGCTTCAAAGCAGCCTTTCTTCTGCGGGTAGTGGAAACGCACAGGATTCACCTAGTTTCAACTATCCCCGACCATTACGTTGAGAATATCTTCGGAATGAAGGCCGCGAAGACGGTGAATGCGGCTCTGCAAACCGCTCAGCGGGCCCTCGGATCTGATTCCACGATCTCCATTATACCAGATGCTAGCAGAGTTGTGCCACTACAAGTACAACGCACGCCTTAGCATAACTCCCAACAGCATCGCGCAACGAAAGCCCTAATTTAGGGAAAGTAATTTCCTCGTTGCATGAAGCGCTTCGCACTTTCCGTCACTGGTGTAGTTATACTTTTCATTTTGGCCTTGAACCCCCTGGTCTCTTCCGTCAACGCACAGAACAACCCTCAACTGGTGAATCGCGAGGTTACAATTACCGTAAAGCTGGTTTTTGTCGGCCTTGATTCGAATTACCTGCAGGAGAAGTATCTGTCTTGGAACAATCCGCAGAACCGTTACCCACTCATACAGATCCCAGGCGTCAGCACGGGCACTACTTTCTCGATTAACTACGCCTATTCCTTTGCTTCGCAGGATTTCGTCAGTGAATTCACGTCATACTTGAATTCCGTTGCCAAGGTTGAGAAAAGAACTAACGTTCTCTGGAACGAGAGCTATTTCAAGATAGAAAACCAGTACTTCCTGAATTACACCCATTACCCAGTCAATGCCACCAACACGTACTATCCTGCCGACCAAGTTGAGTCATGGCTCCTCAGCCACTCACAAGATTTTGGCGGCTTGACATCGACCGGCTATACGTTGATGATTGCTGACCTCTCCAAGCAACTTCCATCTGTGACTGCAGAAGAATTCAAATCGTTAGGCTCACGACGGCAGCTGACTCTGACCCCACACTTCTACAACAAGACATACACAGACCATGATTTCGGTATC
>Ga0315280_10007986_pt1 | contig 14012 bp, 11 predicted proteins | sample YL17G06_40_MG_FD_203697 | JGI IMG/M metagenome (GOLD analysis project Ga0315280, IMG submission 203697) | Sediment microbial communities from Yellowstone Lake, YNP, Wyoming, USA - YL17G06_40 | ecosystem: Environmental > Aquatic > Freshwater > Lake > Sediment | place: USA: Wyoming | collected...
CCTCGTCCGCCTAAAGCCCAGGGGTCGCAACCCCTGGGCTTTGCGAAGCGTCAAGCTCACCTGATGCTACCGCCGCGCCAGTCCCGGCAGCGGGCCGGTTGGCGCGTCGAACGAGTAGAGTATGTCGTGGACCAGGACCTTCTGCTCGCCGACGAAGTAGGTGTGGAAGTCGTCCACGATCAAGTTGTAGGACAAGTTGTCGGCAGTCTCCCAGCGCTCGGCAGGCGGGAGCTGCGCCAGCCCGTCGATGGTTGCCGCCCCCGAGACCGTGTGAAGCCGTTGGCCGGCCTTCAGTTCCTTGGCCATCTTCCACCCCTCGCCACAGACCCAAAAGGGATGCCCGCGGGTAGCCGTGATGGTGTCGGAGCCGAGGCCGATCTTGATCCTCTCGCTCGGCTTCAACTCGGTCGGGGCCAGGACCGGCTTGAAGGCCAGTTCGCCCGAGCGAGGATTCTGCGCAAGGACCTGGTCGCCGGGCTTGATGTTCTCGATGGCACTCGGCCCGGTGAGCGTCCAGACCATGGTGCCGCAGGGGAAACAAGAGTGCTGTACTAGAGGCCCCTCCGCGCGGTAAGACCACGTTTCATAGACGGGCTTTCCGCCCGGCCCGCCCTCCGGCGTCTGCAATTCGTACTGCTGGCACCAATAGTCCCTCCACCCATTCGGCGAAGACACGGCGTCCCCCGGAAGATCCACACCCGTAGCGCGGCTGAGTGCCTCCCCAAGGCGATCGTTCATCTCCGTCGCTATGGCGTTATGTCGTTCCACTTCGCGCTCTATCTGGATCGCTTTGAGGGCTGCGGCCGCCTGCGATCTTCGGGATTCGTTATAGGCCTGTGCGAGCGTTTCGCCTCGCCGTCGGACGCCGTCAGGCGTATTGCTTTGGCCCAATACTGCGCCCGAAAGCGCTTGTGGAGGCAGGCCCAAGGACCGACGTTCGGTGCGCAAGTCGCGGAAATCCGCCTCCGCCCCTTCCCGGAAGAAGGAATGCTCATAAATCACCCCGCCGCCGGGAAGCACGACGATGGCGTAGCTCGATTCGATGGGCGACACCATGCGGGCCAGGAGCCAGGGAACGTACGTTTCCTTGGGCCGCTTTTTCAACGCATCGGCAGCCGCGACGCGGACCTCGGCGATGGGATGATCCACCGAGTAGACGATCATCGAGTGCGTGGCGGCAGGCTCCATGACCGCATCGAGGGCCTTGATCAGTGCCAGCCCGACCTGACGTAAAGCGTCTTGGTCCTTGTCCGTTCCGCTTCGCTCCAGGACGACCGCGTGCAGGGTGTTGATTGCCGCGGAGGCGAGCACCGGGCTGGAGAAGTCGACGGCGTCCAATTCCTTGCGGACGGATGAGCCGAGACTGGCGTCGCCCCGCTTGGCCGCGTCGCGCCATTGCGTGAGCTGGCTTTCCCAGTGCTTTTGCCATCGTTTCGTTTCGGTCCGGTACCGGGCCCGGTCCTTGGCCAGTTGCGCCCGATCCGCCTTGGCCTGCTGGATCTCCTCGGGCGTCAACAGACGCCCTTGGAACCACTGCACCCCAAGGCTCTTGAGGGCCTCCAGGTTCTGCGGTTGGAAGAGGAGTACCCGCTTCCAATGAAACCGCGCCTGATCGTCCAGGCCGTTCTGCTTGCACCAGCGCGCCAGAGCCAGTTCGCCCCGCGGAGTACCAACCTGGACCTCCCGCAGGCGCCGGTATTCGGCCAAGCGTGGATCGGCCGCCGCACGGCGCTGGACCTCTTCCACGGAGATCCACTGGCCGTCCGCGGACACGTAGCCCGAGTGCCACCGGGCTGGGGCGTAGCTGGGGTCCTTGCTCACGGCCTGACCCAACAGGACGTCCCGCTCCTCTGCCCTGCCTGAGACCTCGGCCTGGAGGGCCGCCTGAACGAGGTCTTGGGCCGAGCGATCGCGGTAATCGCTGCTGGTCGGGTCAGCACTCAGAGTGGGCGATGCCAACACGCCCAGGACCAGCAATGAGACCCCCCCCACGCGCCACGAAGAGTTCTGGCGTTCATGACCTGCCTCCTCTTGGTCCACTGGATCCGCGAAAAGACGAGCCACCGCAGGTAATTCTTTCTAAGAAAGCTTACAGGGGTTGTCAAGATGGGTGGGGCAGGTTGGCAACCGCGCATGTGGGGCAGGTTGCCAACCTGCCCCACGACAGGCAGGATGCCTGTCCTACTGGAAGACAGCCAAGATGCCTGTCCTACTGCCAATGGAGGGACCAGCCGCGAGGGGGCACCAAGAGCGACTTGCCGTCCAATTCCACGGTGACCGGCTGGTCGTTGAAGCTCTCCACGAGCCAGCTTCCATCCTCGAAGAGGTAGAGTGCCACGTGGTTGGGGGCACGGAACGATCGACCCAACGGGCGGAGCACGAAGGCCCGGGCCGCATCCAGGTCTTCTTGGGGGAGGGACAAGAGTCCCTTGGGATCGCCCTTGACCGGCAGGACCCGGACATTGGGTCGCTTCAGGTCCGCTTTGCCGGTCAGTTTCTGCGCGAGGCCGTCGGTCACGAGCACCGGCTTGCCCGCGGCGATGAAGGCCGAGAGCTTAGCGGCCATGTCGGGGTCCTTGAGGGCGTGGACGGAGAAGAAGGCCGCCTTGGCGTCGGCCGGGAACTGATGGCACGGCACCAGCGGCAGGCCCATCATCCCGACAAAGTCGAACACCCGCGGCTCCTTTTCCGGGTGGCTGTTGGCCGGCTTGTAGGCGGCGACGCCCACGATCTCGCGGCGGCCGACCTGCTCGGCCACCGCAAACAACTCGGGGATGTTCTCACGCAAGGCCGCCACGTTCTTGGGGCCCGTCCCGGTCAGAAGCGATCCGTAGCAGAAGAGGAGCGACTCGCGGGCCCCGCCGAGCACGGTTTGCCGGGCCTGCTCGACGTAGGTCGGCTCGGTGGTTCCGTAGGGGTCGTACCAGCCGCCGCCGCACTTGGGTCCGCCAATTCCGCCCAGCCAGCGCATGATGAAATAGGCCTCGTACTGCGGCGTTCCGCCCCATCGACGGTCCGTGTAGTCCCGCGTCTCGGTGCCAACCCAAATCCGGTCGAAGTCGGCCGTCTCGCGCAGCACCTCGTAGCCCCGCTCGTGGAAATTGTCGTACCACTGGGGATACTTGATGATAAGCTTCGCGCGGGGGTTGACCTTTTTGGCCGCCGCGAGGACGCGGTCTTGCGAAAGGCGCACCAGCAGTTCGCAGCGGTAGTCCTCCCAGGTAGATTCGACAGGCAAGATGCCTGTCGTACTGTCGGCGGCGACGGGATAGGTCTTTTCTCCGATGGTGACGGTCTTGGCCCGGCGGGCGGCGTCGCAATCGGCGCAGGTGCAGTCGGTGAACCAGAAGTCGTCGATCATGATTTCATCGAACAGTCCGGCAGCATACTCGAAGATCGCCTGCAAGTGGTCCTGGGTCTTCCGGTCGGTGTAGCAGGAGATGGGCCTCCAGCCGGTCGATCGCTTGCCGACTTGGGTCGTGGTCACGCAACCGGAGACTTCGATTTCGGCTGCCTGGAAGCGCTCCCTGGCTTGCCGGAGCGGTTCGCGCTGGGCCTGATAGCCGTCGCGGAAGACCTCGACGTAGACCTTGGTCACCGCCGTCTTCTTGCACCAGTCGATGGCCGCGTCGATCCCTTTCTCCGTTGAGAGGTGGTCGCGGACCTGCTGGGACGTGACCAGGGTCGAGAAGCGGTGGACGTCCCGCTTGCTCTTGGCCAGGTCCCAAAGGTTGGCTTGCTCGGCGGGCTTGGGCTGCTCCGCGGCGTGAAGAAGGCCGAACACGCCGACGCCGAGTGACACGACCAACAGGGCGGCCATACTTCGATACATGGAGCTGCTCATCGTAGTCTCCTCACGCTGCGTTGCACGGGGAAGCGAACGGATCATTCTAGCACGAGGCCCACGACATCGAGAACGGCTACGCGCCGGCCGCAGATGCCGATGACCTTCGATCCGTCGCCGCCGAGCGTTTCGGTGGGATTGCCCGACGGCGTGCCCATCCACTCGCTCTGGTAAGAATCCTTGGGGTCGAGCCGCCCTTGGGCATCGATCCGCATGAAGACCGCACGGGCCGCAGTAACGTACTCCGCGGCATCGACCTCCAGGGCCCCCACGGACTATCCGTCCTTGGCCACGACCTGCTGAGGCCCTCGGGCCCGGCGGTCATAGACTGGTTGGAACTGTGCCAGCGCCGGCTGGCCCGCCCAACTGCCCATCCGAAACTCAAAGCCGAGGACGTTGCTGCCTGCCCGTGCCGCCTCGAAGGGCATGCCGCCCGACCCGCCGAGCACCTTGGTCGCGCGCCCCGAGCGGACCGACGGGGCGGTCAGGCCACCCGGCCGCGCCGTCGGGGCACCAAACGGAGCGCCGGGGGCGAATCCGGGCGCCCCCGGTCGCGCCCCAGACTTAAACCTGTTCTGCGCCATGGGGCCGAAATCGAAACCGACCGGCGGCACGGGCATCTCGGGGCGTCGGGCCGGATTGCCCCTCGCCCTCTTCGACGCGGGATTTGGAGCAACTCCCGGTTGAGCCGGTCCGGGAACGGGGTGGACGTCAAACCCGTTGACGGGAGGGGCTGCCGGCGGAGGTAACTCGACGGGGCGGGGAACCGGCTGGGGCGCCAGCGGCGGGGCTTCGCGCGGGGCGTCCGCCCATATCTGCGGTACGTTCTCGGCAGGCGGCGCTGTTGCGGCGGCAACTCTGTCGCGTCGGAAGGGCTCCAACGAACGGACCCCCAAGCTAGCCCCAACGAGCATGATGATACCGAGCCACCACACGCATGCGCTCCGCGCAGCCCATCGAAAATTCATGCCTATCCAGACGAAACCGTACAACACGATCAACAGGTTGCCCAGCCCATAGACGTAGATGATCGTCAGCGTCAGGTTAGGCCCCAACGCGCCCACGATCGCCGCGAGGTTCAGGTTCGCTACGATGTTGAACACTACAGAACAGATGGGCAGCACGATCAGGACGAAGACCTCGTTCTGGCTCGCACGCGGAAAGAAGACGCATAGAAGCCAGATATAACCCACCGCTGCCATCCCGAGACCGATCAACGCGCAAAGCATGGCCCAGTCCCGTGCGGCGGGCGACGCCGGGAGCACGAGATAAACGACCAGCCCCACCAATGCCGTCACGAATGCGATGCCGAGTGGCGACAACAGCACTCTCCCTAAAAGCCTCCGCCATTCGATGTGCACTTGCGACCGCGGCATCCTCCTCGCTGCGGGCGCAAGCGGAGGCAAAGTGAAATTCGCGGGGGCGGATGGCTGCTCCCCCGAGGCCACTGCGGCGTCCTCCAGCAGGTCCGTGAGGTTCAGAGGGCTAGGTTGCGGCGCGGGAGCGCTGGCGGGCGCGGGTATGACCATGGCCAGCCCGCATTTCTTGCACGGCGTGGTCATGCCCGCCATGCTTTCGAACACCTTGTACTGCTGCTGGCACCCCGGGCAACGGAACGTGACGCTCATGGCTGGCGGCCTCCGTCGGGTCAGCGAGTCTCGCTCACGCCCTCGCAGTCTAGTCGGCGGGGGACAGGGGGTCAAGCAGGGGGGCACTGATTCTCTCTTGCGTCCGTTGCCGCTGGTGGAGGACCGAGCGCCTAGTCGGCTATTGCTTGTGCCCCAGGACTCTCCAGCTCCCCTGGTCGCGTTTCTCGAACGTGAATTCCCACGTGACCGCGGGGCCGCCCATGGTCGCGTGTGTTAGCGACGCCGTCAGGGTGGCTGTCTTCTCCTTGATGACGGCGCCATACTTCACCTCTTTAAGGGCCATCGCCATGTTGTTCCTCTCCAGGTACTCCGCAATCGCCTTCTTCAGCGGCTCGATCTCACCCGTCCCCTCCTTGGACTTGGACTTCCCGCATCCTGCAACGAGCGCGAGGAGTAGCGCGAGCCCGGCAATGTGGAAGATGATCGCGGATCGGTTCGAGGCGTTCATGCGAGTGTCCCGCGATGGATGGCTGTTGGCTGATAGCTGAAAGCCGTTTCAAAACCCCAGCCCCGGACCGTCCAAAACGGAGGTGCCCAGGGTCCCGTCAGTGATGCGGAACATCGTCGGGAACCGCTCGATCCAGCCCGCGTTGGCCGCCGGGCAGTATTGCCGGGCGTTCCCCTCGATGGCGGCCACCGTGGGGATGCGGGCGGAAAGCGACGCGGAGTGCAAGAAGGAACTCCCCGGGCAGGTCAAGTCCTGAACGCAGAGGAACATCTTGTACTTCTGCGCGGCGGCGCCCATGAGGAGCGCCTCGCTGTGGCCCTTGCACGCCTTGAGGGCCACGCCGGAATAGCCCAGCTCGCGGCTCAAGAGCAGGCTTTCCAGGTCCACCAGCGACTCGTCGATCACCACGGGTTTGATCTTGGCGGCCGCGTGCATGCGGTTTTCGGGGTTGGCGCGGAGATCGCGGTGGGTGGGCTGCTCGATGTACTGGAGCCGCCGGAGGGCCTCCGGCGAGCGCTCGCCGACCCGGGCGAGGAAGTCCAAGACGTACTGCACGTCGCGGCACTTCTCGTTGAAATCGGCCGAATAGCACCAGGCGGTGCAGCCCCGCCGCGCTTGAGCCTCCGCGGCCACCTTCTCCACCGAGACCACCCGATCCACGTCCCAGGCCAGGTCGTCGCCGTTGAGCTTGATCTTCAGGTGCGTCAGCCCGTCGGCCAGGATCCACTGGGGCAGGGTCTCGGGCAGGCCGTCGGTGATCGGCTGCCGGACATCGGCGTCGGTGAGCGGGTCCAGGGCGCCGACGAGGTGATACAAAGGCATGCGCGGCTTGGGCTGCCGCAGGGTGTAGCGGTCGAGGTACTCGCCGGCAAATTCCGAGCCCAGATAGGCCGCCAGATCGCGATTGACAAACTCGGGGCCCAGGAGGTTGTAGGAGTTCTCGCCCAGGGCCTTGCCGTAAGCGTCGTGGATCGCCGCCTCCAGCGGGCTGGCGGCGACGAGCTGGGCCAATCGCGGCATGGGCTCGGCGAGCCCGGCCGAGTCCGTCACCGCGTCGGCCGCGGCTTGATGCCCCCGAGACAGCTCGTGCGTGATCTCCAGCGGGTGGCCGGCGCCGCGCCGGTCGCCGGCCTCCCGAACCAGGCGCTCGCCGAGTGCGATCATGGCCGCCAGCGCCGCGTCGGCGGGCACTTTCTGGCTCGGCCACGCCCAGACGTTCCCCATGGGCATCGAGCCGAGCCCGCGGCCGCGGCGGCCGTCGCGCGTCTCGACTTCCGCGGCGACGTGGAGCAAGCTCACGTCGGTGACCACGCGCCCGCCGAACTTGATCGGAGCGCGATAGGCAAACCGCTCGGCCTGGGCGGTCGCCTCCAACAGCCGAATGTCGGTGGTCTTCGGCACGGGGCTACACCAGTGCCTTACGGACCGCCCAAACCGCGGCCTGCGTCCGGTCCGAGACGCCGATCTTGCGCAGGATGTGCTGCACGTGCTCCTTGACCGTTTCGTAGCTGATGTGCAGCGTGTTGGCGATTTCCTTGTTGGTCAGCCCGTAGGCCAACTGCTTGAGGACCTCGCTCTCCCGCTGCGTCAAGGGCACTTCGACGTCGGCGGCCAGCCGGGGCGTGGCCAAGGCCCCCGTGACCCGGCGGAGCTCGTCCCGGGTCCACGCGCTCTCGCCGGAGGCGGTCACGCGAATGGCCTGGAGCAATTGGTCCCGCGTGCAGCTTTTGAGCAGGTATCCGCTGGCGCCGAGGGCCACCGCCCGGGCAATGTAGGTGGGATTGTCGAAGGTGGAAAGTATCAGCACGGGCATTTCGGGCTTATCGAGCTTGATCCGCCCCAGGGCTGTCAGCCCGTCGCCTTCGGGCATACGGACGTCCAACAGGACCAGGTCCGGCTTGTGAGTCAGGGCCCACTTGACGGCCGCCTCGCCCGTGGCCACCTCGGCGGCCACTTCGATGTCGGTGTTGGCCAAGAGCGTTTTCAAGCCATGGCGGACCATTTCGTGATCGTCGGCGATCAGCACTTTGATGCTCATTCGGTACTCCGATCGTTCGAGAGGGAAGTTTCTCGGGATGCCTCCACCAGCGGCAGACTGACGAGCACCCGGGTCCCTTTCCCCGGGGCGCTCTCAATCCGTGCCCGCCCGCGCAGCGACCGGGCCCGTTGGCGAATCCCTTTCAAGCCAAAACGTTCTTTTTCAACGGAAGCCGGATCGAATCCGACCCCCCAGTCCCGGATTTCGACCTCCACGCGGTCGCCGAGCTGGGTGATGCGGACCTCGGCCCGGTCCGATTGACTGTGACGCCTGACATTGCTTAGCGCTTCCTGGACGATGCGATAGATCGCAGTCTCCAGGAGCGATTCGAGCCGGGAAAACCGGACGGAGACCACCAGCTCGACCGACGGCCCGCCGGGCGGCTGACGGGCGATCATCTCGCGGAGGGCCTCGACCAGCCCCCGCTCCTCCAAGACCGGCGGCCGCAGCCCCATGATGAACTGCCGGGCCTCACTGACCGTGTTGCGGACAAGTCCCAGCACCAACTCCAACTCCTGCCTCCACGGCCCCGAGGGGACTTGGCCGGACGCGAGGAGGGCCTCCAGACGCATTTGCGCGGCAGTGGCTTCCTGGACCAGTCCGTCGTGGACCTCGTAGGCGATCAGGCGGCGGTCTTCCTCGTGCGACCGCAGCAGCCCTTCCGCCCTTCGCCACTCGGCGAGGAGACGTCTCTCGGCCATGTGCCGGGCGGTCACGTCGACTGCCACACCGACAACCCCCGCGACCCCGTCGTCCGGCGTCCGAAGCGGGGCCGCCCAGCAGTCCGCCACGAAACCCGTGTCGATTTCGGCGGGGCCGCCGACCACCTCGCCAGCCAAAGCCCGATGGAACTGGTGCAGGATCTCAGGGACGTCATGGAACACCTCCTCGATCCGCCGCCCAAGGACCGCCTCCTGGGGGAGCCCGGCCATGACGGCCCCCTTGCCTTCGATCATCCAGAGGGTCCCGGTCTGGTCCGCGGCCCAGATCAGTATCGGGGCAACCGCTAAGCCGGTCTCCAGGGCCTTTGGCCAGACCGATCCGGTCGGACTGTCCGAAAACGCACTGGGGCGAGGTCCGGACGGCTGCGCCGACAACGGAGTTTCGGCCTGAACTTTCACCGACGAACCCATGTCCTCAACTCGCCTCGCCTTCTCCGGAAAGTTCGCGGACGATGAGGCCATTCCCCACCTGCCTAGTGGCATCCCGTAAGAATGAGCGGAACCCAACGGGGGCTGGACGCTCTCCCCATAATGTACCCCTCTAGGTGACGACGTGGCAAGCCCTCTACCTGATGCTTGCGCTAGAGAACTTGCCCTGGAGGCCGCAAACCCCTGTCAAAGCCTACGACCGGCCCTCAGGTTCACCCCCATAATGTTAGTCATCTGTCTGGTGGTGTAAACCCCCATGAGAACAAAAACCGAGGCGTCCGGGGATTTCCCACACGAAGGACGGGCTGACGAGCCGTGCTAGCGGGCAAGACAACTCCCATGGACGCGAAAACCCGGCATCACGAGGGCGACTCTTGGTGTGATGTACAACTTTCTCGCCTAACGGACCCCCTAACAAGTTCCATATCGTGTCTTGCGGGACGGAAGGAGTGAGATCGCGGGGCCTCTGAAAGAGGCACCGGGTTGACATAAGCTACGCTTATGATATGATGCCTCCATGAACATCGAGACGCTGCGGATCTTCTGCGACGTGGTGCAGCACCAGAGCTTCTCTCGCGGCGCCGCCGCCAACAACGTCAGTCAGTCGGCAGCTACCCAGTCGGTCCACCGCATAGAGCAGCATTTCGGCGTCCAAATGGTCGACCGCAACAAGCGCCCCTTTGTCCTGACCCCCGAGGGCCAAGCCTGCTACGAGGGGTTTCGCGAGGTCCTGGAGCTCTACGACGCGGCGGAGACGCGAGTCCGTTCGCTCCGCAAGGAGATCACCGGAACGGTCCGCGTGGCGGCGATCTACTCGGTGGGGCTCCACGACATGAGCCGCTGCATGCAGGACTTCATGCGGAGCTATCCCAAGGCCAAGGTGCGGCTGGAATACCTCCGGCCCAACAAGGTCTACGAGGCGGTCTTGAACTCCGAGGTCGACTTGGGCATCCTCTCCTACCCAAGCCCGTCGCCGGAGTTGAGCGTCGTTCCCCTGCGGTCCGAGCGGATGGTCCTAGTGTGCCCTCCCAAGCACCATCTGGCCGGCCGCAGCGCGGTCACCGCCGAGCACCTTCAGGACGAAGATTTTGTGGCCTTCGACCGCGACCTGTTCGCCCGCAAGGAGATCGACCGATACCTGCGGCAGCGCTCGGTCTCGATCCGGGTGGTCATGGAATTCGACAACATCGAGACGATCAAGCAGGCAATCGAGATCGGGGCGGGGATCAGCATCCTGCCGGAGCCCACGGTCCAGATGGAAGTGCAGACCGGGCGGCTGGCGGCGGTGCGCCTGATCGCCCCGCAGTTGCGCCGCCCCATCGGCATCATCCACGGGCATCGCAAGGTCTTTACGCCTTCGGTCGCCAAGTTCGTCGAGCTGCTCCGCGAGATCCAAGAGCCGGCCGCGGAGGACTCTTGATGCGTGAAGCAGAGATCCCCGTCACCTTCCAGCCGTCCGGGAAAACCGTGTACGTTCTGTCGGGGACCCGGCTGATGGAGGCGGCGGTGCGAGCCGGCCTCGCGCTGGAGATGCCTTGCGGCGGGGAAGGGACGTGCGGCAAGTGCCGGGTTGTCGTCCGCGACGGGGCCGGCCCGCCCACCGCCGCCGAACGCCGTGCCTTGACCGACGCAGAGTTGGATCGGGGCGTCCGCCAGGCGTGCCAGTCGGTCGCGATTCGGCCCACGACGGTGGAAGTCCCCCCGGCCTCGCTCCTGGCCACTTCGCACAAGATTCTCGCCCACAGCCAGGCGTTGGCTGCCGGCCCCACGGACCCGGCAATCTCGAAGCGCTACGTCGAGCTCCCGCCGCCCGACCGCGACCACGACGAGGCCGACCTGTCGCGGCTCCAACACGCCCTGGGGGCCCTGCGGGCTGACCTGGACCTCCTGCGGGCGCTGCCGGGCCGGCTCCGCGAGAACGAGTTTCGCGGCACCGCCGTCCTCTTGGACGGAGAGCTGATCGATTTCGAGCCGGGCAACACCGAGTCGGAGGCTTATGCCGTCGCCGTGGACGTGGGAACGACCACCCTGGTCGCCATGCTCGTGGACGTGAACACCGGAGAAGAACGGGCGCTGGCGGCTCGACTGAACCCGCAGACCGCATTTGGCGACGACGTCCTTTCGCGGATCCTCCACGTGCAAGAAGGTCCGGACGGACTGGGGGAGCTCCACCGGGCCATCACCGAAGCCGTGGACGAGATGATCGGCGAGTTGACAGACCAGGCAGGTGTCCCGCGCACCTGCATCTACGAAGTCACCTTCTCCGGCAACACCACCATGCAGCAGCTCTTGGCCGGGATTGATCCGCGGTGGTTAGGCGAGGTCCCTTTTGTCCCAGCAACGGCCGATCCCGTGCAAACCTCGGCATGCCGCCTGGGGCTGCGGATCCATCCCCGCGGCCGGGCCTACGTGCTGCCGGTGATCGGCGGGTTCGTGGGCGGCGACACGGTTTCGGGCATCCTGGCCACACGACTCGCAGAGTCCCAGGGACCGACGCTCTTGGTGGACATCGGCACCAACGGCGAAATTGTCCTGGCGGCGGGCAGGAAGCTCTTGGCCGCCTCGACCGCCGCCGGGCCCGCCTTTGAAGGGGCACGGATCACGCACGGCATGAGGGCCGGCACCGGGGCCATCGAGAAGGTTGTCTGCGACGGACGCCTGCGACTGAACGTGATCGGCAACACCCTGCCGCTCGGGCTGTGCGGCTCGGCCTTGATCGACCTGGCCGCTGAGCTCTTGCGGCACGGCGTAATCACCTCCGAGGGGAAGCTCCTGGCGGCCGATCAGTTGCCCGAGGGCTTGCTCCCCGATTTGCGCCGCCGGGTCATCTGGCAGGACTGCCGGTCGGCTTTTCTCTTGGTGTCCGCGGAGGAGTCGGGCACGGACAAGCCGATCCTGCTCACCCAGCGCGACGTGCGCGAGCTGCAACTGGCGACGGGGGCCATCCGGGCCGGGATCGCGATCCTGTTGCGGCGGGCCGGATTGAAGCCGGCGGACCTGGAGGCCATCTTCGTGGCCGGCGGCTTCGGGAACTTCATCCGGCGGAGCAATGCCCAGCGGATCGGCCTTCTACCGCACGACCTGCCCCGGCAGCGGATCCGCTTTCAGGGGAACACGTCCTTGGCCGGAGCGCGGCTGGTAGCCGTTTCCCGAGAGGCTCGCCGGCTGGCGGAGGAGTTGGCGCGGCGGACCGAGCACGTCGATCTTTCCAGCGATCCCGACTTCCGCTGGGCCTTCGCCGAAGCGATGATCTTCCCGGCCGAGTGACACAACGCGCCGCGCAAGCGCGGCCGCTAAACGAGGTCGCCTGCGAAGATCAACCGTCGCGGTTCGCCGCGCGTGGCGCGGCTCAATGTCCCCCGCAGCCGGGACACCCGCCGCCCTGGGAATAGTTCGGATTCTCGATGGAGAATCCTCGCCCCAAGGGGCCGTCCTGAAAGTCGATCGTGGTGCCGTCCAGGTGCAGGGCGAGTTTCTTTCGCGTCACCAGCGATACCCCGTGCTTTTCGAAACGGGCATCGACCCTGGGATCGAATTCGGTATCGAATCCGAGCGAATACTGCAAACCGCTGCACCCGCCGCCGGCAACCCCCATGCGGAGCACGGTGTTGGGTTCGACCTGCTGCGACTCCATGATCCGCTTTACTTCGCCGGCGGCCGCCTCGGTTAATGTAACTGCCATAGGTGGGATGAACTCCTTCTGTGTTCCGAGCTCAGCGTTGCCCCTTCCCTCCCATCATACGCCGAATGGGGAGAGCAGCCAAGCCTTAGCCCATGAAGCCCCGACCGCCGGTCGCGCCCGGTGCGACTTCGGCAGCGATCGTGGCTTGGTGAGTCTCTTGCCTGCCATCACCCATCCAATGCCCCGCCGGGAGGGCCGACCATGGCGCGAAGCCGCTCCACCGTCTCGCTCACCAGCCGGACGGCGAACTCCACCTCCTCCCCAGTGTTGAACCGCCCCAGTCCGAAGCGGACGCTGCTATGGACCGCCGCGTCCGGCAACCCCAACGCCCGCAACACGTGGCTCGGTTCTGCCCGCGCGGAAGTGCAGGCGCTCCCCGAGCTGACCGCCAGGTCCTTCATGGTCAGCAGGAGCGTTTCGCCGTCCACACCGGGAAAACTCACGTTCAAGTTGCCGGGCAGGCGCCACTGCGGCGGCGCGAGTGCGGGGCCGTTGAGAATCGCCTCCGGCAGGGCCGCGGTCAAACCCCGGTAGAGCCGGTCCCGCAAGGCCCGCAGCCGGGACATCTCCTGCGGCATTTCCTCCAAGCAGATTTGCAGGGCCCGGGCAAAGCCCACGATCCCCGGCACGTTGAGCGTCCCGCTCCGCAGGCCGCGCTCGTGGCCGCCGCCGTGGATCAGCGGCTCCAGGCGGATCGGCGGCGAGCGGCGCCGCACGTAAAGGGCCCCGATCCCCTTCGGGCCGTAGATCTTGTGCGCCGTGAAGCTCATCAGGTCCACGCCGAGGTCATCGACGTTGACCGGCACTTTGCCCACGGCCTGGGTCGCATCCGTGTGCAGGAGGACCCCGCGCTCGCGGCAGATGCGGCCGATCTGGTCAATCGGCTGGATCGCGCCGATCTCGTTGTTGGCCAGCATGACGGAGACCAGCACCGTGCGTTGGCCGATCGCCGCCGCCACTTGCTCGGGCCGGATCCGGCCGGCCCGCTCGCCGGGGGCCTGCTCCACCGCGAGCAGCGTGACCGCGTAGCCGCGCCGGCCGAGCTTCTCCAGCGGGTCGAGCACCGACGGATGTTCCGTCGCTACACTGATGAGATGGCTCCCCCGCTGTGGAGCTCGCTCCACAGCCGCCCGCTCGGCCACGCCGCAAAGGGCCAGGTTGTTGCTCTCCGTGGCCCCGCTGGTGAAATACACCTCCTTG
>Ga0315280_10007987_pt1 | contig 14012 bp, 9 predicted proteins | sample YL17G06_40_MG_FD_203697 | JGI IMG/M metagenome (GOLD analysis project Ga0315280, IMG submission 203697) | Sediment microbial communities from Yellowstone Lake, YNP, Wyoming, USA - YL17G06_40 | ecosystem: Environmental > Aquatic > Freshwater > Lake > Sediment | place: USA: Wyoming | collected...
CTGGCATCGGGCTGCATACACTCATCCGGGCGTGTTGGCCCAACTCTTTAGCAGCTCAGGATCCGCCCAGTCATCATCCCGGTCGCTGGGACCATGTATGAATCGGGCATGCCAGCCTGTGTACCATGGCGGGCGTCAATCATAAAGTCATCATCGCGCGCAGAGCCCAAGCCAGAGTCAGATCAATCTTCAGCTTATCAGCTACATCGGAAACGGAATCTCCACGGTCGAGGAGGGCGAATATCCTCCTCCAGAGGGAAAGGAGGCCCATAAGTGAGATGAGGCCGAGAAAGAAGGTGGAACCCCCGGAGATCGACAAGGCCAAGCTCTTGGAGGACCTCAGAAGGCTCTCCAAGGAGGGCGAATGGGAGAAGGCTATCCTCGCAGGGGCCCTCATGTACATCATTGAACAATGGCACCTGTAATAAGCATCAATCCTATCTCCAATTGCGCTGATTAAGAATCTTGGAACCATATAGGGATAAGTTGTCTCTTTTTTAGGAACAGGCACGACAGATACTACTTCTTTTTGGTTGCGAGAGATAAGAACTAATCCTACGATAATGAGCACAATAGAGCAACCAATGAGAATTGCTCCAACTGATTTCTTTTTCATGTTTATTTTTTAAGGCCCTGCATCTTTATATTTTTTAAGCATTGTATGTATTTAGCTCGGATTAAAAGATGAGAAATTTGCACTATTTTTATGTAATTTCCACTATCTTTTTCGTGGAAATGTCAAAATAAGCATCGTTTAAAAGCTGAACTTTACATCGAAAATTATCGAGCTAAATACGTACTAAGCATTTATTAAAGCTGATGTCTGATTATTATTCGCTAGTCTCTAACCAGACGCTATACCTAACCATTTTTCACTCGGTTCTCTCTGTCAATTATTTGTTCCTGGGTTTTTCTACGAGCTGAACGAGCTATGATAATACTCACTATGGAGACAGCAGCTACCCCCACAATAATCCAGATCCAAAAAGGCAACTCTTGCGTAGGAGGTGTAAATTCAGCGCTGGTGACCTCTTTGCCGCTAGTAATGCTTCTCTCAAAAGTGCCATCGCCGTTAGAGTCTATCTGGAGAGTGGTGCCCTTTTCGTCTCGAGAAAGCGCATCCCAGTCGATAGTGTATTGATGAATCGCTTTGGCTGATGTGGAAATACCTATAGCAGTAAAGGTAGTAGCCTTTTCTCCTATGACATTTGTCGTGGTCAAATTATAAGAACCGGCACTTAGACCCACCACTTGATATTTGTACGTGTCGTTAGGAGATAATATTACAACTATGTTTTCGTAGTAGGCTGAATGAGGGATCTCATTTCTCTCCTTTCCATTTACTAAGCCAGTGACCTCTCCTTGCGAATCGTAGATTCTTAATTCGCATGGGCTGCAAAGCTCTGCTCCAATCCACCTTTCTGGAATAGGATTAACAGTGATGTTCAACGTGTTTACGGTTCCTGCTTCGGTTGGGACGTTTGTAATCCATTCACCATCCATAATTTGGTATGCTATGAAAAAGTGATAAGAACCGTTATCCAATAGTTTCAGCTCACCTTGATAATTATAAGACTCACCCGAGTTGAGCGTAATATTTGTTCTAAAGGTGAAATCTCGAACATCCGCATCGCCATTAGGTCCACGACCTCCAACCGTTAAGATGCTAAAATTGATAGGTGTTGAGCCTTTGTTATTTATTGTAAATTGTGCGTTGATGGTTTCCCCTACATAATAGGGCCCACCTTGAACGATAGCTAAGCTTTTAGTTACCTTTATATCTGGAGTTGCGGGTGGACTTATTCTCTTCGCTGTAAAGATTACCTCTTCCATAAATGGCTCTTTGTTTGTATTCTTCCAAAAATCCCACCATACTGGAACATTTACAATGTAGTGAGCTGGTATTAGCAAAGCTTCGGAGACTATTGTTTTTGTAGTAACTTCAACACCCACCAACTTAAGCAAACTAACGAGAGCTTCTTGGGCTTTGGTGTTAGTTGCAAGTATCTTTCCAAGTTGCAATACGGCTTGCTTCCATTGTCCAGCACCTAAATAACCTCCTATGTTTAAGAAGTCGTTATAGAAAGTGAGGAGTTCAATCGTGAATACTTCTGGGTTAGTAACTTGAGATGATATGGACACTCCGAGAAGGGCTCGTGTTGCAAAATCAAGTGTCCATAAAGCCGTTAATGTCTTATCATTTAAATCGTTCCAGACTTCGATCTTTATTTCCTCGCCATCTTTTGGAGTATAGGAGAAGGTTTTCTCGCTCCAAGGAGCAATATACGATAGTTCCCAGGGAACCACCTCTTGCCAAGACTGACCAGCCTGCCGCTTGTAAACTTTAACCAAATACCACATGTCCCGTTTGTTGTAAGCTCCAAGCTCAACATTACCAGGCTCTTTAAGAGACCGATGATATATAGGGACAAATAGTTCTTTAGTCTCCCAGCCTGAAGATAAATGAAGGGCAATTATTTCATATTGTTGTGGTAGGATGTTGGATTCAGTGATTTCTGCTTCCATGTGACTGATAGAAACCCAATTTGCTGGCAAATCAATGGTGTATTTCATTACTAGACCAGTTGTTTTTTCCACCCACAAGAATCCTTCCGCTGGTTGACTATTAACTAGACTCATCTGGATAGGAATTTTATAAGTTTGGAAGGTGCCAATATCTGATACAAACTGGTCATCTACCGGAGTTCCACCCCGCAAACCTTGAGACAGATATAATCCAGTCGCCTTTAATGCCTCGATTTGGCTGGGTGTCAAAAAAAATAGAGATCTAGGGTTATTCGGATCTTCTTCAGTAAAAACTATACGATCATTTATGTTTGTTTTTATAGTCATCTCTTTTATTGCCTGATTTATTGAAGTTATTTCAAAGGAGTAGAAATCATGAGTAACTTTGCTTGTATTACTGGTTATTAATCGGTAATAACTTGCTTTTTTTCCTGCTGCAAGCCAAGCGGGTAACTTTGATTCTATTGGATGAACAACACTGATACTTGCATAAGCTAACGTTGGATTATAACCAGCTATATTGTGATAGAATCCGGGCTGCCTTTCTGAATTCTCAATGTAAACTTGGTTTAGTATATTCCCTTTGCTTAATGCAAGAACGGTTGAAATGTCATTAATAATAAATTTCGATTCAATATTTGCTTTAACAATAAATCTGCCTTCCCATACAACCATTCCGTTTAAAACTACTTTTATTATAGTAAAATTGTATTTGCCTTTGTTTAGGATAGTCATTGTGAATTGAGGTGTATTTTCATTTATGTCCTCTCGCCATTCTGTATCGATTTCGTCATACATTGCTGCTCTTGGGTCAACGATAATGCCTTGTGTTAATGCAATGCTGGATGTGAGTGTGATTACGATAAGGAATGATATTAAAAAGGGTCTTCGCATGATTTACATATTCTTTATTAAAGATAAAATATTTTGCTTTGTGGACTAAAGTCTAGGGCTTAACACCCATCCCCACCTTACCCCCCTCTCCCCACTCACATGTTAACCAACATATTATAGAGAGCCACCTTACCCGCCAGCTCCACCACGATGCTCCCCAGGCTCCTACCCATGGCGTTCTCCCCGAAAACCCGCTTAAACGTCGAATAAGCAGTCTCCACAGCCCACCTCCCACCGTAGCCGACCAACTCCGCCCAGGTCCCAGGTCCCTGATCTGACCCACCGCCAGCCTCCTCGCCTGAGGCCCAACACCGGATCTGGCGTTCACCCTGGGCTTGATCACCGCCTCGACCCCACGCCTCTCCAGCTCCCCGTAGACCTCACAGGAGTCGTATGCGCCGTCGCCGAAGGCCTCAGCCACACGGACGTTCTTCTCCGCCTCGTCCAATAGCCCAGGAACCGCCTTGGAGTCGTGGACGTCGTCGGTGGAGACCTCCATGGCGACCACCTCGTGGGTCACGGTGTTTACGGCGAAGTGGAGCTTCACGTACCTCTTCTTCTTGCCGTGTTTCCTCTCGATCCAGCCCCCTGCCTTCTCCACCTTGACGCCGGTGGAGTCGAGGGAGATGGTTACGGGCTCGTCGGTCTCCTTTAGGTCGCGGTAGGGGTCGACGGGTAGGCGGAGGATGCGTTTCCTGAGTCCGCTGTAGTCGCCCTGTGGGAGGTCTGGGACTAGCCTGTGGAGGATTCTGGTGTAGCCCTCGAGCTGTCGGTAGGGCATGCCGTAGAGGTACCTGATGGCGGCGAGGAGCTGGATGTAGCTGTCTGCTAGCTTGTAGCGGGGTCCCGGTCTGCCCTCGTTCATGTTTTCGAGTTCTTTTCTGTGGTTTTTGAGTGATTCCAAGTCTAGGATGAGTTCTCCTCGCCTGATGAGCCTCTCATCGGTCTCCTTCCAGTCCATTGTTTAGAAATATGCCCTGTTTGATCTATAAGTTTTTCCTGATAGTCCACAAAGGACAATCTACTATTGTTTAAGCGAGGCAAACCAAGAAACTGCGGGAACAGACTACTTCATCGGCTCTGGCGCATACACGCTGTGGATAAGAACTTCATCCTTAACGTCACGGGTCTACGTCGTTATCTCAGGATACCTCGAGTAACAGAACTTAATACCTATTTTTTTTCTGAGTTGTATGTATTTAGCTCATATTTATCAACAACTTAGAAATGGGCTTAAAATGGTAAAATGAGACCTTTTAGGGCTTGGACTATCCGTTCGATGAGGATAGGGGAAGCTCCAGGATTCAAGCTTATTTCGCTGAAAGAGCACCAAATATGGGAGAATCAATATCATGAGCTAAATACATATTTTTTTATAATTATTCATCTTTAAAATACTCGGCTGCTAAAGAAAATGAGGTTAAGTGAAAAAATCTACGAGATCGGAGAAGTTATGGTAAACTGTAAGGTTTGCGGGGAAAAAGACCATATCGAGAACTCCGAATTCATACCTCCCCGCTGTCTCTACCTAGACCCTAAAGAATGTACAGAGTTAAGCTGTGTGGTGGTTGGAATAAACCCGGGTTGGCTAAAAGTAGGGTCTCGGGAGTATGTAGCCTATAAAGCCAGTAAGGATGACTCGAAATATAGAACACAGGTAGAGTACTTCAAAAATAACAAGGGAGTAATTAGGTACAGTAAAGGTGTGGATACACTATTAACAGCGATAGGCCTCAGGGAGAATGGCAAAGGAGTGCTCTGGACAGAACTCTGCAAGTGTCAACTCCTAGAGGACTCTGATGTACTTCCGCTTCAGACCTTTAGAAGGTGCGCGAGCAGGTACCTAATTAACGAGTTAAAGGCCTCAGGTGAAGTCCCAATAGTAGCAGTTGGGAATCAACCCTATAATATTCTCAGCTTCTTTTGCCCAGATCGAGCAGTAATCGGAGTACTTCACCCAACGGGCTCCCGCATCAAGTACACAAACTACATCCAAAAGGTTGGAAAGCAGAAACAACAAATAAAGGAGGCAATCAGGAAAAAAGAGTGCCTCTGGTTAGCCTCGGTATAAAGCTCATTTTTGTGATAACGTTTTAGGTAAGGATCAAGTTTTTCAATTTTTTAACCTTATGAGGATTTTGAATAACCCCCAGATCAGGGTAATTGACTTATAACGGTTTATAAGTAAAGAGGATATTGATTAACCTCGTCTCGTTTTGTCAGTGTATTTAAGCCCTTATAAGGGAAGGGCCATCTTAAACCGAATTTTATGGGTTAATCCGAATCCAGACTGTGTGAAAATTAAAAATTGGTTTAGAAAATTGCGTATACTTTGTATAGGATCCTATGGAAAAACCAATTATATGCTTAAAACAAGCAATTTTATGAAAACGAAGTGAGTTTCCACACAGTCTGAATTCTCAAGATAATTAAAAAGTATAGAACAACGAAAAAGGTATTAACTTTTCAAACTTCATTTAAACACGGGGGACATTATTTGAAGGAAATTAATAAAGCAATTATTTTGATAATATTAATAGCATTATCTCTTTCATTCCTCTCTGAGGCAATCAAGTCCGTTCCCAAGATTCCCATTTTCATCTCGAGCACGGAGGGCTCCAGCGGTGAAGGCCCGGAAGTCCCCAAGGAGAGTGAGGAGGGCGGGAAGAAGAGCAAGACCTCTCCTGTAATGGGCGATGTACGGGTGAACGGGACGTGCCCTACAACTGCTTGCGAGGGCGGAGGTAGTCAGCAGGAGAATTATGACGTCTTCGAGATCTACGGTTACACGAAAACCCCCTACATCAGGACGTATGTCGGCGAATCCTACTTGAGTGGAAGTTGGGATACCTCAAACGCGACGGTCATCCCTTTCACCCACAAACCGATTAGTTATGATTACATATCAGAGAGCTACGAGCAGCTGACAGCCTTCTACGTCAAGCCATTGGTGCCCCTCTCGGGGTTCGTGCCAGTGGTTCTGTACACGTCGGATGTTAGCTTGAGGAACCGGATTGACTATTACCGGGACCAGTTGATCTTCTACGCCTATGGTAACATGGAGCCCTATACGGTGAGCTATTACAGGCGGGTTGTCGATGACTCCGTCCTCAGTGATACGAGGCTGGTGAAGGATGATAGATATCTTGAGGTGCCTGATACGCTGGCAGGTAAGTTGAAGCCTGTCGCTCAGAGGATCATAGAGGGCAAGGACAATGGCTTTGATAAATTAAAGGCGCTTGAGGCTTACCTCAAAGGGAACTATGTATACGATAAGAATTATACTCGGGCTCCGGAGGGGACAGACCCCGTAGAATGGTTCCTCTTCACGGAGAAGAGGGGGGTTTGCTGGCAATTCAACTCCGCCTTCGTCCTGTTGGCCAGATCAGTCGGCCTACCTGCCAGGCTCGTCGTCGGCTATCTGGTTAAAGCCGAGGCCGAGTACCAGGTTGTGAACTCGAAGCAGGCTCACGCCTACTTGGAGGTGGAGTTCGAGGGCGTCGGTTGGGTCCTCTTCGACGCCACTGGGTCGGGGCCCGGGGAAAACGGGGAAGAAAGCGAGCCGAGGATAAACACCGTGACCACTATAGAGGAGCAGGACTCGGCTTGCCTGAAGGGAGAGGCCTTCAACGTCGCTGGCAGGGTCACGAATTTGGGAGGCAGCCCCGTCAACGATATGAAGGTGCTCGTCTACCTTAAGAGAGAAAAGGGCGACGTCGGCATACCCTGCGGGTTCGGGGTGACCGTTGATGGAGAGTATAACGTCACCTGTGAGGCTCCCATCAACCTCCCCGTAGGCAGCTATTTGGTCGACGTCCACGCGGTCACCAACGACGTCTACATCGGCTCGGCGAGTGACCCGCCTATAGTACTAAGGGCCAAGACCTTTTTCAACGTCACGGTACCAGCGAAGGTTATAACAGGTAGAAGCTTCGAGATAAAGGGGCTCCTCCAGGAGAAGGAGTCGGGAACAGCCATCAGCTGGGCGACTTACACCCTCATGGCGCAGGAGGTCAGAGACCTCAAGACCTCGGAGAGGGGCGAGGTAAGCGTCATGAACTGGCTTAGCCGACCCGGTAACTTCACCTACACCCTCTCCTGGGAGGGGACGAGGTACTACCTACCTGCAGAGACGAGCCACGTCGTATGGTCCATCCCCCTCGTCATCACCCCCTACGACGCGGAGAAGCTGATCCGCTCCGAGAAGGCGATGATAAGCGGATTGGTGCACGCCCAGGACCTGGCCGGCGACGGTGAGAGAGTTAACGTCTTCAAGGACGGCGCCCTCATCCAGACCCTGAGCACCGACACCATGGGGAAGTTCTACCTCACCATGGACATACCGTCGAACCATCCTCTCGGGGAGACAAGCTTGAGCTACGTACTGGAGAGCAACCAATTCACGACGACCCTCCAAGTAGCCGTGTACGCGAGGACGAGGCTCTCCCTCCAGCCAGTGAACATCGGCTACTGGTACGACCCCCTGAATCTCACGGCGATCCTCAGGGATGACATGGATAAGCCCCTAGCGCGTATGAGCTTAACCCTCAGTTACAGGGATCAGGGTCAGCCGGTATCCGTCACTCTGAGCACCGACGAGGAGGGAAAGGCGATCTTCCCAGTTAAGCTCTCGTCAAGGCCCGGGCAGGATAGCCTCTCCTTCAACGTTTCCTTCGCTGGAGATGGCTTCTACATATCAAAAGCCTTGAGGGGTAATCTCGCGTTCAGCCCAGTCCTGGACATGTTCAGTGACTCTCTCATATCGATGGTTATCCAGTTCGTGTTACCCCTCGCCGCCTTCGCGGCCCTCGTCTACTACGTACAGAAGAACAAGATCACCTTAAGGAGGGAAAGGAAAATCATCGAGGAGCATGTCGAGAATCTAGAACCTATCGCCCCGAAGGAAAGGGTCACCCTCGGCATAATTAGGGTGGAGGAGCGGGGAGTAACTATGACGATCGACATCCCCCAGATAGTCGAGCCGTTCCCATATGTCTGGGGGATAGGGGACCCCTTCACGATCCAAGTGACACTGAGGAGCTTCGAGGGGGCTCCTGTGGCTGGCGCTAAGGTCATCATCGAGTGCGAAGACGGCGAGCACGATCTCGAGACCGGTGATATAGGGGAGGCCGAGGCTACAGTCTCCTTTAGCAGAAAGGGCGTGGCCAGGCTCAGGATAGCCTACTCCGGCACTAAGGGGGAGGCGGAGGCAGCCTTAACGATGAAGGTGGTCGACTACAGAGAAGAGATCATAGAGCTGTTCAACAGGGACCTAAAGGAGATAACGAGGGAGATCGAGAGGAGGGGGGAGAACTATACGGCGAGGGAGATCCTTGAGGGGATCATACGTGAGAAGCCGGCCTCGAAACATGGGTTCATGAGGACGATGGTCGATGTCTTCGAGGAGGCTAACTACAGCACACACCCCATAGGCAGGAGACACTACGAGAGGTTATACTTAGCTGACAAGGAGTACCTGAAGGGGGTCTAGAATTGGAGAGAAAAGACATCAGGAGGATAGCGGTCAGGACAGTCTTCTATGCCCTCATCGTCGTCTCCGTGATCTGGGTCACCAGGTACCAGCAGTTCGATCTCACGGCCCTCACCGGCCGGCCCTTCACAACCTACGACCTCGGGTTCATGGCGACGCCCTTACTGGTCATGATCACCATGGTCTACGCTGCCGCCATAATCCAGAAGCTGCTCAAAGGGCGGCTGATCAAGCCCATCGCGACCAGCCTCCAGCTACTCTCCGTTCCTTCACTCCTGATGCTGCTGTCATCCTGGGAGGGGATGCCCGAGCCTATAGTGCCAACCATAAACGTGTTCTTCCAATGCGTTCTCGCCTACGTAGTCTATTCCTTGGTCAACGTCGTCCTCGAGACCTATGAGAAGATCGCGAGGCCTGTCAGCAGGAGTCTCCTTCTCGTCGTCACAGGCTATATTCTGACCAACGCGGTGACCAAGATGAGATCCTACATCTCAGGCTTTGACCCGGGGATCTTCGGTAAAGCCAACACGATTATTTTATACAGCTTTGTGGCTACAGCGGCTCTCTCCCTATTCGAGGTGGCCAAGCACAGCTCCAACGAGGTCGTGTCCTTCACATCTAGACTGTTGAGCAGGAGCCTGCCAACAAAGTTCGTCTCCATGGCGTGCCTGTTCCTCTACCTCTTCCTCGTCAGAGGCTTTCTCATTGGTCAGTACGCCTTCCTATCGACGTACATCGTCGTCTTCGAGTGGATCGCCATATGCCTCTTCGCTTACTCCACCTACCGGTCGTTTAGGGGGTACGTCGAGAAGGAGTTCGTTGTCCCCGACATCGTCGAGGAGTGGAGGCAGCATATACAGAGCATCGACTGGGTTACAGACCACAAGCTCGAGGATGTGGCGAATTCGGTCAAGCTCTTCGTGGAGAAGGGCGTCAAAGACATGCTGGTGATCTACCTCGTGAGCATAATGAGTAGGGTGAGCGTCTCGGAGGGTTTGATGGCTAACGCTATCTCGCCCCTGCTTGCATACGTCGACCTGAAGCCAGGGCTTGTGATACTTTCCTGGCAGGTCAGTTACATTGAGAGTGAGAACAGGGCGCGGAGGAAGAGCATCCTGAAGAAAGTTCTTGACAACCTTGACTCTTTGAGTGTCACGAGCAAGGTGATCCTGGAGGATTCTAGAATGGTTGAGGAAAAGGTGGTTTGAGTTGGAGTTTGAGGAGGTAAGCAACACATGCAACGAACTGCTGAGGACGATTGGGAACTACTTCGTGGGGGAGACCATCCTCCTCCAGAAGGTTCTGGCGGCTTCCCTGGCGAACGGCCACGTCCTCTTCGAGGACTACCCCGGTCTGGGGAAGACCCTACTCGCTAAGGCCTTCGCGAAGGCGACGGGCTGCGAGTGCCGGCGCATCCAGTTCACGCCCGACCTGATGCCAGCGGATATCGTGGGTACCAAGGTCTGGAAGGCGGACCAGTCCGGCTTTGTCCTCGAGAAGGGGCCGGTCTTCACACACATCCTGCTGGCGGACGAGATAAACAGGTCGCCGCCCAAGGTCCAATCCGCGCTCCTAGAGTGCATGGAGGAGAGACAGGTCACCATAGATGGGGAAACCCACAGGCTGGAGGCCCCCTTCTTCGTTTTGGCCACCCAGAACCCCATCGATCTGGAAGGCACCTACCCATTGCCAGAGGCTCAGATGGATAGGTTCTTGGTAAAGCTCTCAACGGGCTACGTGAGGTCCCTAGAGCTTGAAGCCGAGATACTCAAGAGACGATCCAGTTGGAGGCAGGACGACCCAGTCGAGAAAATCCCCTCGGTCACATCCACGGATACCTTCAGAAAGCTCCAGAGACTCGTTGAGGAGGAAGTATACGTGGACGATCAGATCTTCACTTACATCTCCCGCCTCGTGAGAAGCACGAGGGAGAACCCCTACGTCGAGGTCGGCTCCAGCCCGAGGGGTGGCATCAGCCTCTTCAAGGTGTCCAAGGCAAACGCGGCGATAAACGGCAGGGACTACGTGATTCCTGACGACGTGAAACTGTACGCCAAGGATGTACTGTCTCACCGTATGATCCTCAAGATGGAGTACGCATTCGAGAAGAAGATCACACCCGAGGGTATAGTGGACGACATCCTCTCAAAGGTTGAGGTGCCTAAGGAGATCACGCGCAGGTGAGTCGTTGCCCCTAACCCGCCTCTCCCTCAGCCTCGTCGCCAGCGCCTTCACCTTCATCCTATTCGGCATGCTGTTCGGGAACATGCCCCTCATCTACATCGGCGCTATGCCCATGATCTTCCTCATCATGGTCCTCGTGTTGGGCCAGATAGAAACGGTGGAGCTGAAGCCCCTCAATGAGGTACTGGAGGTCTACAAGGACGACGTGGTTGAGCTGCAAAGGACGGTCTCCTGCAGGGGCGGGTTGGGATTCATAGTTCTATACGAGGAGATGCCCTCCCACTTCGAGCTCGTGGAAGGCGAGAACCTCCAGATCCACTTCAAGAGCCTGAAAGACCTAGAGATAGACTTCTCCTTCAAGGTGAGGTGCACGAGGAGGGGCGTCTACGAGATCGCTAACGTAGATTACAACGTCAGGCACGTCCTCGAGGTCGCTTCCCCGAGGAAGGGCTCCCTCCCCATTAACCAGAGCATAGTCGTGAAGCCGAGGTACTACAAGCTGAAGAAGATCAGGGAGCATCAGCAGCGCAGTTTCCTCCCGATGCCGGCGGAGGCCCAGATAAGGATGGGTGTCCCGACGACTAACTTCAAGGAGCTCAGAGAGTACACCGTCGGCGACTCCTACAAACAGATCAACTGGAAGGCGACGGCCCGGAGTATACTGACGGCTGCCGGGGTTCCGATAGTTAACGAGTATGAGAAGGAGGGAAGGAGGGTCGTCTGGATCTTCCTCAATAGCTCCCAGAGGATGGCCCTAGGCAACAGCATCTCAAACAGCTTTGAGTACGCAATCCAAGCGGCCCTAAGCCTAGCCGAGTTCTACCTTGACAGGCAGTGCATGGTTGGCTTCTCCGTTTACAACGATGACGCGGTCCTCCTCACCAAGCAATACTCGAAGCAGTTCCTCCAGCAGCTCTACAAAGGGCAGTCGACGCCGGTACTGCCCGACCTCGCCTCCTCACATCAGCTTATCACTGTTGACCAGGAGCATGCTAAGCTCATCGACCTCTCTTGGGCTAGGCAATACAATCTCTTCCCAGACACGGGCAGGAAGCAGCTCTACAAGATCAGGAGGATACTCCAGGGGGCGGGCTTAAGGGTTAGCGGCTATAACCTGAGGCAGACACTCAAGATAACCCGAGACCACCTGAAGAGCACTAACCCCCTATTCATAGTCATCACAACTATCCATCCGGATAAGATCATGTCCCTACAGGAGGACATCCGGGAACTCCAGAGATACGTCAAGCAGACGAGGACGAGCAGGAAAAACCTCATCCTCGTGAACATTTCGGGGTACATGCTCTCCTCGAGAGACGAACCCGAGCAGGAAGCCTCCCACATCCTCAAATTCGAGGAGAGGGAGCTCCTCCACTCGGTTCTCCCAGAGAGCGCGACAGTGATTAATTGGGACCCGACGGAGTTCAGCTTCACCAACGTGCTCCTATCCAAGGTGAAGACGAGATGAAGGCGGATCTATCCTACATCACCCAGATAGCGCTGACAGCTCTTAGTAGCGCATTCGCCATACTATCTTTCCTCAATTCTTCACTCTACCAGTTCGCATCACAGTACTTCGATACCCTCCTCTACAACATACCGCAGGGAATCACGGGCATCGTTAAGAGTAATACGATAATAGAGTACGCCCTGATATTGTTCTTCCTACTCATAATAATAATTGACATCTATAAAGAGAATTTTGCATATATTTTCCGCTACAATATATTGCTCTTTCTGCCTGAAGCCCTCAGCTGCTCCGAGATAAACTTCTTCAACTTCCTAAACCTCTCCCCTCTCTTCCAGCCTAGGAGAGAGATAGTCCTCATATTCATCACGGGGCTCATCATAGTCACTTGTTATAACATCGTCACGTTCATTTCAACGGGAAGGGAGCTCATGAGGAATTACTCGTCTAAGGGGGTGCGGAGCGAAGTCACATCCTTCGTGCTATCGAAGCAGACGAAGTACTCCCTGCTCCTAGGCGGGGCCACGCTCCTCGTCACGATCCTGATAGTGATATTCAACTCCTTCTCTTCGGTACTGCTGAGCCCGCTCGCCACGGTGGTGCCCTACAAGTATTTCTTCTACAGCGCCCTGTCCATAGCCTTCATCATCATGGGCCTTTTCTTCTTCTTATACGATAAGCTAAGGGCGTCGGGGCAGAGAAACTTTCGCTGAACGCCGTAACTCTGCGCGACATATGCAATCATCTTGGTCGATAAGAGCGTCAACTACGAATAGACCGATAAAGGACGATGCCAAAGCGCATTGCGTGAAGAAATGGCCTAGGAGACCCGAAGGTTATAAGGTCATGTTAGAAAATCTTGCCAATATCTCAGGCGGCAATGTCGTAATACAAGCCTATACTGATCTTTTACAGTTAGATAAGAAGCTGGATGCTTTTCTTCCTACAATAACATGACAATGCGAGTTACCTCATGATTCCCAAAGTTCTCGAGTTCTCATCTGAATGGGGAAAATCGTAAAATCCAGTTGTTTAAATACTTAGACTGTATATATTTAGCTCGTGTTTATCAATAACTTAGAAACAGGCTTAAAACGTGAAAAAAGGGGCCTCTATGGGCCCAGATTACGCGTTCAATGGGATAGGGAAAGCTCCAGGATTCAAGCTTATTTCGCTGAAAGAGCACCAAATATGGGGAATCAATTCAATGAGATAAATACATACTCGAAGTTAATTATAAATACGGATTACAGTTACAGTTATGTTAGTTTAAGGTTGAATGAATTATGAAGATGAAACAAGTTCCAACCATACTCCTTGTGGGAGTGTTACTCGTCTCGGCTCTAGGAGCCCCCATAGCGTCCGGAGCCCTAACGATACTGGAGGAGTACAGCCAGATCCGAAGCTACGTTCTAACCCTGAACCTACCCGCAGGAGCTGAGACCAGCA
>Ga0315280_10007990_pt1 | contig 14002 bp, 21 predicted proteins | sample YL17G06_40_MG_FD_203697 | JGI IMG/M metagenome (GOLD analysis project Ga0315280, IMG submission 203697) | Sediment microbial communities from Yellowstone Lake, YNP, Wyoming, USA - YL17G06_40 | ecosystem: Environmental > Aquatic > Freshwater > Lake > Sediment | place: USA: Wyoming | collected...
CCGACAGAGATCTTCAAGTTGAATTAATGAAAGTCAAAAAGTTTTCCTGGGGTGTAGTACAGGGACAGTTAGACCAAAAAATCCAAGCCGAGTATGTAAGGAAATTTGTCAGATATAGAGATTTGTTGAATAATGTAAAATCTAAACTTCATGACGATGTAACTAATTATGTAATTTGCACTTGGTTCAATCACTGGACAACGGTATTAATTGAAGAACACATAGGTATTCATCCAAGAATAACTCCTACACTTAAAAATATAAAAGGAATTGATCTTTTCTTTGATGGACAACCGTTTGACTTAAAAGTAACTTATCTACCGCGCGACTATGACCCAATGAATGCCATTAAAAATCCATCAAAATTAGCAATCTGGATGTATGAAAATCAAGGCGTTCAGAGATTTGGAGCTGATAATCGCCTGTTTGTAATATTGCTGGATAAAAATAATCTTAGGAAAAGCTGGAAATTAAAGAGAAGTTTTAAGCTTGTTTTTCAGAAAATCGATGATTTCTTCGATAAAGAAACTGTTTCTAAAAAAGATGAAGTTGTTTTTACTTTCGCCAGAAAAACACACACAGCAGTAACAAAAGTATTAATGATAACAAAATGAATTTACTACAAGGGAGGTGAAAAATGCCAAAGCCTCTAGGAAAATATTCATTCATTGACGCGGCAATAATAATCTTTAAAAAAGCAGGTAGACCAATGAAAGCAAGAGACATTATTGACAAAGCATTAAAAACGGGTCTAATAAAAACCTACGGAAGAACACCTGATCAAACTCTAACTGGAATATTAAATAGGTTAGTAAAAGAGAACAAAGTTTATAAAGGGTGCAAAATTAATAAAGTTGGTAAAGGAACTTTTACGATTAAAACATAAAGGTCTGATTTCTAGGTTGTCTTTTCTACTCGAAACAAATCGTCAAACTTTACCCGGAAGTTGAGAAAAATTTGATTTAAATTGAGAAAACATGAAGAAAGTACTTTATTTTACAAAAAACTATAAGTTCGAGTTTCTGACTGCTGTCTCTGCGCTTGTTTTGTATTTTTTGGCTTTTAGGTATGCCGCTGATCCGAAAACTCTACTTTCTTTATCCATCACAATTACTATTCTTTCTCTCTTAGCGGTTATTTTTCTAAGACTTAGAGATAGGGAATTTTATTTTATACCTTTGGCAGAAAGAGAAGATAAAGATGATTGGTTTGGAAGAGGTAAATTTGATTATTTTAGGCCCCAGAAATGTTTTGTTATAACTGATTCTGAACCAGGGTTCATTTATTCCAGATGTCTGAACTGGAGTGATTATAATTTTAATTTTAAATTTAAAATTGTAAAGTCTTGTTTAGGAGTAGTAGTAAGGGCGATAAATCTTTCTAACTACGTAATGTTACAAATTGGAGAAAATGGAATCCGTCCTCATATAAGAATTAACGGAGGTTGGAGAGCTTGGGAGGCAGAAGAGACAAATTTAAAATTTGCTAAAAAATTGTCCTTAGATAAGTGGTATAAGTGTGTTTTATCTTGCGAAAAAAATTCTATAGGAATAAAGCTTTATGAAGATGAAAAAAGCATCTTTAATCGAGAATGGGTAATTCCCCCTGGGGCGATCATATTCGAATTTAAGGAAGAACCAGAAGGACGCGCCGTCAAAATTCCTTTCTCCATCAATCTTGAGTACGGCACTGTTGGATTTAGGAATTCCGGAACCGAACGGGCTTTAATAAAGGATGTTTTAGTGGAAAAAATATAGTGAGTTTTCTGTATTTTCGGTAAGGGCGGTGAGTTAAAATGGCAAGAAGATTTGGCAGAGCTAAATCATTTAACAAGATGAATGTTAAAAAAATTCCTGAAGATAAGCCCATTCTTTACCGCTTTAAAAGTGAGAAGAATAAAGAGCTTTATATAGGAGTAGCTAAGAAGAGTAGAACTCAAGAAAGGCTATCTGAGCATTTGACGAAGAAGGGAGAAAAAATTCCTGGAGCGAAGAAATTTCAAGTTCTACAATTTAGTAATATTAAAAAAGCGAAGGTTGCAGAGAAAAAATTAATAAAAAAGCTAAATCCAAAATATAACAAAGAAGAAACTTAAAATTCTGCCGGTTCCACCCTTCCTCGCCTGTATACGCCCCAGTTCAATAATTTGAATTATTGAACTGACAAGATAAAAAACTACCTGTTAGATGTGAGCTTCGGAGTTACCTAGCAGGGTTTGATATTTTCTATTTGCCCAAAGATAAGGGGCGGCGTCTTTTTGACTTGATGAGGCCTTGGTCGAGAGCATAAACATAAATTTTCGCCACATAGCCTCCTGCGATTTTCTATAAGATTCCTTAGCTGTATTGCCTTTCAATAAAGAAATCGGCACTAGATTAGAAGGTTCAATAAATAACTTGGCTAGGTCGTCTTGAAGAGGATTAGAGATTTTTGAAGGAGAATAACCAAGGGCATACCTTCTTTTATATAACCGATAAAAACCAAGGTACCCTTTTTAACACATGACGGGCCTAATTTATTAGCCGCATTACAGCTTCGGGCATAGATAATTTTTCCACGAAAAAGATTTTCATTTTTATTCTTCTCGATAAGGATTTCGTTATCATGGCCAGCGATGCTGTTATCATCCCCGTGACCATTCAGAAAGACTAATAGTGGTTGATGTTTAGTTATATAACTAGTAAATATCTGTTTATTTGCCCTCTTTCCCTGTAAATCTAATACTTTTATACTTTTCTTTTTTGCCTCGACAATAACGAAAGTGCTCCAGTAAAAGAAGTAGTTTGTTATTAGATCATGGTTGGGTCTAGTGAGGAGAAGAGCCTGTATCATTGCTTTGTTGGTAAATTGCCCCCTTAGCCATATCTCTTAGATATTCCATATGAATATTAACAATCTCTTGACCTATTTCGTCACCACGCTCAACGCTTTTCAACATTTCTTTCTTAGTATATCCTTTAGAGCCAATCGAAACGCCCAGATCTCCAGAAGAAGCTAGTATTCTAGCCATAACGAGTTTCTTAATATCTTCTGGAATTTTTTTGCTGGGAGATGCTAGTTGTTTTTTAGTTTTACTCATGTGATTATACCCATTTTGATTAATTTTTCTAAAATTTCCTTGGCCTTTGGGGTATCATTTTCAACCTCAATTTTAACTGCGTTCCAAGTAAGTTGCTCGTTATCAATAACCACAATAATTTCATTGCGTTGATTAAGGGGTAAATTTGCATATATTTGTAGAAATTTGGTTTTTATATCCATTTTAGCTTCAAGTACTCTACTATATATTATTATAATTATTATAAACAAAAATGCAATAAGACTCAAATTTCGATTTTTGTGGTAAAATCGCCCAAGATGTAAAGTCCATCTTTCCTCACTGCGCCTGCTTTTTCATTAAAACTCACTATAAATGCCCCTTCGATAAAACTCACCGCAGGCGCCCCGCCCCCACTTGCCTTTCGTGGTATAATTTTCACAAATGAGTGGAGAAGAAAGAGAACCCTTAACTTTCGAAGAATATCAGAGAGAATCGAGAAAGACAGCTATCTATCCAAATAAAGGAGAGAATTTTGTCTATCCAACTCTGGGATTAGCGGGAGAAACAGGAGAGATTTCAGAGATAATTAAGAAAGTTTTCCGAGATAAAGAAGGCAGGATTGACGAAGAAACAAGACAAAAATTATTTAGAGAACTTGGGGATGTTTTGTGGTACTTAGCTAATTTGGCCACCGAATTGAATCTTTCTTTAGGCGATATTGCTAGAGAAAATCTTGAAAAATTAGCCTCTCGCCAAAAAAGAGGCAAGCTCCATGGGAGTGGAGAGGAGAGATAGGAACTTAAAATTCTAGTTCGACTCCTTCGATTTCACTCAGGACAAGTTCGCTCACCATAAATGCCCCTTCATTTCATTCAGGGCAGACGCTCCGTCCCCCCTCCGATAATGAAAATTGACAGAATAGAAAAGATTTAATATAGTAACCCTAAGAGGAATTATGAAAGTAAAACAAGACACGCTAGTTTGGCAAATAATTGTTTTTGTTTTAGGCCTGTTCCTAATTTTAACCATCAGGGAATATCTACTTGATAAGAATGAAATAGAAGCAGAGACAGCCAGAACAAATTGCATTTTGGAGTTTAAAAAGATAGGGCAAACTGAATTTGATGAGTGCAAGAACATTGCCACTTATAAATCAGGCGAAAAAGGGATGTATTAAACACCAACAGAGTCGGTGAAATAGAAGACGGAGAACACCCGTCTTTTTTTATTGGAAGAAATTCTCAGAAAGTTTCCACCTTAGAGGTGGAACAAGTACGCCGCCTTTGGATTTTTTAATGATGTTTTTAGTGATATACTCAAAAATGGCAAGAATTGAAGTTTTAAAAGAAGAGATAGGATAAAAATAAAAATATGGATATTAAACAAATTACGGTTGTTAAGAGGGAAGTGAAATATCCGCGGCTGGAATTGAAGAGCGGAGAGCCAATGTTGATTTTGCCTCAAAGGGGAAATTTTGACCCGGAAGAAGTGATTGGCAAACATCGAAAGTGGTTGGAGAAAAAGCTGGATTTTATTGAAGAAATTAAAAATAAATATAAAAACCAAAAACTTTACCAAAGAAGTGAAAAAGAATTAATCCGGACAGTAGAGAGCTTAGTTGAAAAATATTTAAAAATTTTAAAGGCAAGACCATCAAAAATTAGATTTCGCTGGATGAAAAGCAGGTGGGGAAGTTGCAGTAAAAAAGGGTCGGTGAATCTTAATTTGATGCTAAGGCACCTCCCTTTTTCTCTTATTCGCTATGTTGTCTTTCATGAAATGGTCCATTTGCTTGTTAAAAACCATAGCAAAAACTTCTGGCTCTATGTTAAAAAAGGGTTTAAAGATTACAAACAATACGAGGAAAGATTATTTGGTTATTGGTTTTTGATAAACTTTAAGAAACCAACACCGGGTGTTGGTTAGGTAGACACATTAGGATTTGAAAGAATTTTTTAAGATTTAACGAGTAAAAAATTATGGCTAAAAAGAAAAAATTGAAAATAGAAAAAGATGGGGATTTTTTTGATGATTGCCCTGTTTGCCAGGCAATGAAATTGGCCCAAGAAAATGGCAGGATGCCAACAGAAGAGGAATTAAAAGAGGCTTTTCAAAAAGCAAAAGAAAAAGGGGCGATTGTCGGCGGCGAGTAGTTTGAAGAATCTAATAATTTAAAAGGCGAAGAGAAAAATTAGTTGTCGTGGCTTCGTATACGATATATTAATATATGATATACAGCTTGCTATCATGATTTAAATCATTAAAGTAGATCTCTGGGAAAGTCGTAGGATGTAGTATAATTTTCTTAAATGTTTGGTGCCAATAGACCTCCCTGGATAAGTAAAAAAGATTTCTACAGAACTCCTTTTAATTATTGTGATCGCTGGTGTGAAAGATGCCAATTGACTGATATTTGTCGAGTTTTTCAGGACGAACAAAAATCAAGAGCAAAATGGATTAAGCAAGGCAAAAATCCTGATTCATGGGAATATGTTTTTGCAACGGTTAAAGAAAACCTTGAAAAGACAATGAAGCTTATCGAAAAAGGGGCAAAGAAATGGGGAATCGACCTGAACGATTTTGATGATTCAGACTATCAACCACCACAAGAGCCGCAGGAGTTTCCCTTATATAATTTGGCTGATAAATTTTCGAAAAAATTAGGAAAACTTCCAAAGGATCTTCGGGTTGTTCCTATTGAAGCCGATGAGAAACTAATTTTAGAAAGTATGGAAATTATTTCTCATTATCAATCTTTAATTCGAGCCAAAATTTACCGCGCTTTAACCTCGAAGTTAGAAGATGAAAAAGAAAAAGATCCAGAGCTTCGAACTTTTGATGCTGAAACCTCAGCCTTTATTGTTGTTAATGGTCTGATGTCAATCAGCGAGGCCTTAGCCAATCTCGCCAAACATAAACCACTAAGACCATTAAAAAACAGGATGGTTCGCTTGGGGAAAATATCGCTTGATTTAGCAAAAATTATCAATTCCGAATTTAATTTGGATGAAGATGAAGAGAATTGAATATTGTTTAAATGATTTGAATCATTAGTAAACTCCTTCGAAAAATTTCTCCCTTCAATAATTTCAGTGCAAGCTTAAAATTTGGTAAAATATAATTATATGGCTAAAGCATTATCTAAAGAAGAGAAGATTAAATCGCTTCTTAAGTCAAGAGAGAAGATAAAAAAAAGGATTAAAGACCTTAAATCAGTTTTTCAAGAAGAAAAAGAACTCGAAGAATCCTGGCCTGGCCATGCGAGCACAAGATATCAGCTAGCCGATTCTGATCTCCAAGTTTTACTTTCTCAGCTTGAATTGATTGAAAAAGCGCTTAAAGAATTAGGTTACAAAGAATAGATATTAGACACTTGGAAGGTTGATTAGATTGGCACCTAATTTGCACCTCACCTAATTTGACTTCTTAAAATTCTGCCCTCAGAAATTCTCTCCCAAAGGTCTGTTATAATCAAATTTATGCGTTATGCACTGATCGATGAAAGTGGCCGTTTAGCTGATCCAGCCGATAAGACTATTGTTTTTGTTGCGTTGGTAACGAAATCCTTACTTAATTTAGACAAAATTATCCCCCAAGTTAAGAAAAAACTTCCCAGAAAGGGCAAAAGAGGCAAAGAAAAGACCCTAGCTGAAATTAAATTCAGTAAAACCGGAGAAAAGACTAGATGTCAGACACTTCAAATTATTGCTCAAAAAGATTTTAAACTATTCATTCTGGTAATAGATAAAGAAGGAAGAAAAATCATTGATGATTCAGTAAATTATGCCCATTTAATTGCGACTTTGCTTAAACCAGCAATAAAGAGATTTCCTGATTTAACCCACATAATTATAGATAGACATTTCACTTATATCCTTCACAGAGAGAAATTTAATGATTTGGTCCAAAAAATTCTTAATAAGAAACTTTTTGTGGAACACTTAGATAGTCAACAAAATACGATAGTCAGTTTGCCAGACTTTGTTGCTGGTTCGATGGCGGAAGCCTACAACAAGAAGAATTTAAAATATAAAAAGATTATCAAAAAATTAATAATCTTAGAAAAGAAAACTACCTGGAGAAAACTTGTCCAACAAAAAAGGTAAAAGCTTGAAGGAGTCCGGAAAAACCGGCGTCCTGCTTTTACCAATGATACTTATATCATCTTATTGTTTCTTTGTCAAGTCTTTATTAACATTTTAGAACTTAAAATTCTGGTTCGACTCCTTCGATTTCACTCAGGACAAGTTCGCTCACTATAAATGTCCCTTCGCCCCCAAAAAATTTCCTTTAAGATGTGCCTAGCCGATGGAGGCTTCCCAGAATAATAGAAGCGCCCCATTGAGAAAGATTTTCCTTTGCTAGATTAAGTTCTTCGGGGACTTCACCTTTTCTTGATAAATGCTTAATGTCTTGAGAGATCTCCTTTGCCTTAGCTAGGCAAGCAGAACCGATAAGAAGATTCAATATCTCTTCTTCCATGAGTCTTTCACTGACATACTCTTCACCGCGATGTTTGGTAAGTTTATAGTCGCCGTTCCGAATTGGTCCCATAAGACATTCAGGGATCCGAGGAATAAAAGCAAAAATTTCTATATTTTTCATTATGATGGGCTGGATTTTATAAAAAACAGACTTATTTTGCAAGCGCGGGCGAAAATTTCTCTTTAAATAACTTGGCAAGCTGTGTGCAGGGTTTTTTAATGACCATTTTTGATGGTATACTCGAAATATAATGAATTATGTTTTTGTTGATGAGTCAGGCGACCCTGGTAAACCTTATAAAATTGAGGGGGACAAGAAAATAGCAACTGGAGCGAGTTTGTTCTATTGTCTAACCGCCCTACCTCTTACATCAGAAGAGGTCTTTTTATTAGAAAACAGAGTTACCGAAGTTAAAAATAAGTTTAAATATAAGAAAGAAATAAAAGGCGATTATATTCCCCTGGTTTTATACAAAGCACTTCTCAATATTATTAACGAACAAAAAATAAAAGTCCATTTTAGGCTTATTAATAAAGAGACTTATAAAGGAACGTTTGCTGTTGATGGGAATAAAAAACTCCATAATGTTTTTGATGAATATAACTTAGTAAAAGTTGTTTCTTTCGCTATAAACAAAAGAAATTTTACCAATACAGAAGTTGTAATAGACAGAGCAGAGAGAAGAATGTTAGATGGAAAGTTCGATAATTTTAATAATTACCTTATCAAGAAAATTAACACAAAAACAATTAGAAAAGTATCTTTTGTTACTCATGCGAGTTCAGAATATGTTTATATCTTACAGATGAGTGATCTAATAAGTGGAGCGATTAAGGACTTTTTTACTAAAAAGAATCCAGAACTGAAAAAGGGAATAGATAAAAAATTGCTTTATAAAATCTGGTAATAAAAAAGAGCGGGCACCCAGACCTGGGACACGCTCCAAAACATATAATATCATATCTAAATTAAATGTCAAGGGGTTGATTTTGAGAACTTAAAATTCTGCCCCATTCAAAAGGAAAAGATGACAAATGATAAAATAGATTATTCAAAAATTTATTCTCCAAGTAAATTGAGCATGTTTTCTCAATGCCCTAAGTCCTATCATTTTTATTATCTTGACCCAATTTATAGCCAGATGAAAAATGATCTAAAGAAACTTCCTGGTAATATTTGGAGTTTCCATACTCTAGGAAAAGCCGTTCATAACGCGATTACTCTTTTTTATCATTCCCCATCGGAGCAGAGAACAAAAAAGCAATTAAAAGAGTATCTTAAAGAAACTTGGTTAAGCGAAGTAATATGGAATAAAAAACCACCCCTGGGAAAATGGGGCGGGTTTGAAACTCTTGAAAAAGAAAGAGAATCTTATAGGCAAGCCTTGCAAATGCTGGATAATTTTATTGGATTGGCGGAAATCGAACCAGAGATTGAGTATTTACCCACAAATGATTTCAGGCGCTCTATAGATGATTATAAAAATTTAATTACCACTCTAAATGAAGATTTTGCTATTAGTGGTAAATTTGACTTAATAGTTAAAGATGATAGATCTCTTCATATTCTTGACTTCAAAACAGGCAAAAAAGAAGATAATGACCATTTTCAATTAAAATTCTATAAAGCACTAGCCGAAGAAAAATTTAAAAAACCAGTTAAGAAAGCCAGTTTTTATTTTCTCAGGACCTGCAACAAAAAAGAGTTTGATTTGGAAGAAGAAACAGGGAGGATAAAAGAAGAAATATTGGAAAAGATTAATCAGATTAAATTGACTAAAAACTTTGAACCAAAACCAGATAAGCTTTGCAAATTCTGCTTATTTAAAACCTTTTGTCCAGAAAAAGAAAAAGTCAATGAGCTTATGGGAGAGACAAGGGTAGAAGACTACTCAGATGATTTACCTTTCTAATCTTTAGGGATAAATCGAGAACTTAAAATTCCCGCCCTGAATTTGGTAAAATAAGGGCGTATGGGAAAAGAAGACCTTTCGAGGTTGAGAGTTTTGTTTCGAGTTAACCCCGAGGCAGGTCAAACACTTGCCAGAAGGGCATTGGAGATAGCAAATAGACTCCCCGAAACTACTATTAATGGAGTTATTCAAAGAGGGGTTGAAGGAGGTTTTCTCAAGCGAGTCCGCCCAAGGGTTTATAAACTTATAGGGAAAAGAGGAGGCGGTTTGAGCGGTTTGTAATCTCCTTGAGTTACCTCTAATTTTTATTCGACTTCTTAAAAACTTATTTTTCCATCTCATTTCCTCCAAAAAACCTGATATAATTGTGATAAATGACAAGGAAGAAAAAGCAAAGGAAAAGTAAAATATTAAACAGAAGAGATAAGAGAATAGCCGAAGAACTGATTGGTAAAATGCAAGGTCCGGTGGCTGTTTATATTGATGCTGCCAACCTTGAGAAATCAGTTCAGGCATTAGGATTAATACCACCGAGACGTTTTAAGAAGGATATGAGCTGGAAGGCAGATAGAAATCTTTGGCGTGTTGAGCATAAGAAACTCCGAAAATTCTTCGAGAAAAATACCAAGCTTTCAGGCGTTAGTTTCTATACTGCTCGATTTGGGACAAAATCGCATGAAAGTTTCTTAACTTTTCTTAAAAATAATGGATACCGTTTAGTTACAAAACCTGTTAAAACCATTTTGGGGAGAGGGAGAACTATTACTTGCGAACACTGTGGTTACAAAAATAAAATTCCAGATGAACGGAAAGCTGATTTTGATGTCGAAATTTCAGTTGATGCGGTTAACTGGATGAAGTACTATGAGACTTTTGTGTTATTTTCTGGCGACAGTGATTTTGTTTATCTAATTCAATTCTTAAAAAGGCATGGAAAGAAAATAATAGTTCTTTCAAGGAGAGGTCATGTGGCATACGAGCTGAGGACTTCAAGAGACGTAGACTACTATCAGGATATTTGGAAGCTCAGGAATCAGTTTTTAGAAAAGTCCTCTTAAAATGCCAAATCCCGACCGGAGTCGGGACTGAAGGCGGTTGATAACAGTCTTCTCGACTGCAAAACGATATTATATCTAAAAAGACCCTTTGTCAAGAGGTAAAATTTTCCCCTTATGCTAAAATAAATTTAGTGAAAATTAAGAGAAAGAACTTCATTTTTGTCATTGGTGGTGTTTTACTTTTCTTTTTAGGTTTTTTTGCTGGTTGGACAAGTAAAAATAATCAAAAAATCACCCCTGAAGTAACTCTAACCAAAGTTACTCGGGTAATTGATGGCGATACGATTGAAATCGAGGGTGGGGAACGAGTTCGTTATATTGGCATCGATACTCCAGAAACAGTTGATCCTCGAAAACCGGTTCAATGTTTTGGGATTGAGGCTTCAAAGAAAAATAAAGAATTGGTTGAGGGAAAAAATGTTCGTTTGGAAAAAGATATTACCGACAAAGACAAATATGGCCGGCTTTTGCGTTATGTTTATATAGACAATCTTTTTATTAATCTTGAATTAGTTAAACAGGGCTTTGCTTTTTCCTATACTTATCCACCAGACATAAAATACCAGGCAGAAATTCTCGCTGCCGAGGCCGAAGCCAGAGAAGCAGGCCGCGGACTTTGGGCCGCTTGTCCTGGCGTTTGACTTCTTAAACTTCTCTTGTTAAAATGCAGCTAGATTAAGGAGTTTTGAGGTGGGAAGAACCCACCTCATTTAGAATACGGCAATGTTAAAAGCAAGAACTGAATTTGCCTCAGCTTTAAATCAAATTTGTGCCGAACACGGCATCGAGCTGGAGGTGGTTATTGACTCAATTAAAGAAGCTTTATTAGCGGCTTATCGCCGTGATTTTGGTATAGATGAGAAAATAAAGTATGAAGTAGAGGTTGATTCCCAAACTGGTGAAAGCCGAATTTTTTCTTGGTCAACAGGAAAAAAGAAAGCCAAAAAAGATATCACTCCCCCTGGATTTGGGCGAATTGCCGCCCAAGTAGCGAAACAAGTTTTACTCCAAAAAATTAGAGAAGCCGAGAAAACAGCTGTCTTAGCTGAATATTCAAAGAGAGTGGGAAGTTTGGTTAACGGAATGGTTCTTCGTTTTGATGGACCGAATGTAATTGTCGATATCGGCAAAGCCGAGGGAGTGATGTTGCCTCAAGAACAAACTCGGGCGGAAAGATACCAGATTAATCAAAGATTAACCTTTTTGATAAAAGGTATTCAAGAAGGACCGAGAGGTCAACAAATTGTTGTTTCCCGGGCAGACAATGATTTAGTTAAAGCTCTTTTTCGCCGGGAAGTACCAGAGGTTGCTTCTGGGGCAGTAGAGATACGCCAAATTGCTCGCGAACCAGGGAATCGCTCAAAAGTGGCTGTTTCCTCCCGACAAACTGGGGTTGATCCAGTTGGTTCCTGTGTTGGTCAAAAGGGCGTTCGGGTTCAAGCAGTGATTAATGAACTGGATGGGGAAAAAATTGATATTATTCAATACAGCGATGATCCTGGTAAATTTATTGCCGCTGCCCTTTCACCCGCAGAAAAAGTTGAAGTTGACCTTGACGAGAAGAAAAAAATGGCTAAAGTTTCTCTTCCTGAGGACCAACTTTCTTTAGCCATTGGTAGAGAAGGACAAAATGTTAGATTAGCGGCTAAACTGACTGGATTTAAAATTGATATTAAAGGGAGAGAAGAGAAAAAAGAAGAGAAAAAGGTAAAAGTTAGCAAACGACGGAAAAAGACGAAAAAGTAATAAGCAGAAAGAATGGAAACATTCGAACTAAATGGTCAAGACTGGCAAACAAATTGGTTTTGGGCCCCGACCTCCAGTAGTGGTGGTTTTGGGGCACGTAGATCATGGAAAAACAACTTTATTGGACAAAATCCGCCAAACAAATATTGCTTCAAGTGAGCCAGGAGGCATAACCCAGCATGTGGGTGCCTGCCAAATAAATTATAAAGGTCAACCTATTACTTTCATCGATACTCCAGGTCATAAGGCTTTTTCTCAAATGCGCTCCCGCGGAGCTAGGGTCGCTGATTTAGCAGTTTTAGTCGTCGCTGTAGATGAAGGAGTTAAGCCCCAAACACTTGAGAGTTTAAAATACATTAAAAAAGCTGGAATAAATTACTTGGTAGCTCTAAATAAAATTGATATTTCGAACACAAATATTGAACGAGTAAAAAAGCTACTCAGCCAAAATGGAATTATGGTTGAAGGTTATGGTGGCGATATTGTTGCCGTTCCAATTTCTGCCAAAACTGGCAAGGGGATTGATGAGCTTTTGGAAATGATTTCCCTTTTGGCTCAAATGGCCCAACTTAAAGGAAATTCCAAAGATAAATTAGAAGGAGTGATACTCGAATCAAGGCTTGATCCTCGTCGAGGTACGCTGGCGACAGTTTTAGTTCGTAATGGTAGTTTGAAAATTGGGGATGAAGTTTGGGTTGAAGGTTTAAGAGCTAAAATTAAAGCCATGATTGATGATAAAGGCAAAATGATTAAAGTTGCCTTACCAAGTCAGCCAGTTGGGGTTTTGGGATTCAGAACAGTACCGCCAGTAGGAGGGAAAGTAAAGCGGACAGAAGGCGAGATACCAGAAGAGAAGCCAAAAGCAAAAAAAGTGGAGGAACCTCAAAAGGAGGAAAAAAAGCTAAGGATTATTCTTAAGGCCGACAGTTTGGGAACTTTAGAGGCGATTGAATCCAGTTTACCGGAAAAATGTCAAGTAGTCTTAAGCGGGGTCAGCGATGTTAATGAATCTGATGTTTTATTGGCTAATACTACCAAGGCAGAAATAATTGCTTTTGATGTCAAAATTCCTCCACTAGTTAAAAAATTAGCTGAGGAAAAATTGGTCAAAATTATTCAATTTAAGATAATTTATGAACTTTTAGAGGCAGTTTCCAAAAAAATTACAAAATTTTTAAAATTGACCAAAGAGGAAGAAATTTTGGGTAGGGCAGAAATTATTGCTGAATTTAAAATCAAAAATGAAAGAATTGCCGGCTGTCAAGTGAAAGAAGGAAAGATTGCTAAACAAAATTTAATTCAATTAAAGCGAGGAGAAGAAATTTTAGGCACGGCTCGAATTAAATCGATGAAAATAGGGAAAAATGATGTTGATGAGGCGAAAACTGGCGAGGAATTTGGGGTAGTCTTTTCTCCCAAACTTGACTTTGCTATTGGCGATATGTTAGCATCACTTCGTAAAATCGAAGAAGTTTAATGGAAGAGTTCAATCAATTTTCTTCAATCAGAGAATCTCTCGCTACCGCCCAATCTATTTTTATTGCCTTACCCAAAAATCCCAATTATGATCGGGTGGCGGCCAGTTTAGCTCTATTCTTGTCTTTAAAAAAGGCAGGCAGAAAAGTTTCTATCGCCAGTCCCCAGGAGATGACGGTTGAATTTTCTTCATTGGTCGGGGTGGATAAAATTAAGACAAAATCAGAAGGGAGAAACTTAAAGATTTCTTTTGACTATCTGGAAGATTCAATTGAAAAAGTGAGC
>Ga0315280_10007991_pt1 | contig 14001 bp, 11 predicted proteins | sample YL17G06_40_MG_FD_203697 | JGI IMG/M metagenome (GOLD analysis project Ga0315280, IMG submission 203697) | Sediment microbial communities from Yellowstone Lake, YNP, Wyoming, USA - YL17G06_40 | ecosystem: Environmental > Aquatic > Freshwater > Lake > Sediment | place: USA: Wyoming | collected...
GGTAGGTTGGTTCAATGCAAGATAGCGCGCGAGCAAAAAGCAATAGTTAGAAAAGCAAACATTCAGCTCAAAAACAGCTCAATATCAGCTTGAACAGGAGGATTTGATTGGTGGACCGGGCGGGATTCAAACCCAACAGGGTTCAAAACCATAGGAGTACGATTCGGTCTTCTTGTCAACATGCTATCTATGAGCCCGCTTCTTGACAATGATCAACAGAGTTGCTGCGGCGACGAGAGCCACGGCGACGCCGACGATGTAAGGTGTGTAGTCAGGCGTTACTTGAGGGGGAAGCTTTGTGATTGCTGGCGTTGTAGTCGTTGTTTGTTTGGTTGATATGCTGAAGTTCATAGAGGCATTTGCGGCGTTCACGACTTTACGTTCGAAGATGTTCTCTCCCAGGTCTCCCCACCCGGTGCTGTTGGCCCAGACGCGAAGCTCATAATTGCCATCGTCTAAGGTGATCTTGCTGATTCCGGTCTCTTTCCCGTCAAAGGTTATCGCGTTCCTCCACCTGTTACGAATATACACGATGTCTCCGAGAGCCCACCTGCCCTTATCACGATCGTATATACGATACCAAATAGTGTTGAGATCGACATCCGAATATTCGATGGATACGTCAATGTCGTTCGATCCGTATGTCCTATCCTGTGGGGAGAGCAAAGAAAAATGTGGAGCCACCATTCCAACTCTCTCAGCCTTATAATAGTCGTAGGATCTGCGCTCGCGAGGAGAAACCTGAGCAGGGGATGCAAATCGCAATGCCCAAACGACTCTCAGGTCAGCCGTAACCTCGACTATCCGGTCTCCCATGACGATCAAAGTGTTGCCGTTAGGCAACCTGTCAGCGTCTCTAATATGAGCCCGTCTCTCAGGTTTGAATCGCCAGACGATCTCTCCAGTCTTACGATTGACTTCTACTACACGTTCGTTTCCAGTATCGCAAACGAGCAGATTATCGTTCGGCAATACTTTTGGTGAATGTTGGTAACTTACGACTCCGTTGCCCCAAGACCAGACGACTGATCCTTGAGGGTTCACTTCAATTGTGAGGTTGAAGTTCCTTAAGCTGATCAGCGTGTTCCCGTTTGGCAATCTAGTCGCAGAGTTCGTATGGGTCCAGCCTTCGTCAGAGACATCTTTGAAGGGTGTTTTGTAGAAGTGGTCTCTTGCACACCAAGACCATGCGATCTCTCCCTTTGGATTTACTTCCTTGACCTGGGCATCGTTCACTTCGTCCCCGCCACCCCATATCATGAGAGTGTTGCCGTTTGATAGGCGGTCTGCGTCATGGGATACCTTCGTATCCAAGTGTGACCAGACAGTGTCGCCTTTGCGATTAACTTCATACACTCCCTTTCTAGGCAATACGAACAATATGTTATTGTTCGGCAGCAACTCGACATCCAGCCCGGGATTGGTGTATGCCTTCAGGTTTTCGGGAAGCACATACTGCCAAACAATCTCCCCTAGCATGTTCACCTCCAGTATTCTAGGTCTTTCACGTTTCTGGAGGTCTGCGAATAGTGTGGTGCCATTCCAGGTCCTCTTTGGATCATTAATATCCAGAATAATGTCTGGGTCTATGGTCCCTCTCGGAATCGATGTGGAGGAGATAGCGAGATGACTCGCCCTAGCTCCTCCCTTCGTGCCAAAGCTCGGTGATACCGTTGGGAGAAGCATCGAGCCAGCCAAAACGAAGGCAAGGAAACTAAGTCTGTTCATTTTCCATCCCCGAACAAAATGTGACAGTGACGCCCTATCATCAACCGTTGTTGAGTCTCGCAAATGAATATTGCGATTGATTGTTCAGCACAGTAAGAGTGCCCGCAACGGATGATTGGCTAGGCCTGCGCTGGGCAGTATGACTCCACCAACTGGCACAATCTTATATACATGGAATACATGTTTTACATGCAAAGTATGACAGGTCGGATTTGACATGTCTGAGATAGGTAAAGGAAAGTACTTGTACGGTGTTGTCACGGTGGCAGAGAGAGGCCAAATAGTAATCCCGAAGGAAGCAAGAGACCATTTCGGTATCAAACCAGGCGACAAATTGCTAGTCACAGGCGATCTCAAGAGAGGCCTGGGCATCGTCAAAGCCGAGACTATGAAGAAATTCGCACTGAAAATCATGGGAGCCATCGGCGAACCAGAGAAAACCGAATAAGATCGACACCACAGGACAACTGTACCCGTCTCCATTAGCGCGTGCGCTGATTAGAGCGTCAGTCGTATCACAGCCAAAATCACCCTACTTCCATGTTCCAGTAAACGTTCAATCAAATAATGCAAGTTTCTGATAGTTGAAGAGCCTTGTTCAGATCAATGATCAGAAGGAGTCGATGGTGACCACAAAGGAACCAGGGATGGTGGCACTTCTAGAAGTGCTGGTGGTTGGTTTTCTGTTGATTAGCGCATGCGCACAAGGGCCCGCAGATGTATTTGCTGCTACTGAGCAGGAAGCTGATCTAGTTCTTCTAAATGGTAAGGTAATAACTGTAGATTCCAGAGATACAATTGTCGAAGCAGTCGCCGTCAAGAATGGGAAGATAACAAAGCTTGGAAAGAATGAGTATGTCAAAGCTTTCGCAGGTCCGCAGACTAGGATCCTAGATCTGAAAGGAAAGACTGTCACGCCAGGGTTAGTTGATTCTCACATTCACGTGATGTATCATGGTCGTCAGTTCGGGGAAGGATTCTTGAACATCCGTTTTCCTAACGTTCGTTCAAAAGCAGACCTCCTTAGACTGGTGGCTGAGAGAGCAAAGACAACAGCCAAACGCGAATGGATCTCAGGAAACCAAGGTTTCCATCTCTCAATGAAGGAAACACCAGACCGATGGGAGTTAGACTCGGTTTCACCCAACAACCCCGTCTATCTTCGACATTCGAGTGGTCAATACGCTGTCGTCAATAGCTACGCATTTCGACTGGCAGGCATAGACAGGAAAACTCCGAATCCCTACGGAGGAGTGATCGCAAAGGATCCTACTAGCAAAGAGCCGACCGGAGTTCTATTTCACTACCCTGCTGAGAACTTGGTCGGAAGGATGGCTACAGGATACGGACAGCGGACGAACATGGAACTCATGGATGATGCTAAGAGAGGACAAGATCTCGGGCTGGCTGCAGGTTATACAAGTGGTCAGGATGTAATAGTGGCTGCGCCAAGACACGTCTGGATATACAGGAAAATGGCCGAAGACAACACCCTTAAGATGAGATTGTATCTGATGGAGTACATTGAATCTGAGGAAGCCGCCAGCAACCTTCTGGCAACTGTGAGACCTTTCAAAACAGAGATGCTGACTTTTGGAGGCTGGAAATTGGCAGTGGACGGTGGTGCCGCCGCAGGAACAAGCCTAATGTACAATACCAGTCTCCCAGCTGCAAGCCGTTCATATCTCTACCACGATCAAGAAACCCTTAACCGAATAGTCGCCGAGCTGCACAAAGCAGGTTTTCAGGTCGCATTCCATGTAGGAGGCGACAGAGCAATCGACATGGCTCTAAATGCAATAGAAGCGGCTCTGAAAGAAACCCCAAGAGAGAACCATCGACACAGGTTGGAACACGTCATCTATCCCACCGTTGAGGCACTAGAACGCATCAAGAGGCTCGAAGTAATTGTCTCCACACAACCACAATGGATCTCCTTCCACGCAGATGGTTACAGAGCTTCAACTGACGAGAAAACGATGCAGAGATTCATGCCAATACGAACCATGTTAGACATGGGCATCCATCTTGCCTTTGGATGCGATGTTCCGGCTACAATTATGCTTGAGCCAAAGTGGGCGTTTTTAGGAGCCGTAACTAGAACCACTGAATCAGGATACACGCCTGCCCCCGAAGAACGTATCTCGATGAAAGACGCTCTAAGGATACATACCATGGGTTCAGCCTATGCCTCTTTCGAAGAAGAGACTAAAGGTTCAATTGAAGAGGGAAAAGTGGCAGACATGGTTGTCTGGTCACATGACCTGTACTCAATGCCCACAAGCCAGCTGAAGAACCTGGAGGCAGAGATCACAATCGTGGGTGGCAAAATAGTCTACCAGAAAGATAAGCTAACGACGACAACCGTAGCGACATCACTCATAACCACGTCGCCGACCAGCCCCCTGCAAGTCATCGCGCAAGTACCTGGGGTGCGACTGATAGTTTCTGTCATCGCGCTAGTGACGGTGGCAATCGTAGTCACCACATTTTTGGGAAGCCGAAGGAAGAAGAAGCTCGCGCTGATACCGGAATAGTGCACTGAACTACAGGTTCAAATCATCAACTTCTGCGAAGTGATCTGAACCCTATCCCTGTGCAATCTGGACATGGTGGACCGGGCGTACACTGAACTATAGGTTAAGATCATCACCGCCATGTCAAAGTTGAGAACTCGGAGTTTGGCTTGTATCGAATTCGAATCTTCCGGGGGAGATTCGGGCGTACGCACGAGTTCATACCAAATCCCTCTTTTTCTTACCTATTGACGCGCCCGCGGGATTCGACGCGTCTTTGATGCTAGAAATCGGTTCAATAGTCCCAGGGGTCAGCGTGCGCGCTCTTCATGGATTCGCTACTGCTTAGCCTCTGTTATGGTGCAGGGGGGTGGGGGTTCTGTGGTTCTGGTAAGTTGAGTAGGGGGCTTCCTAGGCTGGTAACTGGAAGGGGGCATCCGGTCAAATGGACGGAAAGGTGGTTCGATCGTATGCCATAAGCCCTTGTGTTACTCCACAAATGTCATATTGCTCCAAGTAGACAATAGGAAGATCGAAGTGAGGGGAGATGCCATGTTTTGGCTAGATGTGATCTTCTCTGTCACGGTGGCGTTTCTCATAGGTTTGCCATTTCTCTCAACATACCCCCGATTTGATATCGTCCCTTACGATCGGTTGTTCTCGTCCCTGAGCGCACTGTCCGTTGTGATACTGGTATGGGAGAGAATTGCAGACAGCCGCTGGAAACGATTGTATGGACTGATGAAACGAATCTACTTACACGATGGCGAGTGCAAGCTTCAGCTAAATCTAGCTGAACTCTGCCTGCGTGTTGGAAGATTAAGCGATGACCCTTTTCCCGATCAGAGTAGATTTCAGACTGTTGCAGACATTCTCAAACGGTCAGGCCGATTTCATCACTTTGATCTTCTCTATCCGAAGACAGAACTGGAAAGCCTTGCCAAATGGGTCGGTAAATATCGGAAAGACTTTGATGACATCCGAAAGAGCATCTCCGACTTTCAAAAGGAAGTACCCCGAACCAATCATCTGATTTGGGGATTCATGACGGGACGTTTTGTGGACTTTCTGGACTTACGTCCAAAGGAAGACAAACTTGTACCAGTTGATTCCGATGGGAAGGCAAATACGGTTTTCGCCATCAAACCAACAGAAAGAGAGAGGGTCATGGACTTCATCGAGAAAACAGGGAAAGCATCGTCATATATGCACAGGGCGAATGACGAAACTTGGGCAAGAGAAATTCTTCATAGAGCCGAACGAATCAAGCATGATTTTGTTCAATTTCTAGAGAAGCATGGGATAGATCCTCCCAGTGGTTGGGATGAGGTCTGGTCAAAAGATACGAAGGAATCTGGCTAGTACCATAGGATCTTGAATACCCGCCGCGCACACGCTTGTTTTTGCCCATGTTTATTGGTGGACCGAAGCATCGATCTCTGCACTGTGTTGAAGAGAGCTCACAGGTTTTAGCGCGCGCATGGACAATTCGTTCAAATGAAAGAATTCTGATAAGAGAGTAAAGCCACAGTCTTGATGACGTGCTCACGCAATGTCAGAGAAGAGTTTGCGCATCTATTCTGCTGGAGCAGTTGCTCCACCTCTTGAGAGTTCTGTACGAATCTTCGAGAAAAAGTCTGGAGTACACTGCAGCGTGACAGTCGGTAAGCCGAGCAACCTTCTGACAGCAATAGCTGTATCCAAGACAGGGGATGTCTTCTCGTCTGGAGCCGAATACATTCTGGATGATGCAGAAGAATCAGGACTGATTGTAAAAGGCTCAAGGAAAAGCTTGGGCTTCCGAAAGTCCGCCATCATTGTGCCTACCGGAAATCCCGCGAAGATAAAAACGCTTCATGACTTATGCAAAGAAGGAGTTAGAATCGGAATAGCCATTGATGGATGTCTCAAGGGCGTATGGGATGATGTAGCGAGCAAAGCAGGACTAACCGACCAAATTCGCCGAAACATAACTCACCATGCTGACGCTTGCGGATCCCTAATGAGCCTGATCCACCAAGAGACAGTGGACGCCGTGTTCGGTTGGAACGCGTTTCAAAACGTGTGGCCAAACACCTGCGAAGCGATTGCGCTACCACCTGACCTCCAAGTCCACAGAAGCACAGTAGCCGGCATGATCTCCTACACCAACAACGCTGAACTATCAGCAAAACTCATCGACTTCCTGACCTCAAACGACGCGCGAAAGATCTACTCCGACTATGGCTGGTTCCACAGCGAATAGCTACCAGACGCGACTAAATCGAAGCCAGCGGCCACGTCATTTAACAACAAAAGTGAACCGAACTACGTGGCCGAATCTCTCTCGGTCAGACGCCGGTCGTTCTCGCCAGTACCACCACTGCAATCGATTGAAAAACTATGAACCATATTAACAGGACGACAAGATCTACTGCGAACATCATACTTGGGCCCATAGCCGCTTCTCTTAGAGCATCAACCACATACGTGAGCGGCGTAAGATAGGATACAATCCGAAGCTGAGGCGGTAAAGATTGGGTCGGAACAAATACTCCACTAATGAATATCATCGGTAACCTCAGAGCGGTCAATACCATGTTGGCCGTTGGCATATCCTTCGCTCCAGCCGATATGGTCATCCCGAAAGCGGAGAAGACAAAAGCTCCTGCAATAGCGGCAACCACGAAAAGCAGTGGACTGACCACGGTGCCGGCACTGACCAGAACCGCGCCTAACGCAGTAATGAGCGAGAGCAAGATACCGAAAGCAGAACCTGCCAGACACTTACCAAAAATTATGTTCAAAGTCGATAAAGGAGCAGACTGAAGCAACTCGTAGGTCTGAGTTTGCTTTTCAATTGGGATGGATATTGCTACAACGGAAGAGGCCCCAAAGAGCGAGACCACTCCGACAAGCCCTGGAACCAGAAGACTGAACGGAATCTCCCGCCCAATCGAGAAAGAGAGATACACAAAAGCTGGTATCAATATACCGAAACCAAGAATCTGCGGCTTGAAGTAATAGATCCTCGCATCCTTTCCTGCAACACAGACTGCCTTTGCCATGAAATCCGAGAAAGCTCTGCCAGTCTTGAGTGGGAAGATGTTAACCACGTTGAGCACCTACCTTGACAGCTCGAAGCAGCTCCATTCTCTCAAGCTGAACCGCGTCAAGCCCTGTATACTTGACGAAAACATCTTCCAAGCTAGGCTGGCTGGTACTCATATTGATTATCTCAAGTTTGGCTGACGTCGCAAATTCAACTATTCTTCTGATTACACTGTTAGCGTTCAATGTATGAACGTGATACTTGTCACCTTGTCTTGTAACCTCTTTCACAGTTGACTCAGCTTTGAGAAACGTTTCAAAGTTGGAGCTACTTCCGCTCAAAGCAACTTCGACAATATGTTCACCCTGAAGTGACAACTTCAACTGCTCAGGAGAGTCGTCAACAACTATTCTTCCTTGTCTTATTATTGCGATGCGGCCGCAAAGTTGGTCAGCTTCATCAATGTAATGGGTTGTGAGGAAGATCGTCATGCCTTCTTTATTCAGTTCTCTAAGAAGAGCACGGATGATTCTGGAACTCTGCACGTCCAAGCCGCTTGTAGGTTCATCGAGAAAGAGAACCTCTGGATCGTGAATGAGCGCGGCAGCGATGCGTACCCTGCGCTTCATTCCTTTGGAGTAACCTGCCAAGTGGTCATTTCTTCTCTCGTAAAGTTGGAAAGCTCGGAGCAACTGTTCAGCCCGTTTGGCTCCAGTGGATTTATCTACACCATAGAGCCCACCGATGAATGTGAGGTTGTCCCAGGCTGACAGCTCATTGTAGAGATTGCTTGTCTCTGACACTACGCCTATCTTCTGCTTAACCGTCAAGCTTTCTTTAACGCAATCTTGGCCAGAGATCTCCGCCGTTCCAGACGTGGGCTTAGTCAAACCTGTGAGCATGCGTATAGTTGTGGTCTTTCCCGCACCATTGGGCCCGAGGAATCCGAATATCTCACCCTTCTTCACCTTAAAGTTGATGTGGTCGACGGCCAGAATCTCGGCGTATTGCTTTGTCAGCTCCGAGGCTACAATTACGAAGTCTTCACTCATTTTGCACTTGGATCCTTAGGCTACTTCGATTCTTCAACACACGGATGCTTCTTCATATCTGGGTGGCATTCTCTTATCTGCTCTTCAGAGCAATCCTGCGGTGTTCCTTTCAGCTTCTCTGGATGGGTACATTTACCTTTACACATTTCAGACACCTGCAAAACCTATTCTTTTTATAGCATTTAAACTATCAAGTTTATAGTAGGAAAGTAACTATGGTGGAGGAAAGCACCTGCAACTGCCTGTGCTTCGTCGAGGGAACACTCGATGCAATTAGCAAGAAGTGGACTCTACTCGTAATCAACGCGCTAGGCAACCATGAAACGTTGAGGTACACAGAGCTGATGAGCGAATTAGAAGGTGTAAGCCCCAAATCGCTAGCAGACACTCTGGCAGAACTGTGCAAACAAGGATTGGTTCAGCGAGAGGCAATAGCAGAGATACCTCCCAGGGTTCAATACTATTTGACGAAGGACGGAAAACAGCTGAGAAAAGCGATAGACCCCCTATTGCAGTGGGCACTGACCAGAGCCAAAGCGTCCGGTAAATGCTCCTCCAGATACAAGAATGCCAAGGCCCATCTTTTGAAGACGACGAATAGACAAGTGAAAAAATGCAACTGAGCATCTTCAGAAAAACTGAATATCAACGAACAAGGCGATAACAGAAGCTAAGCAATAAAGTCCCAGAAGATCTTCGAAGCAGTTTCAACGACAGAAAAATGCTTGGAATACCTCTGGGGCTGCGTCTGGATTCAGGTATCGAAAGGCAATAATACCCGCAGAGCTATTGTGTTATTTGTCTGAGATTTGTGACCTAGGCCGAACCATGGGAACCACGATTCAATAGTGGTTCTCGGCGGCCGCACCACTCCAGCGGTTACTGCTACGGACTCTGGAAATTGAAACGGACAGAGCGCTCTATTGTAGCAAGTGACTCCTGAGCAGGCGCAATGAATTGAATACAACGATTAACGCGTTCCCCTCATGAATAATGGAAGCCAGAACTGGACTTACAAACCCCTGAGTTGACAACAAGAGCCCGATAACGTTGACGACTATGGAGAAAATGACATTCTGTTTTATCACTGACAAAACCTTTCGGCTCAACGTCATTGTTTTCCCCACTTTGCTTAGATCATCGGTCATCAGTACGATTCCCGCCGTCTCCATCGTAACATCTGTTCCGGCAATGCCCATGGAGATTCCAACATTTGCGGTGGCGAGAGCTGGGGCATCGTTTACGCCATCTCCAACAACGATGACACGATGTCCTTCTTCTTTGAGTGCTTCGACATGCTTCACCTTATCCTCTGGCAGAAGGTCCGCATACACCCCATCAATTCCCGCCTGTCGAGCCACCTCCTTTGCAGCCGAAGGGTTGTCTCCAGTCAACATTAGGACCCTCCTGACCCCATTGGACTTCATCTGAGAAATACTGTCCCAGATTCCTTTTCTCGGTATATCCGTGATGCTTATGATCCCCACGGGCTCCAACCCCTCTGCAACCACCACAGTTGTTCGACCCAACGCAGATTCAGCATCGACAAAGCGTGTGGTCTCCGCGTCAATTACAACATGATGCTCTCTCATCAGATTCATGTTTCCCACAATAATCTGGCGTCCATGGAGATCCGCAATCACACCGTATCCCGGCTTCACCTGGAACACCCCCGGATCTTCCATACGAATTTCACGTTTCCGCACCTCATCCAATATTGCCTTGGCCAGAAAGTGTTCAGATCTCTGCTCAGCCATTCCAGCAAGCGCAAGTACATCCTCTAAACTACGACCCCGAACGGGTTTGATGTTGACAACTTGAGGTCTGCCCAGTGTGACTGTTCCTGTCTTGTCTATGACGACAACGTCACAACGCCCCACCTCTTCAAGGAAGGTTCCTCCTCGAATCAAAACGCCATTTCGTGCAGCGTTTCCCATTCCAGCCACCACTGCTATTGGAGTTGCAAGAGTCAATGCACAAGGGCATGAAATAACAAGCACTGCCGCCGTGTAAAGTGGGTTCTTCGTGACCAATTGAGTTACAACAGCCGCGATGAGGATCATAGGTGCAAACCAACGTGCGTACCTATCCGCGATTCTCTCAACCGGTGCCTTTCTAGATTGAGCTTCCCTCACCTGGTTGATGATTCGTGCAAAGACCATCTCTTCACTTCTTCTGGTGACTTTGATGTTGAGCGCTCCATTCTCAAGGAGGGTGTTTCCGTACACCTGGCTTCCCGCCACTTTCTCGGAAGGGATCGACTCTCCAGTGATGGTGGCTTCATTCACGGACCCGTTTCCCTTCACGACAACTCCGTCTATGGGAACCTTCTCTCCTGTTTTGACAAGCGCGATGTCACCGACTTTGACTTCATCTAAGTCGACTTCAATCTGCTGACCACCTCTGATGATTCGCGCAGTCACGGGTGCAGACTTGATCAGCTTCTCGATCGCCTTTGAGGATTGCTTAGTAGCCAGATCCTCTGCAAGTTCCCCGCCGCTGAGCATTATCACAACGATAGCTCCCGCCAAGTATTCCCCTAGCAGAACTGAAATCCAAACGGCAACGCTGGCCAAGATATCGACGCCAAAATCGCGGTGAAGCAGTGCTCGCACAGACTTAACTGTAATCGTAGCGCCGCCAACTAACGCTGAGAGAAGAATGAGACTCTCAGCCAGGTGCTTTGGTTGAAATCCTAGTAGAAGAAGTAGACCTCCGATTCCTGCCAGGACCAGGCAAAAAAGGAAGAGAGCCAAATCTCGCTTGGGCATGCCCTCCTCCTCGTTGCGTTGTACTAGGCCAGTTCCACTAAACGATTCGATGCCTTCTTTGAGTTCTCCTAGAGTAGACGAGCGACAGCTTCTTTGAGCTCTTGAACAGCTTTTTCTCCGCGGCCTTCTCTGATTGCCTTGGCTACGCAGGTCTCGATATGATCCTCAAGAATTATCTCCGTAATCTTGCCGAGTGCGGACTGGACCGCAGCTATCTGAAGGAGTATTGTAGGGCAGTCACGGTTCTCTTGGACCATTTTCGCGATGCCTCTTATGTGCCCCTCAACTCTTGCGAGTCGCCTCAGAACGTCTTCACTTTTCTTGTGCACACTCATGGCTATCCCCTCCGGAGGGAGTGGATATGATATACTTATTGTTTCCTCTGTGTTAGCCTCTCCATCTCCACATTCCTTGCCCGTACAAAAAGAGCGCAGAAATCAGTAGAACAATTTCACGTTCTGAAAGAAGCACGTGAGGTATGTGGCTAAGGAACGTATCGAACTCATTGGCACCTGCCCCTCGCGCGCGCGACCTCTATTAGCTTATCAAACGATTAGTATTAGTAAGATCATATTTCCTGCCGATTTCTCAGCATCAATTAATATAAGGACTTGTTGGGCATGTGGAGCGCTTCGTATCAAGCATGGCGGTGGCTTTGATGGAACGCGATGAGAGAATCTTGGATGAGGCAGATGACGGAGAACACATAGAACCGTGGTCTTACATAGTCGCAGTTCTGGCACTGACAATCGTTGTGTCTTTTCTGCTGGACAGTATTGCTGGAGGTGTTCTGTTAGAGTTTGGCATTCCACTGCTGGACGAGCCTACAACGATCTCGGCAATCATCTACCACGCGGCCGCTCTGATCGTAGGCGGATACGTCGGGATCCTTGGGTTGAAGGAACTCATCGTTGAAAGGAAATTCTCGGTTGAAGTTTTGATGGCTTTGGCAGCGCTCGGCGCGGTGTACTTGCACTATCACTTCGAAGCAGTTACAGTATTACTGCTGTACTCACTGGCGGAGCACTTCGAACACTATATCGAAGATAGGGCGAGAAGAAGCATTGAGAAGCTTTCAGAATACATGCCTGATGTGGCAAGAGTCGAAGAGAGTGGTGCTGAGAAGACTGTACCCGTGAAAGAGATTGCTCCCGGAATGACCATAGTCGTGAGGGCGGGGGAGAGGATTCCACTCGACGGCAAGGTCGCGGAAGGTTCGTCCGATGTTGATCAATCAATTGTAACAGGGGAATCAGTTCCAGTACTGAAGAGGGAGAATGACATCATCTATGCAGGGACCTTGAACACGGGTGGCTTGTTGAAGGTCACCGTCACGAAGAGTGTTGAACACACGCTGGTGTCGAGGATTGTAGAACTCGTAATGGAGTCGAGGAAGAGGAAAGCATCCATTGAGAGACTAGTTGACAAGTTTGCTCAAGTTTACGTTCCAATTGTAGTTTTCCTTGCTGTGTTCACGGCCTTCGTCGCTCCAAGAATCCTAGGCGGGGCGGCTGAGACCTGGTTGTATAGGTCGTTGATTTTTCTCGTTGTTTCCTGTCCGAGCGCGTTTCTCGTATCCGTCCCAGCGACCATCTTCACAGCGATAACCGTAGCAGCCGGAAGAGGTGTGATTGTCAAAGGTGGGGCATATATTGAGAAGATGGCTCAGATCAAGGCGGTTGTTTTCGATAAGACAGGCACCCTGACTCTGGGCAAACCAGCAGTGTTCGAGGCAAGTACCTTCGCAAACTTCGACAAGAATCTTCTAAGCTACGTAGCCGCGTTAGAACAGTACTCCGATCATCCAATGGCTGACGCCCTTGTAAGAGCGGCGTCAGACGAAGGCCTTGACTTCAGACTACAGGTCCGCGATGTAAAAGAGATTCCTGGAAAAGGAATGGTTGGCATGGTTGAAGGCATCAAGGTCGCCGTGGGCAATAGGGAGTTGATGAAAGAATATGGCTCAAATCACCAAGATCTGGTTGACACCTTCCATGACAAGCACACCTGCGTGTTCGTCTCAGTCAACGATTCCATCGTATCAGCATTCTGTCTCGCAGACGATGTTAGAAAAGACGCGGTTGAAACAGTCAAAGCCTTGAAGAAAAGCAAGATCCACACTGCGATGCTGACAGGTGACAGGAGCAGTATTGCACGAGACATCGCAACCAGACTCGGAATGGATGACGTATACGCAGAGTTGCTCCCTGAAGACAAGCTGCGGATAATGGATAAGGTCAAAGCGAAGTACGGGCTGGTGGCGATGGTGGGTGATGGAGTGAATGATGCCCCGGCACTGGCGGCGTCAGATGTTGGCATAGCGATGGGAGGAGCAGGGGTTGACGTAGCGTTAGAGTCAGCTGATGTCGTGCTTGTGAAAGATGAGCTGGCGATGATACCATATCTGCAGAAGTTGAGCGAGGTCGCTGTAGAGATCTCGAATCAAAACATCGCTGCCTCGCTGGCAGTCAAATTGATACTAGGCATACTGGGGTTCTTTGGTTTCATTCCTCTATGGTTTGCAGTCGCCGCCGGAGACGACGGATTAACGATGCTCGTACTACTTAACACGCTGCGGCTTGCGAGAATCAGGTAGAGGATGCAGAACTGAAAGGAGAAGTATTCTCACTGGTCTTGTTCTTTCCTAAAACAAGACGTACGATGTCATAGATTTCATTACTTACTAGGTGGAACAAAGACCCGATCGCCACATCACTCTAACGTGCAACATGGAAGGATCTGTGATTTCCCGAACCCACAGTAGTAACCGCTAGAGTGGTGGACCGGGCGGGATTTGAACCCGCGTCCTTACGGGGTTCATTTGAACCTTTCCGCATTTCGTCGCCTGTCATTCAATGCCAAGCGGACGATCATACCAGGCTGATCTACCGGCCCACAAACGC
>Ga0315280_10007992_pt1 | contig 14001 bp, 12 predicted proteins | sample YL17G06_40_MG_FD_203697 | JGI IMG/M metagenome (GOLD analysis project Ga0315280, IMG submission 203697) | Sediment microbial communities from Yellowstone Lake, YNP, Wyoming, USA - YL17G06_40 | ecosystem: Environmental > Aquatic > Freshwater > Lake > Sediment | place: USA: Wyoming | collected...
GACAAGCTGCTTGACGCTCGCGTCGACATTGTGAAAATCATGTATCTGCGTGGCAACGACACGTTTCTTCCAAGCCAGAACCACATCAGTCACATAATCGTTCCAAGCAACCGTAATGTCAACCTGGTTGTTACTGAACCGCATCTGCGCATACTTGCCGAACGTCGTCTTGGCAATCACTTCGTCGGCGCCAAGACTCTTTGCTTTCTTAACTATCTCCCCAGTCTTGTTAAGTGTCTCACTCATTTCACAAACACCCTCCTCAGCCTAAGGGATGGCCCACCAGTGTACACAGGCACACCCTGAGGCGGGTCACCTTTTCCACAGGTAGCAGCATCAAACTCAACTCTCTTGGAGACAGCGTCGACAGCTGACCAGAACTTCAACGTAGTAGTTTCAATCACAGGTCTAGCAACAGGATACTGCAGTTCTCCGTTCTTTATCAGGTATGCTTCTCTGCCAACATAGCGCTGATTAAAACGCTTATCATCGATGTTCCACTCGGTGAAAGATTTCATGAAAACGCCCTGCTTCACGTCCTCGATCAAGTCCTCCTCAGCGAATTTTCCTGGCAAGACAAACGTGTTCGCCATACGAACTATTGCCTCTCGATCATAGTTGACAGATCTTGAAGAACCATTGCTTCTCATGCCAAGCTTTGCTGCTGACTCCCTATTGTGTAGGAACTCGTTTATGACCCCTTCCTTGTACAGGAACCTGCGACGCGATTTAACACCCTCATCATCATAAGCGTAATAGCCATAACTGTGCTCAACTGTCGGATCATCAACAATCGTAACCGTGTCACTGCCAATTCTTGTACCAACCCAGTACTTGCCGCCTCTATAGATGAAAGACCTTCCAGCTTGACTCATTTCCCGCCCTAGGATTCTGTCAGCTTCCATGGGATGACCACAAGACTCATGTGCCGCTATCCCTGTAACCTCAGGTCCACAGATTAGATCCATGTTTCCAGGCTTTACCGCCTTAGCCTTCGTTATCACATCCCTGAGAACCTTCGCGTTGTGAACCAACCTATCCTCCATTTTCCACTGATCAAAAGCTTCCCAACCACCACTGTAACCAAATTGCACGTATCCCTGCTCAGTCTTCCCCTGCTCAGCGACAGTGATGAAGATAAAGGCACCTATTTTGGGAACGAACGAAGATATCCGCGAGCCTTCAGAGTTGACGAAATACTTCGTAATCAAGTCTATGGAGCATTGCGACATGACCGCAACAACTTTCACGCCACATGACGCCAAAGCTTTGTTAACCTCCGCAAAAGCAGATATCCGGTCCTCAGGCGTAACATCCTCTATCTTCTTCTTCTGACCAACAGCCCACTTCGTTTCAACACCCTTTTCTTTCGCAAAGACCAACTTGTCCTTTCGATTCGCAGCCTTAGCATACTTGAACGCCAAATCCACGATCGTTCTCGCCTCTTCTTTTGACCACTTGTTCGTGGAAGCGAAGCCGATCCCACCGTCTGCAATGACCCGCACGCAGAACCCGCTGTCAACGGCCGAAGCAAATGCCTCCAGAATTCCATTCCTCAGCACAAGTCTGTCCTGCACTTGACTCAGAGCTCTGACTTCAGCATACTCGACCTTCTTGCCCTGCGCATACTCCAAAGCGTAATCAACAATTCCCTCTTCCATCTTATCCCGACCTTTTGGAGCATAATTTGCTAGAAGAAAGGATAAAACCTTTTAGGTTCAAACTTTCAAGCCTTAGCTGAAAACCCAAAGAGGAATGCTCATTTGAAAGGCCCCTTTAAGACAAATACCCGTTTTTGGCAGGGAAACGAAGCTTGCGCCGAAGGAGCCATAGCAGCAGGATGCCGATTCTTTGCTGGATACCCAATAACACCCTCCAGCGAAATTGCAGAGCACTTATCGAAAAGGCTCCCACAGCTCGGCGGGATAGCCATCCAAATGGAGGATGAACTAGCGTCAATAGCCACCATCGTAGGCGCCAGCTGGGCAGGAGCCAAAACGATGACTGCAACTTCTGGACCGGGCTTCAGCCTAATGCAAGAAGGAATAGGCTACGCATTCATGACGGAAACTCCATGCGTCATAGTTGACGTGCAGAGAGCAGGACCGAGCACTGGGCAAGCCACTAAATGCGGACAAGGAGACATCATGCAAGCACGCTGGGGCACGCACGGAGACTATTCAGCCATCGTACTCTCACCAAACTCCGTGCAAGAAATGTTCACGTTGACCGTTAGGGCATTTAACCTAGCTGAAAAATATCGTACACCAGTCATACTTCTCGCAGATGAGATAAACGCGCACATGAGAGAACAAATAGCCGTGCCGCAAGCTGACACTCTGGAAGTAGTAAACCGCAGAAAACCCAAGGCTAGCGAAAGGGCCTTCTTTGGCTTACAGGAAGTTCCGCCGATGCCATCAGTCGGAGAAGGATTTAACATAGTTGTGACAGGCTCGACCCACGACGAGTACGGCATCAGAGTTACAGCTGACCCAATCAAACATAGACAGCTTGTAGAAAGACTCAACAGCAAAATACAAAACAACGCAAAGACGATTGCGGATTTTGAAAGCTATAACATTGACGAATGCGAAGTCGGAATAGTTTCATGTGGATGCACTTCCCGAACCGTCTACGAAGCCGTTGAAAACGCAGAGGAAAAAGGAATAAAAACTGGCTACATAAGACTGAGAGCATTGTGGCCTTTCCCTGACGAGATCATCAAAAAAATGGCCAAAACCGCCGCAACAATCATCGTACCTGAAATGAACCTGAAACAATTGTACTACGAAGTAGAGAGGGCAGCAAGCGGCCAAGCGCACGTCACCCCGCTTAACAAGATCGGAGGAGGAGAACTGATCACCCCCGAAGAGTTGCTAGCCAAAATCGTTGAGGTGAAAAGAGAAAATGGCTGAGACATTCTCAGCTCGGAAATATCTCAGAGACATAACACTCCCATTCTGCCCAGGGTGCGGTGCATACACCGTGACGAACATCTTCCTGAAGGCAATCCATGAACTGGGCCATGAGAACCTGAGCAAGTTCATCTTCTGCAGCGGAATCGGCTGCTCAGCATGGATTCCATCGCCACATTTCATGGCAGACTCAGTTCATACTCTGCACGGAAGAAGCATACCAGTGGCAACAGGCATAAAACTCATACTGCCAGACACCAATGTGGTAGTTTTTGGCGGAGACGGCGATATAGTTGGCATAGGCCTAAGTCACTTCATACATGCAGCCCGCAGAAACCTGGACATCCTCGTCATAATGGTAAACAACATGGTCTACGGAATGACTGGCGGACAAGTGGCTCCGACAACCCCGCTTAGAACCGTAACAACGACAACACCATATGGAAGCTATGAACGTCCATTGGATGCCGCAAGATTAGCCGTCACGGCTGGAGCCTGCTACGCAGCACGTTGGACAACCGTGAACGTAAATGAATTCAAACAATCCATAAAAGAAGCGCTGAACATGCATGGCTTCAGATTCATCGAAGTTGTAAGCCAGTGTCCGACGGCTTATGGAAGAAGAGCCGGATTCAAGGATGCAGGTGAAATGCTAAGGTGGTTCAAGGAAAACACGATCTTCACTGATCGGGCAGAAAAAATGAGCGAAGACGAGTTGACGTCCAAAATAGTCGTAGGCGAATTCACGAAGAAGCAAAGACCAACACTTGAAGAAACATTGCACGCAACAATAGAGGAGGCACGAAAGAGCAATGAAGATTGAAATAAGAATCACCGGGCTCGGCGGACAGGGCGTGGTCCTCGCAGGGCACGTATTGGGCAAGGCCGCCGTGTATTACGGAAAGAACGCTGTTCAAACACAGAGCTACGGAGCCGAAGCAAGAGGAAGTCTGGCAAAAAGCGAGGTAATAATATCAGATCAAAAAATCGGATTTCCAGCAGTCCGAAGATGCGACATCCTTGTCGCGATGAATCAAGAAGCTCTTGACAAATACTTCAAAGATCTAAAAGAGGACGGCATGTTCATAATCGACAGCACCAATGTCAAACAACCTGAAACACATGCAAAAGCGTTCAAAATTCCTGCAACAGAAAACGCAGAAAGAGCCTTTGGAACGAAGGTCTACGCAAATATGCTGATGCTCGGAGCCCTAGCAAGGGCGGCGAACATAGTGAGTGATGATGCCATAAAGAAAGCCATAGAGGATACAGTGGAACAGAAATATGCGAAAATGAATATTCAAGCATACATGATCGGAAAAGACTTGGTTCAATAAGTGCTATTTTGTCTCTTTGAAGACTCTGATCCTCTGCCTGCATGTGCACGTTTTGACAAGTAGATAGTCGTTACTAGAAAAATTGCAGTTGTGGCTGCAAAGACATACAGTAGATTCTGGATGTTTTCTACGTTTCTGGAATAATCTGAAAGATGTTCATAGTAGGAAGTGTTCAACGCCAGATACCTATTCTGAAGCTCTCCTAGACTATCCAAGAGAACGCGATAGTTTTCCATAAAGCTATTGTACGTCGCATTCAAATTATGGAGATCGCCCTGCAACTTGGCATATTTGTCAAGCATCTCGCTGTAAAGGTGCAATGTCTGTGAAGAAACTATTGAGATAGTCTGTTTGCTATGGGTCCAGGTGAAATATAGATAAACGTTAGTTTCGTTCGAAACACTCAGCAACGTCGGAGTTATCTCTCCTTCACTGCCGAGAACGATAAATGGAAGGTCCATTAGGCTGACGGGAATCATGATTCTGGAGAACCCAGTCGTTCCCTCTTCTCCATCCACATTGAAGATTACAATTCTGTTCCCCGTCTCTTCTCCTACCTCAAATCCCAAGTCGGAAACTGTTGAATTACAGATGAGATTGACAAAGCATGTTTGACTTTTCAAAGTAACCTTTAAATCATAAAAGGCTCCCATCAAAGGGTAATTGTCCCTATTTTCTGTGTCGTTACCATATGCACTGTCCCCGATCCCATCATTGTCCGAATCTTGTCCCGCATAGTCAGACCAATAGTTGCCTTCTCCATTGTAGCTCCAAACATTCGTCGAGCTTGTTGAGTCGCTCAAGAACTGAACGCTATTGTTGAAGTTGTTGTGATAGAGCACATTATTGCCGCCTGACGAGGAAAATGTGATTCCAGCGTGGTTGTCTTGGACATTATTGGCGGAAAACACATTGTTGTTCGAGGAATAAAGACCGATTCCATATTCACTGTTGTTTGAGACAACGTTGTCTGAAAATGCGTTGTTGCTAGAAAAGATAAGCGTAAGACCATTAGTGTTGTTTGAGATGATGTTGTCTGAAACGACGTTGTTGTTTGATGAAGACATCATAAGCCCCCCCCAGCTATCTTCGATCTTGTTGTGGAGTATAACGTTGCCTACAGAAACCACTATTATTCCACTTCCACTTCCATACGGGTTAAGGGGGTTTATTCTCACAGTCAAATCTTTGATACTTACACCACTAGCCCACACAGAGATCACATATGGAGACTTACTTCCGTAGATAACTGTCAGGTCTCTATCTTCACCGACGAGTGAGATGCTCTTGTTGATCACAATGTCCTCGTAGTATGTGCCCTCATGTACAAAGATCAAGTCACCCGAACTTGCATTGTTGATAGCTTCTTGTATTGTTTGATCCCCTGCTGGAAAAACGTCAATGATCGCCGGACTTGCCGCCACCGATATTTCCAAGCGCACCTTGAATAGTGCTGATGACAGAAACAACATTAGAAACAGAACCCAAATGGCCCTCTTCAATTTGACCCCACCTGCCATATTCCCACACGGATATTGAACTTCAAGCCAAACCGCCTCAACTACTCTTTGGAGAGCGTCTTTCCCAGCATTAGAGAGCAGAAAACAGAAATCAACAATGAAGGAACGAACACAATAGGAATGATAACAGGCTGCATCAGAGACCACAAGATTGATGCGTATGACGCAACCACGATGAACATCAAAAGACTAAGCCTGACATAGTCTAGATTGCGTAGCTCCTGTTGATTTGAAACTGACTGCACCAGGTTCCTTGTTTGCTCAATCTGCTCTTCAGTCGCAAAACTCACTGAATTCTTGTCACTATCCAAAAACTTGAAACTGCAAAGCGCGTACCTTTGCAGTTCCCAAGGCTTCGTCTTGGGCAAGATTTTCACTATTCCACTTTTCTCCATCTTCTTCAACACTGTCTGAATCTTGCGGACGAATTGGAGATCATTTGTCTCATCCTCTCCGTATTGTCTTCTTATTATGTCTTTAACATCGGGAAAATGAAGTTCAAACATAAAAGAAGCAATCACTCGGGCAAGACCATACTGATGCTCACCCTCACGCAAGCGTATACTAGCGTTTTTGCAGTCCACCTTGAGGACCTCCCGCAGAAAACGTACGCCATCTGGTGGTAGTTTCTGCTGTTCCAACCTGTTTTCCTCTATTCAATACATTCAATTGAAACGTCATAATAAACTCTTCGCGTCGGAACATCAAGTTTAAACTTTGTCAACTCATTCAAGCATTTTTTCAATAAGGTCTATGGAAGAAAGCAGTAAGCGTTTAAACGAGGATACATAATAGGGGAAGGGAGCATGGCAAACTACACTTTAGAGCATGATACGTATGATGCATCGCTACGAAAAAAGTATAATCTATGTGAATTGCCTTTCAGTAAGAAGTATAGAAGCCACTTCGAGATTATAGCCTCCATCCTAGATGCCGCAAAATACGACAGCAGTGACAGATATTTCCTCATGAAACGCACTAGTATCAACTATGCCCAATTGAAGAAGTACTTGGAATCTCTCGCCAAATTAGATTTTATCGAAGTTCAGATGAGAGGCAGCCAAATGGCATACTGCGCTACCCAGAAGGGACTGGAGTTTCTAAGGCAGTATTACGTTCTATTGGGGATGCTTATGGACGCATACGCGCTGGGCAAGCAAGGTCAATTTGTTTACCAAACTGCATATGCAGCATTCAACAAACCCAAAGACTCTAACAGGGACTCTGCATCTCGATATGCAAAATAGTCCTTGCTTCTGCAGGGAAGCCCCCATCGTGGGCACGCGGAATGGCCTTTCAACGTTTGTACTCACCCAACCCGAATCTTGACTATCATATGAGCCAGACTGGTCAACCTGCCGCATCATTTAAGCCTCAATTTGCAGGCCATGCCTGACGGGCATAGAATCTGAAACCAAATCCACTTCTCCATTTTCTACTTGCCTATCCAACAGCTTTATCAAGCCTAGTCATTATTGCTTGAAATCTAATGGAGCAAACAAAAACGTTATTTTCCTGAACTTTGAAAGAACACATTACCCTCGATCAGCAGAACACTCATCTCCGAGGGAGAATTCCGTTGACTCACGAATTCACATATGCCAGTTCCGGCGTCAATAGAAAGCTAGGGCCGAACCCAAAAAAGCACTACAAACCTTAAAGAAGACCTACAAATTCAGTCACTGGGGCAAGATCGTTCAACTTCCTTGCGGAAACCTTTTCCCCTAGGCTTAGGGCGCTACGCAGACCTACAGATCGAAGGCGTAGGGACAAAAGCGCTTGTGGCACAACTGGTGGAAAAGTATGGCACGATAGGAATTGACGGTGTAGCCATGGCCGTGAACGATGTCATACGCTCTGGAGCCAGACCTCTCGCGATCACGGATAACATTCACACACACGTCTCTGAGCCTCGCTTGGTTAAGTAATTGATAGAAGGCATTGCGGAGGAAGCGGCTAAGGCAGAATGCATTATACTAAGCGGAGAAATCGGAGACGTGGCAGAACTGATGCTGATGAAGCAACAGACGATCTGGAACAGACCCACGTTCATGCTCAACAAATCGGCAGCATAGTGGGCTCAGAAGGAATCGAAATTCTCTGCAAGAGCAGAAGAATTATTCTGAAATGGTTGTTGCTTCATTGCTGATGAAAGTGTTTAAATCCGCAGGGATTTCACCCCTAACCATGAGATATCGGGCAAGAATTGAGATCAAATTGAAGCTGAGACACAGCGACCCAGAAGGCGAGACCACATCTCGGCTGTTGAAAGAACTCGGTTATAGGGTTGGATCTGTGAACGTAGGCAAGATATATCAGATTATTCTTGAAGCAAGATCAAGTAAAGAGGCCGAAGCCAAAGCTGAAGAGATGTGCAGAAGACTCCTAGCGAATCCAACAAAGGACGATTACCTGATCAAGATTGAGGAAGGGAGATGACGACCAGCGTCTTCGTCCGCAAGAAGACTCCGTTCTCATTGTTCGAGATAGACGTGCTTGATGCCCTGGATAAACAACTTTATGAAACAAGTGAGCAGCTTGGCACAAGCTTAAGCCTCCAAGAAATGCGTGCCATCAAAGACTATTTCAAAATGAAAGGGCGGAATCCAACGGACATTGAACTGCAGACCATAAGCCAGACATGGTCAGAACACTGCTTCCACAAGACGTTCAAAGGGAGAGTAAAATACGAAGACGAAGAGATTGACAATCTTTTCAAAACGTACATCGCAAAGGTCACGGATGAGATTGATGCATCTTGGTGTTTTTCAGTCTTCGAGGATAATGCGGGCATAGTTGAATTTGATGAAGGCTATGGGATAGCAGCTAAAGTTGAGACGCATAATCACCCTTCAGCCGTGGAACCTTTCGGCGGGGCAGCAACGGGGGTTGGGGGAGTAATCCGCGATGTTCTAGGCGTTTGGGCAGATCCGATCGCTTGCACTGACGTCTTGGGTTTTGGACCACTGCATTTTGATTATCGGAAATTGCCTTCAGGTGTGAAACATCCGAAATACCTCTACATGGGCGTGGTAGCAGGCATCGGAAGCTATGGAAACAACATGGGAATCCCAACTGTGAATGGAGCCATTTACTTCGATGAAAGCTATGTTGGAAATGTCATCGTTTATTGCGGGTGTATAGGACTTCTTCCACTGAAGAAATTCAGGAGAAACGCAAAACCAAACGACATAATGGTTCTTGCAGGCGGCAAAACTGGTCGAGATGGGATTCACGGCGTAACGTTTGCATCAGCCGAACTGACTGAAAAATCAGAAGAGATCTCCCGTCCTGCAGTGCAAATTGCAGATCCCATTGAAGAAGAAAAACTGAAGAGAGCCGTAATCGAGATTCGAGACCTCGAATTGGCCTCAGCAATAACGGATTTAGGCGGTGGCGGCTTATCATCAGCCGTCGGTGAAATTGCCAAAAGATTTGGGTGCGGCGCAACTGTACAACTTGAGAATGTACCGCTAAAATATGCTGGCTTGGCCCCTTGGGAGATTTACATTTCCGAATCGCAGGAAAGAATGCTCTTAACCGTACCTGCTGGAAATCTTAGACGCGTACAAGACATTTTCGAGAAAGAAGATGTTCATGCTACTGCAATCGGACAGCTCACACAGGAAGAAGTCTTGCGGATCAATTATCGAGGCATGGAAGTCGCAAATGTCGACATTTCATTTCTCTTCAAACCGCCAAAATCCCAAAAAACCGCAAAGCACATGCCAACGAACCTTAAGGAGCCTCGCTTTCCAGAACCAGAAAGTCTGAACGGAACATTGCTACGACTATTGTCATCGCCTAACATCACAAGCAAGGAAAGCGTCGTGCGCACTTATGATCATGAGGTCAAAGGTAACACTGCACTCAAGCCGTTGCAGGGGGAATATGCAGGTCCCAATGACGCGGCTGTGTTGAAGCCTCTGAGTAGCTCTTGGAAGGGTATAGCGATTTCGTGCGGAATAAATCCAAATTATGGGAAGATTGACGCTTACTGGATGGCCGCATCGGCAATAGATGAGGCCATTAGGAATAATGTGGCTGTCGGCGGAAGAAGAATTGCATTGCTTGACAATTTCACGTGGGGCAACCCAGACAAACCAGAAAGACTTGGCAGTCTGGTTGAGGCATGCAGAGCCTGCTATGATACTGCAAAAGCCTATGAAACGCCGTTCATTTCAGGCAAGGATAGTCTCTACAATGAGTCTCCACTCGGCTCTGTAACACCCACTCTTTTGGTCACCGCTTTGGGCATCGTGCCAGACATTCGGCGAACAGTCTCGATGGACGCAAAAGCTGCGGACGATTCAGTCTATATTGTTGGACGAACTTTCAAGGAGCTAGGTGGCTCAGAGTACTATCGGCTTAAGGGACTTCTAGGAAATACCGTGCCGAAGATAAGATCTAAAACAGCCAGCGAGACTTTCAAAGCCGTCATGAGAGTAATTGATTCGGGCTCGGTCAGGGCTTGCCACGATCTCTCTGAAGGCGGCTTAGCCGTGGCGGCAGCCGAGATGGCGTTCTCAGGCGGTTATGGGATCGAGTTAGACTTGCGAAAAGTCCCGAGAGAAACCATCGAGCGCGACGATTTTGTGCTTTTCTCGGAATCCAACAGTCGCTTCCTGTTGGAAGTTGTGGACGAAGACAAACGTGACATTCAAGCTCTGATGAAGGAAAAGACCTATGCGAGAATCGGTACAGTCACTAAAAATCCTCGGCTACGCGTACTTGGACTGGATGGAAAAGTCGTTCTTGATGCTTCGATCAGTGACTTACGCGCAAGTTGGAAACAAACACTTAAAGAGGCTTGACATATGCAAAAAGACGGTGTCAAGATCTGCATATTACGCGTAGGCGGAACAAACTGCGACGCGGAGACAAAACGTTCCCTTGGAGACTCAGGCGCTCAGGCTGAGGTTGTTCACGTCAATGAATTAGTAAAGCGCCGAAATCTTCTAGAATACGCTGCGCTTATCTTTCCAGGAGGGTTTTCCTACGGAGACTATGTACGTGCTGGAGCAATATGGGCAAGGTGGATACTCGCTAAACTGGGCAAAGAGTTGCAGGTTTTTGTCGATGACAGTCGCCCAGTACTTGGAATATGCAATGGTTTTCAGGTGCTCGTTGAAGCTGGTTTGCTGCCAGGTTTTGAAGGGCTTAGCCCCTACCCGGATGCTGCGTTGGCCACGAACGTTCCGCCTGGCTACAATTGTAGATGGATCTTTCTAAAACACGAAAACAGTGGAAAATGTGTATTCACCCGTAAAATACCGAAAGGGAAAATCCTGCGAATGCCAGTAGCACATTCAGAAGGCAGATTCACGTTCTCAAGGGAAAAAGAAAGAAAGCTTTTGGAAAAGCTCTGTGAAAATGATCAGTTGGTTTTTAGGTACTGTAATAAAGATGGCGGACATGCAGACGGCAGTTTTCCAGCAAACCCCAATGGTTCTTTTTACGACATAGCAGGCATATGCAACCCAGAAGGAACAGTATTCGGTCTAATGCCACATCCAGAAAGAGCATTCTATTGGTGGCAACAACCCGACTGGACAAGTCAAACACAAAGAACTGCATACGGCGAGGGCAAACTGATCTTTGAGAGTCTAGTCGCATTCCTAAGCAAGAAAACCTAGATCCTTGACGTGAGGGAGCCCTGTTCTTGCACCCACCTTCATTATGCATCGTGATGCCACAAAATTCCCTATCTTCCCACAATCAGAAAGTTTTTTGCCTTTGATCAGCCCATAAAGAAAGCCAGCACAAAAAGCATCGCCTGCCCCAGTCGTATCCACAACTCTGACCTTATACGACTCTATTAAGTGGCTCTTCCTGCCGTCAGTCACGTAGCAACCTTCAGCGCCGAGCTTAACCGCCACTATCCTGATGCCTTCGGCAAGTAGTGCCTCTGCACCTTTGCAATAATCGGTCTTGCCTGTCAAGAGCTCAAGCTCAACCGCGTTCGGTATCATCACAAATGTTCTCTTTATTATGGGCTTCAGCTCATTCAAACCTCTCCTTGCGTAAATGATGCCTGGATCGAAGCTCACCAGGACTTCCTCAGGAAGAATCTCGAAGAGCTTCTTCTGGGTTTGCAGTGACTTCTCTCCAACGAACGACGTCAAATGCAAGAACTTTGTTTGAAAAACACGCCTCATGTCTAATTCTTCGACTCCTACTTCGTCATTTACGCCTGAATCAATGTACAACGCCCTTTCACCTTTTCCATCAACGAAGCCCATGACTGTTCCGCTTCTTCCATGTTTTGCAGGAACCACTCCAGTCACGTCAACACCTTCTCTGGAAAAATCTTCGAGAAGCATTCCTCCTTCTCGGTCAGGTCCCACTTTTCCAATGAAAGCGACCTTGCAGTTCAGCCTCGCCAGAGCCACTATAGTATTGGCTGCTGAGCCACCACATGCTTCTTTACAAGCTGTTATGATGCTTTCTTCTCCTGCCAAGGCTATTCTATTCACCTTGAAAAGCTTGTCTACGTTCAGCGCGCCGAATCCTATGGTGTCAAAAACTCTCATGAAAACAACTCTCGCAGGTAGATTTTGTGATCGCCAAGCTTGCCGCCATAGTTTCCAGCGGAGATCTTTATCACGGTATCAACGTCCAATGCTGCTGTTATACCGGCTTTCATGGCTTCTTTGACAGCATTCATTGAAATTCCATTAATCACTATTTCCGGAATGTACTTGACATCTTCTGGAACTTTCGAGTCTCTGCCAAGCTTGCTTTTCAAAGTAGGGCAGTAGGGATGATTTGTCGTTGGTCCTACCAACGGAAACTTCGTTTCAGTTTTTGAGCCAGCTGAGCAAACGTCAAAAGGGGTGATTACGCCTTCAACGTTGCTTATCGCTTCCAAAGCAGCTTTTCCAGCGTCCATGACGGCTTTCTTGGTTCTACACATCATCCAGAAGTTGCCTCCTGATATTCCCCGGGAATAGCCGATGTATCGCTCTATGAGAAAATCTGGAACCATCAGGGGAACCACGATCATGTGACGGCCGAAAAGTTGCTTCTCCCACTCGAATCCGTCGCCGCAATGCCCAACTCGTTCCATCATGTCGATTTTTCCTTCGGGCTTCAGAGACAAAGCATCAAAGACAGAAGTAAAGAGCTTCACTAGAATATCTTGGCGAATTCTATAGGAAAGCTCTTTCTCAAAACGTTTGATCGTATCTTCAATGGGTTTTTCTCTATCCATGCCCTTCCAGAACTGTAGGATCGCTCCTTTTCGTCTGTCGGGCGTTTCTTCTTCAACCAACCATCTTTCAATTCCGCTATCAAGTCTTCCAATCACTCCCGATGGTGTTGCAGTAGCATCCTCAGCTGCTTTTTTCAGCGTGTCCTCGTCATCGGCAGTAACGGTGATTCGGCAGTAGATACCGTCAAAAGCCTCTGCAAAGGTATCCTCAATCATACTCTTCTTAATCATCTACCCAAGCCTCCCGATAGCTTCACCCCTGACTTTCCTCCTGAATTCGCTGCTCTCCCTTGCCAGTTTCTCAACGTTTCTACTGGTTACCATTTCAACCCTAGATTTATTATTGTTGAATTTGAAAAACCGCTCAAGCAGACTTCGGTTGACCCGGCTCTTGTTTAACTCTCCCTTTTGCCAATTTTCCGCTAGTTCCAAGGCCTGTTCTTTTCCAAACCTGCAGAAAATATCTGCAATTATGGCCGTAGAAATACCGCTCTCTGACAGCACGGCAATTTCAGCGCTGTCAACAGCATACTGGTTACCATTAAAGGACACAGCCAGCCCACGATTCTCTCTCACAAGTCTGAAGGCTTCCTTATCTGTTATGCTGTCACCCACATACATCGCATCAGCCAGACTAACCTTCAATTTTCGGACGACCTCTTCTATTGCTTCAGCCTTTTCGCCTCCGCCCATCGGGTTAACCTCAGAATATACTCTTCCCGATTCCATATTCGCTATCTTCTCCCAGAAGATCTCGTCCAAACGGCGAATCGTTCTTTGATCGTCAGGTGAAAACTCTCCCATAGATTTTGCATTTGGGGGAATTGCGATCATTTGCATTTGTGCTATCTCTGCAGCGAGTTCCTTCAAGCGGTTTCTCTCCTGTCTAGTTATATGGTACTTGTCGATACTGACCTTCGTGCAGTAAGTGTTTCTGAAAGGAAAATCCAAGGCTTGGCACAACGCTCGTATATAATGTTCATAGCTTGTGCTGACAACAAAAGCATAGGCTATGC
>Ga0315280_10007994_pt1 | contig 14001 bp, 9 predicted proteins | sample YL17G06_40_MG_FD_203697 | JGI IMG/M metagenome (GOLD analysis project Ga0315280, IMG submission 203697) | Sediment microbial communities from Yellowstone Lake, YNP, Wyoming, USA - YL17G06_40 | ecosystem: Environmental > Aquatic > Freshwater > Lake > Sediment | place: USA: Wyoming | collected...
AAACTTGGGCTAGAAAGAAAGTTATTATTTCCTCTCCAAATGGTTATTTTCCCTCATTAGATGTAAATGATAATCCTTTTCAAAGACATCGTTCAGGTTGGGAGGTTGAAAAAATGAGAGGCCGAAGGTATAAGGCTTATGGAATGGCTGGGTTGAAGTTTTTAAGAAAAGAAAGCGCGTCTGAAAAAAGGGATGACAATGCAATATTCTTAACCATCAAATTCCGTCCAAAATTATTGTGGTTAATAGTTTCTGAACTGACTCAGGTAATAGTATACTATTTCCCGAAAGTATCTTTTGAAGTGTTTTATGTGAAGCAACTAGAAGGGAATATCTAGAAAATGGTTGAGCTATTTATTAAATAGCCAGTTTTGCTTTTTCTATTCCATTTCGCATCAAGTGCAGAAAGATCGGTAAATCTTTCTTGATTGGTCCAGGATATTCTATTTGGAAATGTAATCTCAGAAACGTAATTATAGGGAACAATGTTCAAATTGGTTCTAGGGCATGGATACAAACCGTTCCCACAGAGAGATTCTCACAACCAATACTTGCTATTGGAGATAATGTCAATATAGGCAGAAATGTAACTATTTCAGCAGCCAAAAGGATATCAATCGGTAAAAACTGTTTAATTTCTTATAACGTATCCATATTGGACCACAATCATGCTTTTGAAAATGTAGATTTACCTCCTCTTTTACAAGGCATTGACGAACCTGAAGAGATCGAAATTGGTGAGGATTGTTTTCTGGGCGCCCATAGTTTTGCTGTTTTTGGACATCTTTTACGGGTTTTTCAGCAAGTACTGCTATACCCACTCCGATCATTAATTCATCAGGAACATATCTTTCTAATAACGTAAGCGGGTAGATAATCGGAAAACATAAAGCGCGTACTAGCTCCCTATCAGCAAATAGTTTTATAGTAAAGCGAGCATCAGTATATATTGCACTAAAGAGTTTCATGTAATATCTCACCTTTTTAACTGAGAGTCCATTCTTAGCTACTATTCTCTCTATTCTTTCTTTGGTATAACCTCTAATTACTTCTGATTCTAAGTTGAATTTTTCTAAAGCTTCTTCTAAACACTCTCCATCTGCAATATATTTTGTTCCAATAAGTTTTCTTAAGTATCTTGGCATTTTGAAGATTACTCTTGCAAGTATATGTAGATTACTTCGCATACGCCATTCGGAGTCCACTGTTAAAATAAGCTTTCCGCGCGGCCGCAAACACCTCTGGAACTCGTATAGTGCTTTAGAATCCTCTTTAACATGCTCTAAAACACAATTACTTAGCACCATATCGTATATCTCTTTAAATGGTAGCAATGTTATATCCCCCAGAATTATATGTATCCGCTTGCGGACGTACGTAGGAGAAGCTCTCAGATGAAAAATCAATTTCCGAAGTATCTTTCTATTTATGTCAATGGCGTAAACCTCATAACCTCTTTTTGCTAATTCAATAGTCATCAAGCCATCCCCACATCCAGCATCTAAAATTTGCAACCGTTTTGATTCTTTTAAAAAGGGAAAAATAAATCTAGCCTCGCTTCGCCTCATTAGGCTGGGGTAACCCAGCACCTTGCGATATAACTCTTTAAGACCTCTATATCGATAGTCTCCGAGTTTCGGCTCCATTTTTTAGCACCCCATAAGGCAAAAGGTAGAGGATGGCTATTTCCTTACTGCATTCATTGTTGCTATGTCGTGCACCACATTAAATTCGTCCACGCGTAAGAAACTCCCTGTAAATGTAAGAGGGCGATAACTTTATCATGATGTGCTTCATGATGTAATCGTCTGACACCTTTCTAATCAAACGTTGAACTTTATACCTCTCTTTTAAGGTGGTGCGAAGATGCGTTAAGTTCCAGAAGACGCCTCTAAACAAATTCAACATCGGATAGGGATCATTCCTTTTTATAAGGCGGAAAGAAGCCCGGAAAAACATACCCGTCATAGCTAATGGCAAATATATAATTAAGTTGCTTATGCTGTAGTTTTTCGTAAGCATCCGAATGCAATTTTTGTGCATGTAAAACTCAATTGCACTGCCAGGAGCCGTGCGTGGTTTCTTTCCTCCATAATGGTATACCACCGACCTTGGTGCAAGAACCTCTTTATAACCCCTAAGCCATATCCTCCAACTTAAATCCATTTCTTCAAAAGTCGTAGAAAGATCTGAATCAAATAACCCAACCTCGTCTATCACCTTACGCTTAACAGCCATGCTAACAGTTGCAGCGACGATGTCTTGAATATGATCATACGATCCATCATCTTCTTTGTCACCAGCTATTCGGATAATCCAGCCGAGGTATGGTATGAAGAGCACACCGAGGGCTTGTATGCGCCCATGATCGTGCATATACAAGAACTTGCTTTGCGCCGCCCCAACCTTTATGTCGCTTTCCAAAACTTTGATCAACTCTTTCAACCACTTCGGATCAACTTCCGCATCATTATCTAAAAAACTTAGGTATTTTCCCCTGGCCACCTTTATTCCAACGTTCCTAGCTCCGGCAGCACCCAAGTTTTTATCGTTACGAATAATCCTTAAACGCGAGCTAGAGCCAAACAGTTTTTCGACCAATTCAACGCTACCATCAGTTGAACCGTCATCAACAAAAATGACCTCAAAATTCGGGTAGTCGGCACTCAACACGGACTTTAAACAACGTTCTACAAACTTCAGACCGTTATGGTTTGGAATTATAACTGAAATCAGCGGCCATCTTTCACCCTCGCGATGCATAATGCACCCCTCCAGTTTACGTCTCCTCCCTAAAGAGACTCTTATTCTTTAAAAACCAATCGGTTAGTTTCTTGACTCCCTCTTTTGAACTAATTTTCGGTTTCCACATCAACTTCTCTTTAGCTTTCGAGATATCAGAAATATAGACTTTCTGATCTCTAGGTCTCCAGTTGTCAAAAGCGATCTCACTCCTTTTCCCAGTTAATTCTTCTAACAAGTCAAGCAATTCCAGTAAAGATAAAGTGTTCTCAGGGCCGCCCCCGATATTAAATACTTCATGTTTCAAATTACTGTTGATAAAGGCGTCAAAAAAATTTACTAAATCTGAAATGTACAAAACGTCTCTAACCTGCTTTCCATCCCCATAAATTGATATCGGTTTGTTTAATATAGTTGCAATAGTGAACCAGGTAATCCATTCGTGATCCTCAATCCTCAACTCCGAACTGTCTCGGGCCATAGACGCAGGGCATTCTAAAAACACCTGTTTTCAAACCGTAGAGATGAGCAAAATCTTATACATACAGGTCAGCAGATAACTTGGAGCAACCATAAGGAGTGTGTTCACATAAGTCTATTGGAAATGTTTCTGGAGTACCTGCCAGAAAAATTCGTAGTCTTAAGGATGAGCCATGATATGAAAATTGAAACTAATCAAAAACCTGAGGGAAAATTTAAGCTTGGAATGAATCTTCGCCTGCTGGTAATTGTTCTGATCTTTTTTAGTGTCGTAGCCTTTGCTGCATTATGGAGGTTCATACTGCAAAAAGGAACGATCGGGCATAACTGGGGCGCTCGCTGGTATATTAAGCAACAATAGCCCAAACATGTGCTGGTTGGAAACGGTGTAATTGTAATGCCTAATGAAAGCGAAAAATGGCCCCTAGTTTCAGTCGTGATTGTAAATTATAATGGAAAAGAACTTTTGCAACAATGTATGAATTCCGCTCTGAATTCAGACTATCCAAATTTTGAAGCTATTTTGGTCGATAACGGCTCAACTGATGGTAGTGTTAAGTTGGTTAAAGAATTGTTTGGAGACGATCCACGTGTAAAATTGATTTTGAATGGGAGAAATTTGGGCGCCGCAACTGGAAGAAATATGGGGTCAAGGATGGCAAAAGGAGAATATCTTGCTTTTTTAGACAACGACACGAAAGTGGACTCGCTGTGGCTAAAAGAGGCTATTGGGCTTATGGAGAGGGGTCCTACAATCGGAGCGATTCAATGCAAGCTTCTATTAATGAATGAGCGAGATAAATTTGATTATGCGGGGGACTATCTGAGTCAATACGGTTTTCTGATTCAGAGGGCAAGCTTTGGAGAGGTGGATAATGGTCAGCTAGACAAAGTTGCGGAGATATTCAGCGCAAAATCTGCTGGCATGATTGTTAGACGAGATGTTTTTAATAGGATTGGAGGATTTGATGAGGATTATTTCGTATATGTGGAAGAGACGGATCTCTGCTGGCGGATATGGTTAAATGGCTATAGAGTAGTTTTCGTGCCGACATCGATTGTTTATCATGCATTTGGTAATGAAGCAAAGCTAAGGCTATCACACACGAAGTTCTTATCCAAGTACCATGGAACCAAGAACTACATTACTACACTGATAAAGAATTTGGACACATGGAACTTGCTAAAAATCTTACCGTTACATATTGGCTCCTGGATTGGCATCACAGTTTGGCATATTATGAGAAAGAGACTTGTTGAGGCAAGCTGGGTTACGAAAGGTGCTCTGTATAATTTGACACATTTTAGATGTATTTGGATGAAACGAAAAGTAGTTCAGTCTTCAGTGAGGAAAGTACCAGATAGTTATTTACTGCCTCGCATTATGAGGAAGCCACCTTTCACATATTTCTTTGGTAAACTTACTCGCCCGAAACGGATGGAGGGTCTAAAATGATCGAGGAAAGCAAAATCAGCTTGTCCTGAGGGCTTTGCCGGAGAAGAATTAGATGCTGAAAAGTATGAGCCATTTCTATCACCCTTCAACCGTGTTGTGGAGTACTGTAGAGGCACATGCATTTATCATTTGCTTTCAAAAACTCCTTTAGGCATCCCTGTGATTGATCTCGGATGCGGTGAAGGCAAGTTAAGTTTTCGTCAGTTGTTTTGGTAGAAGAATGAATGTTGGATTGAACATTTCCGTCAGATATTATCTTTCAAAATTTACTATACAAATCTGGGATTTTTTGGCGATTTGCATATTCATTATGCGGAGGATTGGCATATTTAGGACCACGATGTATAGTTTACTATTTAACAAAAGTAAAAAAACGAGCGCCATTTCCAAAAATTCTCTATAAATTTTATGATCAAGGTTGCCAGATAGGTGGAGGACTATTAATCGTTGCGAAGAAATATAAATTAGTAAGTGGTGAGGTATCTCCTTTAGCTGTATATTGTTAAGGTGGACGAGCAGAAAAATGGATATAAAAATACACGGGCGTCCTTATGTTTACTATCTCATAGTTTTCGCAAGCTTTGTGTTGCTTGGAATAATCTCTATCCGGAGCTTACTTACTGGAGGGAATTTAGGGCACACATGGGACTGGAGTATTCCTTACAGTGCCAGTGGTCTTTATGTAATGTTTAAGCAGGGCTTAAGCATGTGGAATTCCCAATTCTTAGGAGTTCCATTCCAATTTGCAGCCAACCTTACACCTTTCTACTTGTTACTCGGATTCCCTGGTATTCTGGGAATAGACGGAACACTTGTATCAAAATCTCTAGTAGTTTTCTCGGTAACTGTTGCCGGTTTCTCTATGTTCCTTTTCAGCCGATCGATACTCGCCAGATTAAATCCAAAATCCCGATATGTTTTGGAAGCTGCCGCACTCTTAAGTGGGTACTTCTACGCTGCCAATCCTTTCTTTTTTAACACAATTTGCAGTGGTGCAAACACGCAATTTGTGACTTATGCCTTTGCACCGGCAGTGTTCTTCTGTTTCGATAAGGGCATACGCTCAAAATCATTCCGGTGGATTATTCTTGCTGCAGTTGCCCTTACTATTATTTCAGCCGCGTACAACGTGCTGTTTTTCGTGGTAATTATGGTATTGCTGTATAGTGTTGTCTTTTACGGTTTGCATGGGCTAAAAGCTTCAATAAAGCTTGGGCTGACATGGTTATTCATGAACCTTTTTTGGTTGATTCCTTTCTTTGAGTCGGGATCGAGCATTGTATCAACGATTTCAGAATGGTCGCCATTAGCTTCAAGTTTGTTTAACTTACAATATCAAACAAGTGGTATCATCCAATCTATGTTATTGGCTGGGTATTGGAGGGGAGGAATGATTAATCAAAACTCTATTCTGGATCCCAATTTTTTCATGAATTCTATTCCAAGTAATTTAACATGGCTGTGGCTCCTTCTATCTATTGGCGGCTTTCTACTAGCTGTTGTTCCAATCCCCTTTCGGTGGACAAAAACGTATGCCTTTTGGATGGCGATATTCGGTACTACACTTGTATTTGATACCGGGCTGCATTCTCCCTTTCCGCAACTCGTTTCCTTTGTTTATGAACATTTTTGGTTCATGAAACTGTTTAGGGATCCACAATGGCTGATTTGGCCTTCAGCATTTAGCCTCTCAATTCTTTTAGGTTATGGGATGATATTTGTCACATCATCTTGGGATAAAAATACTACTCGAATTGACCGCACTTTTAGAAAAGCAAATATGAAGAATCTGGCAATTATTGGTATCTCATTTCTCTTGATATTCAGTTGGACATACCCGCTTTTACAAGGGAATCTTGGGGGAGCTGTCGACAATTACAACTTGCCTCCTGGTTGGGAACAAGCCCTACAATATGTGGATTCCCATTCGTTACCAGGCCAGAGATTACTTTTTCTCCCAATGGCATTTTCCCCATTATATTTGAATACGACATTTCAAAGAATGGATCAAGGTGGCAACCCGGATCTATATTTTGCCCCTCGTCCAACTCTTTCTCCTGAAGCTGATAGTAATCTGGCAGGTTTGATTGTTAGTTTGTTTTATCAAAATGCAGAATCAAAAATTGCACCAACACTTGCCTTTCTCAATTTTCGTTTCATTCTCTTATCAAAGAGTGTGGTTCCAAATTTCGGCGAAGATGTTTATCTATGGAATTTCTCGACTGTCTACCAATCTTTAAGTAATGCACCAAATATCAAATTGATATTCCGCAATGATTACATTTCACTATGGGAAAATGAATTGTGCAATAGAGAGATTTCATACGTGTCGTCATATCCTATATTGGAACAACCATTGCCTAGAGTATTATCAGGGTCATGGACGTTAATCAATGGTTCCGTTTTTGGCACCGCTGGTCAAATGTTAGCGATTAACCAATCTTTGCATGATTTTGACTTTATTACTAAAATTTCACTTATCGGTAATGACTCGTTCGATGCGGGGTTGATGTACGGATATACTGATAGTTCAAATTACTATTTCGCTGGCCTTTTGGGAAAATCATATCTAATCACTTTAGCTCGATATTCTCAGGGTATTAGAGAATCAAATCAGGGCGAAAGCGGCTATCCATCAAGCATTTTCATTCATATTTCAGTCAGGGGTCAGGAGATATTTACTTACTATAGTGATAATGGAACAAATTGGGAATCGAAAGGTAACTATTCAATACCAAATTACAACGGGGGCTTTGTTGGTCTGTGGGCAACTACTAAGGCGGAATTTACTCACATTCGATTGTCTGATTCGACAGGCAAACTTTTGACTACGGTATCAGCGATGGATCTGTCAGACATAGTTAGCTCTTCCAGCTTCCTTCAAAGCAACGCCGTTATCTTTACTTCGGACTCCTCAGAACTGAAAAGCTATCTTAGTACATTCTCTGCTTCACAATCCTTTAATGCAACAATAAATCGCGTTGACTACACTAAGTATAATGTTGAGGTTGAAAATGCGTCACAACAAATAATTGTTCTCAACGAGAATTACGATCCGAATTGGCACCTTTATGACGGCGATGTCAATTGGCTTCAAGCTCTTTGGACGCGTCCATCCTCCTCATGGTCTCATGTTCAAGCTAATGGATTCGCGAATGCATGGATTTGTTCATCAAGTGCAAGTGCAGAACATGATTATACGTTATATTATTTGCCCCAAAGCTATTTCCTACTTGGTATAACAATGTCATTAGTATTTGCAACAGTTCTCTTCGTTTACCTTTCCTATCCGTTTTTCATAAAAACACTAAAAGATGCCTCTCGTAGGATCAGAAAGAATGCGCCAGAATGATCAATACATTCAAAGTAAAATAATTCAGTATCTTTAAGCTGCGGCGCGTCATCCCAAGCTATTGCCGTTTGCATTAGAGCACCTATCTATCTAGCAGGTAAGGAATGCGTATTTCAGATTGAAGTTATGTGACAACCTTCAAAGTCACAACAGACTTTTGTCTTTAACGATAAATCATACAAATACCTCTATACCGGTTATTCGTTTACTTGGGCTAATGAGAAGGCGAAGTCATCTGGCCGCAATTTCTCGAAAGCAAAATATGGATACTCAGACTAGGCGAGAACACCATGCTCTATCTTCAAAAAAACACAACAAACTCCAAAATACGTAGACCAAACAGGTTTCTACACCGTCGCTCCAGAATACTAGTCCCAAAAACTATTCTACGCAGGCTCTGCCATATCAATAGTCACACTCATTTTATGCATATTATACGTAAGTAAAGACAAAATCAAAATAATATACCGAAAATACATCAAGCACAAACAAGTATCTAAAGTAAATTAAACCGCGCTTTGAGGTGTAATTAAAGAGAGAAAGAACGTCTTAAAGTTGGTATTTTTAATCGTGTAAATTTAGGGCGCTATTTTTATCGAAACTATTTTTTGCTTCCGGTTTAAGAATCTACTTATACCCTGTTAAGTGATATTCACCTCACTGTGCAATACTGAAAGGGAGCAGGCTTTACCCACCTAGCACTTCCTTTGAGGTCAAGATTATGGTTCCAACTGGCGTGTCGACAGTAACAACAACTTGGAATGAGCGGGAAAACATTAAGCTAGTTTTCATGATAAGAAATGTGCTTCAACATATCCAGCGTTAAATAGTAATTATTGATGATAATTCGCCGGACGACACGATCCATGTTGCCGAACGCTTGGCAGACGTAGCCGTGACAAAAAAGCGTGAGGGACAAAGAATAGGTCTACTTTACGGAATGCGTTTGGCCAAGTATACAATAATTGCTGGGATAGGCGCGGACTTGGAAAACAGTTCCGAATGCATACCTAAACTATTAGAGCAGATCGAGTTTGTTGTTTCTTCTCACGCGGTACTGCCTCGCCTCTAAGAAAAACTCGATTCCAAAACTGGGCAAAATGTTAGGCGCCACCGATGCCTTCTCAAATTTCAGGGTTTACAGGAAAGACGCCATTCCAAAATTCGATCTGAAGGGCGGAGGAACCTTCGGCGTCGAGTTTCTTGTTATTGCTAAGAAAGGCGGGTTGAAAATAGGCGAGATAGTGTATAAGCCGCGTAGGCGAAGAGATCCCAGGATTGGAAGTACAATCAAGGCTAGCTAAAAAATAGTTTGGGCGCTTCTCAAATCTTTAATAATCTATTTGCTTTAAACTTTACTGGCTCGCAACAGGCTTTCATAGACCGGCAAATCCCGCTTTTTTTAAGAACTGAAAGAGCGTCTCGGAGCGTCTCCTAAACTTCTGGAACAGGAATTCTCTGCCTCTGTAACGTGTAAAGCATTCGAGAAAGCGCTATTAGACTCGATGGAACTTGGTCTTCCATAGGCTTAGTCGTGGCCCAGCCTGAGAGATTCGGTAAGGAACATGGAGACAGATTTATTAGTTCCTTTCAATGATGTAAACGCCTTAGGCGATGCAATGACTGAGTTACTTGTAGACGAGAGACTTCGAAATAGAATTTTTCGAGGAGTTCGAGAATTGGCAACACGTTTTTCTCGGGAAAGAACAGCGAAAAAAACGCTGAACGCTATAGAATATGTTATGGGCTATTACAACTAAGACAGAGATGTAGATATGAAAGTACTTGTTACTGGCGGAGCAGGGTTCGTAGGTTCTCATGTGGCTGAGTACTATGCTATGAAAGGTGAAGATATTGTTGTCTTCGACAACCTTTCTAGGAAAGAAATTTTGAGGAAGAGTGTAGGAGACCCGCTTTACAACTGGAACTACCTAAAGACCAATTATCGCAAGGTCAAGCTGGTTAAGGGCGATATAAGAAGTTTTGAAGAGATTAATGCTATCTCAAAAGATGTGGATACAATAGTGCATACAGCGGCTCAGGTGGCTGTTACCAGCTCTTTAAGCGACCCTCGGACAGATTTTGAGATTAACGCCTTGGGCACATTTAACATCCTTGAAGCCGCACGGTTAAACGATGCCGCCCTGATCTTTTGTAGCACAAATAAGGTTTACGGAGAGAACGTCAATAAGATACCTGTAAAGGAAGAGAAAAAGAGTTACTGTTTTGCAGATGAAAAATACAGGGACGGTATAACTGAAACGTTTCCGGTAGATTTGTGTGGACACAGCCCTTATGGATGTTCAAAATTCGCTGGCGACATATACGTGCAAGATTATGCTCATACTTATGGGTTAAAAACAGGGGTTTTCCGTATGTCGTGTATATACGGCGAGAGGCAGTTTGGCGTGGAGGATCAGGGATGGTTAAGTTGGTTTGTAATAGCGATGCTCACCGATAAGCCGATCATGATTTATGGGGACGGAAAGCAGGTTAGGGATGTTTTGTATGTAGGCGACTTGGTAGAAGCTTTCGATAGCTTTCTCAATTTGGATTTGAAGCATGAAGTTTTTAACATGGGCGGCGGACCTGCAAACACGTTATCACTCATTCAGCTCCTGGACATGCTGAGAGAGCTGACAGGGAAGAATCCCCGTCTAACTTTTGCGGATTGGAGACCAGCAGACCAAAAGGTCTACGTGTCTGATATATCGAAAGCTAAGGAGCTATTAAGCTGGGAGCCAAAGGTGAACCCGAGAAATGGTGTCAAAAAACTCGTGGAATGGGTATCCATGAACAGTGCTCTGTCCACATAATGGGAACTTACGACTTGAAGATTCTCCTGTTAGGGTAGTACCTGAACTCAATCCAAAAAAGTACTGAACTGGCAACCTCAAGTCACACTCGAAGAAGGTCTATCGCGAGCCTACAAATGGGTAGAAATGAAAGTAAACGAAGACCTGAAAAATCCTCACTTAACTTCACGAGATTGAACACCCTCCCAAACTTGCTTCAGTCACAAAACCTTAGGTCAGTCTGAAAACACAAAATTCAACTAGACGAATCACATCTTGAAGATGGAAACAAAACAAGAGACTTCATCCACGTAAAAGACATAGCCAAAGCAAACCTAAACGCACTAGAACACTCCAACGCTGACTACGAAGCCATAAACATCAGAACAGGAAAACCAATCTCAATGTTGAAGTGAAAACGAGAAGATTTCGTTTCAAGTTACTTTATTAACTTGAAGTAAATGCTTGATTTGGCTCAGAAATACGCTGAGGTTGCAAAAAATACCCTCCAATCAATCCCGCGCACATGGTTTAAATGTCGTCGGCGCAGAATTTGAAATGACGACGACAATTAAAAGCCAAAGAGCGGTCCAGCCTCAAATTGGTTTTGAGGGATATTGCCAATGCGGTGTTCCAAAACTCAGCATGCCCGTTTCAGAAGGCTTAAAAGTTGAGAGAAAAGAATCGTATCCACGTGACCCCTCAATGAAGGGAATAATTCTCCACGGTGGATACGGAACAAGACTTAGACCACTTACCCACACAGGTCCAAAACAGTTAATCCCCGTGGCTAACAAACCCATTTCCCAACATGCCTTAGAAGACCTGATCGAAGCCGGAATAAATGAAATAGCTATTGTACTGGGCAACAACACCTACCCAGAAAAAGTAAAAGAATACTACGGAGACGGCAGCAAATTCGGCGCAAAAATCACATACATTCATCAAGAGGAACCAAAAGGCATAGCTCATGCCGTCAACCTATGCCAACAATACATACAAAGCGAATCCTTCATAGTCTATCTAGGCGACAACCTACTCAAAGGCGGCATAAAAAACTTCACTCAAAACTTCCAAAACTCAGACTACGACGCAATGGTCCTACTATGCAAAGTCGAAAATCCACAACGCTTCGGAGTGGCAAAATTCAACGAAAACGAAAAACTAATAGGCATGATAGAAAAACCAAAGCAACCCCCAAGCAACTACGCATTAACAGGAATATACTTCTTCAAGCCAATAATCTTTGACATGATACAAAAACTAAAACCATCATGGAGAGGCGAACTCGAAATAACCGAGGCCCTCCAACTCCTACTAGAAAACGGATACGACGTAGGCTATCAAACCGTGCAAGGATGGTGGAAAGACACAGGCACGCCAGAAGACATACTCGAAGCCAACAGACTAATCCTAGACGAATTAAAACCAGAAATAAAAGGAAAAATCGAAAACCAGACCTCCATTCAAGGAAGAGTTACAATAGGCGAAAACACCAAAATAAAACACAGCGCAATCGTCCGCGGCCCAGCCATCATAGGAAACAACTCCACAATAGAAAACGACGTTTACATAGGACCATACACAAGCATCGGCAACAACACCACAATCAGCCGAGGAGAAATAGAAAACTCCATAATAATGGATAATTGCCTCATCGACATCGAAGATCGAATAACCGACAGCCTCATCGGACCTAACTCCACCATAACCTCAAACAAAAGCAACAAACCAAAAGCAAGAAGATTCCTAATAGGCGAACAATCCCAAATAACCCTATAACGTGGAATCAACATGCAAAAACTAATAAAAGGCATAGAAATCCGCAAACTAGAAAAGCACACAGATGAAAGAGGGTTTCTATGTGAACTGCTAAGAAAAGATTGGAACTTCTCAGAAGAATTTGCAATGACCTATTTTTCCTTAACATACCCAAGCATTGTACGGGCATGGCATCGACACCCCAAAACTAAACAAATAGACAACATGTGCATAATTCAAGGAATGGCAAAAATCGTAGTATACGATGACAGAGACAATTCACCAACAAAAGGAATAATCAACGAATTTATCATAGGCGAAGACAACATGCAACTACTAAAAATTCCAGGCGAATGCTGGCATGGATTCAAAGCCCTCGGAACCAAACCCGTTATCCTCATCAACTTCCCCAACAAACTCTACAACTACGAAAACCCAGACGAAGAACGCCTCCCACCCGACACGGAAAAAATCCCCTACGACTGGAAACTGGCACCATGGCTAAAACACGGGTAACAAATGAAACGAGTCTCCTAGTAACCGGAGGACTCGGCTTCATCGGAAGCAACTTCATACGTTACATGCTCAATAAGTACAACAACCTCAAAATAACAAACCTAGACAAACTTTCAATAGGCTCCAACCCAGCAAACCTAAAAGACATTGAAGCAGACAAAAGATACAAACTTGTGAAAGGAGACATTGCCGACAGAAAACTCATCAAAAATCTCGTAAACCAAACAGATATGATAGTCAACATCGCAGCAGAAACCCATGTCGACAGAAGCATAGCAGACCCATGGCCCTTCGTCAATAGCAACACCGTCGGCGCTGTAACCTTGTTTGAGGCTGCAAAAAAACAAGAAAAGCGCATATTACACGTATCCACCGACGAAATCTACGGCGACATAATCCAAGGCTCGTTTAAAGAGAACAATAAACTCAAACCATCCTCACCCTACTCAGCCAGCAAAGCCGCCGCAGACCTATTCGCCCAAGCTTACCACAGAACCTACGGCTTAAACATAGTCATAGCTAGGTGCACCAACAATTACGGTCCCTATCAATTCCCAGAAAAACTAATCCCCAAAACCGTAATCAGAACCTTGCTTGGACTCCCCGTCCCTATCTACGGCAAAGGCTCAAACATAAGAGACTGGATATACGTCCAAGACTTCTGCGAAGCCCTCGGCATTCTTCTTAACAAGGGGAAAAGCGGAGTATACAACGTTTCAGCTGGTAATGAACTTGCGAACATAGATGTCGTGAAAATTATACTAAGCCTTATGGGCAAACCTGAAAACACAATAACTTTTGTTGAAGACAGACCCGGCCACGACATACGGTACAGCTTAGACTCATCAAAAATTAGAAACGAACTAGGCTGGAGACCCAAACACAGTTTAAAAGAAGCC
>Ga0315280_10007995_pt1 | contig 13999 bp, 17 predicted proteins | sample YL17G06_40_MG_FD_203697 | JGI IMG/M metagenome (GOLD analysis project Ga0315280, IMG submission 203697) | Sediment microbial communities from Yellowstone Lake, YNP, Wyoming, USA - YL17G06_40 | ecosystem: Environmental > Aquatic > Freshwater > Lake > Sediment | place: USA: Wyoming | collected...
CCATGTTCTCTTTACGACCCGGTTACTTGCGTAAATGTAGATGTAAACTTTAGAATAAGCCTTTCCACAAAAGTCTTCGACAGAAATGGTGGATTTTCTTTGGTGTGAGTAGAAAAGATAAGAATTGAAATAACAAACCGAATGAGGTATTGTTAATCTCTTTTGAAGGTTTTTAGTCTTTTTTAGCTTTTAGGGACTTCAGTCCCAAGCCCGCAAAGCATGCGGTAATTGCCATCACAGTGCCTATTGGGATTTCTGGGATTACAAGGAAAGTTCCGTATGCAACTAGCCGTACTTGAGCGCCTGTACAATACACAGAATAGTAACCTGCACCTTTTGTTGGATCATAGGCAATTACTCCCGTACTCGGTTGATCAAGCCATTGACCATCTGTTGTACCATCTTCGTATTCCGCTCTGATGTTTACAGTTCCATCTGCAGTCCATCTTATGTAGATCGTTTCACCTACGTCAAAAACTACTTTGTCATTTCCATCCGCATCTGTGGTATGCAAGGTGGCAACAGTTGCTGTAGCGGCATAGGCAACACTGATTAACATTAGCGCTACCAAAACGCAGACAGAGGATAAAAATATGGCTTTTGTTTTTTCCATTTCTTTTCTCAAAAGAGGTTGAGATTTTTAGCTTATAAATATGTATGGAACTTTAGGTACTTTTTCTATAGGAGAGTTCAACTTTTATGGATAATTTCAGCTCTGAAGCCAATTTCGCTTCCGTATCTTCCTCGCGAAAAATACGTGCCAAGTATCAGTACTCGCCTTGTACTCTTCACGGTCATCTGAGATTTGTTTTCCATATTTGCATTGGTTCATCTTGTTTGTTAGCTATTTGGCTATTGGTTAAGCCTATTTTTTCAACTTCAAGTAGTCCATGGAGAACGTCTTCTTTTTTGATGTTTTCCGAAATCATGCTTTGATGGGTTTTGGCTATATTTTCCAGCGTAGGCGTTTTGCATTTTTCTGTTAGAGAAACTGCATCGACTATTTGTTTGGTTGCTTTCGAAAGTTTTTGGTAGACTTTATAGTTTCTGTCTTTTTCTCTTCTATCATTAAGAGCATACAGGATAAATATGGTTGCTAGTAGTGTTGCTGTTGCAGCTGTGAGGGCTGTGCCGTTTTGGGAGATTGTTAGGGCTATTTGCGTCCATGCTTTTATTGGTTGCCAGTAGTTTGCTATAGCTTCAGCGGCTGGAAGCAGCTGGTTTTCGATTGTTGGGGTTTCTTCTGGTGTGCTGGGATAGGCGATTAGGCTTATTTTTACTTGTTTTTGCTGGGCTGTGTTGTTTGTTTTGAATATTGATGTTTCATACCAGTATAGGACTACTTGTGTTTGGTTTGTTTTTGTGTATTGGAAGGCGAAGTATCTTGCGATTATTGGGGGGTTTTGTAGTATTTGTATGTCTTTTAGTTCCAGCTGTGTTACTTTTGGTTGGTATCCTTGGGTTTGGGGCCATGTTATTAGGCAGACTTCCCATCTGTGGAGTGATGATGTTGTTGCGGCTATTTCGACGGCTATATATATGGGGGCTTTTGTCTTGTCATTGGGGATGTACGCGTATATTAGTGAGGCGTCTTGTTTTGCTGTTTGTTCGAATGTTTTGTCGCGGTATATGAATTGTAGTGTGTAGCCTTGGATTTGTGGTAGGATTTGGGTGTTTCCTTGTTCGCCTGTGGGGGTCTGGATTATTATTTGGGCTGGGCCCTCTGTTAGGGCGAATACTGGTGCTTGAATTGATAGGAGGAGCACTACGGCGAAGGCTATTGTGGCTATTTTGGCTATGTCTTGTTTTTTAGGGTTTATCTGTGGGTATTTTAGTAGTTTTCCGCAGTGGGGGCAGAAGTCTTCTTTCTGGTTTTCAGCTGGGTTGCATTTTTGGCATGGTTGGAGGGGTTGCGGTTTTAGGAATATGTTTGTCTTGAATAGTTTTTCTGTTATTGTTAGGAGTAGTAGTGTTCCTAGGAATATGAGTATCCATCCGCCTAAGAAGTGGAAGACTTGTAGGGCTAGTTGCTCGCCGTATTGGTAGCCTATTAGGAGGATGGTTGTTATGCGGATTATGTTGAGTGCGTAGATTAGTGGGAATCCCATTGAGAATGTTGCAGCTTTTTTCCATGTTTTGTCTCTTGTTATGTAGGCTATGAATGCTGCGAATATTAGGAAGCCTATGAGGCTGTATATGCCTGAGCATGCTATGTCTACTGCGAATGGTATTGTTGACCCGTCTGGTCTTGTTATTGTGATTGTTGGGTTTCCATATTCGCTTGAGAGGGTTGAAGGTACGCCTAATGCCTTTACTATTGTGTGGCTGGCTTCTGAGCTTATGACGGATAGGGTTGAGCCTAAAGTGTATAGAATTTCTGTTGGCGGCGGTGTTAGGAAGAAGAGGAAGGCTATTGGGAAGGCTAGTTGGCGTAGTGTTTGTGGGTTGAATAGGATTAGGGTTAATCCTGCTACGAAGATTGGTAATGCTAGCATGTGGTGTTCTAGGGGTGTGAACGTGTAGGAGCCGTACCAGTAGAATGTTATGGCTGCTGTGCAGAGGAGTATGCCAGCGATTGTTGGTAGGTGTTTAGTTTCTCTTGGTTTGTTTTGGGTTTCGAATGGGATTACTGCTCTGAGCATTTTTCTTTTGCGGTAGATTAGGTATGTGAGTATGAATGGTATGGCTAGTATGTAGTTTGTGATTTCGCTTTGTAGGGCGTCGCTTAGCACTATGGCTAAGTCTTGGTGGAAGATGGCTAGTGTGGCGATGGTTAGGGTTGCGATTTTCAAAGTTAAGGCTATGTTGTTTCTATGGAACAGCTGCGTAAAGTGGATGGGGAGATTTCTGGTTTTGATGTGATTTGAGGTGTTGGTCATGGGAAGGGCCTCTGGACTTGTTGTAGGTTTGTTGAACGGTTATACCAAAAAGTATATTAAATATTAATACAGGATACAGTTTAGTGAATCGTAAACAATAATATTCAAAGCGGTGATAGTGTTGCGTGGCATGGAACTTACAAAGATTGGAGTAGTGGCTATTGTGTTAGCCAGCATCGCTGTTGTTTACGCTTTGACGTCCGTTAGTGTGTATTTGAGTAGTGTTGGGACTGTTAAGGCTGTTGGCGTTAGTGTTTACTGGGATAGCGGTTGCAGTCAGGCTGTGAGTTCTATTGATTGGGGGTTGGCTGATCCTGGCTCTGTCAAGAATGTAACGGCTTATGTTAAAAATGAGGGTAACGCTCCAATAACGCTTTCGTTACAGACTGCTAATTGGAATCCGGCTGAAGCAGCGGATTATATTTCTTTAAGCTGGGATTATGGCGGTCAGGCGATTGGTGTTAATCAGGTTTTGGCTGTTACTCTTTCGCTTTCCATTTCATCTAACATTCAAGGAATTACAACTTTCAGTTTTGATATTGTGGTTGTTGGTAGTGGTTAGAGGGGTGGTGGTTTTGGTGAGGTTGAAGGCTTTGGTGGTTGTTGGGGATGGGTTGGAGGATTATGGGGATTTGTTGGCTGTTGGGAGGGCTGAGGCGAAGCGTTTGCTTAGGACCCATGAGAACGTGAACGTGAAGGACATACTGTATTCAGCTAAGTGCGGAGTACACATCATAGTTTTTGAGGTGCCAGAAAGGGTTGTGGCAGACCCGCCCAAAAGTGGGAAAGTAAGGCTGAAGAGGGCGGGTTTAAGGTTGAAGCCAAACCCCTAGGGGTAAGGGGCGGATCTCAGAGATTGGTTGAGGAAAAGAACTTCACTATATACCTATTCGATTACGACGATTCTTCTTATTAGTTGTTTAGTTATACCGATTCTAGGTTTACAAGGTTCTCAAGGTATTTCATGTTATGGAATAGTTGACTATTCAAACTGGACATGGGCACCTCTGGCACTACCTCGTGCTGAGGAAACTTGGATGAGTTATCCATCGGAGTCAGCCATAGAATGGAAATCACTAAATGATACATACAACTCCCTTTTTGGAGAGGGAAATTGGAAAACTATCGTGAATCCTGCAAAATATGACGGTTACGATTACTTCAAAGGCAACTTAACTTACCTAGAAAATTGGAACATGCCTTTCGTGATAGATGAGCACTCTGGTACCAATGCGTACAGCAGTACTAACTACTGGATGGAGAATGGAAGCGCTGGATTGGCTCTTAATACAACGGGACTTGACGATATGAAGAGTTCCTTCAGTATGTTTCAAGGAATACGATACCACGAGATCATGGAAGGAGACATATGTGACAAAGATCCTGCCATCATAAACTGGGCTTTTTCCAACAACGTGACGATTTATGTACAAGGAAGATCTGTTGATCTGAGAGAACTTAACGGCGACTCAAGAACTTCAGATCTGTTCAATGGGACTTACAGTAATTTGGTAGTTCCGCTTTGGGCGAGTAATGCGCCAAGATCTGCTTTGGAAGGAACTGGCGGGTTATCTCTCGCTAGGGGTCAGGCTATGGGTTGGTGGCTGAGCGGTCGAGTGGATAACTATGGTATAAGCTTTCAGGACTGGTACTGGTGGGAGGTGGGTGATATAGCTGAACCTTATGAGGGGACACAAGACATTCCAGAGTGGGCAATACATAATGCTCTTTGGGTAGCATATCTTAGTGGCGTAAGAGTGTTCGAAATCGAAAGTTGGGCCCTTATGCACAAGACTGATGGAACCGTAAGCCCGGCAGGACTGATCCTCAAGTCTTGGTTTGACAAAATAAGACAAGGTACTGTAAGACCACCTACCAAAGATGAGGTCTTGGAGAACATAAAGATCGCTATGGTCACGCCTAGTGAGTATTTATTCCCCTCTTGGGAGTCGATGATGGAAGGACAGTATAATGACCTGCGTAAGTACCATTTCAGGACACCTGACTACGAAAATGGAGTCAGGGATTTAGTGTCAAGTTATTTGATACCCATATTCTATACCGATGACTACGATGACAGTTTGATGGGCAATTTCTCTTTGGTTATTTTTACAGATGCTGGTGAAATGGGAAATAGACACCCAACAATTCTGGAAAGTGCAAGTAAGACCTGCGATATAGTTGTATTTCGTCCAGACTTATGGATTGACATTACTTCTGTTACTTCCGCAACTGTTTTAGGCATCAACTTTAGTTCATCTTCAGCCCGAAACTATGTCTTCAATACTACCGGCATGATGGTCTTCGGGGAGGGTTTCCTTGGATCTTTCACCCCTGACTACGATCAACCAGTTCGATTGTATGACCAAGATAATATTGCCACCGATAACACGGATGTAGTACTGAAGAATGAGGATAAGGGGGTAACAGTAATAACGAAATACACAAATGGATACGGCAAGCAGGTATACACGGTTCTTGCCAGTGAAAGAGTTTATGCATCTTGGGATGAGGGTGTAGGGATTCTGAAGCATGACCGCCCCACTCTGAGCACTTGTATGGTTCAGTTCTACGAACAACTGTACAGCAAATATGAAGGAGAAGAAGATGAGTTCAGCTTTGGAGAAGAAAATTGGAGGTACGTAGTGTTCTCATATGAAGACCCGCAAACTGTTAGAGAGCTCAACTATACGTTCTCGTGGGTCTATCCTCGCCCGTTTCCCCAAGCTATGTTGGGCAATAAAAGCGGCGTTTATTTGGAACATTCTTATTCTGAGCAAAGCTTGACTTTAACTTTGCGCACATCTTGTGCGACTAATGTCTCAATTATAGTCGATTGTGCTGGTGAAGGAAATCCCAAGTCGGTCGGCATCGGTAGTTGGACCTATGATTCTTCTAATGGCATTCTAGCAATAGACTACAATCTATCTGACTCGGTTACCTTCCAAGTTACGTGGTAAACCGCGTGTACACGCGGGCGCTGATGTTTTATTCGTAAGTCTAAATAGAAGCGTAGGATTAGTTAGAATAAGAGCCAACTCATCCCTAATTCTCTTTCCAGTTCGACCAAACCTGACCAAAAATTCTGCGATTTTACCACTTGGAGGATACGAAGCAATAGCACTTTTTAGCGCGTCTTTGGGAAAGTCTCCCACAAACTGAAAACCGTATTGTTTGAATTTTCTTATCCAGAAAGACCTACTATGTAAGTTGACGTGTGTAGGGTTATGGCCAAGTATTCCATATCCATCTCCAATCATCATCCCTACAAGCAAATCACGCAATTTTGAAGGCGGTGTCGATATGAGTGAAATCCCTCCCTTCTTTAGAACTCTTTTCATTTCAGAGATTAAGTGGTCCGTCTCCCTTAGATGTTCGACAACTTCCAGAGCTGTGACTAGATCAAAAACATCGTGGTTGAATGGCAAATCTTCAAAGTCAACGTCTAAGTTGAGTAAACATCCTTTAACCTTATGTGGACTCTCAAATATCGCGTACTTGGATACGTCAACGCCATATGCGTCAACGCCTAATTCTCGAAGCGCATAGACCAGATAGCCTTTTGCACAGCCAATATCCAATGCCGATACAGGACTAAACTTATTTACTAAAGTTTTTGCAAGCACACGAAGATACGGGTATCTTAAGTTAAAATCGTACTTTATGCGTTGATAATATTCCTTTTTATAAAATCTCTTCATTGTTCGTTGCATTGTGAAACCCTTCTCAGATTGACTTTCTTATCGATCTATTGTTAAAATATAGCGGTCTTATCAAGTTTACCATAAGTTCTACCTATTTTCAGCGTTTTTCTCGGATGCTGTTGACACTTGGAAGAAAGCTGTAACGGCACATATCACCGAGCATCATCCCAATTCCACGCGCGTTTACGGTCGGCGCACAAATCTTTTTGCTTAGTTTCCTCTTCGTATTCTTCTATGATTTCGCTGTATGGTTTCCCTGTTTCGTCTTCTAGCTTTGCGAGGCTTACTGCTCCGTTTGCATATTCTTCTGAACTAGATTTTACGTTTAGCCCTTATCAGACTCGTGATGCCATATTTTTTAACTTGGACAACAAAAAGGTTGTTTCTAAGGATTTTAGAAATTTCGTCAGCATCTAGAGGGTTTATCTCAGTAAGTTTCGTATTAATATCCCTAAGCAATCTTAAATGTCTTCTTCTACCACCTACTAGATATCTAAAAAATCTTATCCAAAAAATAGGCTTTGTTAATAACCACAACCACCACCCCATGATCTGGACGAGTTTGCGCATAAAACTATAGAAAATATTACATTTTGTTTTTGTGTTTCCTTTGATGAAGGGATCATGATCAAAATATAAAATACAAGATTTTGTTGATACTCTGCATATCTCTTTTAGTGCAATGGTAAAATCTGGAAAGTGATGAAAAGCGCTATAGGTTGTGATTAGATTGAAACTGTTGCTCTTAAAGGGTAGATAACCCACGTCACAACGTATCCTATATCTCGAATCATTTCGCTTTAACATGTCAAAAGAAAGATCGCATGCGACAACTTCTAAACCAAAAGATTGCAAATGACGAGCCACGTTTCCAGTTCCACTTGCAATGTCCAAAGCAATTGTTTTCATTGGAGAAAGATTCTTCGCAATGGCTCTAATTTCCCGTCTCAGTCTTCTCTGTTCGAAAAAGTTGAAGATTTCTGGATGGTTGATCTCGTAGAAAAAAGCTTCTAGTCGTTGTAATTTTATATTTTCCATTACTACGTTTTTGTATTTTGCATGTGAAACTTTCAGTTCCTCGTATCGACGCGCAACAACCATGTTAGCCTCTTCCTAATGGCAAACAGATCATAAATGTTGTCTATCGCCCCTCCAGAGATGAGCGCGCGTAGTATGATTAGTGGTTTTACAGTTTTATCTTTTAGATGATGCGCGCATGCATGCAACCATACATGCACCATAGGATTGTTGTATGCAATATCGATTCCAAGAGAAGAAGACCCAGAATAAAAGCCAACCCTACTTATCTGCTGATTCGCAGTTTCTCCGTATTCTGAAATCTCCATCGCTATATATCACATGATAGTTCTGATCAAGATGACGTTCAAGCGAGGATCTCGTGGATTCTATTTCCCAAGGTTTAACCTCAGGAGGCACATAATAATAGTAATAGTACAGATTCAGATGACTAAATTCAACTATTAACACATGGCTTTTTGTGGCTTGTATCCCTATCTCAATCGTTTGAATTTTTTCATAATGTTTTGGGGGTAGAACTACGTACAACGGATAGACATCATCAGCCACGATGTAATTGAAATTTTCATATTCAATGTAGTTGTCAAAGAACTGCGTCAATCTCAGATAATGAAAGTTGTGTTCTCCCATGTCTACTTGATTGATAGAGGGATCATACAGATGTGCAGGCATATAATTATGGCCCCAAAGACCCGTAAATGACGAAAAAGTCATCAATACTATGAGAGCTGGCACCAGCATGTTGAAGAAAAACCTTGACTTGTTTCTAAACCTACCGTGGAATATTCCATAACACAAACCTACAAAAGGCATAGCATACATTGCAATCCTTGAAGGTTCCTCTGCAACTATCGAGGTATAAACAAATAGTGTGCCAAGGGCTAAGGACGAGCATATCACAAAAAATTTTTGGGGTGATGCCTTTCTCATTCGAATTATGAATAAGAATCCAAGCGTTACTGGAACATAGATAAGTGCATCTCGTAAGCGTAAGAGTAGTAGGCCCCAAGTTGGAGTAAGCGAGTTGGGATAGTATGGCGTTTTCAGTATAGCGGTAATTTCCCCCATTCCTCTCAGTGTAACCTTAGTGGCAATTGTTGGCCAAATAATGGTTGCGTAGCTATTCCAGTAAGAGAACAAAACGGCAAGCGTTACCATTGCAAGAACTGAAAAAAATGATGTAGAAGTCCTTGTCGAAAAGAGGTGAACCGCCTTTTTTATCCCACTACTCAGATACTTACCTATAATAGCAACGGCGAAAAAGAAGAACATGTAAAATAGTGCCACAAATGATGTGAAGTGATGAGCAAAAACCAGAGAGATAGCAAAAAAAATAGTTAGAACAGTCAAAACTCGATCTCTTTTGGACACACGCTTAATAAGCAGGTAAAATATGGCATTGAGCAATAATAAACCCATGTTGTTGTGTACAAAAATACTGGAATAGAAGATAAGTTCAGGTGAAATGGCATAGGCAAACAATGATAGAGTAGTTACCAGTCCGCTCAAATTCAGACTCTGTCTTATTTTTTCAACAATAAGGTAAGCAAAAACATACTGACCTATGCTTAGTACGAAAGGAAGCAATAATACTATATGAAAAGGATCGATACTCGATACAAGGCATAAGCTTTGTGCAAGAGTCTCTAGTAAAGGCCATTCAGAGAACCACACAAAACGATCTTCAAAAGGAAAAGGAGTTTGAGTGTGAATTACGAAAACATTACCTCTTTGCAGAAAATTTCTGAGAACTCCATAATTTTGGTACGTGTCTCCGAATGGGATAGAAGTGTAGTGAGAAGCTAAGTAATAGACATTTCTCATTAATAGATACATCAACAAAATATAGAAGATTGAATATCGCTGAAGCCCCTTGAGCACCAATATCACGAGAAGAATCCCAAGAAGAATCGATGCGATAAAGTAGGTAGCGGGAAGAGCAATCCCGTTCCACAGAGCGTATATTGCCATGGAGATTACTAATGTTTCAAAAAAGATCATCATCCTGCTTAGAGCTAGCTTTTTCACCTGACATTACTTCCTACGTGCCAAGTTTTGAATATAAAATGATTTTCATTATCCAAGCCAATCGGGCGAAAAAACTAGGTTACGGCACGCGGTTTAAGGTAAGTTCTCATAGTATACCTTAATTAGCTCTTTCACAACGTCGTTCCAATTCCATAGATCTACTTTTTTGACCTCTCTTCCGATAGCATCTTCAATCATTACCACAAGTTCATCGATGTCGATTGGGTAATCTATTCCGAAACAATTTCTCTCATCCACAAACTCTTCCAAAGCCGAACCTCTTGCCACAATGCATGGAGTTCCAGACGCTAGAGCTTCGGCAACAGTAATTCCAAAAGCCTCATGTCTAGAAAGTAAAACAAAAACATCTGCATTGACGTATCTTTGCAGAAGTTCTTTTCTAGACAAATCTTGGTAGAACTCGACCCTCTTCAATAATCCTAACTTACTCACGAGTCTCATCAAGCTATCTATGTGCGTTCCTTTGCCAACTATCTCTAACTCTATGTCATCTTGCAGTTTAGGCAAAGCACGGACAATGTAATCAATACCCTTGTATCTTTCGACTCTGCTTACACACAATATCGTTCTATGATCTAGCTTTCTTTTCTTGAGTGTTTTCTTAAACTCCTCCAGATTGATTCCGTTTGGGATCACTGCAATTTTTTCGTCTTCCAAATTGAAATCGTTGAGCAGAAGGTTCTTCTCAAAGCTTGAAACACAAATGATTCTGTCCGCGTCTTTTAGCGTCTTTCCTCCGATTAGCTTGTAGAACTTCATCAAAAAGTTTCTAAATGGCGTGTGCCCGACTCCATGATAATGAGGTGTTACAACAAATTGTTTGCATTTGGCATATCTCGAAAAAAACATAGGAAGTGCATGAAAATCGTGCCCATGAACAATGTCAAATTCAGATGTTTTCAGTGCTCTTAACATGCTCAATGAAAAATAGTATGCACCACCCGGAGCAAACACTTTGAATCTCCTTATTTGAACTCCATTTACCACTTCTTCTTTTCGCAGTTTGCCGGAGGGATCTGTAGTGAAAACCGTTACATCATGTTTTTTAGCCAGTCTTTCACTGATGTTCTTAACATGATCTTCGGTTCCACCTATGTGTGGATAGTAGACTGGACACACTTGGAGGATTCGCATTTTGTTTTCCAGCTCAACAAGTGAAATCAAATGAGCGTACGGGAGCTAGTTGGGTGTAAAATCCATTCTTCTGGCAGCTTCAAACTTCATAACTGCATCTTTCAATCGGGCAAGACGGAAATCTTTTTTGCGTGCATGTTTACCTATTATACACAACCCTATCTACGCGTAAATCCTTTAGCAATATCCTCAAGTTTAAGAAACTTAAAATCTTCACTCACCCGTCTAATCATTTCCTTTAGAAAAACCTCTGATATAAAGTTGGGATCCAAGAAAACATTTATTAAGTGTTCTTTGCTCAGCAAAAGTTCCCACAGGTTTAAGAATTTCTTAAAGCTGGACTTTAAGAGGGGCAATTGAAAATGATGCCAATAGTCAAAACAAACCTGATGATGCTCAGGACATGAAGTTAAGGCGACTTCAACTACATCATCAATTTTTAAAATCCCATGACCGACATAGGAGCTGTCATATAGTCCATCCTCCTTCAGGATACGAAACAAAGCTCTACTATAGTTTCTCATTAGATGAGGAGCACGAAATCCTTCAGGTTTATAATCAAAATTACTGATCATAAAGGTCTGAAAAGATCGTATTTCCTTCTCCATTTGACTACTGTCAAGTGAACCAAAGTTTTCGGTGTGTGAAAAGGAATGGTTCACTATCTCATGCCCTTTTTCCAATATCTCCTCGACGATAATTGGATACTTGTTCGCCAAGTTGCCGACTACCACAAAGCTACTGTGGATTCCCTCATTTTTCAATAAGTCAAGCAATGAAGGGATCCTTTCCATATCCTCATCGACATCACAGTCAAATGAAATACAAATGATTCTTTCTTCAGTCGACGCCCCTTCTACGATCATTCTGTCATGTAATACCACAGGCAATATTGCTTTCAAAAGATACTTATGAAGAAAATCATTCGTGATGCAGAGGCCCATAATCTCACTGCCTTAAACCCACTATGCCAGCTCCCGGCTGGACTCTTTCCACCAATCAATAGTCCTTTTCAACCCTGTTTCCAAAGTTATCTTTGGATTAAAACCTAGTCCTTTTCTTGCCTTTGTGATATCTACCGCGCACCGTCTAAAATCCGCCGCCCTTTCAGGCCCTTTCTCTGGCACTAAGTCTCCACTATCAGCTATTTTCAGAATAATATTTGCAAGGGTGTTTATAGAAGTCTCCTCGCCAAAACCTATGTTGAAGACTTCACCTTGGCTCCTTTCTGATTCAGCTGCCAAAATGTTTGCTTGAACTATGTCAGATACGTATATGAAGTCGCGGGTTTGTTCGCCGTCTCCAAAAATTATTGGATGCATTCCCTTTAGAACGCGTTCTATAAATATTGTGGTAACACCACTTTCATTCTTTGTTGAACGCTGACGCGGACCGTATATATTGGTATACCTTAATCGAACAGTCTTCAATCCATACGTATTATTATACACAATGCAATACGCTTCTCCACTCAATTTCGAAGCCGCATACGGAGAAAGCAGATCAATTGGATGATCTTCATCAATCGGCAGATACTTAGGATTAGCGTAGACGTTAGTTGATGCAAACATGAATTTCTTTACATCTTTCTTGCGAGCCGCTTCTAGCATATTCAGTGTGCCGCGAGCGTTAACTTCAAAATCATAAGAAGGATTTTCAACAGCGAGTACCGGATTAATTTGAGCTGCCTCGTGAAAAACCACTTCAGCCCCTTCAACAGCCTTCATACAAACTTCTGTTTCTCGAACGTCGCCTTGAATGAAGTTCACCTTGTTGTCGCGATTAAGTAAATGCGATATGTTCTCGATAAAACCATTGCTAAGATTATCTAGAACTGTCACTTCGCACCTTCTTTTCAGCAAGGCCTCTGTTAGATGAGACCCCACAAATCCTGCGCCCCCTGTTACTACGACCTTGCATTCGTCCAACTTCATTTTTTCACCCATTAAACATAAAGAGAATAGCTAACCTGACGACAGAAATTATTCCAAAAACTTCAATTACCATCTTCGATGACTTTATGGAATTCTTCTGCTAGATGATTCCAGTCATATTTTTCGCGCACGATCTTTCTATTGTTCCCTACGGGGTCATTACGTTGCTTGGCAAATTCCAACACGGCAGAAGCCCAGCATTTTGGATGAGCTGGAACAAGTATACCGTTAAAGCCCTGGCAAAGAACCTCTTTTATTCCGCTCACCGCGCTTACAATCACTGGTTTTTCCATAGCTAATGCTTCAAAAAGCTTTAGGGGGCTAATTGAGTGGCTAGCAACATTATCAGGAAATGGCACAAGAACTACGTGTGCTGCAGCTATGTATTCGGGAACACTTTCCTTAGAAATAGGCCCGGTCAGAATTACGTTATTACATTTAGAGAGTTTGTTCACAATCTGTGGATCTCCTTCACCAACGACCATAAATTTGACATTTCCCTGGCTCGTTAGCAACTTAGCTGTCTCAAGGATTATTTTTGCTCCAGCACATTCGTCAATTCTACCCGCATAAACACAAAGCATGTCCTCTCTCGTTATACCATATTTAAACCGTACATTTTCCCCAATACTCTTTGTGGGATCAAACAAGTCCGTGTCTACGCCATCAGGTATCACTATAATATCCCTTCTAGTGTTTCTAGCAAAAGCATAATTTTTTATAAACCCCGTAATAGCCGTAACTTTCCAACCATGCCTGACTATAATATCCTCCATCAAGACCAATATACGCCCTAAAGTCGGTAACAGAAATCCATTTACCCTCTTTCTTACGAGCTCAATAGTATACAATGCCTGTAGGTCATTGTATTCCACTAGAAGATTCTTATTCAAAACTTTGCTGCAAATGAATCCAAGCAAACCTGTGTACACAGAAGTATTATTGATGATAATAATGTCAGGTTTCAATTGAGCCGTCTTTTTAATCATCTCAAGACAAAGACAAGTCAGAGTCACTACAAATGCAAATAGAAAGCTTTTTGTCCAAAGCTTCCAAACCAGTTTTGGCAAACTCAGCCTGTGACCTCTCATCCCTTCATATAAAACTTGATTCTCTTCTCTATTGTACGAATCCATTTTTCTGATGAAAAGAGCGTATGATGGAGGCAATGTTATGAAGTGAATATCGTATTTTTTAGAAAGCCTTTTCATGAGCTCGAAAATCCTTCGGTCACCACCTAATCTCGGAGGAAAATACTCCG
>Ga0315280_10007996_pt1 | contig 13996 bp, 13 predicted proteins | sample YL17G06_40_MG_FD_203697 | JGI IMG/M metagenome (GOLD analysis project Ga0315280, IMG submission 203697) | Sediment microbial communities from Yellowstone Lake, YNP, Wyoming, USA - YL17G06_40 | ecosystem: Environmental > Aquatic > Freshwater > Lake > Sediment | place: USA: Wyoming | collected...
ACCTCTATACATTGAGAAAGTATTTCCGAAACAACCTCAAGACTTCAGATCCTGCCTATGTTCAATATTGGATGGGGCATACCCTTTCTGTTGATCGTCACTATTTTGATTCTTGGATGGAAGATCCTAACATTGTTGAAAAACACAGGGCTGAATATGCCAAAGCTTACAAGCTCTATGGGCTTCAGCAAAACTTTCTACAGAATGCTGAAGTCAATGAAGATTTGAAAAAGAAGGATCAAGAAATTGCAGCCTTGAAAGATTCCATCACAAAGCTGCAACCCCTGTTAGAATTTGTGCAGAGCTTCAAGGATCAAGAGGCTCTCAAACTCTTCATTGGATCATGGCTTGAGACTAAAGATGCCAATAGAGCCTTTGAAGCCAAAACCCAAGGAAAGCCATTCGCAAGAAGCGTCAAATTAGAACTTACTGAGGATCAAGCAGCCAAAGTTGGAGCCATAACTGACGATATGAACATTAAATTAGCTGAAACTCTGCAAAAAGCGTTTAACATAGCCTTAGAAGATTTATCCATGAAAAACTCCAAGAGAAAGCCAAAAACCTAACCATCCCTTTTTTCTTTTAAACATAAAGTTGTCTATTCTTCTCTAATTCAATAAGCAAATTTACACAATAATTTCCTTGAAATCTTTGAAGATGTTAGATTTTCTCTGACGTAAGTTTTAAGAATTTTCAGCCCTAAGAGGCTATCTTGAGGATTGGGTATGTTGAAATTGAAAGCTGTCAGCTCTTTCCTAAGCAGTCATGGCATTGTCAGCAATTTGCATTTGGCAGCTTTCATGCAATCCTCTTTCAACAGCCCATCCTCAATTCTGCTCTGCTGTTCAATGTGTCCTTCATGGTTTGGGTTGGCTACAGAGTAGACGACAAAACTCTATCAGTCGTTAGGAACTGAGGTGTGCAAGAGAGAAAGAAACTAAAAACAGAAAAAGGCAGCCCTTCTGGGCTTGAAGGGCTTGGAGCAACACATCCACAAAAAATATCATCTGTTGCTTCTAAAATAAAAGTTTTTCCAGAGAACCCTATCAACAATATTGGAGACAAGTCTCTCAAGAATGGATCAAAGGAGTATAACGATTACAGTAGTTACGTTCAAAGCCTCAGACAACAAACATTCAGATTTTGGAAAGACAATCCATACATTTCAGCCCAAAAACTATGTAGAGAGCTGAAGATCTCCCATAAAAAGCATGGACAGACAATCCGAAATTATCTCAGCCAATTCAGATGTAACTATAATTTTGGCTCACTCCAAGGCAGCCATAATTTTGCTGTGAGGCATAGGAGAGTGTTTGAGATTCTTGAGGCTGTTGTTTTGTCTGAGGATAGGGAGAAGTCTGCTTTGGTTTGTGGGTGGAAGGTAACTTCTAACAAGAATAGGATGTTGTTTTTCAATGGCAGGAATGGCTCTGTTGTTTGGTATCGTAATGGGCTTGTGTTGATCTATCTGCAAGGCATGGCTCCTTTGGCAAGAGTTAAGAAATTGTTTTGGGAAGCATTCAGTTTTCTTGGAGATAAAGAATGTATTAGGCTCTCCGATCTGATTAAGCCAAGGAACCGTCACAATGTCTTTGAGCTTGGTGAGAAAGTTCCAAGGTTCGACATCAGATATTTTGAGGCAAGTCATGGTTTAAGAATCAAATCTGATGGAACGCATCCAACAGCGATAGAAGTGGAAGAAAGTGAGCCTCTCTATTTGGCTAAGTATGATCACATCTTGGAAAAATTTGGAGAAGAAGTAGGCAAGTTTGGAAAAGAGATTGATGCTCACTTGGATCTTATCACTGCATGGAAAAATGAAGCTGAAGCTGCAAGGATAAAGAGGATAGAAGCTGCAGTTCAGAGCAGACGACAAGACAATTTCTTGCTCAGGATTGGAGCATGGCTGAACAAGGATGTCAGTTTGCTGTCTAAGAGAGAAAGGAGCTGTTCATAGCATGGCTCAGGTTCATGCAGACGATACTGGAAAGCTACAGGACTAAGAAAAAGCTAATCTAGCAATTTCGCCAAATAAACAATGGTTAATAGATGAAAAAAGAAGATGCTATCAAGATCTTAGAAACAAATATTTGTTGGGAAATTGAAAAGAAATGGATAATCTATCAGATGCCTCTAGTCATTGTATTAGTGGTATTCGAAATCATTAGTGATGTATTTCATCCTTCACTTCAACTTCCAAATCTTGCTCTACCACCTTCACCTCTAAGCGACGTAAACATTATTCCTCCAATCTTTACAGGCACAGTGACGACATTTAGCATATTGATAGGTTTCTTTTCAGTCTCCGCTCATAACTTTCGTCAGTGGTTGGGGACTCAAATAGAGCAATACTTTGGGGACTGGAGCCAAGCAGTAGTAGAAAAGCACAGATTGCTTGAACTTAAGGAGGAATTGGAAGAAAGAAAGAAGAACTCTAGTCAAGAGGGATTGAAGGAGATACAAGAAAACGCAGCAAAATTAGATAATGCTTTGAGAAGGCAACTGGAATATGAAGAACTACTCAATCTGAACAAGGATGCGTATGCCCATCAGGAAGAACATATTGGAAAATTCGTTTTCACCTATCTTTCTGTTTCCTTTGTGCTCTTGCTATCTTATCTGACACTCTTTTATGCACTCCCAATCAGCAAAATCTTCTTATGGTATTTCATAGAAGGGACTACTTTTATCTTAAATGCATCATTTGCTGGGCTCATTGTTTTCCTTCATGAATATATGAGATATACTGTTCATCATGAACGCATCTGATTCTGTGGTCTGAGTCAGGGAGCAGACGACAATGGAATCTGCATCCTAACCTATAATCTCACAGAAGTGAAAGACTACAGCTTCACTGCAGGGTTTGAAGTCACTCCATAAACCAAACAAAGATTTCATGGAGACGATAAGAGAAATCTGAAGCAAATTAGTCCTATTAGCGACTGCAAAAAAGTCAAACAAGTTCCTCATTTATTGAATATTTTTCCAGATAATATGCAGACGACAAGACAAATAGCACAAAGTTCTAATAGTTTATAGTGACTTCTAACATAGGAGATAATTATGAACAAGAAAGTTCAGCCAAAAGTTCTCACTGAGACTGAGGAAAAATTGCTTAATGCTTTGAAAGTAGTGGACACTGTTGGTTTTGCAGCTCAGAAAGTTGGCATCAAGACAAAGACTGCATACAATATTCTCTATAGGCTCAGAAAGAAATACATCAAGGCAAGACGATTTGTCAATACCATAGATGCTCAGAAGAGAAGCCATAATCTTGCCACAATGGTTCTCACAGATAGGATGCAAGAGAGAGAGCTTGAAGAGGAACCTCAAGAGGAAGAGGCTGAGGCATTTCAATAAGTTTAGATCACTTTCGATAATGGAACTGTCAGCTTGTGAACATAATTTCTCCACGAAAGATGTCCATAAACGTCAAGGTTGCTGCTGACTTGGATGCCCATACCTGCATAGGTGTTTCTCATGCTCCATCCTGTATATGCACAAACTTGGTAAGGATCGAAACCATAGGCAGTTATCAAATGATTGACTCGACAATGTCGTAAACTGTGAGGATGGACAGTTGGAAAGAAGATCTTGAGATTTCTTTTGACAATATTTTGAATCGTCATCCTTGTCATGTTGAGTTGTAACCCTTGGCTGTATTTCCACTTTGGATCTTTCTTATGATCCTCATGCTGTTGTTTCATGAACCATAGTAATTCAGATGTCCAAGGCTCAAACACAGGGGAGATAGGCAGGGCTACAGTCCTTGAGACAAGCTGAGGTTTGTCATGTTCATTCTTTGGTTTCTTCAATCTTTTTGCCACTAGAATATTTACTAGCAAAAGTTTCTCTTTCTTTCCTTCTCCCAGATCATAGTTTTCAATGCTGCAGTTCAAGCCTTTGCCATATTCTCTTGTCGTCTCATGAGACTTCTCCCAAGGTGTAACCTTTGTGCAGACTTCTGAGCATCTTGAGGCTGTCAAATAGATCATCTTTATGATGGCAGCTTCCTTCCTGTTGGTCAATCTGTCCACTGCAGCTCTGAACTCACGTAGAGTTGGAACATGCTCTTGTTGGGCTGCAACATTCTCAAAGGTTATTTCAGTCATGAAGTTCTCCAAGTCTCCATATATAGCCACAGAGTGAATTTACGTTTTGCCATTACTACGATATTGGCAAGAAGTCCATAGGACAGAAAGACGATCTCTTCAAAACTAGCTTATTTCTAATATCATATCTAAATATGTAATATGGGGAATTGTTCTGACGACAGTTTGGCAGCTTCATGAGGGTTGGAAGTTTGAGGAGATAGAAGACTCATTCAAGGCATAAGCTTTCTGAGATACCTGATTGTGGAATTAACTAAGTTTAACAGTCGTATCTTAACATACCAGAGTGTTGAACCTAGAGTGTAGTGTTTCAGATAGATCTTTCTGATAGACAACTCAAAGCTCTTTTCAATGATCTTGGACGTCTTGTCTGTGTCAAACAGAAAACAGTCAGTTCCATTAGCAAGAACAAGATAGCCTGAGCCTGTTCCTATGATCATACCACAGTCAGACAAATCTCCCAACCTTGAATAGCCCAATGACTGTTCAAGCCTCTCTAAAAACTTCACATCAATATTCCATCTAGCTCCCTTGACTACAGGAGAGAGAAGCTCCTTTAATACTTGAACTGGTATGAACTCAACTTCAAGATCTTCCCATATTGGCTCATTGATCTTAACGATTTGGAATATGGATTTCCAGTTAGCTCTAATCTCATGCATGATTCTATCCATGAGAAATTGCCAATCAAACTCTATTTTTGCTAATGGGACATGTCTGCCTTGGTCTTCCAGAGTCTCATGGAAATCGATCAGGGATCCTTTCATAACCATTGTATAATGAACATACTTAGAACCAGTTAGATCTTTGAACACCATCAGATGCTTTCTTACAGCAAAAAATAGAACATCTGCTAGTTTAACCTCATAAGGAATGGGAGACATGTTTATGTTGTATTCTTCTGGGCTAGACATTTTCAATCAGTTAGATCACAGTGAGCTTAAAGAGATTCTGCACTACATAGTAGATGAATTTTCGCTTTTTTCAATTCATGCTTGATGTCCTGCCCGAATACAGTCAACAGAACTCCTATACCACTGATGATTCCCCACATTATGTGCCAAGCAGCCAAGGATCTGTCATAGGGATCAGTTGAATATCCAAAGGAATATGAAAAAACCCATTCTAGAAATACGACTGAAGGAATGCCTGACAGAATTGCCATTAGTAGGTTGATTTTGTTCTTGATCAACTCCTGATAGTGTTTTATGATGTAAGCCCATAATGCCCAAGTCATTATTTCAATGGAGAAGGACAACCCAAAACCGAATTGCTGACTTGCTATAAGTGTAGGTATTGAAACAATAATCGGTAAAAACAATGGAATGAGATACCAGTTAACTATGTCCTTCTTAGTGTTGTAACCTTTGGTTCTTACAAAAGACTCAAACAGAATAGACAAGATCATGAAATAGAAAAGGTTCCCATTAATATGATAATTATATCCATGAATAAAAACGGAAAGAGGAAACAACCACCACCAGTTCTTCCAATTGATCTCATATCCTGAGCCAAGAAAAACATACAGAGACATTGTTATCAGAAGAATAGAAACGGAAACTATTGGAAAGCACCTAGCTTTATGCCACGCAAGCATTGCAGTCAAGCCTATAAGGAATACTGTTATCGTAGCTATCCATACATTCAGATATGACGGTAAGCTTGTTCTGTCCTCATATGTGGAGTAACTGCTGTTTCGGTTCAATCTGACAGTATAATAGTATCTGCTTGCCACAGAGATTCCATTGTTATTCAGTATGGAAAGAACACCACTGTAGTCAAGATCACTTTCATTGGCATTGTTGAAGCTCAATCTCAATTCAGTATTTCGTGTGCTTTGCAGCAAAGGAGTAGTCTTTATTCTCTCAACTCTGAATGATAGATAATCCAATGGAGCTAGATTGCTGCAATATACTTCAATTCCAGAACTATCTGATATTTCCCAGACAGAGAAGTTTCCATGCAATCTGAATGTATTGGTGTTATTGAACTTAAGAGTCCCTGAACCAATATAGAGGAAGAACGAAAAATCAAGGGATCTGTTGCTTGAGTTTTGAAGCATGAAGCAGAAAGAGGCAGAATTGAATTCAGAAAACTGAGATTTGTCTAACAATACAAGATATGTTCCGATCAAAGCTATGACAATCGTCAAACAAACAACAAATGCTTTCTTCCCTCTTAGCATACAGTCACCACAATTCTGAACTTTGCCTTGATCATTTGAGTCCTCAGATAGTTTGTCACCTAATCCATCTCATTAGGGTGTCAGACAGTTGCTGGGGTCTTCTCAGTTTAAGGGAGATTGAATATGTGTATTATTGCTCTCAAGATTTCTCTAAACACTTCAGCAAAATTCTTCAGAATGAAGTCCCCTGACTCACCTGCAGATATGTTGTGCGAAGAAAAGTTTCTAATAGTCAGAAGCATTCTCAAGGCTCTATCTTTCTTGTTTGTTTCTCCATACATTTTTTCTAGCTTGTCATTAAGATCTTTGTAATAATCTGCACCACAACCACTTAGATCAATTTCTGAAAAGGCACTTGATATTAGATCTTTAAGCATTCCATTATGCCCTTTCCTCTTCAGAAAATCTTCTGCAAAGAGGCACATATCTTGCAAGTAAGCGATCATTCTGTTGGCTGAGAATCTATTTGGTTTCTCCTTCCATATATTATGATTTTCAAGAATCTTTGCATAAGTGTATTCAAAGAAGATCCTTTGATCTGGATCCACTAAGCTCTTCAGGAAGTCCTCAGTATTTGGACAGATTTCTCCTTCATTCTTAAGATAGGTTATTTGCTTCTCAAGAGAATCAAGAATTATTATCTTCTCTAGTTGCTTGAAAAGTGTGCTATTGAAGATTTCTTGGGCAGGGTTTCTTCCTTTTTGGAAATAGCCTCTGTCCTCATCTAAAGCCTTCAAAATATTTGCAAAGCCCTCATCTATTCTCCTTTGGACAGCCTGAGCGATTCCTAAGTTAGCATAAACCATGCCCTTATTATGATTGTATGAGTCTTCTCTCTCAAATTGCTTGATTGCTGTTAGCATTGTGCTGTAATATTTTTCTGCAAAGTCATAAAGCCCCTGTCGCCATAGAGAAAACTGACATAAATTATTGGAAGCAGAGAAATACATGTTTTTGCAGTCATAGTCTTCATAGGGATTGTCAGGATCGAATGGAGGCAGTTTCAATTTATCCTTGCAATATTTCATGTTTTGAATCAGGATCTGTCTTCCTAACGTCTCAATGTATTTGTAGTTAGCAGCAATATCAAAAGCAGGCTTTGAATATATCAAATGGTTCTCTAAAGAGGCATGGAGATCAGCAAATGCCTTCTCTTTTTCTTCTTTGGACAACATGTGCTTTCAAGAGACTATTGGATATGGTTTCTTATTATGTCTTTATCTATTCTTTCATCCACCTAGTAAGTTGTTTATCAGCCATTTTTTTCTGCTGTTTTTTCATTTTTCTTGGTGGAGTAATTCTAGGCTCTTCTTCTCCCTTGACAGATTCAGGGCTAGCTTTCTCCGTTCTTGATACTCTTCTCTCAAAGAAAAATCTCACAATTTCCTTTATTTTCCCAAGCAATGCTGCCTTGAGTCCTATAATCTCTGCTATCTTCATGTCTATCTCATCTAAAATGGGCTGAAGCCTTGCAAGGCTGTCTTGAGTCTCAGCCTCACCAATTAGTCTGGTTTCAGCTTCAAGTCTGAGAAACAGCTCACTCAACACCTTAGTCTCTTCATCAGAGATCTTCTCACAGTTTAATGTTGGAATCTTTCCTGCAGACTTGTCATCTAGCTCTATCACTCCACCACCTGTTGATCTCCCATAGATCTCAACAAAGAATCTTCCTATGTCTGAATTCAGACATGCCAATACTGCTCCAAGTTGTCTTTCTGATAGTTTTTCTCTAGGGATGAATGTGATGAAGCCATCATCTATTGCAAGATTAGGAGTTTTGGACATGACGAATCTATGGTGATACTGTGCCCTTCTTGAGGCAAGTATTGGAGTATCTAGGACTCCGCCTAGATCATACCATCCAAAGAAATGCTTCTTATCCTTCTCTCTTGTCATGGAAGCCATTGACTGGATTGCAGTCTTTGGCTCTTCATCTGACTTGACTCTCACAAGTTCTGTTGTTTCTCCCCATTGTATGAAGTCCTTGACTTTCTTTGGCAGTGAATTCTGTGGCTTATGGCAGACAAAGACATAGCATGGCTTTCCTGCATTTTTTAGTTTTTCCCAGTCGTCTTGGATGAAAGTAAAAGACTTGCTGTATCTTGATCTAACCAGAACTGGAGACAGATAGGCATCAGGTATATTCCATTTCTTCACATCTTGTTTTGACTGATAGAAGAATCTGTCAGCTCCTGTTCCACCCCTAGCAGCCACTCCTATTAAATTGCCATATCTTGGCTCAAACAAAGCAGTAGCCAAGGCTGTTAGAGGAGAGCTTAGTATTGCTGTCTCTATTTCTTCTGTATTGAAGAACTTCTTTATCCATTTCTGATCTCTGGGCAGATCTCCCTGCTTGACAATGTTAATGAGGAACTTTGCTTTCCATCCTTCAGGATTGTCAAGAGCATCAAGTATTTCATCAACTCTAGCCTCTGCATTAACATAAATGAATATAGTCTTGTTCGTGCTTCTCTCTTTTGGATTCTCTTCTTTCTCAAGCAGCAAGACACATGTGGCTATCAAAGGAACCCTAAAGAGTCTTTGATTGAAGTCAATGACAGCTTTCACCTTGAAGTGATCTAGCAAGAAGTTGTCAAAGTTTATTCCATAATCAGACTGAAGCCAACTGTTGGAGACTATCATTCCTAGTCTGCCATGCTTCTTTAAGAACTCAAGGGCATGCATCATAAAGTGGACATAGATTCCAGTTTCTTTCCCTATTCCACCTGATAGCTTATACCTCTTCAAGAGTTCTCCAATGCTGATGTTGATCGACTTTTGTGTCTTGTCTGTTATCTCTACACCTCTTGTATAGGGTGGATTGGCAATTACAGCATCGAAAGTTGGGATGGTGACATGTCTCCTGATCTCACCTTTTGGAGTTTTCATAACATAAGGAGCAAAGACATCCATCCTAGATCTCAGGTTAAAGAAGTCCTCAACAATAATGTTCATCTCACTTGTCGGATGCTGCACATTCCTCATTGCTAAGTTCATTGATGTCAAGTGTGCAGGGAATGGATTGATGTCGTCAGCAAATAGTTGGGAGAGTATTTCTTTATGAATGGCTCCCGAATCTGTTTGTTCTCTAGTTCTTCTGTGCTGTCGTGTTTTGAGTTCGGTTAGTCTCTGATATGCTTTGACTAGGAATGTGCCACTTCCAACAGCAGGATCCAATATGACGTCATAAGGGCTTCTTATAGTCCATTTCACTATCAGCTCAGCTATTGGTGGTGGAGTATAGAATTGCCCTAACCTATGTCTCTCTTCATCTGGGATCAACTCTTCATAAATGTATCCAACAACATCTGAGCCTATCACTTCAAGTCGATATGTATCCATCTCTTCAATGAAAGAGTTGAGTTCATCCCAGACATAATCTACATCTGGAAGTGGAATGTTGTCATAGAACTTAGTAATGAAGATTGGCTCAAAGTCTCCTGTCACTTGTATGGCTTTCTCAAAATAGCCCTTCAGAAATTCAAGAAAGTATTTGCCATCAGGAGCTGAGATGGGCTTTAGCTGTGGAAGATCTGCATAGTGTCTTTCAAGGATCTTGTAAAAGATGATCTTGTTCATCAACAAGTAGGCTGTCTGCCTAGCTAGTTGTTCAGTCGTTACTCCACCCACTTGCTTAGAGAAATCTGCAAACGTCTTTGAAGTAGTTTTATCAGAGGCAAGTTTCTTTACGACAGGTGTGAGGGACTTCGTCAGGAAGTCCACGAAGCTCCTCAATCTTGATATAAAGAACCAATCAATCTCCACTAGTCTAACTGGAACTCCAGTATGCCATTTCGACAAGAAACTGAGAAGTTCCTCAACATTCTTTATTTCAAGTTTGAAAGGATCCTGAACCAGAAGTCTATGAGTGTCGATTCTGAAGGGTTCTCCTGCCTTTGGTGTCCTGAACAGGGCTAGCCTTGAGCCATTAGTTGTGGCAAAGCAAAGAGTCCCCAATCTGACAGCGTAGTTCAAGGCTTGGTTCAAGACATTGCTGCCAAAGATGTCAAAGTCTCTTATAGTCTGAATCCCTGAGGGCTTCGTAATTTTCCTCTTACATTCAATGACAAGGAAGTGCTTGCCATCAGCAAAGGGCAGAACCAGATCAGCTATTCCACCATCAACAGAATGCTGTGGCTGAACCTTCCCAAATTCCACACCATTCAACTTGGAACCATGTTTATCCATCACTACTCTGATCAGATGGTAGAGTTCCTCTTCAACCAAAGCTTCCTTAGGAACTATTCTACTCATTGGACAACAGACCTATATTCTCAAAGTTATTCTTTATGGCTTAGTGGCTTTAGTCTTTTGCTCTCAATGTTTCTGGGAGCTATCAGTTCCTTTCAAAACAATCAAGTTTTAGCAATAAAGTTGGATATGATGCCTCTTCAAATAATGGGTTCATCTGAAGAGAGGAAGAAGTTACTGGACTTTTTGCATCCTGCTTTGGCTAATGAGATTGAAAAACTGAAGCCTCTTATGGAAGTTTAAGCTCGCTTTTTTCCTAATTTCTTATAAGTAAACTTGCACCAATTGATTACCATGAAGTAAGCAATATTTATGAATGACAAGAAGTTTGACGAAACAGAGTTCAAATCTGAGGAAGAGTTTGAAAAGATAGTAAAGGATCATTTCAAGACTCTTTTTGGAGCAAAGACGATATTCTTTGACATAAAAAGCAAGATTGACTCTAAAACTTTGGGTTCTGCAATTCCAGACGGCTTCTTATTTGATTTCAAGGATGAAGAGAATCCAGAATTTTACCTAGTAGAAGTGGAACTTCAAAAGCATGATTTCTACAAGCATATCTTTCCTCAGATTACAAGGTTCTTCGCATTCTTCAAAAATGTAGCAAGCAGAAACAATCTTGTTGAGAAACTGTTCTCCTTTGTCAAATCAAGTCCAGAATTAGAGCAAGAATTCAAGCAATATCTTTGAAAAAGGGAAATCTACAAAGCACTAAAAGACATCATTGAAAACAGCCAAAACATCTTAATGATTCTGGATGACAGCAAACCAGAAATGCAAGAGGTTTTTGAAACTTACACAGATACTTGGGATAAAATGGTTAAAGTGGAGATAATGAAGCAATACACAGCAGATGGAAAAACCATATTCACCATTAACCCAGACTTTGAAGAAATAGGATTTGTTGAACCACCAACTGAAGAGGAAGAGACTGAAGAAAGATACACAGAAAACTACCATTTAGAAGATGTTGAAAAAGACATTGCCACAGTTTATGAAAAAGTCAAGAATGCCATGCTGCAGCTTGATTCCAGCATCAAAATCAATCCTCAGAAATACTATATCTCACTGAGAAAGAGCAAGAACTTTGCCTACATCATGGTGAGAAGAAGAAAGATGCACATCATAGTAATGCTTCCCTATGAAGTTGGAAACAGTCTGATCAAGAAACACAAGCTAACACAACTGTCTCAAGGCATACAAGACTTCTATAATGGACAATGCTTCCAAGTTACACTGGAAAATGAAGACGACCTTGAAGAAGTCATAAAAACACTTGAAGAAGCATACAAGCAGCAGAACAGATGATCAAAAATGTCAAGCATAATACCTGTTTTGAGTAGCCCAATAAGCCTCTTGTTGAAACTTGGAAAGGAAGCCAAGAAGTATCAGACGAAGAAGAAGACCAAAGATCGTGTTCTCAGTGCTCTGGGAGACGAAATAGAGGCTTACATGGACACTTTTGACCAGATATCAGCCATATCTAAAGACCAAGTTCTGCCGATACTAAAGTCGATCAAGGGCATGCCAACTGTTCACCAGATGAACGATCTTTTGGAAGGACTTTCACAAATGCCACTTATGTGGGCTCAGCTAGTCAGATCATTCATAAAGTTGGCAAAGGCTTGCAGTGAAGTCTCTGCGAATAGGGGATTCATGGAATCTCTGAAAGAGACTAGCCTATTCTTGTATGACTTTGTTGACAGGATGAAGGACACCTATGTTGCTGAGAACACGATCAGGATCGATGGCAGATACTATCGGTTCTTCAAAGTCTACCAAGATCAGATCTTCAAAGAAATTCATGAAGAAGACCTAGAGAAGGCTGTTGACGAAGTCAAGGGCTATGTTAAGAAGATCAAGCACTATGTAGACAAGACATCATTCATCAAGAGACAGACACGAAAGAAATACATCAAGAACTTCAAGGAATTGTGCAAAGTTGTTGTGAATGTGAAGATAGAGCAAACAAGCATCGTTGACCTGAGAGCCTACATGCCCTCGAGACTATTGCCTGTCATGATCTTATTTGACGAGATAGTAATTCTGCACTAGCTGAGAGACTGCTAACAGATATATGAGGACTCCTCTGCTTCTGTCTGAGGAATATAGGATGCTCTCCAAGAAGCAACTCAAGACAATGTTCCTCAAAGTCCTTTATGAGATTCAATATGGCAAGCTGAAAGGCTACTCAAATGGGATAGACAGCATAGTTCCACAATGGATGAACCAATACTACAGCACCAAATTGACACAAGAGGAATGTCAACTAACCCACGAAGTAATCCAAGAACTAAAAGCCTCTGGGCTGATTGTTCAGGATGCTAGTCAGTCGTCTTCTATGTTTCAGGTTCTAACTCCCAGAGGCAAGGAAATTGTGGAACGACAGAAAGATCCTGACATCTATGGACTGCAATTGGAGCAGGTCATAAAGAATGCAGGACTGCTGTCCAGATGCCTAGACATATTCAACAATGACGACTACGAGATTGCAATATTCACAGCCTACAAGATGATCGAAGAGGAAGTTAGAAAGAAGGCAGGTCTCGATGCGAGTTTCTATGGTGACACCTTGATCACCGAAGCACTTCATCCAACCAAGGGAAAGCTGCTGATTCCTTCCTGCAAACTAGCCAATGAGCAAGAAGGTGTCTACAATCTGTTCAAAGGTTCAATAGGCTTCTTCAAGAACCCAAGCAGCCACAGAACAGTTAATTATGAAGACAGACTCAACACTATCGAAATACTCGCACTTGCTGACCTCTTGCTGCAGATACTGTCAACTGCTCAGCCTAGAACTTGAAGACAGTTCTAGAGGTAGACGACATTAGAATAATCCATTCCCTGTTCTTTCCAAGCCTTATCTCTTAGTCACTTTGCCACTTGAGTCCACAAAATAAGTTGCTACACCCAATTTCTTCAGGGAAGTCTGCAGTTTGTCAACTTTCTCTTCGTAGTATTCATCTTCAGGTAAGGCTAGATAAAATACTCCTTCTGGATCAGTATTCATCCTCAAGCATATCTGCCCAATAGCCCTTAAAAGGTGAGTGTATTTCTGTGAAGCAGTGAGAGGCTTGCCATTAGGCTTTGTGTTCCCTTCAACTTCAACATAATAGTTTTTGCCATCTTTGATTGCCTGTATGTCAACTCCCTGTTTCTTAGTCCTCTCAAGAACTGTGAAGCCCTGTTCCTTCAGGTGTTTCCTCACTATTTCTTCGACTTCAGCTTCTCTTGGCAATCTCCAGAACTCCCTTTCTAGAAGCACGCATATCTCAGAACTTGAGAGAGTGAAACATCTTCACTATTCCTGAATGCCTCACTTCTTCAATCTCTAGTATTCTCTTGACCAGATAGTTCTTCCACTTCTTCTCTTCCTTGTAGAGATGAACAAAGATGACGTAGATCTCGTTCTTTCTGTAGATCTGTTCTCTATAGTCATAGGACTTGG
>Ga0315280_10007997_pt1 | contig 13995 bp, 24 predicted proteins | sample YL17G06_40_MG_FD_203697 | JGI IMG/M metagenome (GOLD analysis project Ga0315280, IMG submission 203697) | Sediment microbial communities from Yellowstone Lake, YNP, Wyoming, USA - YL17G06_40 | ecosystem: Environmental > Aquatic > Freshwater > Lake > Sediment | place: USA: Wyoming | collected...
ATCTCTTCAGATCTGTTTCAAGTAGATAACAGATGGTACTTACTAAGAAATCTGGCCTTATCTGGAGGCTTTCCTTCCCGCTTCGATTTGCAATCGCCTGCGGCCTTGCGTTATTGTGGTTGCTAGGACTGGCCTTGGGATTATGGGAAATCTAATGGATACGTCTAGATGTTTCCTAAACCGTTTAAAAAATGTCAGTTAGTTGCTGCTTCTTAAGCTTCTCAAGTACGAGAAACCAGACATTACCGTGGTAAGCGGAAAGGGACAGGTGGTAATACCACAGGCTATAAGGGAGAAGCTGGGCATAGGACTGAAGATAAAGCTTCTGGTAACCAGCTATCAAGATGCGGTTGTCATGAAGAAGATGGACATACCTGATGTGAGGAGTTATCAGTGGTGTTATCATGTTCTTAGGAAAGGCACGCAGATTATAGCTATCACATAATATGAAGACTTAGCAGGTTCGATAGTAGAAGCTACAACTCTGAACCGCAATTAAAGCAGTATGAGGCACTTTCCAGGTTTTCAGACTGGCACCTTGAGCATTTCTTTACACTGGGTTTGGTTTTATCCCTTTGCTCTTGATCAGGCCTCGCTACGAGTTTGAGCTCCGCGATCAAGTCTCCGATGGGTTTCATATCAGATTCTACAGACCTTACAGCTGCTTCCATTGGCTCGATGATGGGTCGGACTTCTTTAGGCCTTTCCACAACCATGCCGGACAGATACTGACCTACGCGCCTTAAGTTATATGGTATGCCAGTCGTGAATTGATTGATCCTCTTCCTTGCCTGTTCTATCTCAGCCAATTGGGTTGTAATCCCTTCCCTAATAATCCTGTACACATCATCGGCAATCGAGTCGATAGCATGTCCGACTTCTAATATTTCGAGCTGATACTTTAGATTGGCACTTGCACTATTCATCTGCTTGACGCATAAATCGGCAGCCGGTAGCAGCTCTTCATTCTTTTGCACTATGACCTCCGCTCTCTTTATCAGTTCCTTGGAAAACTCTCCAAGGGCTGAGTCGCTGACTTTTCCTTCAGTCCTGAGTTTAGCCAAGTTTTCAGTTTGAGACACAAGAGTTCCCGTCAAGTTTTCCAGTATGCCTATTTGATGTATCAATTCGATGTCCGATGCATATTTATGGCTCATGGTCGGTTACCGCCCCCTTGGGTTACTTTGGCATGTTTGAATACGTTAATTAACTTACCTCAGTATTTATCGTCAAAGCGACATGATGACTCTCATCAATATCGTGAAGCACGATTGTGCTCCCCTCGAGATCTTGGGTGACGACTATATCTCTAACAACGGCGTCCAAGCATAGCTTCCTCCACCTATCCTAGGGTTTGGCACACATCCTCTCTTCCTTTGCTTACCTTGCCTTAAATATCGAAAGGAAACTCTTAGATTTATCGTACGGATTGTAGATCCTAACCTTAACGACTATGACCTATACACTCCCCAGAATAAAAGGCGAACTATATATTTTATACTTGAGCTACCTAATATCCATACATATTATGTAATTGTGTACAGATTGCATTATCTGCTGGTAAAGGTTAGCTTAGCAGTGCTATTATAAACCGACTATGCTCCATCACCTTAATCCGTATGGAGCCAGCTGTATCGGAATGTTTCTGAAGTCAGAATTCAGCTTCTGTATTTTATCGATGAGAGTATTCTTATATCGTGTATCTGCCTTCATAAGTAAAGTTACAGACCCTCCAATTCCCCCTGCGCCGTTTACCTTGTAACCCTCAATGAAGTTACGAGCAACCCCAATCACCTGCTGCGACCGTTCGCCGACTAACTCGGGATGCAGTCGATTTTGCGCCTCGGTATTCATGATCATCGCATTACCGAATGCGCTCAGATCTCCACATAAGGGAGCCTCCTTGCCCCTGAAGGCGGCTTCGCGCAGAGGGTCTAGCAATTTTCTAAACCTAGAAGATTTCTCAAAGCGCTTAATGACGATTCTAAGGTCACAATCTACGAGTCTTCATCGACTACGTCGTGAGGAAATATGTCTGCGCTTATGCCCTTCCCTTCTTGCAACAGTCCCCACAAGTTCTGGCGCCGTGTACCTCATGAACTTCATCAAGCTCTTTTTTGGGTCCTGCTCGACCAAGGCGTGCGCTATCGCATCCAAAACCATGACCGGAACCTTGTCCTCTCCTCTCGCAAAGGGATGCAGTAAGCCATCTATGAGCCTGTTAATCTCACCTTTAGTATAGGTTGCCTTTCTCAAATATCCCTTCCCCCCTTACCAGCTATATTTTACCTGGAAACTCAATAAGACGGTCACTTCCTGACTGAAGGTAGCCGTGAATAGGCCCCTTTCTACAGTCCTAAGCACAACTGTCGGTGGGGCCAGCGGTAGCGGGCTCATGGCAGAGCCCTTGCTCTTGAGGTGGAACTACAATGAATGGCGATGAAGCCTCGAAGAACAAGAATCCCACATCATTTATGGGTGGTTGGGTAGCCTTGAGACCTTGTGACCACATGGGAGTAGCATGTATGGGGGAAGTTCGGTAGGTACATGCCAGACATTAGACAAGTCCTCGGTCAACTCGGACCCAGCAGCGGGCGAGACCTGGGATGGCCCCTCGATATCTTTATCGCCGATATCATCGGTCGACATCTCTTCTTCCTTCTGCTCCTTCCATTGCTTCTCTTTCTGTTTCTCCTCGAGAAGATCCCTTATAGCGACCTGCATTTCCCTTACGGACAGCCCCTCGTCCGCAACCTTCCTTGCGACTTGGATCTGAAGCTCTTGGTCGTCGAGCGCGCTCACTATCTTCCTTGTATGCTCCAATTTTATAAGTCGACTTATGAGGAGACGCTGGATCTCCTCTGGATATGTCAAGGTCTCGAGGTATTGCGACAGATGAGCACAGATGAGCATACCCCCCCGATGTCAAGCCCGGGACGGAGCTAGAATGCCCCAAGTGTGGCAACAAGCTGGGGAGCGTGCCCTGACATAGCCGAAGAAACCAAGCTGAATAGCATTAGCCGTAATTCGTAATTTGCCTGAACCAGCTGAGCCCCCCCGAGCTCAAGATGGCGATAGCCGAGGAAGCTCACGGAGAGGCAGCTCATGAAACTGCCCTCCGCTTTGCTCAAGCGCGCCGCTGGGGCTTCCCCACGGATCTGTGGACGGCCGAGAGGATAACCGAGGTCATAAGGAGCGAGTTCAAGGTTAAATACCATCCAGCCCGTTTTCTTCAGAACTAGCCATCTCAGGGCGTCTCGGAGTATGACGTGAGATCTTGAATTCGCGATATTCTTATTAGGTAGTTTTCGTATGTATTAGTCACCATTATGGGAGTGTTTAGTGTTAAGGCCAAGGTTTGGAACATTGCTGACAAATCAAAGCTAGCCGAAGCTATGTTTATCGTTGATACCGGTGCCACGTATACCCTTATGCCTTCGTCAGCGTTGAAGGCCCTTGGCGTAAAACCCATCAGGTCGGCGAAGTTGAGGCTAGCGGATTCGAAGCTCGTTGAGAAACCGATCGGAGAGATAGCCATTGAAATCGATGGTTATAGTGCCAGTGCGACTCCGGTCATATTCGGCGAAAAGGGTGTTCACCTGTTGGGCGCGACGACGATGGAACAGCTCGGGTTGGCCCCAGACCCAATAGAGAAGAAGCTGAAGCCTGCGGAAGCATTGCTGATGAATCAAGAAGCCTTGTGATTCCTCTCACGCGCGCGTTGAGCTAAACGTTCTCTCTACAACGTTGTAAGAGCGGTCATAAACCCAGTCAGACTAATCTGAAACAGAGCAACTGAGCTCACAAATATTAAGTTGTCCACCAAACCACCTCATTAGAGCTAAAGTTGGCAGATATATTGTTATTGATGATGAAATCTGCCACGGAAAGCCTACTTTTAAGGGTACGAGGATCTTAGTTAGCGATGTAGTCGAGTTTCTTGCTGCTCGAGTAACCGTTGAAGGAGTTATTAGAGATTATTATCCAAGCCTAAATGAGGACATAGTTAAAGAAGCGTTAGACTGGGCAGCTAAAATTATAAGGGGAGACCACTACGTCAAATACGTTGAAGTTCCTACTTGACGAAAATATTCCAAGACTAGTTAAGAATTTTCTGGAATCGAAGTGGCATGTTGCTGAGTACTCGCCAAGGGGGAGGCACAAAAAATAGGGAGTTGGTATCATTAACCCTGAACAAAGGATATATTTGCCAATACAATCTCATTTCCTCCAAAACAATTCTACGGTATAATTATCCTTCACGTTCACCCTCCAAAAGCTGAAAAATTAATTACAATGGTTTTAGGCGATTACTTTAGGAAAGAACTTCGCTGGGTTAAAAGAAATAGAAGCTCTCCAGGAGGCATCGGGGCTGAGGGTGGCTGCTGTTTGGCCTTGATGGAGAAGAATGCCACTGCAGCAACTATCTAGGCTGCGATGCCGCCGAAAAACTTGGCTTATGGCCTAATCTTCCACCAGAATCTAGAGTTGAGATATACGACACCACTGGTGGTCCGACAAGGTTTTATGTTATCAAAAAGCAAAGATAATCGTTCTGACCGAAGACCGTAAGAGCAGAAAGGTCCTCTCCGACATAGTTGTATCCCATACCGAGGATTCATCAACTTATTATTTTAGATTTCGTGAGGAAGTAAGCGACGGAAGCCGTTGAGAATAGCGAAATAATATACGTTAAAAGGTTTTCCATGAATGTTGGCGTAACCTCTCTTAACACGAATAAATTCGTTACAACGATCATCACATAGAGCCCAACTAGGCACGAATACAACACAACATAGAAATGGTTTGGATCATATCGGCCAATCGATTTAGGATCATGGACCGTTCTCCTGAGCAACTTGCCAAAAGCAGTCTCCTCGCCCCTCTTCGACTTATAGGATTCCGAAATCAACCATTTGGAAAGATAAGTGAGGAATAGAATGTATAACACGGACCAGAAATAATATAGAATTATATTATGAGAGCCTGCTATGTCCCTAACTATCGGGTTTCGCTCGGTTGGGATCTCGCCATGTAACAAAAAAGCGACCGTCGTAATCAGGACATCAAGTATCCCAAGTAAAGGAAGGGCAAGGGAGATCAACTTCTCATCGGACCAAACCATGATGGTTATCTTCTGCAATATCCTAGCATAGGCTTAGTCTCTTTGACGGAAATTACAGGTAACACCTTATACTATCAACTTCTCTGCTTTTCATATCTTTCTCGTCCATCGTTTCTGATATATTTAGCTTGCTCAGGAAAAATCCAGGACAGTAATCCAACTACCACGGTTAGGATCGCTACTATCACGAAATCGATCATTTTATCTTCAATTGTTGTATATTCCTAAAATAAATATCTTTGATGTAACCCTGAACTGGAAGATGAGGTTACAGAGCTATAGTCATATTTGATATTCTGGGTTTCAGACTAAAAACAGCACGATGCTCGATACTAAACTTGAGGACATCTCCTGCGATGGCGCTGCTAAACCCGCTTTCGTCTGGAATAGGAAGTACGAGAGTCTCCCGTCGAAATCTGAAGAAGGGGTAAATCAACATAAGGTGAGGATAAGCGAGTTAGAGGGACTTAAGGTCATTGCCCAAGACCCTTAAAGAAGCGAAGGAGGCTTTCCTGAAGGCTAGGGAGGAGGAGATTAAGATGGAAGCTGAAAACCTATTTAATGGCATGAAGACCGAATGGGAGAAGAACGTAAAGCCCAAGGAAGTTACAAGGGGGCAGAGACGCCACTCTTAGACCTTATAAGCGCCAATACTACTCTATCCTCATCAGCGCTTCCCCAATATGCCTAAAGTATGCGACGGCCTCTTCTTCGTCGACGAGGTGAATTTCGAAGGGATGGACCGAAGGCAATCCCGCACTATCCATTATCTTCAACTTGATCTCAGACCTTTCGATATGAGACCCCGGTAATTTCTTAGCAACGATAAGCAAGTCGACATCGGAACAGGCCACAGCCTCATCCTTGACAACGCTTCCAAAAACGTATACGCCCACCAGGTCTTGCCCAAGTGCTATGCGCGCCGTTTGGGCAATCCTCCTGCCCCAAATCCTCCAATCTCTGAGGATCTTAGCCCTTTCCCATGCGACGTCTAACGTTCTCACAGAGCTCCATCACCTTCTCCGTCAAGGAAATTAAGTATTCGGCGTCCTCCTTTTCGAAAGATCGATAGAAATACCTACTGGTCAGGTAAGAATCCTCAAGGCTACGCAGGCCGAGCCTGTTCTCCTCTACGAATTTCGAGATACCCTCTCCGGCTACCCTTTCGAGCTCATTCAAGAGGACTATCGCTGAATGGGTCCTAGGGTAGTCTCCTACTATTAGAAGCAGTACTGACTTTAAGCCCAGTTGAGTTGCTTGTTCTGCGTTGAAGGATGCAACGTCATAATCGCCTCTCTGCAATAGGTATTTTGCCGTGTCGAGGAAAACCTTAGCCCTTTTTCTCATAAGCTCTACCTCGTCGGCCCTTCCCATGTTCTTACCTGAACTAGCGGTCAACGATCTGGCTTAAAAAGGTACGTCTCCAGCATCTTTAACTTAAATATCCAAATGCACTATAAGCTCCTATATTCCAGAAAATGCATATTAGCTAAGAAAGATAAATTAACGAACAATTTTTTATGTTGATATATGTAGGTAAACTCGAGAAGTGTAAATAGTTCTAAACCATAGAGCCAGTACTTCATAGGGTTCATGGAGAATAAGGTTTATTAAATGAGGGAAGAACTCCAGGGCGAAAAGCAACTATGAAGCCTGAGCAGACAATAGCCGATATTGAGCTCATCTATGGGGAGAAGACTATTAAGCTTAAAAGTCTCGTAGACACGGGGGCAAGTAGAAGTGTAATTTCAAAAAAGCTTTCTGAGGAGCTTAATGCCTTTACCCCTTTGAAGGAACCCTATGAGCTTAGAACAGCGGACAAGGAGGGGAAGCTGAGGATTACCGGGTTCTGTAATGTAGACGTGGTTTTTCAAGGTGTTAAAGTACCAGGTGGAGCTAGGTTTGAAGTTGCTGAGAATCTAAGGGGAGACTTAGGCCTTATCATGGGCAGGCCGGAGATAGATTCGTGGGATGTAATATTTACACCAGAAGGCCCTAAACCTAGAAAGGTGCCTATAGAATTTGAAATACTATGACGTCCTCCGCGCGCTACATATCTTACTCCAGCCTGAGCCTTTGGGATCTCAGACGAGATTCTTCTGAGCTTGATAAGGGATACGGCCAGAAGTGCACCGCCTCCGAATACTGCTACTGATGATACGATGCCCTTCAATACGCTGAATTGGGCATCAGAGCTGATCAGTTCATATGACCATATCTCATTCAGACCGAATCTAACCAACGCCTTTGCGGATAATTCTCTTGATTGGAAGAGGTAATAGTAAAGGCCATTCTCTGTCAAAGGTAGCGAGCCCGATGAGGTCGTCCTTCTCGTACCATGCCTCATCCTTCATCTCGAAGCTGAATAGTGAGCGTACTAGTTCCGATATAGCGCCCCTGAACTTTAGGAAGAAAGTATCCAAATCTGTCTACCACAATAGAGGTAGACAGCAACCCCCTATATTCGCGTATACTGCGTCAGGAAGCTTTATAATAATATAGTCTTGTATTACATTATGTAATACGGCGCTTCGGATGAGCGTTATCACCATTAGAGTTGCGAGGGAGATCAAGGAAAAGTTGGAAAAATACAATATTAACGTCAGCGAAACAGTGAGAAGATTGCTTGATAAATATCTTGTAGAGTTGGAATTGAGGGACCTTTCGGAAAGACTCGAGTTGTTAAGAGAACGCCTGAGTAGTAAAATAGATCCAAAATTGGTAGCCAAGCTTGTGCGCGAGGACAGGGAAATACGGTGAAGTATCTGTCTTCTTTGATCCATCTATCGAGTTCGCCATTTCTGATCGGCTTCGCTCTGGCTCTTATTTCGTCTAGGGCTTTAACTGCTTTCATCATTTCCTCACGGCTTATTCTTTCTTCTATCGCTTCCCGGATTGTCTCGCTCCAGTTTATCTTGTATCTTCTCATTCTTTCTTTGAGCTCTTTGGCTACACGTATTGTAATGATTGGGGGACTTGAGAAAGATATACCTTGAGATAGAGTTTGAGGAGAACCAGATTTGAAGGTATTCCTGGACTCATTTTCTTGATATATATGAATGTAGAACTTATACCCACGCATGGAGCCATATACCGTCAGTTTAATATGGGCGGATTCCCAAGTCGTGGAGAGATGTCGCGAGCTCCAGAGCTAAGAGAGGAAGAAAACCCGCTGTGGTGCGATAACAGGGAGAAGATGCCGGGGATTGGATGCAGCTAACAAGTATCTTCTGATGGCTGTTGTCGGCGCGGTATCCATCATTATCTTTTTCCCAGCCCTTGTCCCATACTATCCTTACCAAGTTAGTATGAAAGCGACCTATGTCACAATATCGAATCCTCTCTTTAGTGGCAGCCCAAACATCAACTCTCCCATCGTTTCACCAATGTCCTTCAGAGTTCTCCCTTCGGATAAAGGGGATTCCCTGCAGCCATCCGGGAAACGCAACTATAGGCTAGTAGGCGATGTTTTTTCAAACGCCTCCGTAATCTTCATGATACTTGATAACAGCAGCTTCAACAAATTCATGAGAAATTCCTCTGCAGCTGTGCTATCACTCTTGACAAGAGAGATCTCGCCAGGACAGACAGTCAATGTCTCGCTTTCTCTGACGAATAATGGTCTCTACTACTACGTTTTCTTATCAAGAGAATCCTCTGTAAATGCTCTGCTGAGATTTGATCTCAATGAGACATGGTCATATGAAGTCGTTGTGCCCGATGTACGATTCAGCATATTAAAGGGCATCATCCCGCCTGTTGCAGTGTTTGGAGGCGCTGTTCTTATGGCTATATCTCTAGTAAAGCTCCGAAGGATTGCCAGGATCGTCAGACAACCGCCATTGCCATAATTTTAGCCGCAAAGTCGATCGTGCGCTTTGAGTCAGCTAAGGTCAGGCCGTTCGCGGAATATTCTCATGGTGCGAGCGTACTAAAACTAAAACTCCGTGAACTCACGTCTTCTTAGCCCGGACAGATCAAGCTGCCCCTTAGCAAGATCGATTCTCATCTCCCACTCCTCTATCGCAGTTGTTCCCACGATAGTTTCAACTTCCTGCTCATCGATGGAACCTATATCCTTGATTGGCACTGCCTTCATGATGAACCCAAGCCCTTCTATTTCTCCTCTCACGATGCATCCTCAGTAACAGTTATTGTCTTCCCCCCCAAATTTATCATTGCCTTAAAGGTAAAAATGGTGAAAGATATTGAAGCGCAACTGTAGGGTAATCGCCTGCTTCTTATCGGGAGAAAACTATAGCCTTAACAGGATAGCCAATATGGACCCGAAAGAGCTTGCCAAGGCATAGTGCCATCCGAATGTCATGAGTAGATGCAAATTCAACATCCTTCACTTTCGACCAAGTTCATGATTTGACTTTTTAAGGCTGATAATCTTTACTCCCTTCCTTCTCACAATATCCCTGACTTCTCCTTCATAAGAAGCTGTTAGGTACAGGCCTAGAAACGATGAAGTGGTGACCGCGAAAGCGGTTCTTGATCGTCCGTAGTCGGTCATGCCAAGCGTTGATAGGATAACCCCTGGAGTGTAGGTAAGGAGGCCATAGTACCTGTCTAACATTAAACCAAAGATGCCGTTAACTATGTTGCCAGTTTTAAACGTCTGTGGCGTCCTTAAGGGATCGCCAAAAGCGAAGTACTGGTATAGCGTCAACGATGAGCCTAGAATCCAGACCGTCGTCCGTGACCCTGAAGGTAACGTATCTTCCATCGAGGGATTAAGGCTCGCATCTAAATCGTAAGTCGTAGCTGCCATGTCTGAGGTGAGTGCGATCAGGTCAACGGTCGCGCGCTCCCAGTGGGCTCGAACGTATTCTTGTCGACGGCGTAGAGCTCCATCATCAAGTTGGGGAATCTTCGACGATAATGCTTTAATCAAAGCTGCAGCTACTTTAATTTTAGAGCACGCCTCTCAATTGTTTTTGTTGAGAAAGTATGCATGTGATTTTCTGGGGTTGAGTTTTCTTACTGTGTATCTTTCCTTTACCTTGATTATAACCAAATGGATAAAGTGCGTTATATTTTAAAGATTAGATTATCTGCTGGTATAGGTTAGCTTAGCAGTGCTATGATTAACCGACTATGCTCCAGCGCCTTAATCCATAGGGAGCTAGTCGTATTGGGATATTTCGGAAGTCTGTATTCAGCTTTTGAATATCCTCAATCAGGGCGTGCTTGTATCGTGTGTCGGCCTTCGTTAATAGAGTTACCGATCCCCCCACTCCTCCCGCGCCATTCACCTTGTAGCCATCGACGCCAAAGCCTCGTGCTATCGAAATGACATGCCTTGCCTGTTCTCCGACCAGCTCAGGATGCAGTTGCTTCTGCGCCTCTGTGTTCATGATCATTGCCTTGCCAAATGCTGAGAGATCCTCACTCAAGAGGGCCTCCTTACCCCTAAAGGCAGTTTCCCGCAGGGGATCTAGTAATTTCCTATACTTGGGGGATTTCTCCAGTCGCTTGATCACAAGTTTGTGTAACTCCGAAGAGGAGTGTGGTCTCCCAAGATAGATCAGGAGCAGTCGGGACTCCAACTCCCATCTGAGGGAATCTGGCAGGTAGAGTGGTGAAACCGAGGCCTCAGGGTAGTTACGCATCTCAATGAAATTTATCCCCCCATATGCTGAGCTTAGCTGGTCCTGTATGCCAGACTGATAGCCAAGGATCTCCGTCTCTATATAGTGTGATTTCCTTGCTATTTCGTGGCTTGTCATTGAGCGTTGACCGATTAAGTCCAGCGCACCCAATAGAGCTACAGACACAGCCGCTGAAGTTCCAGTTGATGCTCCTACAGGTGCTTCGGAATATATTGATACGTCTAGATGATTTTTCTTAGGCAGTTCAAAAATCCTGAAAGAAGCCTCGATCAGGGGGTGCTTGGTCCACGCCTTCGCCTTAGTATCGATATCGTATGTGTCCTTGTAGTTCTCGGCGCGAATCGTAACCTGTGCTTCCCGAGGTACCTTCTTTCGCACTCCGACTATGACCTCGACATCGGGTAAAACCGCGATGTTTAAAACGGCTCCGTACCTGGCAAACCATGTGTCGGTCCATCCTCCTAGATCACAGATCCTGATGGGAGCGGAGCACTTAATCAACCTTGATTGAGTTTCTGGCATGTCCAAAGATCCTCTTAATCTCACTCATTCAACAATGCGAGAATATAAGACTTACACTAAAGGCTCTTCGCTTGTTCTATCGGTCCTAACAAAGGAAGCAAAACAGAAGGGTAAGTCTTCAAAGGCGAAGAAAAGGGGCAGGCCACCTAAATCAAAGAAAATGAAAAGACCAATGAAAGTGAAGTCGAAGAAAAGGGGCAGGCCACCAAAGTCATTAGAAAAGAAGGCTGTTTATGTCGGCTTGTGAGAAAAAAGGCTCCTCAGCCCTCTCTTACGATTATAATTCGACGCTGACCGCAGACGAGCCGAGCGCAAGCCCACACTCTTCAGAGGTGGGTTAGCGAGGCTTTAAATATGAAGCTCAACCACGTATCGAGCGTGCTTAGGACATCGACGGTTCTCCTCAGACCTACTCTTGAGGTAGAGCAACGGCTCAGAGACTTAGCTAATGCGTCGAGCATCCTCTGGAATACGGCAAACTATGAAAGAAGACAAGCCTTCTATGAGCGTCAAAAGATTCCATCCTATGCAGACCAATGTAGAACTCTCAAAGACAACGAGGTGTTTAAAACACTTGGAACATGCAAGGCTCAAGCCCTCCTTTCCAAGCTGAATGAGGCGTGGCGAAGTTTCTTCGCGCTACTAAGACTCAAGAAGAGCGGGAAGCTACCATCCCATATAAAGAAGCTATCTCCGCCAAGATATTGGAAGCAAAACGGCAAGAGGCAACTGAAAGGCTTCTGTGTGAGAAACGATGGATGGAAAATGGATGAAGAAACCATATCAGTCTCAAAAGAATTGAAGATATCATATCAATGCGGTCAACTCTGGGTAGGCAAGCAGGGAAGGCTAGAAGTAGTCAGGGACGATTTAAGGGAGAAATGGTATGCCCACATTCCAGTCGAGGTTCAATATGAGCCTCCGAGTCGAATATGCTCGAAAAAAGCATCCTTGGATCTGGGCATCTGCAACTTGGCAACCCTATACATCGAAGGGAAAAGACCGATCATCTTCTCAGGCAGAGCCGTCCTCTCAGACTGGGTCTACCACACAAAGAAGATGGCTGAGAGGCAGAGCAATCTTCCGAAGCGGAAACATGTCTCCAAGCAGATCAGAATATCTTTCAGAAAGAGGCAGAGAAGACTTAGGCACTCCATCAACTCTATGCTGAGAAGTATCTTCGAAACGCTTGAGTTGAAGGATGTGGGTGAACTCATCATAGGCGACCTTAAGGGGATAAGAGAGAACACCAACCACGGCAAAAGCGGGAATCAAAAGATACATAACTTCTGGCCCTATGGCCTAGTCGAGAAGCGCATCAAGGAGCTAGGCGCTGAATACGGCATCACCATTGCGAAAGTCTCTGAAAGAGATACATCAAAGACATGTAGCCTATGTGGTAAACGGCATAACGGCAGAATCCATAGAGGACTCATGGTCTGCAAGGACGCACATCAAACCATCAACGCAGATGTGAACGGTGCAATCAACATCATGAAGGTAGCCGTGAATAGGCCCCTTTCTACAGTCCTAAGCACAACTGTCGGTGGGGCCAGCGGTAGCGGGCTCATGGCAGAGCCCTTGCTCTTGAGGTGGAACTACAATGAATGGCGATGAAGCCTCGAAGAACAAGAATCCCACATCATTTATGGGTGGGAGTGTCAATGTATCGTAAAGCTCATTACCTAGTCTTGATCATGCTGGACAGCTGACTGGGTTGAGGTGGAATTGCATCCTCGCCGCATTCTTTCTAGTCATCTGGATAACGGCGATGCCGTGCATCCTATCCCCCGATGCGCCAATATCCCAAGTCGATGCCTTCGTCATATCGATCGCCTCATTCCCGCTCTTTGCCTTTTATGCAGCGAGATACGCTGAAGAGACGGTTATCCCCCTCAACTACCTCCCGTACGCCTATTCCCATGCTAGACGTTCTTTGGAGCTCGATGGCGAGGTTCTCTTCATCGGCAGGGTCTTCATCATCAGTTTCATGGCCCTCCTGATGTGGGCAGCCGTCCTCCTCGGTTTCCTTGATGCCGAGGCCACAGCCAACATTGTCGCCATCTACGCATACTATTCCTTGGTCTTGGGCGTAGCTCTGATCGCCCTATCTTCGTGGGGGAGGAGGGAGATAATTCTCAATGGAAAGAAGGTCGAGAGAGGTTCACTTGATCTCTACCTCTTATCTTCATATCGCTTTCTCAAAAGAAGGTTAACATCTCTGATGAGCAATTGGAAGAGATAAGGAAGCGATTAGCCCGGATCGAAGAGAAGCTTGGCCATCAGGCTGATTAGCCCCTTGCCTACAAGATGTTTTCTCCATAGAACTAGCCTTTTACTCCCTTATGATACCAGCTAAATTCACGGCCAAACCCATTGAAGCGATACTTACAGCTTTCAGAGTTAAGCCATTTTATGAAGCCGAAATAATCGAGGTCAGCTATGAGCTTAGAAAAATAATCCCAGACTACGTAGATTGCGTGATAATAGCTACAGCGGTTGCGTTGAAGGAAGATTTGGTGACGTGGAACTACAATGAATGGCGATGAAGCCTCGAAGAACAAGAATCCCACATCATTTATGGGTGGGAGTGTCAATGGGTGGGCTCCATTTCAAATCAGTCTGAGTGGGTTTACGATGGCTCTGACAACGTTGTAAGCGATTACGTATGAATAGGCCTCCTTCCTCTGCATCCTTCTCTTCCTGCTCCTCAGCCAATGCGCTACGGTC
>Ga0315280_10007999_pt1 | contig 13994 bp, 21 predicted proteins | sample YL17G06_40_MG_FD_203697 | JGI IMG/M metagenome (GOLD analysis project Ga0315280, IMG submission 203697) | Sediment microbial communities from Yellowstone Lake, YNP, Wyoming, USA - YL17G06_40 | ecosystem: Environmental > Aquatic > Freshwater > Lake > Sediment | place: USA: Wyoming | collected...
CCTTGCCTTACCAAAGATGACAGGACAACGCTCCACAAAACATCGCAATGCCGCACCTTAAGCATTAAACTGCACCTTTTTCAAAGCCACGCGAGCTCGAGCAACAAGTTCTCTGAAGGTAGGCTCGTCTGGGATCTTCTGTTCTTCCGCCCAATTCGACACTATAATTAGTGCGTTTTTCAAGCAGATTAGGCCGTGTACTCCGTGTTCACCTGGGTTAACTTTGGCGCATGAAAGCTTTTTACCGCTGGGCAGCGTCAATATAGTAATTGGTTTTGTGGATTCTTGGCGAATTGCGGAAGCTGGAATGTGAATTATGGATACAATGTCTTTTACGTTGAAATTGTATCTCTGTAGACGTCTGATGCTGGCTTTCACTTCGATGTCCGTGAAGGTTTTTCCGTGGCTGCTGTTAAGTTGTACTGCTTCGGCAAACAGTTCCGCTTCGCTTTGGAAAGGTAAGGTGGAGCATTCAATATAGGCAGTGTTTAAGAGTATTCGACTGTGTGCTCTGTGAAATCCGTCTACAACGATTTTCTGTCCTTTGAACAATCCTACTTTTATGGGTGGAAAAATAGAGCCTGACTGTAGGGCTTTAGCGTAAGCTCTTACAACTTGTTGGTCGAGTTCTTTTCTAGGATAGATGTTCCAATCAAAAATCAAGTCAGCAATCTTCTCGAGTCTTGTTGGAGCTTTATCCCAATCCCTTCCTAAATAGCTAAGTTGTTGCGTTTTGTTCATTTTTCCTTTCATAGATTCACCCCAATAGAAAAAAAGGTTAGTTTCTCAGTTTATCAAGTAGTTTCTGTTTTTCCTCTACCAAATGCGCCCACGATGGAGTGAACTTTGCTGTATCTCCAAGCATTCTATCTATGTCTTGTATTCGACGTTTTATTCTCATCAGTTCGCTTATTTTCACATTTTTCACCCCATGTAGAAAAAGGAGGGTAATACTAGAATTTGATGGTGAAGTCTTTACCATGTTTCTCGAGCCACTCAGCAATTGCCATTCTACCAATCTTTGTTTTTATCGCTGGTGGTATTTTCCCTTGCTTGTTGGCCACCGCTAAACAGTAATTGTTGAGAGTCTTAGTTTGCTCTGGAGTAAGTGTCAGATGTAACCGTTCAATCGGTTCCTCACTGTTCTTTTTACTATTGTGCACTTTGTCACCCCACTTTACACAAAGAAAAAAGGGTTAGAGTGTTATTTAGCTTTTATGGCTATAATGTCACGCAGAGAGAATCCAACGCAGATACACTTGTTTATGGGCATTCGACATTTTGGGCATGAGGTAACTTTCTGTATATCTTTAGACCTGGTTTTTCCCTCGAGCATACACGCAAGATAGTACGTGAGGGCATGTTCCGCCATATACTGTTCTTCAGCAGCTTTCCACTGGTCCATTTTACTCTCAGGGTCAAAGTCTGGAACAAGAGACTTTAGATAGTCCTTATTTTCACTGTAAGTTAATGTTTTGTCGATCAGGTGAGGGTCTAGCTCGTGTTTCCGACAGAAAATCAAAAGATGACGCATCTGAAGATTATTCAATTCACACCCCGAACAGAAAAAAGGGTTATTTTTTTCTCCGTTTTAGTCTCTCTCGCAATCTTTCTTCGCAACTTCCTGCTTCCCAACTCTTGCCGTTGGGGATCTAAGCTCTGTTGTCCACGCACCCAACTTGACGTTCTATTACGGATGACTCTGGGCACTTCTTTTGGGTTTCCCTCTACAATCTGCATCTGAACTGTACTCACCTTTTCTATTTGGTCTTCATTTACCCACACGAAAACGCTGTAACGATGCCTTATCATGTAATACCAACGTCTCTCAGCTATGTTCCAACTTACTCCGACTATTATCCATGCAGAGAAATATTTCTTATATTTCGCTTTAGTGTTGAATGCATCGAGAATATCCTTGTAGACTTTTTTCAGTTTAACCTCTTGTCTATCCTCGAAGAGTTTTGGCGTCACCTCTGAAATGTGAGCAGTTCTTCCCTTGGATATCGCAAGAGCTTTCAGCGAAAACGGTTCAACATCCTCCTCTACTCTTTCCATTGACTTGTTAAAATACATCTGACACCCCAAAAAGAGGGAAGGTTATGGTAAAGCAAGGAATGCGTCGATCTGCTTGTCTGTGAAGCCTTCGGCTTTTGCGTGTTCTCGAAAGACCTCTTCTTTGGTCTGTCCCTTCATCATGCCGCAGTTGCCTCTAGGGTAACTCATGTTCCAGATTTCTTGAAGCCTGTCAGCTCGTCGTACTCCATGTACCATGCGTACAAACTTGTCATTCTCTGCTTGCTCATCTTTCAATCTATTCACCCCGACAGAAAAATGAGGAATGGTACAGAGGGGAAGATTTGAACTTCCGACCCCAGGGCTTTCCAGACCAGCAACTGAAGTGGAGGGCTCTTATGCGGCTAGCCCTCACAGGGGAGTCGTATAGCCCGCGTGTCCTGCGAGCTCCGCGATCCTGCTCGACTTAAGTTGTCGTGTTAGGTCTTATGGACCCTGTGCGCTACCAGCTACGCTACCTCTGTACACCCCAAAATAGAAAAAAGAGGGTTTATTCAAACTTTTCGTTATGCCATTTATATCCATCGTATTCTTTAACGTCACCAGCTTTCAGACCACAGTTGCATTCGCCTTTTCGTATTTCTTCTACACTGGCTCCTGTTTCTCGTTGCCATCTTTCAAAAGACTCTCGCGTGTGCACATGATGCTGTCCTCGGTAGGCACCTACGTAATTCTGCACATGAATTAAACCATCAGGCGTTTCAGTTGCGAAGAAGTGCATTTCGATTTTTAGCGTCATCGTTCCCTTGGTAGTCACTACATTCATCTTTTTCCTTCGCATTTTACACCCCAAACAGAAAAAAGGAGAGGTTTAGTTTTTCTTTGATGCTTTGTCTTTTAATGTAAATCGTGGAATGGGCTTTATTCCAGCTTCAGTCATTAGTTCCCGTATGAATGTGAGGATCTCTTCAGACCTCTTGCGCTCCTTCTCTGGGCGGTCTATTTCGATGTATTCGCCTGATTTTTCATATTTCCCTTCAACTTGGACAAAGAAAGAGATTTTAGTTCGGTGGTTGCTTGTGATGTACTCTTTTTCTTCGACATCGAAGCCCCAGTATTCTCGGTCGGTATGCCTTGAGAACCCGATGTGATTAGCGTAGAAGCTGATGCTATATTTGTCGGTTTCAACTCTTTGGAATCTGTTGCCAGAGGAAATTTCTATTCTGACACGTCCTTGTTCCAAGTTTGTCACGGCGTCGATGGCTATTTCATGCGCGAATTTCTGCAGTACGGTTTCGAATTGGTCAAATCCGTATTCACTTCTTATCGTTGGTATTTTTTTTTCACCCCACTTTTAATTGGTAACAGTTTAAATAGAATGTAATAACAATGAGAAGTTATGTCTCGGGAGATCAGCTATGCGCAAGATCCAAAAGGATACATGAGATGGTGGAGAAGCAAGCATCGAAAGGATTGCGCAGATTATGCTAAGAATTGGCGAATACACAATCCAACAATATGCAGAGAACTTGACCGTAAACACCGTGAAAAAAGAACCTCTAAATGGCGTGGAAATATAGTGAACAATGGTCTAAAATCTTCAATATGGAAAGAGGCTGAACAGCTAGCTCCAGATATTCTTAGGCAGGAAGGCTTTGAAGATATTTTCCACTTTTCCCGAGATTGCATCCATGGTCATGTTGATTTCTTAGCTAAACGTAATGGTATAGTTTATGCGTTTGAAACCACTACCTCAGACATGAAGCGTCTCAATTCTAGTGGAAGAACATTGACGCGCTATTTAGACATTAAGTATTATGTCCTTTTTATCAAGCCTGACTTATCAGGATTTCAGCTCAAGCAAGTTCCCTTGTCTGTGACCGTCGTTAAATTGACTATGAAGGAGATTAGTAATCCTACATCGATTGTTCATTAAAAGCTTCAACTCACCCCGTAGAAAAAGAGGGAGGGTTAGCTATCTCGTACATTCTAAGTTCTTCGTAGAGACTATCGAACTCCATGATGATTCGGTCGCTGAAATCCCAGGTTCTAACAAGTCTGAGAAGCTGCCGGGCTAGGTGTATCTGTTTGCCCATTATCTTGTAGGCCCATTTTGCTCGGTCCAGGATGAACTTCATTGTGTTTACTTCTGCGCATTCTGTTGTGCCTGTCTTTCTGTATCTTTCAACCTGAGCCCAATAGTTATCGATTACGTAGTTCTCTTCTCGAGGGCAGTCGGGGTATTGCTCTTCTAAATATTCGTTGTTTTCTAGACACAGATACCAGAATGTGCGGGTTCCATTGTAGCGCTCCACATCTAGTCGAAGCTCTATTTGGCACATCCAGCAGCGAGGCAGGTGCTCGATGAATTTGACTTCGCCCCTAAGGTGAGTGACGGATTTCATTAATTGTCCTTCAACAAAGTATAGCCATTCGCGCATTTGCAGTCGGTTGAGAAGCATTAATAGTGCCTTGCTTGTTTTCGGCGGCGCCTTTGGTTTCGTTGGAGGGTGGATTTGGTCGCGTAAAAAGTGTGGCTGCCGGATTCTTTCTAAAAGCAGTGCTACCTTACTGTCTTCCATGACTTTTCACCCGCATTGCATAGGCTGCTAATGAAAATCTCCAGGGGGCTTTAGCTTCCGGGATCTGCTGATAGATGATTTCTTTCGGTAATCCTTGAAGGCAGAGGCATGATGAGATGAGTATTAGTATTCTTTTTGTGGCTTGCTCGTCTATTCCTTTAGGTATCTGCTGTATATTCACGCTGTTTGGACCTAAGCCTGCGAGAACACCGAACTGTGCAATCATGTTGAACATCCATAGGGCTGTGCCGATGAGTTTAACAGCATCCGTGCAACTATCCCATGCTTCCTTCTCTCGTTTTAGCAGATTATTGTACCATCTGTCACCTATTACCGTCTCATGCTTGACAATCCAATCGTGAAAAGCGTTGAACAATCCTTCTTTGAACATAACTAACGTAGATTCCAATTTACACCCCGGTAGAAAAAATAGGAAAGCCATTAGCTGCCTATCAATGATTTTCTTTGTCGCTTATGTCTTTCCCTTCATCGCGGTCGTGCCAGCCTAATTCATAGCTTCTACAGGCTACCCATAAGAGCAGAAAGACCATTACTGTCACTAGGATTATTGAGGCTAGTATTGCGCCCATTCCAAAACTGAACCAGTCCATTTATTCACCCCGTAGAAAAAGGGAGGAAAAGATATTCAATGTTTTGCCCAAGCCATGATAATTAGGGAGATTATGGCGGAGATAATTACTGCAAATGTAAAGGTATTTATGAACCATAGTGGAAAGTTGACGTACCAAAGCCAAGGCCATGCTTGGTCCCAAGCAAAAATAAACTGCCACCATTCGTAATGTGTAGTTGGTAACGTTATCCATTGATGTTGTAGAACATATTGCCAGCATCCGAACCATGCACTGCCAACTATGATGCCTATTATTGCTATATAGATGATTATCAATATTGCTGCATTTTTTAGTGCGTCTCGAATTCTCATTATTTCACCCCAGATAGAAAAAAAGAGGAATTAAGATTTCTTCTTTGCTCTCATGAATTGTGTAAGGGAGAAGGCTGTTGGTGTTTGAGGGACGGGCGCTATAGGAGGCTGCTCTTTTATTGTCTTTGCCAAGGCTGCAAGCGAGAACTTGAAAGGCGGCTTTATCTTGAAATAGAATTTTGAGATATCAGGTGGATTCCATTGATTACCGTGGTCCCAAAGCTTGCTTCCTGGACTACAATAGGGCAGGTCAATCATCAATGCATCCCCGCACACTATGCTGTACGGATGGTTACTGAACATCGCCATATTCACCAGGCACGCCCGGTAAAGCGAGGGATCTATCTCGATTCCAAACAACACAAGAGGTGCCTTGGGCGCGTGCCAAGTGGCTCCGAGCAAAAATCGACCTGTTCCAACACCCGCAGGATCTATCACCGTTTGTGGCTTAATGATGTACTTTGTCCATACTGGTTCAATTTCAAAGGTATGTCGTAAGCGTTGTTGTTCCAAGAAAAGATTCAGGTCCAATTTATGGTCATACGCTAGGGATTCAATGCTTAACCAAGCCTCTGTTATTGTATCAGGCCCTCGGCGCTGCTTCTTCTCTCCGATTCCAACCATCTTAAGCATGAAGTTGACTATTTGCATCGGCGTCAGGTTTTGACCTAAGCTGTTGTGTCTACCTGCTAATTCTTCTTCTACAAATATGTCTCCAAGGTAGTCTCCGGGCTCCTTTTTGGCAGCCTTAATGTAGGCCTCTGTCAACCCGGTTTTTTGAATGTGTTCTTTGAGTTGCTGGAATTGGGGATAGTTGGGTTTGCTTATTGGACCAGCCCATTTCACGTTTGGAAGACTGAACTTCCAAGGATTTTCTATTATTCCTAAGTGGTCGGCTAAGAGCTCTATTGTGATGTTCCAACATTCCTTCCTAAAATGGTGCACCTGCCTCTCAACTTCGTTCATAAGCTCAACTAACGCCTTTTTCGGTCCCTTGTAGGGCGGAATAGCCCTCATCTCCTTCAGCGAGAAGTGCGGTTGCGTTTTGTCTTCTGAGTCTGGAAATAGTTTCTTCATTTACACCCCAAAATAGAAAAAGAGGGTTATTTTTGTTTCTGTCTGCTCTTGATATAGCTTCGAAACGGATAGAGTCTTCGTTCGATGTCGTCAACTATTCTTTTGACATCTGTTTTCCATGGTGGAATCCACTCGGACACGGGCTTGCCATGTTCATTCTTTAAGAAGAACCTTTTCAGGTCCTCTAGTGTTGGATAGATTCCGATCCAACCTGCCCTGCTGTAATGCGCGATGCTGCCGCAATTCAAAGATAAGAACTCGTAGAAGTACTCTGATAAGACTGGTTTAAAGTCCTTTGGAGCTTCCGGTAAACAAAGATTAGAACCTAAGCGTAGCCATTTCACGCGCTTGTTGCCGTAGAGAGTGCCTTTCTCCATGATGCGTTCCAAGTTATTCAGAATCTTCGTACGGCTCCAAACTCGGTTTCCCCTGTAAAGTATTGACGCATTTAAACGGTGCTCATCAATGGCATCTTGGATCACTATCCGAGCTTTATCCTCTCGTGGAGGCAAGTCCAGTTTATCAAGGACAGCTTTTGCCGTCTCGAGGTCTTTCTGGCTGCCAAGTATTCTGATGTCAGATGTATATTTCAGCTCTTTTTTCACGGATACACCCCAAAAGATAGAATAAATTTTTAAATATAGACACACACAATCTTATAAGTGGGCGTTTAAATGGCTCTACGAAAAGGTGGAATGCTTCGAACGGTACTCTGTACAGGTGCGGAGCCAGACTGGGCAAAAAATACCCGCGAAAAAATAGAGGTCATTAGGACCGAATTCGGACAATCCTTAGCGTTCGAATTCGTTGGGTCTGGAGGATGGGATACTACTAAAGCTGCTGATTATATTGGTTGGCGCGAGACTGGAATCGGTTTGGGGGATGTTGATGCCTTGCTAAGCATTGAGCAAAAAGAAGATGGTACTGTAGAGTTTGTAGTTTTCGGCTACAACTTAATTGTGCGGTTTGACGGGGTAGAGGTAGCACCCATGGACGGACCTTATATCTGGGTTAAACGTTGAACACCCCAAACAGAAAAAGAGGAGAAATTAGGGAAGTGAGCCTGTATAAGCGTTCGGCTTCGGATAATCCTTCAGCTCGTCTTCAGTAAACCACTGCTTTAACTCTTTGCCTTGCATTGCTAAGTCCATCTTGACACCGTTTTTGTAGTAAGGATAATCTCTGCCTCTGCGATACATTTTTTCGTCTTCAATCTTCAAAGCCATTAATTTTTTCAACTCATTGTAAAGTTCAAGAAATTTCTGCCCTTTTTGGCTCACTTGATACTCCATTCTGTGCCGGGTTGGCCGCCCTGGTATTCCTAGGTTGGCAGGATAAGCGTCGAGTAACCCACATGGTAGCAGTAACTGTATGACATACCCGTTGAATGTTACATTTGATAGGCTACACGCACGCATTAGGTGGTCTCTTAATATCGGGTCCCTTGCTATGGTTAAAATTTCGACAATCTTTTCAATCACCCTTTCACCCCAAAAAAGAGGATAATGATTGTATCTAACTGAAGGCGGTCTTCTCGATTGAAGTGTGCGTGTTGGCATCTTCATCGCAGAAATCAACGACAACAATAAGGAAGACTGAAGGCTTAGGATACACACGTATGTAGTCTCGGTGCATTTCACCTGCTATCATCCTAAACAAGTCATACGTTTTTTTCTTCGTAGTGAGGAAATTTGTTATTTTCTCGTTCTCTGAAAAGTAAGGACATTGGGGTACGCTTGGTAGATCCAGGGCTCTCAGTCTTGCGCATATTTTAACAGTTGGGTCGATTGTCGGTGTTGTTGTGTAGCTCTGCGCTCTCACCATGTTTAAGTATGACTTTCTTGGGCAGTTGGGACAAATTTTAGGCTCATGTTCTGCGCTAACCATCATACACCCCGACAGAAAAATTATGGGAGTTTTTTAATGACTTTGATTTTTAAGCCTAGTCCCTTGCTTCTCTTCGTCATGTATCGAGTGTCTGAGCTAATTATGTGTAGGTCTTTTCGGCTGTTCAGGTATGCTAGTACGTCGCATTTCACTTCACCTAAAGCCAATAGCGTGACATGCTCGTTTGTCTCTAATCGTTTCTTGAGTTCCTCTTTCCACAGTCCATTTCTGTCGCAGAAAATAGGTTTCACTATACTTCACCCCGAAAGAAAAAAATGGAAATTATTTGCGCTCTTTTATTATACTATCTATGGTAATTTCGAATCTACAACTATCGCACAACTCGTCGTCCCTCGTTGCTTCTCTTCGATTACATTTTTTACATTTAGCCATTTAGCCATTTTCACCCCGCGAAACAGAAAAAAAGGGAGGATTAAGTTCTTTATTCTTTCTTCTTCTTTTTAGTCGGCACGATCATTAGTTGCTGTATAGGCGGCAATGTTTCCAGAGTCTTCACTTCTCGGATAGGCACGGTTACTCCTGGAATATCGCGTAAGCATCGATGTTCGACTTTCTTATCACTGATTTTCAGCAGCCAGACGAATTGGCCATCTTTAAAGAAAGGCACTAGAAAAGCATAGTATTGAATGAACCCTCCATTGGAAAAGACCGTTATCGCTATCTCGTCTCTTTTAGCAGCGTCTTCAGCTTCCTTAAAGAGTTTAGCATCGTTATGAGGATCAGCTGCAGGAAGCTCGTACTCTTCCTTTATTAGAAATTCTTCAACAACCGTTGATGGAATCCAGTTTTCTTGTTTTATTTCGATGCAGTCCGTTGGTGGGAAAGGCATGACTTCTTCTCCTATGCTGCCATCTGGGTTCAAAATGTAGAACCGAATCTTCTTCTTGTCAATTTCCTCGGATTTTTCATTCAAGTCTATACTTTTGTAGTGGTCGAGTATGCATAGAGCTTGGGATATCGGCACAGTGTTGTCTTTTGGATCTTTCAGGGTAGTTTCCGCTTTCAATGTTATGCCTGTGCCGACTTGTTCCCAATGGCTTTGGCTTACAGTACGCACATCTCTCACTGGTCTGTCGTCCACTTGCTTCGCAATTTCAGGGTCCTTGATCACCAGGGCGTTGCCGACTTTCTGCTTGTACACTCTGACGTCTGTATTTCCTATTTTTAGCCATAAAGTCGATGTGGGCAATGTTTTCACCCCGAAACAGAAAAAGAGAGGAATTAACGTCGATTCTTGTCGTACCATGTCTTAGTGACATAGCAGAAGTGATCGAGCTGGTCGCAATACATTCTCTCAAGTCCTTCGAATCGTGGTTTCTCCGATGCGAACAGTCTTAACCATTGAAAACGTCCCGCTTCAACCATGGGTCTTCCGCAGATTGGGCAACCTTTCTTTGGCCATCCGTTTGGAGGTTCAGATTGGAAGCTGAGATAATGGTCTTCTTCTTTCGATAGCAATCTGGCACGGCCACAATGGAAGGTCTCTGGGTTGTGGAGTATTGTGACATCCATTCCACAGACTGGGCATTTGGGTTTTTCCATCATTAGTTCTGACATAAACACCCCAATAGAAAAAGGAGGGTTTAATCCCACCAATCGAATTCCGTTTTACTGAAGGTCCACGCCTCTTGGATTGTGTCAAACCTATTGTCGTATTTGAAATAGTTGTCAAAGTAAGGATTTTCCCACCATACAACTTCTAAACTTGTGGCTTCCACAGGCATGTAGTGGTCAGTGCTGGTTTCAACGAGTAGCCAAGCATGTTGTCCAGAACCGAGGGGAGAATCGCCTGTTACAATTACGGAGTGCCATCCTTCATTTTCCAAGTACCATTCTAGATACGCTGACATTTCGCTACAGTCAAACACACCTTCTTTGTAAGGCTTAAGCCACTTCAACCCTTCAATGTCTGAAGCCAAATTGTAAACTCCGAATTTCTGGTCATGTGGCTTGACGTAATAGAAAGTGAACATAGCCTCGAAATATTCTGTGTCTGAGTAGCTGTGGCTTTCTCTGTAAGTATTCTGCTGCTGTTCCAACGACTCTATTTGGTTTCTTAAAGCCGCATTAGCTATCATCATGTTTTGAAGTTGGACAATGAAAAATAATGAACGCGCAACGAACCCCACAATTAAGGCGCAGACCACTGCAATTTTAGTAGTAGTATTCATCAAGTTCACCCCAATAAAAAAAGGAGGGTTCTAATTAGATGTTATGAATATCGGAAACCGCATCACGTTGTTTTCTGTTACTTGGTAGAATTTCACGAGAACTTGCATGTCCACTTTTACAGATGTGTAGGGCTCACCCACTTGTGCATAGCTATATCTTAAAGGAATCCTTTGGGCATCAGAAAAGATATCCTTGAACTTTCGCAATTCCCACTCGTTGAAGCCGCTGCCCGCACAGCCTATGAAATTTCCATCTTTTTCAAGAACTAGGCTGCCGAAGAATGGGCTTCTGCTGTTTTCTCCTGCTGTGAAGCCTACGACGTCACAGTTTTCGAAGCGCCAATTCTTTACCTTGAGCCAGCTGTAGCTCCGATCATGCTCGTATGGGCTCTCGCGTTGTTTCACTATTAAGCCTTCACGGTTCTGTTTGACAGCTTCATTCCAGGCCTTCACAAGGTCGGTTTCGTAGCTTACGTACTCTATAGTGTTGTCTTCAGTATGTTTCATCAAAAGTTTGTAGAGCATATCTTTCCGTTCATAGTATGGCTTTTTCTCGATATTCATTCCATGCACTTGTAGAACATCGAAAGCTTCCAATTTGACTGGAAGCTGCTCTCGGAGATACGGATCTGGGTAATGTGTAGCGCAGCGGCGCTGGCAAGGCGTGAACTCTTCTCGTCCAGTTTTAGGGTTTATATAAACTACCTCCGAGTCAATTATGTGTTTTCCGCGAATAGGCTGCAACGCTTTCACAATGTCGGGTAGCCTTATGGTGTAGATTACTCCGTGTCTGTTCTGCAAAATAACAGTGCCATCATCGAGGATGGCGAGGACCCGGGTTCCATCCCATTTGCAGAGGCAACGGAGGGCTCTTATGCGGTTAGCCCTCACAGGTTAGGAGTCCATCTAGGAAAACGAATCCTCAGACGCCACAATCCCGCCTTTTCCGCTCGGCGACGAACCCTCTCACCACCAGATTACGTAGCCCTTCAGCAACCGCTTTTCTATATGCAGCTGTAACCTTGTCTCCGTCTAATCCATTTTCCTTTAGAATTGAGCCGTCGACTTCAAAATCATGGCAAAGCATTACTTTCATTTTACACCCCAAAAATCGCCTTTATGGAAGCTGTGCCGGAAGCATTTTCCCTCCTTAACTTGCCAAGGGAGAAGGAAGAAAAAAAGTTCTTCCGACATCAGCCTTTCCACGGTGCACCCCGAAGGGTAGTTAACTCCGAGTCGATGGAGAAAGGATAGAGGGACCTTTTAGACATCGCCTCGGAGTTACACCCCGAAATAGAAAAAAGGGAATAGGGTTTAACTTAGATATTTTGGTGCGTCCTGCGCTGTGCTTCCGTTGTTAGTGTTCGATGTCTTCCAAGTGCCCAGGTCTATTTTTCCGTGTTCCTTCACGTATTCCTCTAGCTCTTTCCCTAAGTGTTCATCAAGAACTGTGGCGCCTGCTGGGCTTATAGTCACGTAGACTGTTTCTTTGTATCCGTCTGGGCTTTCAAATCGTAAGATTAGAATGAATGCTTCTTTAGTGTGGCCAATTTCAAAAGAGTTGCAGAATAAGGTTTTACCCAAAACAATCACCCCGAACAGAAAAAGGGATGGAGTTAGAGCCTTAGATACCAGATTCGCTTTCTTTGCCTATTATTGGATGTAATGTGCCTTTGCCTTTACAATTCTCTACGTGCTTTTCGAATTCTTTGTATGGCTTTGTAATTTCTTCTCCGCACTTGGGACATATTCTTGTAGGATAACTTCCCATCAAATCACCCCAAAATAGAAAAAAGAGGATTTAACGAACTTCTACATCCTCTGGTACAATTTGTGTCTCTTCTGGATCGTAATGTTCTTCGGCTTTCAGCTGTTTTTCCCATGCTAGAGCATCTTCGGGTTTTGCGAACACTCTAACTTCGTTGAAGACACCTTGGAAAACAACGACGACTACGGAGACAGTCTTCTTAGGCAATATATCACCCCAACCTGCTTTCCTCGGTCAAGGTCGGCGAATCCTCTGCGACCCAGAGGAGCTGGGGAGCGACTACGGCAGGCGTGCCGATCTTGCCGCCTACTATACCGAGGATTTAGCTTTGACTTTATTCGAGAAGTTCTCTTGGGCGGAGTTTCCTCGCTTCTCAAGAAGAGAAGTTTCCAGCCCTCACCCTTACCCTTGCAGGGCAGCCTCTCCCTTGTTCTCAAAGGGGTGTTTCCAGAAGAGGCATGCGGATGAAGTAACCCGCCTTCTGTATGTTAGCTGGTAATTCTTAGCGGATCGTTCCATCAAACGGAACGGAGCCTTGCTGGTCATTGAACTCTCTTATAAGCAGGCTTCTTTGACGTGGGTTTAACTCTAGCCGTAGCGTTACCGCTACAAATCGTTTAGGGATATAGGAAACCAAAAAATAATGTGGGCTAATCTCCAGCCTTCTCCCCACATCCCCTTTCTAATCCAACATCATAAAAGGCTACGCCTTTTTGTTGATTAGGTGATGCACTTAGGGAGAGCGTTTTGGCTTTTAGAGAACCCACGTTATTGTGCTTTATTCTGTCTGACGGGTTGCTAACTCTCAAGGGTTGCCTTTCCATGCCGTCGGCAGGCTCGCTGCACGACTTTGACAAGAAAAAAGGAGGGGGTTTTGGTTGCTGTGCCGAAGCCCTGCTACTGCTTTTTCTTCGGAGCGATTGCTTCCTTAGCCCAATCAGACAAGCTAAAGCGTGGCGCAACGGGATGACCTAACTCTTTCAAAGAGTCAGGAATAGCCACATTATCGCAGTATCGAACAGCTTTGGCAAGAGGAGTTATCTTGTCCATGAACGGCTTACGGGCTTCCTTGAGCTTTGTTCGTGCGTCCTTGAGGTTCGTGCGTGTCTTCACGATGACTGCTTTGATTTCGGCGGTTGGCTTTTCGAGGTATTCCTCGATTTTCTCGTGTTCCGTTTTGGCTAATTCACGGGCTGCCTTAGATGGTGCTTTGGTTTTCTCCGCCATATCCTGTTGAGTCATTCGGCGTGCCATCCAATAGCCATATCTCTCGCCGACAAGTTCAACGAATGCTCTGGTCAAAGCCTGAACGTCTGCTACGGAAACAGAATTAGCTGTCTGAGCTTGAGCTTGGGCTGGTTTCTTTGTCAAAACATTCATTCTCCTTTGTATGAGGCTTAACCACCTCTATGGGAAGCTAACCCTCATCGGTTGTTTTCCCGTCAGATTTCAGAAAGCCATTCTCCCCGCTACGCAAACCAGAAAAACAGGTTACTTGAGGCGTGTGTTTATGGCGTTCCAAAACGCTG
>Ga0315280_10008000_pt1 | contig 13991 bp, 12 predicted proteins | sample YL17G06_40_MG_FD_203697 | JGI IMG/M metagenome (GOLD analysis project Ga0315280, IMG submission 203697) | Sediment microbial communities from Yellowstone Lake, YNP, Wyoming, USA - YL17G06_40 | ecosystem: Environmental > Aquatic > Freshwater > Lake > Sediment | place: USA: Wyoming | collected...
TCAAGGGGGCTGGTGAGTTGCGGGTCAAAGAATCTGATAGAATTAAGACTACAGCCCGAGAGCTTTCCCGCCTGGGTGCCAATATCGAAGAATCATCCGATGGCATGATTATTCATGGTGGTAGACTATTGCTAGGCGCAGAGGTCAGAAGCCACTTTGACCATAGGCTGGCGATGAGTTTAGCAGTAGCTGGTCTGGTAGCCAAGGGAAGCACCTTAATCCATAATGCTGGTGTGGCAGAAATATCCTATCCGGATTTTTGGGAAGAGATGGAAAAGCTTGCCAGATAGTAAGAGCGCTTCAGGGAGATTGTGATGAGTGCAGAGCTGGTTCATATAGGTTTTGACAATATAATTGCAATGAATAGAGTGGTCGCCATGCTGTCGCCGACTCAGCAACCGACGAAACGTCTCATTCAGGAGGCTAGAAATAAAGGTATGCTGATTGATGCTACTCATGCCAGGAAGGCTAAAGCAGCTGTAGTCATGGATACTGGACTCATAGTGTTAGCTGCTATTTCTGCCGAGACTATTGCCAGAAGACTAGATGCCAGTCGGGGAGAAGCTAGTTTTAAATCAGGAGGTGATGAGGAAGAAAAGTGACTCATGAAAAGTTAAATCCAACTCTATCTGCACATCCTCTCTTTATTGTTATCTCTGGCTTTTCTGGTGTTGGCAAGGATGCTACATTAGATAAGATGAAAAAGGCGGGTTTCCCTTTCCACTATGTTGTGACTGCTACGACTCGCCCGAAGCGTCCAGGAGAGAAGGACGGCGTTGACTACCATTTCTTGTCCGAAGACAAATTCCGTCAAATGATTAAAACGAATCAGTTTTTGGAGTGGGCAAAGGTTTATGGTAATTACTATGGCGTGCCTAAGCGAGAAATAGAGGAAGCATTAAGACAGGGACAGGACACTATTGTAAAGGTGGATGTTCAGGGGGCAGCTACTATCAAACAGATTTTACCGGATGCGGTATTTATCTTCCTTATGGCTCCATCAACAGAAGAATTGACTAACCGTTTAAGACAGCGGCATGGCTTGCATTCAGAAGATTTAGACTTGCGATTAAGCAAAGCTCGGGAAGAAATAGAAAGCTTACCCCTTTTCGATTACGTCGTGGTAAGCCATACAGACGATCTAGACCTCACTGTTACCCAGATAAATGCCATAGTCACTGCTGAGAAATGCCAGTTAAAACCAAGAGTGGTAAGGTTATAGGACTGCCTAGTACGGTTCAGTGTTTTTTTGTTGTAGCTGATAAAGATAGCCTTCTATATATTTTTTTACCTCGCTAGCTGGTTGATAGATACCGAAATGCCCTTCGCACAATATATCGGCCTTAAGGTTAATGAGCTTCTGAAGTGAGATAATTGCATGGCCTGAGTTACCTCCCCAAGCAACCTCATACGGCCCGTGTATATCCTGTCCAAAGAGTATTCTCTTGCCAGCAATGTCTATATAGACGACGATGCTGCCTCGAGTATGGCCGGGAATGTGAAGGGTTTTTAACTCATGCCTACCAAAGCGAAGGTTGTGTTCAGCTTTTTCTAACCGTATATCCACTGGACATGGCTGGTAGTCAACTCCATAAAATTCGGCACCAACCCATTTCCCCAACTCAATAGCCAGGGCATCCAATTCATGAGCTATTATTTTAACGCCATATTCTTGCCTAAATTGTGACAAGGCACCGATGTGGTCAATATGACAGTGAGTAACAATGATTGAGCTCAGCTTTTCTGATGTGAAGCCCAAGGCAAGGATATTGTCAACCAAGCGGTTGAAACCTTTCCCAGCACCGGCATCAATGAGAACGAGTTCTCCAGCATCAACTAAGTAGACACAACAGTCATAGGGGTGGGACATTTCAGCGCTGCCAACAATATAAATATCCTGCCAAATACGAGATGGTTGTGCCATTTTTGCCCTCAAATGGAGTCTAGCCTCTCCAGAATCTCGTTTTCTCTAGCTTTCATCCGTTGTTCCTCCTCAGGAAGCTCATGGTCGTAACCTAAGAGATGAAGAACCCCATGAACAATTAGCAATGCTAGCTCTCGTGCTACACCATGGCCCTGCTCTTGCGCTTGTCGGACTGCCTGAGGGTATGAAATCACCACTTCACCCAAATGGTGAACCCCATCCGGAGGGCCTACAAAGCGTAGTTCAGATTCTTGACTCGTGCCAGGAATCATGTGGAAGGCGAGTACGTCGGTAGGTTTATCCTCCCCTCGATAGGTTCTGTTTAGCTTCTGAATTATCTTACTATTGGTGATAACCAGCCCCATCTCCTCTGGTGAGACAATGCCTTCAGCTTCAAGAGCTTTCAGGGCTATGTTCCGAAGCCAGCTTTCCTCCAAGGAAACTTTCAGCTTCTGTTCCACAGAGATGTTGATTTCTGCCTCAGTCATAACTTACTCCTACCGAGGCATCATATCAAAATAGCTCGTTTCAATAAAGGTTCATGAGTTCTCTCATTTGGTTGAAAGCAATGAAAAAACTGTGATATATTAAAGCTCGTAAGCCTCGTTGCGCAATTGGAGGGATCGCATAGTGGTCTAGTGCGGCCGCCTGCTAAGCGGTTACCCCGAGAAATCGGGGTCATGGGTTCGAATCCCATTCCCTCCGCCATTTCAGGCATAGGATCTCAAGCCATATCGACTTTCTTTAGGCATGCTAATTTAGGGTTAAGCTTGTATAATTAAGTTGGAGATACTGATCTCAAAATTTGGTGTCCGCGAAACGCTTAACCAAAAGCAATTACCCTGCGCTACACCAAAAGATTGACCGAGTAACCTTTGGGAGGTGAATTCGTGAAGCAACCTTTAGAAGGAATTCGGGTCTTAGAGCTTGGGATGTTCCATGCCGGACCCGGCGGCTCTGCCATTCTAGGTGACCTTGGGGCAGAGGTAATAAAAATAGAGCAGCCAGGGACAGGTGACCCAATGCGACACATGAAGATGGTCGGTAGCGTTCCTTTGGAGATTCAAGGGGAGAACAGCATCTGGCATGAGGCTGCCAATCGCAATAAGAAAAGCGTTACCATGGACCTGAATAAACAAAAAGGGCGAGAGGTTGCCTATCACCTCGTAAGCAAATCAGACGTGTTTCTCACAAGCTTACGCAAGCCAGCCGTGGAAAAGCTGAAGATGGACTATCCCATTCTTTCTAAGATTAACCCGAAGCTTGTTTACGCTTGGGTTTCAGGTTATGGCCCCAACGGCCCTGACCGCAACGTGGGCGCCTTTGACTATCAGGGACAGGGGAGGTCAGGGATGATGTTCTGCGTGGGAGAGCCTGACATGCCTCCGCTTGTCTCGCAGTTTGGAATTATTGACCAGGCAACATCCATTATGGCCAGCCACGAGGTAATTACTGCCCTGCTGATGCGTGAGCGTTTCGGGATTGGTCAAGAAGTCCATGTTTCCATTTTGAGCACAGCACTCTATCTACTCTATTGTAATGTTCTCATCGCATTAGTTGGTGGTTTCGAAGTTCCCAGACATCAACGGATAAAGGAATATCCGTTGAGAAATTATTACAAATGCGCCGACGGTCGCTGGTTTATCCTAACGGCTACCCTCTTTGACAGGTACTGGCCGGGACTTTGTCAAGCAATTGGGCATCCTGGGTTGGAAAAGGATGCAAGGTTTGACACACAGGAAAAGCTCCATGCTAATTCAGAGCAGTTTGTTGCTCTTCTCGACCGGATTTTCGCCACTCGGTCCAGAGACGAGTGGCTCGACATTTTCGCCAAATATGATTTGCCTGTAGGTCCTGTCAATAGGTTATCTGAACTTGTCAGCGATCCTCAGATAACAGAAAATGGCTATATAGTGGATTTCGAGCATCCTAGGCTAGGAAAGATAAAAATACCCGGCTATCCCGTCCATTTCAGTAAGACATATGCCAGAACTAGAAGCGCTGCTCCAGAACTAGGAGAGCACACTGACTCCGTTTTAAGGGAGATCGGTGGCTATTCAGCCAAGGAGATAGCCCAACTCAGGGATGAAGGTGTAATTTAGGTCTAATCCTCATATTGTGAACTAGCCCCTTGCTCGTTGGTTGCTTTCAAATCATGCGCTAGGATGGCTATTATTAGGGGATATTTACCCTTTATATTTAGGGCTGCGAATTCCGAATTGACACAATTTCTTGTTTTGAGCTAGCATATTCTAAAAATGAACATAGCTTTCTATTACTAAAATTGGAGGGGAAAATGAGTTTAGCACAATTTAGCTTGGCAGACAGGGTGGCTATTGTAACTGGAGCTGGTCGGGGTATAGGCAAAGCTATAGCTCTGGGTCTGGCTGATGCTGGCGCCACTGTTGTAGTAGCAGCCCGTACTGCTTCTGACATTGAAAATACAGCTGAGGAAATACAAAAGAAAGGCAAAAAGGCGCTGGCTATGCCGACCGATGTACGTCTTACCGATCAGGTGAATAATCTTGTAGAGAAAACAGTTAATAAATTCGGCAAGATTGATATCCTGGTCAATAATGCCGGTGGGTCATTCGTAGTGTCCACGATGGACATGAGCGAAGGTGGTTGGGATGCTATCGTCCATGAGAATTTAAAAAGCGTGTTTCTCTGTAGTCAGGCAGCTGCCAAGGTGATGATAACTCAGAAGAAAGGTGCTGTTTTAAATATAGCTTCGGTTGCCGGACTTAATGCCTATGTTTTCAATGCTGCTTACGGAGCAGCCAAGGCTGGGATAATAAACTTGACCAAGACTATGGCTACAGATTTGGCTAAATATAACATCAGAGTCAATGCGATTGCACCTGGATATATTGCTACTGAGGGGATGCTTCGGCTGTTTGGTGCCCATCAAGAAGGGGCAAAACAAATCCCTTTAGCTCGGCTAGGACACCCTGAGGACATTGTTGGGGGCGTTATCTATTTGGCTTCCGATGCCTCGCTTTATGTAACAGGTGAAACTATAGTTATTGATGGTGGATTGACAACTAAACCGAGTTTAAGCCTTATTTAAGGAAGCCTTGAAAAATCAGGAATAGGTTATGCCTAAGTATTACATTTGGACAATAGGTTGCCAAATGAATAAAGCTGAATCACAACAAGTGGCTGATTATCTCGAGCTACTCGGCTATCAGGCTACTCTTGTACTACAGAAGGCTGACTTAGTTCTGCTCAACACCTGTGTGGTTCGGCAGAGCGCTGAAGACAAAGTCATTGGCACACTTGGCTACTTGAAGGGCATTAGGAACAGCAAACCTGATTTGGCTATTCTAGTTACTGGCTGCTTTGTTGATTCTGATGTTAAGCATCTTGAGAAGAGCTTCCCACATGTTGACCTATTCTTCAAGCCCGGTGATTATGTTGGATTTCTCAACTGGGTTGAAAAGCAAGACATTGGTGTACCTGGGGACGGAACGGGCTTGCCTTCAACCAAGAACGTAACAGTTAGTGCTCTTGTCCCCATTATTCAAGGTTGCAACAATTTCTGTTCTTATTGCATTGTCCCCTACCGACGGGGAAGAGAAAGGAGCCGTCCTGTAGATGAAATAGTTTGTGAAGTGAACGAGCTAGTAAGGCATGGAGCGAAAGAGGTCACTTTATTGGGCCAAAATGTGAATTCCTATGGGCATGACCTCCCAACACAGCCTGACCTTAGCGACCTGCTCACTGAACTGAGCAATATTAACGGGATGGCCAGGATGCGCTTCCTAACCAATCATCCCAAGGACATGAGCCAACAGCTTATTCAAGCAATCGCTTCTCTAGACAAGGTCTGCGAGCATGTAAGCCTTCCTCTCCAGGCAGGAGACAATGATGTGCTCAAAGCTATGCGGCGAGGTTATACAGTAGAACAATACCGGCAGCTTGTTGGTAGCATTCGCAATTATATTCCTGAGGTGGCCCTTAGCACCGATGTCATCGTTGGCTTTCCTTGCGAAAGCGAGGAGCAATTTAAGCGTACGTTGGCTGTGCTTGAAGAAGTCAGATTCGATACTGTTCATGTTGCTGGCTACTCTCCACGCTCTGGTACCATCGCCTCAAGGGAATATGAGGACAATGTTCCATCTGAGCTTAAAAAGGAACGCCTGAACAGAGTTGAAACACTTCAAGCTAAGATAGCAGGCAACATCAACTCTCGGCTTAGAGGTAAAACAGTGGAGGTGTTGGTAGAGGGCAATAAAGGCGGTAAATGGTATGGACGCACACGGAGCAATAAACTGGTCTTCTTTGAAAGTGATGGTGATTGCCTAGGACGGTTGGTAGATGTTACTATAACTAAGACCAGCCCATGGGCATTGCAGGTATAATCGTAATGGTTAGCAATAGACTAAAGAAGTTGAAATAATGATTTATGATTACGTCATAATTGGTAGTGGTATTGCTGGACTTTACACTGCCTTGCTAGCCAAAGAGGCAGGTAGTGTTCTGATTCTGACCAAGGGTAGCATTGAAGATTGCAACACTAGGCATGCTCAGGGTGGGATTGCTGCTCCCATAGGGAAAAACGATTCCCCTGAGCTTCATTTCCAGGACACCATGAATGCCGGTGATGGCCTATGTGACCCTGAAGCAGTGCGCATTCTGGTTAATGAGGCACCTGACCGCATTGCCGATCTTATAAAATTCGGTGTTCCCTTTGACACACTAGATGGAGAAATTGCTCTAACCAGAGAAGCTGCTCACAGTGTTCCTCGTATCCTCCATGCTGGCGGTGATGCTACTGGTGAGCACATTGAAGTTACCCTAAGCCGGCGGGTGCGCATGTCGTCAATAAAAGTCCTTGAATACTGTTTAGCCACTCAAATTCTGATAGAAGCTGGCAAAGTTAAAGGTGTGCGAGCCCTGGATTGTCGTACCGGCTTGTTTGAAGAGTACGAATGCCGTTTTGTTATCCTAGCTACTGGTGGCGCTGGACGACTGTTTAAGTATACCACTAACTCTGATGTAGCCACTGGTGATGGTATTGCACTGGCTTTTCAATCCGGCGCTGAAATCACTGATATGGAGTTTTTCCAGTTTCATCCGACTGCTGTTCGCCTTCCTGGGGTTCCATCTTTTCTCATCAGTGAAGCTGTACGCGGAGAGGGTGGCATCTTGCGCAATGTAGAAAGCTATCGCTTCATGCCTGATTATGCCTCTGAAGCTGAGCTGGCACCTAGAGACGTAGTAGCCAGGAGCATTCTCTATGAGATGAAAAAAACTAGCAGCGATCGGGTATTTCTGGACGTGACTCATATACCTGCTCGTCGAGTTACCACCCGTTTCCCGCATATTTACCGCTTTTGCCTTGACCATGGACTGGACATTACTAAGGGCCTTGTCCCGGTAGCTCCGGCTGCCCATTATTTAATGGGTGGGATTAAAGTCAATATCTGGGGCGAGACCAATATCGCCGGGCTGTTCGCCGCTGGTGAAACTGCTTGCACTGGTGTCCACGGTGCTAATCGGCTGGCCTCGAACTCATTGCTTGAGGTTATAGTCTTCAGTAAACGGATCATTGAAAGGACTCGGGAGACGGCTAAGGCCATTCCGGCATCGGTAACTACCAAAGCTGACTGCTACCACCTTGAAGAGCGAAGGAAGTCAAAGAATGTACCACAGCTTAACTTGCCAAACCTCCAATCTCTTCTCTGGGATAAGGTAGGTATTATTCGTTCTGGTGAAGGTCTGTCTAAGGCTGCGGATATCCTGGCTACCTGGCAGGACTTAATTTCTCAGCCAATAGACCGACCTTCTTATGAGTTGAACAACATGATATTGAATGCTCGCCTTATGGCTGAAGCCGCGTTGCTTCGTCAAGAAAGCCGGGGTGCTCATTTCCGCACTGACTTTCCTAAATCTTCATCAGACTGGAAGAAGCATATCGTTTTCAAGACATCTAACCACGTATGAAAGGCAAGCCACACACTCCCCGTATAACTCTACTCCGCCTGAAATGCGCGGCTTGTTAATTTTAAGGGCACCTAATTACTCAGATTTGATTGTAGTTTGTTCAACCTCCGATTGTCGGTTATTTACGCGTGATTTTGTACAGAACGTTTTCTACATCTCCGGTTACGTAAATGGCACCTGAGTCGGATACGGCCACATCATTCATGGCGCCAAAGGGGTTTGCGGTTTCAGGGATAGATATTAGACCTATGGCTAAGTCTTTGACTATCGGCGTTTTTGCGCCCGACTTGGGATCTATCTCGACAAGCCGCCTCAGCCCAGTCTCAACCACCAGTATTTTGCCATTTGCTTGAACTGCAATGCCTTCTGGTACTGCTAGTCCGGAGGTCACTACCTTTTTTTCGCCTGTGGTAAGATTTACCGTCGTGACTCTACCTACTATGGCTTCTGTCACATAAACATTGTTTTTATCTGCAAGGGCAAGACCAATTGGGCTAACTAGGCCTTCAGTAACGACATCTCTTTTTTCACCTTCGGCTCCTGAAACTCTGACTATTCTCCCCTTGCCTAACTCAGCAACTAGAAGACTTCCGTCATCCAATGGCAAAACCTCATATGGTGCCACAAAGCCATAAAATGTTCTGGTTATCTTTTTGGTCTTGAGATCGAATTCCTGAACGGTTCCAACGAACCAACTGGTTAAGAAGACTTTGTCACCTTTTACTGATGCCGCAAACGGATATTCTATGTGGTCGGCATGCGAACGCTCTAGAGTCGTGACCTCACCGGTATTTCCATCAATCTGCCGCAAGGCAAATATATCGGCCAGATATATTGTTTCCCCGGCAACATCGATTCCTCCGGGGCAGGTAAGTTTGCCTTCAACAATCGTATCTACTTTACCTGTTTTCACGTCCACACGATAAATTCCACTCGTGGACATATTGCTAATAAAGAGCTCGTCTTTCGAGTTAAGAGCCAAGTTGTCTATAGATGGTAAGACGTTGGCAATGACTTTTTTCTCACCTGTTTTAATGTCTACCTGGACAACTTCGCCGGCATTAGTGTCTACAACAAAAAGATTGCCCTTCGAATCGAAGTTCACGGCAGCCGGGGTTTTAAAGCCCTCAGCTACCGTTTCCATTTGCCCGGTATCTACATCGACTCGTACAATCTCGCCTTTGAACCATAGAGGCCCGTATAACTTGCCATCAGGGCCAAAATCGAATCCGTTTAAACCTCCTATTCCCCTAGCAATGACCCGATGTGCCTTTTCTCCTTTAATGTCAATCTCATATAGAGAATCACCGAGAAAAACCTCACCGACGAATAAGCGCCCATCCTGTTTAAAGGCTATGGAATTAACTCCCGGTAAGCCTTCAGCTAGCGCTTTGACTTTGTCTCCAGCTTTAGTGCGAACTTTGCCTGAAATGTAGGAGGTCCAGTACAATTGTCCATCTGGCCCAAACTCCAGGTCATCAGCTAATCCCTCAGGTGAGCCTATGTATTCGGATATTTCTACTTTGCCACCTTTGGTAACTATTTTGTAGATTGTCTGACCGATTACGCTGCCGGCATAGAGATTGTCTTGGCTGTCGAACGTTAGACCATGGATACCGTGAAAATACGAGCCTGGAACTAGGACGTCGACTTCATAGCTAGGGGCAACGATGGTTGGCTGAGTGGTATTAAATACTGTCGGCTTTATAGCCGAGGGGCCACATGCAGTAAGTCCTCCTAGCAAGACTAGCATCAGTGCCACTCCAAGGAAGATACTTCTGTTGACGAGTTCTTGTTTCATGTCTTATCTCCTTAATTAAATATTTTGTCTGTAGTTTATAAAGATTGCTATTATCTTGTCAACACGTAGGGTGACGGCGTTTTTTATTTAAAATATTAGACGAAGGCCGATTGATTTCTGAATAAGCAGCGCGATCAATTATGTTACCTTGTACCTTGTGGAGAGAGTAAACTACTGTGCTATAATTCACGAGGGTACTGCGGTGCGAAAAACAAACCAGCTTTGTTGACAGAGCGAATTCATAATGTAGATGTTCTTATGAAAGGCGGGCCTTATTCCCATGTTGTGGAAGCAGGGGGATTCCTGTTTGTGTCTGGCATAGTTCCTACAGACCTCGAAAAGAAATTGGTGATAACTGACTATATAAAGGCGGCTACTGAAGTGGTTCTCACTAACATAAAGAAAGCACTGGAGTCGATAGACAGTGGACTCGATAAAGTTGTTAAAGCAACTGTTTTCCTACGGGATATGGCGGACTTCGATGATATGAACGAGGTTTATAGAACATTTTTCCCCGAAAGTCCGCCAGCGCGCTCGTGTGTGGTTGTGAGAGGGATTCCCGGCAATTTCCCCGTGGAGATAGAAGTTATCGCCATAAAGTAAAACTTTCAGTTTAATAAAACGGTTATTTAAGCTATTTTAAGAACGAGGAGGACTGCTATTCAATTTAACTCTAAGTGTTGACTTGCAGGAGACAAAATGTCGGAGGTATCGCCTATGAGTTTTGTAAAGAGTTTGATAATGGTTACAATCCCAAAAGGAGGGTATTATGGCTACGGGAGCTAAGGGTTGCAAGGAGCTGTTTAGTGAAGTTATAGAGACCGGGCTATGCGCCTTATGTGGTGCCTGCACCGGTACTTGTCCTTACCTGGTCTACTATAAAGGCAAGATAGCGCTCTTGGACAACTGTGCCTTGCTAAAAGGGCAATGTTATGAATACTGCCCACGGACTTATATAGGCATGGATGCGATTAGTCAACAGGTTTTTGGAGTACCCTATAGCGAGGAGGAACTGGGGACTACAAAGGAAGTGCTCATGGCGAGGTCAACAGATGCCAATATGAGGAAGAAAGTGCAATATGGCGGGGCGGTGACCACGCTCCTATCATTGGCACTGGCAGAGGGGTTTATTGATGGTGCTGTCTTGGCAAGGACTTCCGATGACAAGATCCCGAGCCCTTTTTTGGCGCAAAGTGCAGATGAAGTGCTTCAATGTACCGGCTCTAGCTATATGGCTTGTCCTGTGTTGGGAAGATATAACCAGATCCCCAAGGATAACGGCAATAAACTGGGAATAGTTGCCATGCCATGTCAGGCTCTAGCTGTGGCCAAGATGAAAAAAGACCCACCCGAGAATAGAGCCAGCATCGGCAATGTTAAATTGGTTATCGGATTATTCTGTACCTGGGCTTTGTCCCCCGATAAGTTTCATCAATTCTTGAAAGAAAAGCTCGACCTATCTAAAGTGAAGAAATTCGATATACCGCCACCGCCAGCTAACAGGTTTGATATATATACCACATCAGGCAAAATCTCATTACCATTAGATGAAATCAGGCAATTTATTATGCCAACCTGTGCCTACTGTCTAGACATGACCTCAGAGTTCGCCGATATCTCTGTTGGCTCGGTCGAGGGCATTGAAGATTGGAATACTGTCATCATTCGCACTGATATTGGTGCTGATCTTGTGGAGATGGCTAAAAGGAAAGGAAAACTTCAAATCGACAAATTACCTTCGGCAAACCTGACGCACCTGAAGGAAGCATCCCTGCTCAAGAAGAAGCGTGCCTTAAATGAGATCATCAAAAAGAGTGGTGACAAAAATAACCTGCTTTATGTCGGATTATCGCCGAGGCTGGCCGATAAGCTGCTGGCTTAGAAGTGAGTAGAAAAGTAAGGAGGTAAGCGCTATGGCGAATATTGATAAAGATGCACCTGGCACCAGTCAACTCCTTATTGGTAATGAGGCTATTGCCCGCGGGGCACTAGAGGCGGGGATAGGATTTGCTGCTGCTTATCCAGGGACGCCATCGTCAGAGATTTTGGGTAGTCTGGCACAGGTGGCTAAGGAGATGGGTATCTACGCAGAATGGTCGGTAAATGAGAAGGTAGCTATGGAAGCTGCTGCTGGTGCTTCCTTTGCTGGCATCAGGGCCCTTGCTTCTATGAAGCAGAACGGTATAAACGTGGTTTCTGATTTCTTGGCGAACCTGGTTATGAGTGGTATAGGTAAGGGAGGGCTGGTCTTAGTAAGCTGCGATGACCCATCGGCTATATCCAGCTCTAATGAGCAGGATACACGGACAATAGCCAAATGGCTGGACATTCCACTGGTGGAGCCGGGCGACTTTCAAGAAACTAAAGATATGACCAGATGGCTCTTTGACCTTGCTGAAGAATTGGGTACCCTCTGTATGTTGCGCAGCGTGACTCGCATTGCCCATGCCCGAGGTAATGTAAAATTAGGTGAGCTACCTAAGAAACAACGTAAGGCTTACTTTGACCAGATACACGATTTGAAAAGTGTAATGCCCACCACTTTTATGCCTATACCAAGTCCATTGCGGCATTCCTTCTTGCACATGAAGATGGACAAGGCACGGGGGAAGTTTGAAGGCTCAGCATTCAATCGGTATGTTGGGCCCAACAAGGCTGATTTGCTGATTATAACTTGTGGTAGCTGTTGGCTCTATTCTCAAGATGCAGTGAAGGCACTGAAATTAGAGGACAGGGTGGGTATTCTGAAATTGGGAACTTTGTGGCCACTGCCAGAGAAATTCATCAGGGAGCATCTGGGTAAATCGGAAAAACTCTTGTTTGTAGAGGAAATCGATCCTTTCCTTGAGCGGGGCGTTATGGAAATGGTTGCTAATCTACCGCTATCGAGCCCGCGTCCTATCTTCTATGGCAAGCGTTCAGGTCATGTAAATGCCTACGGAGAACTAAACCCAGATCTGGTAATTAAGGCGATATCCAATATATTGGGGCTAACTTACCAGCCTCGTGACATCGAGTACAGAAAAAAGGCTGAAGCTTTTGCTAAAAGCAATGTTCCTGAAAGAAGCATGACCTTTTGTGCTGGCTGTCCCCATCGTGCTACATTCTGGGCAATCAAGAATGCGCTTAAGTTAGATGGTCGCGGTGGTGTTGTTACAGGTGACATAGGCTGTTACTCCATGGCATTGGGACCTGCCGGATTCTTTCAGGTGAGGACAATGCATTGCATGGGTGCTGGAGCTGGTGTGGCTAACGGATTGGGGAAACTAGGACAGTTTGGCTTTGACCAGCCAGTGCTTGCTGTGGTTGGCGATTCTACTTTCTATCACGCTACTATCCCGGCGCTGATAAATGGCATTTACAATCAGTCGAAGTTTATCCTTGTCATTCTCGACAACAATGCTACTGCTATGACAGGGTTTCAGCCTCATCCTGGTACCGGGATGACAGCTATGGGAGAGCCGACAAAAGTGGTAAGTATGGAAGCCCTATGCCGCTCTTTGGGGGCACACGTTGAGGTTTGCGACCCCTTTAACTTGAAAGACATTACAGCAACGCTGCTGAATATGATGGCTGAAGGTGGTGGCGCTAAGGTAGCTATAATGAGACGCCAGTGCGAGCTGGTGAGGGCCAAAAAGGATAAGCCACCATATAAAGTGCATGTGGACCCGGAGAAATGTATAGGGGAAGCTTGTGGCTGCGATAGATTGTGTACCCGAATCTTCCTCTGTCCCGGATTGATATGGGATAAGAAGACAGGCAAGTCTAAAATAGATGAGATTATCTGCACCGGGTGTGGTGTGTGTGTAGACGTGTGTCCACAAGGAGCTATCATAAAGGAGGCAGCATGAATACAAGACAGTTGATGAAAGACCCGCTTAACTTGATTATTACCGGTGTCGGAGGACAGGGCAATGTAATGATATCTCTTATCATCGGCAATGGCTTCGTGAGAGAGGGCTACTTTGTGACAGTTGGTGAGACGTATGGGGCATCCCAGCGTGGCGGGCCTGTCATGAGCCACATGAGAATTTCCAAAGAGACCCAATACAGCCCGTTCATCCCCGATGGCTGTGCTGATATTATCCTCGGTATGGAGCCTGTGGAAACATTGCGAATGCTAGGTCGGTACGGCAACCCGAATGTTATCACCATAATTAATCCTAGGCCGATATACTCCATAGATGTCACTGGTGGTCAGGCTGAATACCCCGACCTGCACAAGCTAGTTGAGTCTGTGAAGGAGCTGTCAGCCAAAACATGGATCATCAATGCTACCGAGGAAGCACAGAAAATGGGAAGCCATATGTTCGCCAA
>Ga0315280_10008004_pt1 | contig 13989 bp, 8 predicted proteins | sample YL17G06_40_MG_FD_203697 | JGI IMG/M metagenome (GOLD analysis project Ga0315280, IMG submission 203697) | Sediment microbial communities from Yellowstone Lake, YNP, Wyoming, USA - YL17G06_40 | ecosystem: Environmental > Aquatic > Freshwater > Lake > Sediment | place: USA: Wyoming | collected...
ATGTGCGGGCTCCTTTCATTGAGCGTCAGCAATCCTTGTGCTGCCTCCAACGGGCAGCCTTCTGGATCCCCAGTGTACGCTGCCTCGGGGAAGGAACCCTATATGCTTATCAGCTAACCTTTTAGGCCTTTCGCCCTTCGGGCACGGAGCTTGAGATAAATAGGGACGACCAAAAAGTACAAAAGGTACTTCTCTGTTGCTGCGTGGACGAAGCCACACTTTTGAGCTTTTTGGTTCTAGTGACTGCTCAGCCCCTAAAAGCGTCAAAGGTGCCATGTCTCCAATCGGTTCACCTTTCACGCTTTTCGCCTTCACTGCGTTCAGGAGTCAGGGCTTCGCTGATTTGTCACCGGCGTTCGCGCTGCGACGCATGAACTGCCAACATTACGGCCATCGCGCTGTTGCCGCGATGCCATACGAAACACTTCGCGTACGGCGGGATTCTCGGATATACTGCCTGAGCATATGGCCTGTGACGTTGATGTAACTGTGCCGAGATGCGATAGGGTTAGAGAACATGCATTACCTTTTTGTTTGTTATGCAAATGAAAATAGAAGTCCGACAGCAGAAGATGTGTGCAGCAAAATAGCCAGGGCGAATGATTGGAGGGCAAGCTGTACGAGTTTTTGGCAGGCGAGGGTTTGCTTTAGGTGACAGCCGGGCACTTTTGGATGTAGGCGGTAGGACGGTACTGCACTACCATGAGAAGATACTTGCGTTGACTTGATGAGGGGCGACAAGTGACATGCGTGTCAAGAATAGCTTTGGTTTTGAAGGGACATAAGCCATGGATACGAAGATTAACGAAAAGTTTTTGGGGCTCTGGGAGAAGTATTTCGACGGGGCGGAGCTGCCTATGGTCTTCTATTACACGGATGAAGCCCGGGAAGTGGAAGTGGTGAAGCCTTGTTCTGGGCATAAGTGCATTTTTGCTGACCTGTCAAAGGTAAGAGCAGGAAAATCTCTTTGCTTTGGTGCTGAGTCAATTGGCTGTTTTGGCGGCAAGAGATATCTGGGTTTCACTGATGAGGTTATGCCTGACTTTGAATATTTTCTTTCATATGGTATTCCAGGCAAACTCGAAGGCGAACGCTACAAGAAAACGCCTAAGCTTGTGAAAGAAATTATGGAGAGAATGCCTGAATTCAAAGCTCCTGGCAGGTTCATTGTATTTAAGAGGTGGGACATGCTTGAGGAGATAGATGAGCCTGATGTGGTTACTTTCTTTGCCCAGCCAGATGTATTGTCAGGCCTTTTTACGGTGGCAAATTTTGATGAAGCAGAGCCCAATGCAGTGTTTGCGCCGTTTGGTGCTGGCTGTGGGTCAATTGTTCGGTATCCTTATCTGGAAAAAGCATCTGAGCGGCCGAGGGCTGTTTTAGGGCTGTTTGATGTTTCTGCACGGCCGTTTGTTCCTAAAGAGGCTCTGAGCTTTTCTGTGCCGATGGTAAAGTTTATGCGGATGGTTGAGAACATGGAGGAAAGTTTTCTGACAACAAGGTCGTGGAGCAAGGTGAGGCAGAGGATACAGTGAGGTAACGCGGAGAATGATCAGCTATTTCAAAAGCTTATGGATTTAACAGCGGTGCTTGAATTTATCACAGACAAAGAAATCTATGAAAAGGTCATCTGCGGGCGTATCCCTAAGGCAAAGAAGTTCCTTTGGCTGGCAAGTTCTAATGTGAAAGACCTGCACGTGGATAAGCAAGGCAGGAAGGTTCCCTTTCTGGAGGTTTTGTCTGATCTGGTGAGAAAGAAAGTTGAGATTAGGCTTCTGCATGGCAAAGAGCCAGGCGAAGCTTTTAGAAGAGATTTTCGGCGGTATCGGAACTTAGCTGAGGGCATGGAAAGGGTTTTATGTCCTCGGGTGCATCTCAAGTCTGTGGTGATTGATGGCCAATTTGCCTATACCGGCAGCGCAAATCTGACTGGTGCAGGTATGGGGGCAAAAAGCGCCGGCAGGAGGAATTTTGAATCTGGCATTATTACCGATGACAAGGGAATTGTGGCCAGGATAATGGAGCAGCTTGACAGGATCTGGCGGGGTGAGCATTGTCGCGACTGCAAGAGAAAAGAATTTTGCGCTGATTACAAAGACCTTTTGTTGTAATGAAATGCAGGGCATATCTTGATATAGAGACTACGGGCTTAAGCCGCTACGATTGTGAGCTAACGGTGATTGGCATTGGCTTGGAAAAAGGCAACGAGATTCAGATAATTCAACTCATAGAAGATGATTTGTATGAACAGCGGCTGATGAAGGTGCTTGAAGGTGCGGATGAGATTTACACCTACAATGGGAGTCGCTTTGACTTACCGTTTATTCGAGCCCAGCTTGGCGTAGAGTTGAGCCAGTATTTCAAACATAGGGATTTGATGTATGATTGCTGGCGGTATGACTTGAAAGGCGGCTTGAAGGTAGTTGAGATAAAACTGGGCATCGAGAGGCAACTGAAGGGTGTGGATGGTTATGTGGCAGTGCGACTCTGGTGGGATTATGTGAATAATGGCAATCTTGATTCTTTGCAGACTTTGTTGGCTTATAATGCGGAGGATGTTGTTAATTTGAGGGAGTTGAGGAAGAGGCTGGGGGTCAGATAGGTATATCATGGTGCTGGTGCAGCGCTAAGGTTCGGGAAAGGGGCGAAAATGAAAAATATGATATCCTCGATGGCGATTGGCTTGGCTTGTTGTTTCATCGGGAGTTTGGCAACTGGCAGTGAGGCTGAGAAGGGCAAGCCTTTTTCTGTGGCAGCAGGGCAAGTCAATGCGAAAGAACATGGTGTTGTTGGTGATGGCAGTGCTGACGATGCCGCTGCGATACAGGCTGCGCTAAACGCTGCTGCAACAAAAGGACCTATCTGTTATTTGCCATCTGGCCATTATCGTGTGAATGGCTCACTGGTTGTGCCCGCCGGAGTGACTTTATGCGGTGCTTCTGGCGGTGTGCCTCATTCAGAGCACCCAATTGGAACAGTGCTTCTTGCCTATGGTGGAAGAGGAAACGAAGATGGCGAGCCGCTCATTACGCTGAAGCCAAATGCTGTTATTCGCAACCTTGTTATTCATTATCCTGAGCAGACCTTTCCTGATGTTGTGCCGTATCCCTGGACAATCAGGGGCGATGGTGAGATGTGCCAGGTTCTGGATGTTACCATAACAAATCCTTACCAAGCTCTTGATTTTGGCACAAGGTGGAATGAGCTGCATATTATAAGGAATGTATTTGCCTGCCCTTTGAAGATAGGCGTGTATATTGACCAGTGCACAGATATTGGCCGTGTCGAAAACGTCCATTTTAATCCGAACTTTTGGACACGCACGACACTTACGCCTAAGTGGCCTGGCGGCGATATCAAGGCATATCTGGAAAAGAATCTTGTTGGCTTTAAGATCGGCAAGACCGACTGGGAGTATATAAGCAATTGCTTTGTGATCTTTCCGAAGATAGGGTTTTATTTTGATGATTTTGGCCATGGCCCCGGCAATGCTGTTGTCACTCAGTCAGGGGCAGATATTTGTCCAGTGGCTGTTCGTGTGGATAGAGTGCAGAGACATGCCGGTGTGCAGTTTGTGAATGGGCAGTTTATGGCAACTCTTGAGGTTGGCCAGAAGAATCAAGGGCCTGTGAAGCTAACGAACTGCGGATTTTGGCCTGTGCCTGAGACGAAAGAGCAGATTGTCAAAGAAGGTCCAAGCACATTGATCTTGAGTTCGTGTCATTTTGCCGGTTGGGGCAGCAAAGGTACAGGTGCAGCATGTATCCAGGCCAGCGGCGGTCGGCTGATTGTGAATGGCTGTGAGTTTATGGCTGAGGGCAAGAAGCAGATTGGGTTGGAGAAAGGTCTGGTGGCGGCGACAATTACCGGGTATCTGTTGCGTGGCGAGGATGGTATCGAGGATAAGTCTGGTGGCGATGTGAAGATTGGCCTGAACACAAGTCATTAGGCCTTCTGTCTTGGATGGCAGATAGAAAAACGGTGGGCGGGGTTTTTGCTTCTTGCGATTCATTTTTTGGCTTTGCTTATGTCTGCTCGATCCTGCCAGTGATCATGTGTTTCTGCGGATTTTTACTGGGATTTTTTGAGGCCTGTATTTAGTAGTAGGTTTTGCCGTTTATTGTTTAAGGCGAGAAATATTTTCAAATGAGTTAGGCTCGATGTGGCTTGATGCTGGTTGTGTGAAGATGCAATACTCTTGATTGTTCTGTTTTGTATACTGTGCGGCGAAAAAAATTTGCCGCTCAGAAAAACAGCCCTAAAAGGCGTAAAAGTCGCTTCGCCGGGTGATGCGGTGAGGCTCAGCTAAACTTTTAGGCCTTTTGCCCTTCGGGCACGGGCATTTTTTCTTCGCGAGATATGCACCGACCGCCTTAATAAATATATTGTGGGGGTGTAATATTGGGCGGTCGGTGAGTTGACGAGAGGCTGAAGCGACTTGGCAGAATAGGCGAATCGCGAGTGCGAGCGCGGTGCCTATTTTGGTTAGCACCGCGTCTTTTCTGGCTGTTTAGCTATTTGGCTCAGCTCACTTGGTGTATTCCGGCGCATTTGTCGGCAGCGGGGAGTTTGCGCGGCAAGGCGCGCGTGGCTATCACTTGCTTGATTCTTTGTTTTCGTGAATGTGCTGGTGTGGGTTGACGGCTGTGCGATGGGGCAGAATTCTTTGCGCGTCTGTCGTTCGATGCGGCGAAGACCGATTAAGAATTGCTGGTAGCCCCTGGTTTGAGATTAGGTGGTCAGGGGCAGAGGTTGGTTGGTTCAGTAATATCAGGTGGCCTGATAGAAGGTTTTTGGGGTTATGAGCTTGCGCGGCTGTTGAGAAGCCCGCCGAGATAAAATCTCGGCAGGGCGTAGGTTTGTCTATTTTTGCTGTGGCCTTCGGCCTTGATGGCTTTTATCTATTTTAACGTTTTAGTGATTTTTGCTGTTGTTCCGGTGGAAGGGTGGTTAAAGCCCCTGGAAACGGAACAATAGTTTGAGCGATAAGTTCAGTTTTTGCAGTTACTTAGCTTTCAAAATTACCGATGTTAACATTCTGGAGCGGAATAACAACAATTATGGCTCTTAGGGGCAGGTTTTTTCTGTGGCAGCATGATATTTTGGATGACGAGGCGAAAGAATTAAAAAGCCCTGAATCTTCTGTTGTTGATGGGAGGACCTGAAAACAACAAGTGCGCAGGTATTAGGTCACCTTATAGAAGTTGGGGCGAGGAACAGATAGCCAGGCTGTTGGATCGAAACGGCATTGTCTACTTCTACGAGCATCCTGTGGCAGTTTTTGATCGGGGGAAAGTCAGGCTTCTTTACCCGGACTTCAGCCTGCCTGAGCTTAGTCTTATTATCGAGTACTTTGGTGTTAACGGCGACTCTGAGTATGACGGGCAGGCAAGACACAAAGTCGAGCTTTATAAGCAAGCTGGCATTGAGGGATTGTTTCTTACAAGAGATTCTTTGAAGGGTGATTGGCCGGGTACAATCATGGGGCAGATAGAAGATATTCTTAAAAGCAGGCTCGATAAGTTCTACGGTCGACGAAAACGCGGATAGTGCTGACTTGCAGAGGATTTCTCCCGACAGGCATCGGTTTTCATGTATGGCAGGACAGGTTTTCCTCTGGTATAATCGGCATCCCAGATACGGGATATGGCAGGAGACTTCTTATGGGCAAGCACGATGACCATATCGAGCAAGGGGCCGAGGATCCCTCTCGGACTTTGGATGCCGTCAAGCCCATGTATGAGATCGGCAGCACCATCGGATGCTACAAGCTGCTGAGCGTGCTCGGGGAAGGCGGCTTCGGGATGGTCTACTTAGCCGAGCAGCAGCGTCCCATCAAGCGGCTGGTAGCCCTGAAACTGATCAAGCCGGGCATGGACACCAAGCAGGTTATTGCCCGCTTTGAGACGGAGCGGCAGGCCCTGGCGATGCTGGATCATCCCAACATCGCCCGTGTTTTCGATGCAGGGGCGACCGAAGCGGGCCGGCCCTACTTCGCAATGGAATACGTCAAGGGAATCCCGATCACCGAGTACTGCGACCGGTACAAGCTGAACACGCAGGAACGATTGCGGCTGTTCATTCCTCTCTGTCAGGCCATCCAGCACGCGCACCACAAGGGCATCATTCACCGGGATATCAAGCCGTCCAATGCGCTTGTGATGCTGCACGATGAGAAGCCCATCCCCAAGATCATCGACTTCGGTGTCGCCAAGGCCCTCAATCAGCGTCTGACCGAAAAGACCCTATTCACAGAGCAGGGCCAATTCATCGGCACGCCCGAGTACATGAGCCCTGAACAAGCGGAGGTCACCGGCCTGGACGTGGATACACGCACCGACATCTATTCGCTCGGCGTACTGCTCTATGAGCTATTGACGGGATATACGCCCTTTGATGCACAGGACCTGCGCAGCAAGGGCTACGCCGAGATGCAGCGTATCATCTGTGAGCAGGACCCGGTCAGACCCTCGACGAAACTGACCACGCTGGGCGGCAAGCTGGATGATATCGCCAAGCATCGCAGCGCCACGGCGGATCAACTGCGAAAGTCAGTGCGGGGCGACCTGGACTGGATCGTGATGAAGTGCCTGGAGAAGGACCGGACGCGCCGCTATGAGACCGCCAACGGTCTGGCAATGGACATTGAGCGTCATCTGAACGACGAGCCCGTCAAAGCCCGCCCGCCCAGCAAGCTCTACCGGTTCCAGAAGCTGGTCCGCCGGAATAAGGGGGTCTTTGCCACAGTCACCGTCGTGGCCGCGGTGCTTGTGCTTGGAGTGTTTGTAAGCACGTGGCAGGCGGCTCGTGCAACGCGGGCAGAGCGGACACAAACGCGCTTGCGTCAGCGTGCCGAGGAAGGTGAGAAACAGGCGAAGGCAACAGCCAGGCAGTTGCGCCTCCGCGCCTATGCCGCCGATATGAGGGCGGCACAAATAGCCATCGAGCAGAACAGCCGCGGTTCCGCAGCTCGATTGCTGGCGAGGTATCGGGCCAAACCCGGCGAAGAGGATCTGCGCGGAGTGGAGTGGCGATACCTCTGGAAGCGTCTTCGGGGAGATGAACTGGACACCTGGCAGCGCCCAGGAATGGTCGGGTTGCTGCGTTGCACGGCGGACGGGCGTCACATGCTCAGTGGCGAAGAGGACCACAAGGTACAAGTTCTGGACAGCGAGACCGGCCGGATAGTGCGTGAACTGGATGTTATCTACAGGTTTGGCAGACTCACGATCGCAGTTTCCCAGGATAGGAAGCATATTGCCTCTTGGGAAAATGACGTTCTGTCGGTTCACACGATACCGGACGGCCGGCTCGTCGCACACACCCGCGCGGCGGGAGTGGTGTGGATAGGCCTGTCGCAGGAGGGACATTTGGTCGCTGCGGGACTTAACGACAGAATCCTTCTCTTTCGAATCGGCGGCACGGGTGAAATGATTCAGGAATTCAGCATTCCCCGCCCGCCGGGTGGGGCCGCGGTGTTCACGCCGGACGGCAAACGACTGTTAGTGGGAGAGGCGGTCGGCACAACTTTCGAGCTGCGCGAATATGCGATTCCAACCGGGCTGCCATTGCATCCAGACTATCCTCCCATGCAATTGACCAGTGAAACTTTGCGGCTAGACCCTACGGGTCGTTACCTGCTCTCGTTGGGGATGGGTGAGACAAGTTTGTACCTGCTGGAAACGCATGAGCGCTTGTGGCCACCCACGAACTTCCACAAATCACCGTATCCTCCCAACGATGTCGTATTCTCAAAGGATGGTGAGCAGTTTATCACGGCGTCTTACGATCAATCGATGGCGATGATCCGGACCCGGGATGGAGCCTTGCTGGGTCGGCTGCGCGGGCACCAAAACGAAGTCTGGTCGATTGATGCCTCCCCCGATGGGCAGTTCCTCTTCACCGGCAGCAAGGATGAAACCATAAAGAAGTGGCGCTGGGCGGCTCCGCCGGATACGAGACGTGTTCTGTCCGAACATGAAGTGCTCGTTCCCAAGGTGCGGGACGGTGATCCGCTGCTGACCTTCGATACCGCCTCGCAGCAGTTTTCGAAGTGGTCCGGTCTGGAAAAGACTTCCTGGCCATGGTCTTCCAACTTGCCCTCCATCATCGCCAACTGGGGATTGGTGCAAACCGGATATCACTTCGATGACCCTCCCAAACTGTTGCTGCTCGACACAAGCAACGTGCTTGCGTTTTGCGAGCTGCCCGGGGGCATCATCGAACGCAAGGTCGATTTGGGACCGGGCGAGATTTTGGGGATGGTCATCTCAAACAACCGGCAATGGTTGGCGCTGACTCGCGGCTCCAATAGGAATGTTGCTCCCGTGGAGGTGGTGAGTCGCGACTCCAATGCTCCCGTGGAAGTGTGGGATCTCTCTGTGGGTCGATTCGTACGGAAGCTGCCACCGCTGGACTGCACGGACCCCAGATATGAACAGGCACGGTCGCGATTGATAGTCTTTTCCAAGGACAGCCGCTTGCTTGCATATCCAGATGAACGTCGCGATGTAGTCCTTTGGAATCTGAAAGAAGACAGGGAGGAGAGGCGCTTGCGCGGCGCCACTTGGTGGTTGCGGCACCTCTCGTTTTCGGATGACGGAAAACAGGTTGCGGCCGCCGGGGCGGGATCAATCATTTACCTCTGGGATGTGGCGACGGGGAGCCTGGCCACACCAGGTTTATACGGCCACACCTCCGGCGTTTTCACCGTCAGCTTTTCCCGCGACGGGCGGACGCTCATCAGCGCAGGCGACGATGACAGCGTTCGATTCTGGAGCACCGCCAATGGCGTGGAGATGCTTCGCCTGGCTGATTGTTTCTCGTGGGATCCACTTTCCCAGGACGATTCACTCCTCTTTCTTCGCCGCAACTGGGCATTCCAGGATGGCGGCTCCCTGGAACAGATTCCCACTTTGGGCGAGATCGAGGTAGAGGAAAAGAGGCTGGAGAGCGGACAATCGCCGTGACAGGGGCGAGGTCACAAGAACGGGTTCGAAATCCGAAGGAAACCCGAAGGACCAAGCCCGAACTCTCGGGGGGCAAAGTGTCCGGTGCATTTTCGTTTCAGGGGACTTGCGGCCAGGCCTTGACGGGCTGATACTCAGGGGGAATCCGCCTGGACAAGAGAACAAGCCGGTGCCGGGGCCCTAAAAGAGTATATGCAGAGTTAATGCGTGGCGAGAAACTGGAGGATGTTTGTCGTCTTCGCTTGTGTCTTTACTTGAAAGTGGTGGGAAAAGTCTATAAAGGCGCCATTGGTAAAATAGCCGGAGCAAACACAGCACGATCGATGTAGCCAGAGGTATGTTACGTTAGACCAGAGTTGATAGACAACACAGTAGCCTATACCGATCGCTCTGACGCGTAAACTGCACTCTGTACTCTGGCGGTTGTGCGAACCCTTCCAGGTCAGAGATGAGCCGTCACATTTACAGCGGCTCTTGGACCATAGAAAAGGAGGCCGGCAAATAGTTCACTTCAGACGGACAAGGCATAGATCCCAATTGCCGTTTTTCTCGGAACAAAATAGCACGGATGAGCCGTCTGGCGAGAAGGATGGGTGTGGATGTACCGTAGCGCCCTTAGGCCGATGTCCTTGTGTCAGCAGCTTCGCCTGGCCTGTCTCCGCGTCTACCAGATAAAGCTGGCCTTCAAAAGTGTCACCCACAGCCCACTTGCCGTTGCAGTCTCCGCCGACATGCCAGTACTTCTTCTGATTCAGGATGTGCAGCGACCGATCCTGAAGAGCAACGTAGGCAATGCCATGCGGTTTCCTGAGCATTTCATCATTTTTGGGCCAGATTGTGAAAAGCGCCTTGTCAGCTCCCCACCACACCTCGTGCGTCACCCATTCATCGTAGGTCTCCTTGTAGAAGAGACCGTTTCCCGAGCCGTCAGCGCGAACAACCCACATGCGCTGCTCAGAGTCGCCGCCAGTCTCCCAGCAATACATGATCAGGCCTGAGATGGTCGGATGGGCCTGACAGTGTCCTACTCGAAAGTCCAGATCGATGATCTTTCTGAAAGTGGCTCGTTCAGTATCCAGGGCTAAGAGAGACCAAGAGTTATCACGCTGGATGCCAAGGTAGATGTCCTTGCCGTTGCTGTCTACGGTGAGAGTCCCGCTGAGTTGTGTGTTCTCAGGCAGATCAGCCACCTTACGGCGAAAAGAACTCTTGGAAGCATCATCGCCCAGTTGTAGCACGGCATCAATGTCAAGATCCCAGATTTCGCGGCCTGATGAGTAGAACATCTGATTCTTGGTGTGGCTGAGGCATGCGTTAGTTGGCCCCCTGTCATTGGTGAGTTGTGTGATTCTGCCAGTCTTTGTTGAAATGGCGAAGTACTGGTTAGAACCGGCTCGGTCTGACATGAAGACAATATGTGCCTGATCTGCAGTCCAACTTGGATGGGTCTGGTAAACCTTGTCATCTTTTGCAGGCGAGGTTGTCAGCATGGTGATTTCCGCGCCTGTTGCTGCGTCGACATAGGTCATTTTCTCAGGCGGGAATCGCCTGCCCACACCCACTACTTCCTCCACGGATTGACTGCAATAGGCCGAGGTGCCCAATGCCAGCACCAAAAACATCGTTTTGCAGGCTGCATGAAGAGGATGTGTCATATCCCAGACTCCCGAGTCAGCAGAACCAGCAAGGTGCTCATTCGTCAGATGCTGCTCTCTACTTCGATTCAAAGTGGCGACTGGTGGCATAGATGTGGACCCCGAGTCCACGAATGCCATCGCGGAATCTACCGTTACTCACGACATGGGTTTCCTTTGAGTATAATCGGTAGAGGGTCTTGCCCTCCAGTTCCCTTGGCAGGTTGGGAACTGAAAAAGAAATGCCTTGGGCGTATTCATTGACAGCGATCAGAACCCAGTCGTCGCCCGTCCTACGCAGCATCAGCCTGGGTCCTTGGCTGTCAACGGAGCCATAGGTTTCGTCTGCGAGGGCAACAGGCTCAATGCTCACGCAATCCCCCACGATGGCAGGCTCGAGCGCCCGAAGCTCCTTGGCCACCCTCATCAGATCCTGCCACAAGGTGCTGTCTTTCTCAATATAGTCTGTGCCCCAGTACAGGACGGCATTGGCTCCATGCACGATGGCGTCATAGGCCATGAATCTCGTCTCGTGAAAGTGCGGCCGGCGGCCCTTGGCTGGATCAGGGTCCTTCTTGCCTTCCGCACTGAGGTCCCGCCATCCGCATCCCTGGAGGACCATCCAGATGGACTTGCCCGGTGCTGCCTCGCGCATCCGATCCGTATAGGCCCCGACACAACTGAGGTTTGTATCCTTCAGGTCGCTGTGCCCGACGCCGTAGTTGAACGGCACTGGGTAGATATCACAACCTGCAGCGTCAACCATCCCGTTGTACTTCCGCAAGCCGCCTGTTGAATTGCGTGGTGCGTGGTTCTGCCAGATGGGACGCCTGGAATCGAGCTGTCGAACAAGATTGCAGCCACGGGCAGTAGTCTCAATGAGCCTATCGGACTCTGTGGGACTTTGGGACATCTTCCAGGTTGGATGAGGGTTTTCTGCTTTGAGTTCTACCCACAGGGTATCATGGAGTTCTTCAGCCTGTTTCCAGAGCCCGCGTTCATCATAGTCGTCGGCTGTATCCAGCAGCGAACGCCATTTTGCAATAGTGGCATCTGGTGTGTTGGCCTTGGCTTCTTCGATACGCTTGCGGAGCTCCCTCTGCTGCCCACCAAAAATCCAGGGAAAGCGCGACCACCAGATGTTCCAGAGTGCTTCGTCCGGCAGTTCCCAGACCAGCAATGCCGGATTCTCTTTAAACTTGCTGATAATGCCAGCCAGTCTCTGTCCGCCTTCAGGGTCATTGTCGTTCAACTGGACTGCAGAGCCAAGACAAATCCATGCATACAGCCCATGTGCGTGCACTTTGTCCAGTAGGTTCTCGTCCTGCGAGACCCGAACTAGGTTAAAGCCGTTCTCAGCTATTTCCCTGAGTTTCTCATCATCTTTCGGCAGCTCGTACAAGCCGATAATCAGTCGAGGGATGCCATTGATCTTCAGGAAGCCGTCCTTGTTGAGGTGACCATCGGTTTGTTTACTGTTGCGGTTGGTGGCACTGTCTGTAGCTGATGCCTTTTGCATGGGCATGACAACGAACAATGAGAATGCCACGGAGCACAAGACCATTTTGTACGTCACTGTGTGCATGATGTAATCCTCTATTGATAACCGTAGATGTTCTTGCCTATACAGTCTATCAGGTGAGCCATGAAATAATAGGAGAATGTTTACGGATGGCCCACACGAGATCCCCCCAATATGCCTCAAACTATCCCCTTATCGGTGTTACCGTGAAGGGCCAAGCAAAAAGTGCAAGGCTATGTTGCCTTCTCTGTCTGTGAAAAGGTTTCTACAAAATTGCAGGTTAGGCATACTTTGACAGGAAAAAACGGTTTTTGTTTTTTCCTTGTCAAACAGTAAGCTGTTCTCTGACAAATAGTTAGGCGATTATTTAAGAAAATCAAAAAGTGGATTTTCTTAAATAATATATGCCTAATCTGCAATTTTGCAGAGCTCATTGTCTATGAAAGAAGCTGCTTGCCGTGTTCGGTAAGCCGAATGGTCGTCAGCCTGCCGGTTTTGGTGATATCGGTGTGATCGTCAATCAGACCATCTTTGAGCAGTTGCGCCTTTAGCTTCTGGCCTTGTCTTACCGATAGACCGAGGCGTTTGTATCTGGCGGCCACGCCACTGTCGGGATACCTCTGAATATCGCTAAGGAAGGCGACCTCTTGCGCATTGGGTATGGCAAGCTGTGAATGCGGTAGCGAATCCTCAAGGGGAAAGTCACTTTCAACAATGGCAGGGGCCATGTCCTGCATCCGTTCTTTGATCCAGTCATCTGTAACTCTGCCTTTTTCAATAGAGAATTCGGGCACGTTTATCTGAAAAGGCCGGGCAATCCTGCCCTGAAGCTTGACTATGGCCTGGCCGACCTTGAGTGTGCCTAAGAGGTCTTTCTCCTGGTCAAGCAAAAGACACTGAGCCATGGCATTAATATCAGACTTGTGCTTTAGGTTCATGCAAATCGAACTGTATGTGTTACCGAGCGCTGGAAGACTGATTTGCGAAGGATGCTGGTCAAGAATGATAAGGCTCTCGCCGAATTCCCTTATCTCACGAAACGTAATCTCCATTACAGATTGGCCGCCTATAAGGCTTCGTCTCTCGCCAGAAAATATATGATGGGCCTCCTCTATAAGAATGGCATGCTTAAAGGTTTCACGCTGCTTTTCAATCATCCGGCGGTGATGAATCCAGAGTAAAAGTGCCTCAACAAAGAAAATCTTATCCTGCTGAGTTAGGGCATCAAGTTCGAGAATTACAGTCTTGCTGAGGATATGTTCAAGATTTTGGTTTTCTCCTGTATTGACGAGTGCATCCATATCGCCGAAGCATAAAGAGGCAAGGGCACGAAGCGTAGAAGAAAGCCAGCCTGCTTCTCTACCTCTTGCATCACGATTTCTTGCCTTTTCAAGGACATCTCTGAAGGTTGGCCAGTTTATAACTTTACCTGAATAAACGCCTGCTTCCTCATAGACCGAATCAATAGCCTGCTGCAGAAGATACATCACGCCGTTACCTAAAAGATAGGCGTGAGCGATTACCTCTATGAGTTTTTTGAGCCAAGTCTTGGGATTTGTGCCTTTTGGTGGGATTAATGGATTGAAGGTAAAAGGAGCGATGTTTCTGCCGATAGTGTAAACCTCAACATTTTTGAATCCAGGCAAAGCAAGTAAGTCCCGATAGTTTCTTTTCCAGTCGAATATAAGCACAGGCTTTCCTTTTTCCTGAAATCGTTTGAGGATTAGAAAGCCAGTATTTGTTTTACCTGCACCGCTTCTTCCAAATACCCCGACATGCTGAATCCATTCGTTTTCTCTCAGACCAAAATCATAGAGGGATTTGCTGGCATAGAGTACAGAGCCGATAGTATAAGGGCCGTATG
>Ga0315280_10008005_pt1 | contig 13988 bp, 14 predicted proteins | sample YL17G06_40_MG_FD_203697 | JGI IMG/M metagenome (GOLD analysis project Ga0315280, IMG submission 203697) | Sediment microbial communities from Yellowstone Lake, YNP, Wyoming, USA - YL17G06_40 | ecosystem: Environmental > Aquatic > Freshwater > Lake > Sediment | place: USA: Wyoming | collected...
GAAGGTAGGGCATGTGCGCTACTGCAGGCGTTATTCCGGAATCGGCCAGCTTCCGAGTAAAGTCTTTCGCAACCTCTTCAGAAAGACTGCTAGCTTTCCATGCTCTCGGATTCCGGGTGAACATTTGAAAAGTCTCGCAACCCCGTTCCAGAGCCCTGTCTATCGCAAGATCTATCGAGCCTGAAATGGACACGTGAACCCCCACTTTCATTAGAGCGTCTCCAAAGAATTCAGAGGCTGTTAACTTCTTTCTATTCTGATGTTGTCCACTTGTTTTCCCCTTTGACTTCGATTCCACAAGCTTCCGCAGGTGTTTTTCCGTCTAATCCTTCATGTCCTCTCATGTAGTTGTGGAATATCTGGTAGCCTGCGAGTATCGGCGTATCTTCTTTCTTCAGTCCACGTATCACTTTCTTCCTGTCTCTCACTTCTCCGTTGAACCGTTCCATTTTGTTGTTGTTCATATCACCCTTTAGTCTGATCGTGTTAATATGTCTGGAACGTGGGTTTTTCTGTGTCCAGAACTCCTTCTTGAAAGCGTCTTGATAGGCGTGAAGGCCGCCAGTTATCAGGGTTGCAGGTCTTTTTCCTGTAACCTCTTTGCCTAGTTGGAACAGTCTTCTTGCATCGTGTTTGTCTTTGGTGTCGGCTACTTCTTGAGCGATCCAGAAGCGGGTTTCATCGTCCATTAGGGCGAAGACATATTTCATGTCGCCCTTGATCTTAACCCATAACTCATCGTCTCTCCATGTGTCACCGACATTAGGAGTCAGTTTTTCTAAGTACTCTTTCATTAGTGAAATGTATTTCTTGATCCAACCATAGACCGTTTGGTGTGAGACTTGAATGCCTAAGAGTCTGAGGGATTTCTGCGTGTTTCTTAATGATTCTCCGCTAAAGTATAGCTGTATAGCTGTCGTGATTGCTTGAGGGTTGTGCTTCATCCTCTCAAACCCTATGTTTACGCTGAAAGTTCTCCCGCAACCATAACATAGGAAACGCTGAATATCGCCACTTTTGTTGTGTCTAACTCCGAATTTCTTTATGTTAGGTGAGTGGCAAAATAGACACTCGAAAACCGTTATTTGCTCGATAATCAGGTTCTTTCTGACTTGCTCTCTCATCTTAAGGCTGAATTCTACGGCCCAAATATGCTTACACTTGATACCACGATAGATGTGGTCTGGGCATGAACATAGCCAACCTATCTGAGCTGACAAGGCCTCATAATCGTCATTGCCCGATTGGGACTTAACCCTGTAAGAAGAATCATCGAGTCTGCTAACTTGTCCTTCAAGTTCGGCTATTTCTTGACCTCTTACTGCTCTTAGGTTCTCGACTTCTATTTTTATTGACATTTTTGATCACCTATTGATAATATACTATTAGGCATATAATATGAAAACCTTTTGGTAATAGAGTTAAGCTTATATACTGAAAGTATATTACTATTTAACTATGAGCAAAGTTTCACTAATGGGTTACCGTTGCCAACGCTGTGGGCATGAATGGTTGCCGAGGAAGAACTCTAATAACTCGCCCAAAGTATGTCCTAAGTGTAAGAGTCCATACTGGGATACGCCAAGAAAGAAGGTAGCTTAAACATGGAGGAAAATAAAATAGAAGAATTGGTCTATCCAAAAGACTTCATAAATAAAGTAATTTGTGGCGATTGTGCAAAAGTAATGACACAAATACCTAAGGAGGTGATAGACCTAGTTGTCACAAGCCCTCCTTATGACGATCTTAGAACATATAAGGGTTTTTCATTCAATTTCGAAAATATTGCTAAAGAATTATTCAGAATAGTAAAAAGAGGTGGCGTTGTTGTTTGGGTGGTGGGCGATAGGATATACAGAGGTAATAGAACCCTTACCAGTTTTCGTCAAGCGATTTATTTCCAAGACATCGGGTTTAAAGTCCACGATATAATGATTTATAAAAAGAAGAATACGCCATTCATGCGTGCAAACGCATATACAAATTGTTATGAGTTCATGTTTGTCCTCAGTAAAGATTCCCCCAAGACGTTCAAACCACTCATGGAGCCAACAAAACGAAACGGATACGAGATGCTGGTCACGAATAGAAAGCCAGATGGCGTGATTAAGAAAGTCGTCGGTAAATTAAAGGAAAATAAAGTTAAAACGAATATATGGGAGTATGCCGTAGGATTGGGTGGAACCACGAGAGACAAGATCGCTTTTACCGTTCCAGCCGCCTTTCCCGAAAAACTTGCTGAAGACCACATCTTGTCTTGGAGCAATGAAAATGATGTTGTCTTAGACCCTATGTGCGGTAGTGGCACAACTTGTAAGATGGCTAAATTTCATAATAGGAATTACATAGGGATAGACATAAGCGAAGAATATTGCGATATAACTCGGAAAAGACTGATTAAAGAAGCACGCCAAATTACCTTAAGATCTTAAAAGGCGTTACATCCATTGTATTGTCCTTATAACTTAGTTCAGCTTTATCCTCCTTGAAATTAATCCATACATCGATCGTGTCTTGTCCATAAGCATCTACGTCTATTATTTTTTGTATTTCTTCTAGTGGTATGAGCAATATTCCATCTCTTGGCATAAGCAAATACCCTTTGCCCTTTTGCAGAGAATCAATAAAGCTTTCTGGTTGTCTTCCTCTGATTGTGACCTGCCAGCCTTTAGGTTTCTTGCTTCCAGGTCTGATAAATGCCTTTTTACCATTGATCATGGCTTCCTTTGCTCCCCACTGATCAATGGAAAAATCTTTGTCTTCAAGTATTCTCCGCAATTCATCGCTAAAAACCACTTCTTCCCCCGCTTTCTCTTCTAGTTTGTCTATCAAGTTTTTCTTGAGAAGCAAGAAGTTCAAGCGAGGAATCACTAAGTCGATTATGTTTTTTTGTGTTGGATTATGTCTTTGTGCTTCACCCTGTGATAGAACACGGTATCTATTTAATTTTAACAATTTTATGAGATGCCATTCAAGTGTTTTTCTTATCACCGTATCATTAAAATCGGATTGCGTGGCGGAACGTCCATCATTAATTACCAGAGCATGAGTCCAATCTTTTGTTTTTTCTTCAGGATTTTCAATATGAGTTTTAAGTCTATCATAGAGCGATTTGGCTTCCCCCACATACGCTTCTCTTCTGTCCCTAAACAATAAAATATAAACACCTGGGAACTCAGCTCCGCTAAATTCGCTGTTGAAAACTTCTAGTGTTCTTAAAGCTCTAGGAAATTCCCATGAGCGTAATTCTCCAGTTCGGGACCTGATGATGCCGTTACCGTTTCTAGGCGTTTCATAATAATCAAAACTCAGTTCCATAAATGATTTTCATAGGTTATTAATATATAAACCCCCGACCCTTTTTGACCAACCCGAAATGACCGCACCTAACTTGACCAGAACCAGTCGATTACATCTATGAAGTCATCAACCGACTTTTTACAGCTCCTCTAATCAACCGAAGACTTGACAGAACCTCTATTCTTGTTTGAGGTTGGCAAAAAAGAGGCGGGTTTCTCCCATCGTCTCTTCGTCCAAAGAATCAATCCTAACGATCATCGGAAAGTCGTTTAAAACCTTTCCGAGCATCAGGCAATGGTGCAGCGGAAGTTGTCTAGCGATGACGTTGACGGTTTCCGAATCGACCCTTGAGGCCTTGGAGACGATTTCTAGATCGTGCTCGTTTGTGAAATTGAAGAGAAAGATGTTGTCCGCTTGCCGGTAAACGCTTTCGCTGATGCTGTCAGGCTGGTTTGTGATGAACGTTGTAAATACGCCTAAGTGTCGCATCCTCGTCACGATGTCATCCCAGTAGGTTTCGCGGAGGTATAGATGTGCCTCCTCGGCGAAGAGGAAAATTGCTCTGAGAAACCAGTCTTCAAGCAGTTGAGATAGCTTACTGAGCATGAACTCCACGACGATCTGGCGAAACTTCGAAGTCATGTTCTGAAGATTGATTATGATTGCGCCACCTCCGCTTACCTTTTCTAAAACCTTATCCAAGGTCGTTGCCTTTTCAACGTCATCGGTGAAGAAATTCGTGCTGATTAGGCTCTCAAACCTTCTTAGCAGTGCGTCTTGAATGTAATTGTTTGACACGGCGCGTATAGCCGACCTCATATACTCGAGTCTAAGTGCCCCTTTCACTCTAAGCTCGTTCCAAATCCTTCGAAACTCCCAAGCAGAGGTAGCTGGAAGTTCCAGTACCGACTCCATGATTCTCAAGAGAACTCCAGGTCCAGCGTACTGAAGAGAAACCTTGAAGTCCTTGCCTGGCGTCAGGGGGATAAACTTGTCATGTAGAGCCGTCTTTCTTTCACCCTTCGTGTATCCAAGGTTAACGTACTCGCCGTTCACATCGAACACAATGCAGACGCCTCCACGAGACACCAGACGCAGAAGAAGCAGCTTTGAAAGATGGGATTTCCCCGTCTCTTTCTTCCCGGTGATGATGTTCATTTTTCCGTCGATGGAGCTGATGTTTATCGAAATCTTCCCGCCACCCTTCGATACACCGATGTCAACGGCTTCTTCCTGGCCTATTCCAGCCAGTTTGATTAGGTCTTCATCCGGAAGTTTCTTCAGTCTTGATGTAGAACGGGATGGAATCCAATTCACGTCGTTACTGAGTTTTCCTTTGTCTATGGCGCCTCGTATTTTGCAGGTGAGAAGCTCCGCGTCCTTGATGATGTTCACGAAGGACCTCATTTCAAGCGGATCCAGGTCTACTCCTTCGACCTTCTCGGTGGATGATGCGCGAAGAATGTCTTCAAGAATGCCCGGAACATTCGCATAGCCTGAGTTGACGACTTGAATGATGAGGGCTTTTGCTGTGGCCAGATCCTCGACTAAAATATAGTCGCCTTTGTTTATGTCTTCTGGTGGGCAGCATATGACTTGAACATTGATGCCATCGATCTTGTAGATTTGCATCATAGTAACCCTTCACCGCCAAGGCTCGAACTTCTTCCTCCTCCGTATGGACCGAAGAGAACTTGACGAACATCGGGCCTAGAGACGACTCTGATGTCATAGTTCTCGGTGACGAGGCGTTGCATCCCTATGACCTCGCTCGCCGAAAATTTTGATAAGATGTGAGCTAGCCTCAACGTCTCTGGGTAGCTTTCGACCACAAGGTCGTTGCCGATGAGCTTCTGAACCGCATCAATTCCTGCTTCTTCTGAAACGTTTCTGTCGATGTCCAGACGGAAGGAGAAGCAGCTGGGGATGAATTTTGCTGCATATACTCTGCCGAAGAAGCAGAGGTAACTGCCGTACTCTCGGCGAATAATCTCGTCCAAGTCTAGCAAGCAGGGTGCGTCTCGATCATCGATCAGATCAGCGACCCGTTGACCAGACAAGGTGAATCTGGTCTTTTTAGAGATCGCTAGAACCACGTTCCCTCCGCTTCTGGCTGCCCGAAGCAGTTCACCTATTAAGGCGACCGGGCTGTCGATAGTCCAAGCGGTCAAAGAGCCGTCCCAGAGTATTATGGAGTCCCTGCAAACCTGCGACAGCCGTCCTTGAAGCCAGCGTTCGAGAATGTTTCTTATACGTCCAGGCATCCCCAGGACGTTTGGTGTGGGCGACGCATCATTTGTTTCAAAGTAGATTTGGCGTAGTCCGTTGTAGAGGTGCTCTTTGTTTGCTTCTGTTATGTGGAAGATGAAGGGTCCGTAACGCGTGTAACGATACCCTTCTCTGTCTTTCTGGACCACGGTTCCGCGTACCGCGCAGAGCAGTCCTGCATCTGTTTCTCCCAACTCGATACTCGATGTATCTAAAGCTAAGACTCGAATCGCCTCGTTGGTGGGAGTCAGCCTTATCGGATCTGGGTGCTGCTTGCCTATCTCAGCGATGAAACCTTCTTCATCAGCGTACCTGAACTCATCAAAACCAGCCTTCTGCAAATCAACGCACTTCGGTCTGAGGCTTAAGTCGGCCACGTCTTTCAGCGAAACGCTTCCTAATCTCACGAAGTCGTCTGGGGCTTTCTGACTAAGGTCAAGGATTTCCATGAGACTCCCTCCTGAGGATCAGACGATCGAAGAACGAACCGAATTTGCCGCCAGAAACGCTAAGTAAACTAAATATAGAAAGTCGTACAGCTTGTATACCGGTGTGGCGGACTAGCTTCATCTGTATCACCCCCGTTATCGGTTTGTCGCCTAAAGTCCTGTGGGGGCTTTAGCGCGACCCGCTACACCCTCTATTCGAAGGTTGACTCTGACTGCTTTAACAGGATATACCCGTACCCTTCGTTGGTACGAATGCGTCTGAGGGCACCTCTCTTTGTTAGATCCGTAAGTCTTCCCTTGACCGTCCCTATGGGGTAATGTATTGCGTTGACCTTCATTGCTTCCAACAGATCACTAAGTGTCCTAGGTTTGCTTCTCCCCCACTCCGTGGAAAGGAGGCTTGTGATGACTTCAGGACACGGAGCGTCGGGGGGAATAGTGACGGTTGGAAAAACCTCCTCACCTTCAGGCTTAGCCTCCGTCATCACGTGTGCGTGTGTTGTCACGGTGGTGGCCTTGCTGAAGGCGTCGGAGACCTTGTTTACAATCGTCGAAAGATCTTCCAGCGCCGTCATAACGTCCTCTCGAGAGCCACTCAACTCGACTTCTTTGTCGTCTATTCGAACACGAAGTTTGAACGGTTGTACGCTCATGGCTTTTCCTCCCAGGTCTTAAGCTGCTTAATGATCTCCTCTGTCTTCTTTATACCTCGACTTGATAGTCTGTACTCTCCTCTATCAACTCTTTCGACGATGCCGTCGTCGACCATCCAAGCCAACTGGTTGAACATCGTTTTCATCGCTTTTCCCGTAACCTTTGCGAGCTCGTTGGTGGACAAGGAGTCCTTGGGGCACTTCTTGAACTGATTGCCAATGTACGAGCCCATGAGAGCCAGACATATGGCGTCTTCTGCCGGAAGGTCCTTTGGACTGGTTAACAGGATGCCTTCCGGAGCGATTTGCAGAACCCCCTCTAAGCTCTCAGCGAGTCCCCTTAGATCTGGCGTAAAGATCAGTTCTCGAAGAATCTCATACGCCGGATAAGCCTTGGTCAAGAAGTCTATGGTTGTGGAGAGCACTGCGTCAGGATCACCCTCGAAGTCGATCTTCTCGCCGCCAGACTCGATATGAACTCTCAGTTTTTTCTGTTCAGCCAATTACGGGCCCCCCGCTAAGGCTCTTATGCGCGGCAGATCCTTCTCGCGGAAGTTTTCAATGCCATATGTTGTAATCCGATACTCTCCTCTTCCTATCCGGTCCACCCAGCCACTGTCCACCATCTCACTGAGCCTAGCGGCGACTGATCCGGGCTTTCCTCCTGTCAATGTCAGGATTTCGGCAATGGAGATGGAGTCCTTCGGCAATCTTCCGAGGCGAAAGCCAACATTGGCCTTCAGAAGATGTAGGAGTATGCTCTCCCTTTCTCCTATCTGTTCCTTTGGGACCGTGATCACCAGCCCCTCGGGGGTAATTGCCAGCACCTTTTCCAAGGCTTTAAGCAAGTCTTCAAAATCCACGGTCAAGGTCAACCTTGAAATCAGCTTATAACTTGGATAAATTTGCGTTAAGAATTTGAGAAAAGCACTAATCACTTCGTTGACTGAACCTGAGAACTTTGCCTCCAACTCACCGAATTTGATAGCAACTTCAAGATTCTTCTCTTCCGTGCTCACTGTCACCCACCTACCCTTTAATTCTTGAGATCAGGTCGTCCACCCACTTCTTCCCCAAGACCGTCAGTCTATACCCCTCTCCTTCTCTGAGGGCAAGCCCTTCTCTTCTCAACTCGCTCATTCTGGAGCCGAAGCCTATTGAAGGACGGCCACTAAGACCTAAGAGGCGGCTAACCTCTTTGGGTTCAACAATGTTTGGATCTTGCGCATAGAGGAGGAGGCATATGGCCTCTTTATCACTCAACTTGTCTCGAGGGACTATTATCAGTGGGCCTTCCGATGAAAACTCAACCAAGCCAGACAATGCCATCTTCGTTTCTGATGGAGCCAACTCCGGGCCTATGACCAGTCTATCTATGGTTGCCAACCACTCAGGGAAGGTTTCGAGTGAGGATATCAGCTCATCTAGGCTGTCTCCTTCAATCTCCAGGTCGCCGAAGGGCCTTTTGATAACGACTCGAATCTTCAATTAGATCGGTTTGTACTATGTTTGATGGGGATTTAAGTTTTTCTATTAACGCGTTAACATAACGTTATTTACCGTTTATTTCTGCTTTAATCACATTACCCCCGTAAGCAATCACAATAAAGTCAAATTAATACTACCGGCATCTAGTGTATGGTAGGTCTGCATTGCTACGGAAGGATTTTCAAGGAATATTCAGAGAGGTCTTAGACGCAGCAAGGGAAGGAGAGCAGAGATGCCTCACGGGGAAGCGATGGGACGGCAACGCTCTCTTGATAGTGGTCGACGCAGCCTTAGACTCCATCGGTTTGAACTACTTCCAGATCATCGTTCCAAGGGTAAAGCAGTTCTACGAAGAATACATGAAAACGAAAAAGATCTCTTCTTTCAAAGAGCTTGCGGAACTGTCGCCTCAGGATATGGGATTGAGGCGAATCATGAATAACGAACGCGTCTGGAAGGTAGCCACAGGCGTCTCAAAAGAGCTAAGCCGCATTGGAGAGGAACAAGGCCTGCAAAGCGATTTCGCAGCTCTGAGGTACTGGGCAGAAAACGCCGACTACGAACGTTGGAAAGAGAATCCTATTGGGAAGATTGGCGGCGTTGGCCTTATTACGTTCCAATACTTGCGTATGCAAGCCGGCGTAGACACAACCATGCCCGACAAGATTGTCAAAAAGGCGATGCAGCAATATTTTAACGTCAATGCTGACGACGATATCGCTTTCATAAAACGGATGGAAGTTTTTTCAAAAGAGTCACGGTACTCACAAATCCTGATCTGCTGGGCCATATGGCTCAAGGAATCGGACATCAAGTCGCGAGGATGGGAAAGAATAGAGTAGAAAGGAATCACATACAATATTCTTTTTGTCCACGTGACAACTTGTAGGATTGGTCAATTGTAATCTCTGCTATTTCAGCAGCACACCCGGCTATTCTTTTTATGCTGTCGCGTATACGATCTAAAGCGCATAGTATCAGCGCATCTTTATCTTCTGTAAAAGGCAATGATATTATTTCTCGGTCGAATTCTTCTATTTTTTTGGTCTGGAACTCGATAATTTCGTCACAGTTTGTGGTGTCTTTCGCTATTAGGCCGTTGACCGCTTTGTCGTACGTTGTCAAGGCATTGACGCCTGCGGTGTAAACGCGTTCTAGGACTGTTTTGGAGATCTTTTCTTGTCTTCCTTCGAGCATTATCAAGTTATTTGCGATGTAGACGGCTTTGTCTGCAACTTCTTCTATTCGATGGACTAGCGTCTGATAGTCTAAGCAGTCTACTGGATCGATGGTGAGCTGATTGGCTAGAGCAGAGTCAACCGCCGCGTTTCGGAGGAGACGGAGCAGGAAGAAGCTAAAGTGATCTACATCATCGTCTAGTGTAACAACGGTCTTTGCCATTGATATGTCACGATTCTTCAGGGCTGTGAAGATGTTCTGGCACATAGAGCTGGAAATGGTGTGCATTCGACTTATGCTCGATTCTATTTGCGGTTTGGATTCCTCTGCCAGAGTTTCAACGTATACCTGTTTTGCATCCGACTCCGTTATGCGCATGTACAGCGTTCGGACTATGTCGCGAATGGCGTTCTGCTGAGAGGCTGAGAATATGCCTGTGCTGACTAACCTTATACCGTAATAGCCGTTGAGGTAGCAAGCGATTATTTTGCGAGCGATGATACGGTCTTTTTCATCGGGTTCTATTGTGAGAGTGGTACTTTGTTCTTCCCGTTTCTTTTCTAAACTTGGAAATATCGACAATGATCGGTCATACTTTACGTCTAGGGAGACCTCGTCCCCTTTTTTGAGCTCGTTAAGCCGAATCCATTCTTTCGGTAGAGAGATGACTAAAGAAGAGCGACCGAGAGACATGATCTTGCGTTGTTCCATATGGACACCGTTTTTACGCGGGTCATATTAATATTTATTCATAGAGATATATATTTGTAACAAACGCTTCGTGCAGTCTCGGGGCTTTAACTACGCCGGATCGCCTATTTGCTTGTTTTACCCATCGAAGTCCCAACAGCGAGCGCGATCAAGGCTAGTGTGGCGGCAATTCACAGTCTTGACGATGTCGTACTCGAATGTCGCATCAAGATGTTCATCCAAATCACTCTGGTTTTAGAAGTATCGCTCCCGAATAAGGTTGTAATGAAAGGCGGATTTTCTCGTCCGCTATGCTATATTTTTCTCCACTTAGAAGATCTGAAATAGGTAGACCTGACCAATCTTCGGGCGCGGATATGGTTACGCCCTGTAGGTTAGCTGAGTTATTCAGCACAATGAGAACTTCTTCGTCTCCCCATCGTCTAGTGTAGGAGTATACGTTGCGTTTTGGATCGACATAGTGAGTAAAGAATTCACCTATTCTCAATGCAGGGTGGGCTTTCCTGAGGGCTATGAGTTTTTCATAAAGTTCGAAGAGTCCTTTCTTTTGACCTTTGAGTTCTTTCCAATTCATCGCTCTTCTGTTGTCTGGATCACCCTCTCCGTCCATTCCTCTTTCGTCACCGTAGTAGATTGCTGGCATGCCAGGATATGTCATCTGAAAGATCACCGCCAGCGTCATTTTACTTACATCGGCTCGGCAAAGCGTCAGAAAGCGCGGTGTGTCGTGGCTCCCGATCAAGTTGTAAAGAGCATGGTTCACCTCTTTTTTGTAGGCTTTTCTTATCCACGCGAGCCCTTCGTCGAACTCCGTAGCGTTGATTCTATTTTCAGCGAAGAAGGCCACCATCAGCTGTCTGAAAGGATAATTCATAACCGAATCGAACTCGTTGCCTTGAAGCCATGGAGAAGCTATATGCCAAATCTCCCCTAGAATGATCGCTTCAGAATTCACTCTTTTAATCGTCTTTCTGAATTTTTTCCAAAACTCGTGACCGATCTCGGTCGCAACGTCTAGGCGCCAGCCATCTATTTTACTTTTTTTCATCCAGTGCGTAGCTATGTTAAGAATGTAATCCTTCACCTGAGGGTTCTCTGTTCTGAGCCGAGGCATCCACCAAACATTTCTTCCGCATGTTTCATAGGTAGGTTTTGGTCTCTTCTTGAGCGGAAAGCTGTGAATGTAGAACCAATCAACATATTTCGATTTTGATCCTTTTTCAAAAATATCTCTAAATGCAGCGAAATTTTCTCCGCAATGGCCGAAGACACCATCTAGAACAACTCTAATGTTGTTTTTGTGGCATTTTCTCGCAAGTTCGCTTAATACTTCGACGTTGCCAAAATGAGAGTCAATTTGATAATAATCTGTGGTATCGTACTTGTGAGGAGACGGTGATACAAATATTGGCGTCAAATAAATTGCGTCAACCCCTAATTCAACCAAATATGGGATTTTTTTGATTATGCCTCGAAGGTCGCCACCGTATAAAGTCTCTCGTGTTACGGGAAGCCTTCCCCACCTCTCCGTATTGGGAGGATCGTTGGCTTTATCTCCGTTGTAAAATCTGTCTGGAAAAATCTGGTAAATAACAGCGCCCTTTGACCACTCTGGTAGCTGATTCATTTTCATTCCACCACCTTACATGGTGGAATCAATGAAAGATTTCATAGAAGATAGCATTCCTAAACCAATCAGGAACGGAATACAAGGGTTTCCAACCCCTTTCCCATTATGCGGCATTGCATCTTTTGCCGGTCTTCGCATCGAATATATGCACTTTTTGCTTGTTTATCGATACACCTACTTCCTCACCTATGCTCGCCCTAAAATCGCTTGGTACTCTTATGCAAAGCAATTTATCCCCCTTCCTAACGGTTACAATCACCTCTAAGCCCAACGGCTCAATTGTATGTACACTGGCGACGAAGTCACCATTTTCTTTAGCTTTCCCTTGAAGTATAAGGACATCTTCAGGCCTGACCCCTAGCACGAGCTCAGAACCCGTAGCTGTGGTTTTTAGAGTACCTTCTAAATCTGAGACATCTATTGTAAACTCTCCTGCATCGAGAAAAGCTCTTCCACTCTTTTCGATGAAACTACAATCTATAAGGTTCATGGGGGGGGTTCCTATGAAACCCGCGACGAAGGAGGTTGTGGGATTGTGATACAATTCATCTGGTGGGCTTACTTGCTGTAATTCTCCTCTGTTCATGACAGCTATCCTATCCGCCATGCTCATTGCTTCAACTTGATCGTGCGTCACATAAATTGTGGTGATGCCTAATTTTTTCTGCAAACTTTTAAGCTCTCCTCTGAGAAAAACTCTCAGTTTCGCATCGAGATTGCTGAGGGGCTCATCCATTAAAAACACTTCTGGCTCCTTCACGATTGCTCTGCCTAAGGCTACCCTCTGCCTTTCACCCCCACTCAGTTCTTTAGGCTTTCGATGAAGTAGGTCTTCAATGCTGAGAAGTTCAGCAACTTCTCTAACCTTTTTCTGAATTTCATTTAGGTGGAGTTTTTTTATTTTTAGAGGAAATGCTATATTATCAAAAGCGGTCATATGTGGATAGAGAGCATAGCTTTGGAAAACCATCGACATTTTTCTGTCTTTTGGATGAACACATGTAAGATCTTCTCCATTCATAATAACTCTGCCTCCTGTGGGAAATTCTAAGCCAGCAATCAATCTGAGCGTGGTCGTTTTGCCACATCCAGATGGTCCAAGTAATACGATTAACTCCTTATCGTACACAGTTAAATTCAAATCATCAACAGCCACCACTTCCCCAAATTTTTTAGTTAAATGTTCAAATCGAATCTTTTCCATTCTTTATTCCTAACCTTTTATTCCACCTAATGTTAATCCTGCCTTTAGATAACGCTGAGCTAGTACAAAGACCGTTATTACGGGGATAGCGTACAGAATCGACATAGCTGCAAAACGGTTCCATGGTGTTTCCCACCTCGCTTGAAGACTAACCAGTCCTACAGCCAATGTAAAATTTTCAGAGCCTAACAAGATTGAAGCTAGTGTCCATTCACTCCATGCGATAACAGTTATAAGAGTTATTGCTACTACAATTCCGGGTTTAGCCATCGGAATTACAACATAGCGCAAATTTTGAAAAAAGGATGCACCATCCATAAGTGCAGCCTCATCAAAATCTTTTGGTAATGAATCAAAATATGTTTTTAAATACCAGCTGATATAAGGAACGAGGGAAGCAGCGTAAATCAAACCTAATACTATCAGGGAATTAATTAGCTGAAGTTTCAATAAAAGAGTATAAAGGGCAATTAAACCCATCACACTCATACCAGTCATTATTTGGGATAGAACAAAATAACTGGAAAGCAAACTATTTTTTCCTGAAAACTTGAATCGGGAAAGAGTATACGAGGCCGGAACTACCGTCATCATACAAGTGAACAAAGTTACCATGTATACGATCAAACTATTTTTCAACCAAATGAAAAATTTTGACTCAAACAAGAGCCATCGGAAAGCATCTAGGGTTGCGTCTATGGGAAAAAGCATAATTTTGGTAGTATATAATGTACCATATGGGCGCAGAGCGGCCACTACTATCCAATAAAGTGGAAATAGCCCCGCTATCACAATTAGTAACGCCAAACCTGTTAGTACCCAGCTTAAAAATATAGTTTTCATTTTATTCCTCCATCATTTTGGTTAGTTTCAAAAATATGAATACTAAAATTGCTAATAAAATGAAGACTAGGATCATAAAAGCAGCTGCGTAACCATAACGTCCTAAATTAAACGCCTCTTTATAGCCATATACTAGAAGAAACTCATTTTCCCCAGCTGGTCCACCGCTATTCAATAAAAATGGGACACCGAATATCAGGTAGGATGCGATGCCCGTCATAATAGTAGCCCAAAAAAGTGGTTTTTTAACGAGTGGTAATGTC
>Ga0315280_10008006_pt1 | contig 13987 bp, 18 predicted proteins | sample YL17G06_40_MG_FD_203697 | JGI IMG/M metagenome (GOLD analysis project Ga0315280, IMG submission 203697) | Sediment microbial communities from Yellowstone Lake, YNP, Wyoming, USA - YL17G06_40 | ecosystem: Environmental > Aquatic > Freshwater > Lake > Sediment | place: USA: Wyoming | collected...
GACCAATCCGACCGGCGGCTTTTCCACATCTCCACAAAGAGAGAAAAAGAAGCAAAAAGAGAGAAAGTTACGACGATCCGGAGGTACATACTCCATCCCCCCAACAAAGCTGGGATGGCCATACAATGGACAAGATCAGGGAATGAGGGAATTCTGTTGATCCATTATATCCTGTCGAATCTTTTTGTCTTCTGCCCCATTTGGGTTGCCGCCTGGAACTGCGCTTCAATCTCTATTGACATTTTACGGTAAGAACGGTTCTGTAATCCACAAAAGATGTAGGAAAAGCATTGATCTTTGGCCTGGCCGCAAGAGTCACAAGACGCGAGAACGGGTGTCTGCCGCTTAGCTAATCTAACCGTTCACATCACATTGTTCGAGCAGGAGGCCGAACATGAACACCAAACTGTGGCTTGTCGTTCTCGCAGTCGGCTTGGCCTCTACTATGGGATGCGAAGACCGCAATCAGCCCGGCCAAACGCAAACCGCATCAGGTCCCATCACGCAGGGGACACCACAAGCCACTCCCGGAGCAAAACCGTGGCTGGTGGGAGCCGAACAGGGGCTGAAACCGACGTTGTTGATCGCCAACTTTACGACCGATTCGGATGATAAGCTCTTCTGGGGACCCGTGATCAGCCAGATACTTGTCGTAAAACTGAACTACGCGCCTCGCGAGGTGTTCTCGATGCCGATCCCCGGCGACGTGGACGGCGAGTATCGTCATCTTCGTCGGATCGCTGACCGGCCGACTGACGGCGATGGTTATTCGGTGGATGAGGCGATTGTGCTCGCACGCATGTTCGGTCTCGACCGTGCCGTCACCGGCAATGTCACCAAGTGTGGAGAAGACCTAACGATAACGGCGGAGATACGGGACGCGAGGACTTCACAAGTGCTCACACGCGTTCGGTTGGAAGGACCTGTCTCAGATGCCGCGAAACTCCTTGTGGACTTTTCCAATCGCATTTTCCACAGCTTCGGAAAAGAGCTGTTCGACGCTTCTGTTCGGGAGTATCTGAATCGCCCGATCCCCGCCAATGGCGAGTCGGTTCGGCAATGCGCCGCGTTGTGGAGCAACAGGCCGACGAGCGCTGCGGTGGAGGTTGCGGCCTGGCAAAAACTCTGCGCCGCAGAACCCCAGTTCACTTTCGCGAAGGTCGCGGTAGCCAATAAGATCCAAGCAGTCTCCGTTGCAGACGCGTTGGCCGAGGCCAAGCGCCTCCATGAGGCCGATCCTCACCAGGGACGTCTGTGGATACTCTATATCGCGCTCTTGGACCGCAACGAGCGCTATCCCGAGGCGATCAAGGAGTGTACGGAGTTCCTGCGCGAGAACCCCAACAACCTCACGGCGCTTTGGAGACTTGATCGCGCCTACCGCTTGACGGAGGACTATGAGGCATCGTTGGCCGTCACCGAACGGCTGCTCCACCTCAAACCCGACAGCTGGCAGTCGCATTTCTATCGGGCGGTGGTTTGCGACAAGTATGGCTGGGCAAAAAGAGGCCATGAGTATTGGAACAAGGTGCCACCTGAAGGACAAAGAATCTTCGGAGAGATGAATCGCATTTGCATCGCGGAGTTGGAGCAAACACTGAAGATGAATCCCAATCACGCAGAGGCGCTGGCCATGCTGGCCGGTTGCTATACCGACACAGGGGCCCCCGAATCCGTCATCGAGTTGCTCTGCCGACAAGCGATCGAAATCGAGCCCGACAATTGGGCCGCTCAGTATAACCTGGTTCGGCTGTGCATGCCCGGTTACACGCGACAGCCGAGCCTCCAGATGGCTCATCAAAGAGCACTGGCTGTTTGCCGTGAAGCCGCGGAGCGCAGCCCCAGAAGTGCGTCCATGCAATGGCTGATGGCCGACTATCTGTTGTGGTATATCGGGTATGACCACAGCCGAACCGGCATCCCGTATCAGGACTTCCTCAAGGACCCCGAATATACCAAGCCCATCGAGGAAAGCATTACGAAGGCCCTTGCCTTGCAGCCCGGGGCGAGAGAATGGCGAGCCAACGCGGCCAACTACTACTATCGAAAGCACGACTACAAAACAGCGTGGGAACATTACTCGCAGCTGACTGACTACATTCCGCAGGAGTTCCGCAAGAAAGATGTGGCCTTGCACGAATGGTATGCGGTCATCTCCATTTCGGCGGCGAGGGCGGACCAATGGGAACAAGCCTATGGTCTGGCCCAAAAGGGATTGGCGCTCAATCCCTGCCCGCAGTGTCACGAATCGCTGCTTGTGGCCTTTGCCGGAGGACTCCAGCATCGAAAAGAATACGACGAAGCCTTAAAGAACTTCGAGCAACTCGCGCAAGCGAGCCAGCTTTACAAGAGTTGGGCGCTGAAAGAATACGCGACGATTGTCTTTGAACACAGGCCCGCTTTGATCGCCAAAGGCTTCGAATGCGCGAAACAGGCCGTTGCCCACAGCCCCAAAGACGCCCCGTGCCGATATACTCTCTCGCGCTATCATTGCAAGCGGGGTGAAAAGAAGGACGCGCTCGACCAGGTCAATGCCGCGCTCACCATCAACCCAAAACACAAGGATGCCCGCACACTCAGAGCGGAGATTCTTGGCTCGCACTGAACGATCAGCGACGATCCTTATTTCGCTTTGACTTTCGCTTTGGCCCAGGTCTGACGGACGAACTTGATGCCGCCCTTGGCGACCGCTTCTTTGCTCGGGGAGACGGCGCGCCAGATCGAGGCCGCGCTGGCAATCTCGGGCACCGTACTGCTGAACGACTCGATCACCAGCCAGCGGTCGTATTTGACCGTCTTCAGGGCGCTGAAATAGGTCTTCCAGTCAATGTGCCCCGTTCCCGGCACGCCGCGGTCGTTTTCCGAAATGTGGCAGTGTCCGAGCAGATTGCCGCACGATTTGTAGGCCTTGAACAGGTCCTTCTCCTCGATGTTGGCGTGGAACGAGTCAATCATGACCTTGACGCGGCGATGGTTGACCTTTTTCGCAAGCGCGCAGGCATCGGCCAGCGTGTTGAGAAAATAGGTCTCGAACCGGTTGAGCGGCTCGATCGCCATGTCCACGCCGACGCGATCGGCGGTTTCGGCTGCCGCCGCAAGCGCCTCGGCGGCCCAGTTCCACTCCGCGTCATTGCGCGCCCGCCCGACGATGCGACCGACGGGCGAATACATCGGTCCTGCCAGCACGTCGGCCTCCAGGATAGCGCACATCTCGAGCGAACGCTTGAGATGTGCGATGCCTTTGGCGCGGACCGCTGGGTCCTCGCTGATCGGGTTGGCTTCCATCGGCATGACGGTCGTTGCCGTTGCGCCCAGTTTCAGTGCATCCATTCGCGCCCGGAACGCTTTGTGCACGCCTTCGTTGTAGTGATGGATCGGCACCTCGACGCCATCAAACCCCCATTGGGCGATTTGATTCAGCACGGGAAGATGTTCTTCGGAGGGATTGCCGGTCCATAGGAGTAGATTGATTCCGACTTTCATGATTTATCTCCTTTCGTCGTGCACGTGTAGGCAGAACTTACGGCTTGACGATGGCCTTCATCACGTTGCCTTTCTTGTCGCGGACGCCGGCCAGAGCTTCGGCCAGCTGGTCGAGCTTATATGTATGCGTCGCCAGCGGCTTGAGATCAATCAGCCCCGTCGCAATGGCTTCGAGCGCCGTCGGCCAGACCAGTGGGGCCAGCCACGAGAAGCGAATCGTTTTGTCCCAGAAAATGGACTTGCATGCCGGCACGCGAACGACGGCGACATCGGCGGGCAAGCCGAAGAAAACTATGCGCGAGCGACGGCCCGAAATCTCGAGCGCTGCCTCCATGGCTTCGACCGCCCCGGTCGGCGTGATCACGGCATCGGCAAACCGTCCATCGGTCATCTCTCCAATCGCCGCCTTGAGGTCCTTTTTGTAGTGGGGCGATTTCGGCTCGGCGGTGTTGATCACCACATCGGCGCCGACCTTCTTGGCGGCCTCGAGCCGATAGTCGAGAATATCAACGGAGACAACGCGCCCCGCACCGCTTGCCTTGATCAACTGGACCATCATGCAGCCGATGACGCCGGCGCCCATGACCACGGCAAAGTCGCCGACCGTGACCGCCATGTTTTTGACGCCATAGGTCGCGCAGGCCAGCGGCTCGGTCATCGCTGCTTCCTCGAACGATACGCTGTCAGCGATCTTGTGGACGCCCGTGAAGTGGGAAACGCAATACTCGGCAAACCCGCCGTTGGTTGAGACGCCCAGAACGGTCTTCTTCTCGCACAAGTTCACGTAGCCCTGTTTGCAAACACGGCAGGCGTTGCAGTATTGAACAGGGTCACAGGTCACGCGATCGCCCGGCTTGAACAGGCCCAACTTCCTGGGGATTGCGCCGACTTCGGCGACCTCGGCGCTGAATTCGTGGCCGAGAATCAGCGGTCCTTTGCCGGTCGGCGTCTCCAACGAGCTGGCGCCGAAGTAGTAGGCCACGTCGGAGCCACAAATCCCGCACGCCTTGACGCGCACGAGGACCTGGTCGTCGGCCGGCTCAGGAACCGGCACCTCGCCGAGTTCCATTTTCTTCGGCTCGTAAAACACTTGCGCTTTCATCATCTTCTTTCCTTTTGCCATTGTCTATCCTCCTTGTCGTTGTGCGAATACTCCAAAACGAACTCACGAATTGCCGATCTTGTCCAACAATTGAGGCTCGAGCAAGGAACGCAGCTTCTCGACCGTCTGGATTGCCCGCCGCGCATCTTCCTCGGTGACATCCTCTTCGAAAGCGAACGGATAGCGGCTTGCCCTATACTCAAGAGACACTTCCACAAGATCGGGCAGGAGAGCCGAGACAGCAGGCAGAATTCGTTCCGCTTCCTTGGCGAGAAACCGAAGATCGTGGGTACGGACCAGCTCCCATCCCGTGGAAATCAGATAGGCTTTGAGCATCTTCTCGCACGCTTGTTGACAGCAGACACAAATGGGTTCCGCCAGACTCTCGGAGTCGTGCTGGCAAGCTAAGAGAGCCGCCGCACGGTCCTGCATTGCGCGCTTCCACCAGCGTTTCGGATCAAGCGACTCTTTCATAGACCATCATGCCCTCTCGAACGATTTCCGAGACAAACGTTCTCGGATCAGAGAGCGCCGTTTCGTATTGCTCGGGCGTCAAAACGACGACATCAATTGGTACCCGCACGTCGTCAGGCAAAGCCAGCATCAGATAGCTGGCGCGGCGGCGGTTATTGGGAAAGGCGTCCCCCCGCCAGACGACGAGGAAATCCAGATCGCTGTCTGGCGTCATTTGGCCGCGAGCGGCCGACCCGAAAACAATGATCTTCTCGGGGTCGGCGTGTTCGGTCCAAATCCGACATATCTCTCGGATTTGCTGATCCATTAGCCCGTGACTCAACAGTCCCATGTCGGCAGCCTCTTCGCCTTCGCACCCACACAGCTGTCTATTTGCCTTTTTGGCCCATGCGCCTACCGAGCACGTAGACTCCACCTATGATGAGTCCCAACCCAGTGCAAATTGCTACTATGGGAAGCCCCATAGCCGTTCCTAATACTGCTAAGCCCATTCCACCAACGATAAGGACGATCGCGCACCCTATTGCAGCACCGGCTCCAGTTGTACCGGCAACGGTTAATGCGTCCTTGGTTTTGTCATCCATTTTTCCACCCCCTCCTTCTACTTGAAAGTTCTGTAAAACGAGTCGCTTCCTCAGTATTTTTTCGCGTAAGGCCGGAGGAACTTCAGGGCGTTTTCGGTCACCTCCCAGGCCTCGGGCCAGAAGCACAGGTCAATTGTCCACCACTCGCCGTGAAAGCTCGCCTCCTCGACGATGGCCGGAATAACTGTCTAATGGATTTCTCCCGATCAACGGGTCTCACCAGGTTCGTCGGTCCCTATCATTCCTCACTTTGACTGACGCACAACATGCTCTTCGAGCATTGCCTTGAGAGACTCCATGGTCTCGACCGCACGTCTTGCCTCAACTTCGCCGAACCCTTCCTCAAACTCCGATGGATAGCGACTGGGAGCAAAATCCGCACTGAGTTCGGCTAGCGCCGCCAGAAGATCGTCGAGAGGTGGAAGAGTCCTTGCCGCCTCTTCACCCAATGTCCGTAGATCGTGCGTGCGTTTGAACGATCCGCCGCGAGCAAGCAAATATGCCTTTAGCATTTTCTCGCACGCTTGCTGGCAGATCGCACATATGGTCGGCGCGTGGTCCTTTGCGCTATCTGCGAATGCCAGTTGCGCCACGCCACGGTCGGTCATCGCGCGCTTCCACCACGCCATGGGATCTTCCGAGTCTTTCATAGAGCACCCTGCCTTCGCGCACGATCATCGAGGTGAAAGTCCTCGGGTCAGATACCGCGATCTCAAACTGCTCAGGGGTCAAGACGATGACGTCCACCGGCACAGAAACCTTATGGATCAAAGCGCGTAGCAGAAAACCCGCCCGCCGGCGATTGTTCGGAAACCCCTCGCCCTTCCAGACAACCAAGAAATCCAGGTCGCTCCCATCGGTCATCCGATCCCGGACAGCCGATCCAAAAAGGATGATTCTCTCTGGGTCGGCCGCCTTGGTCCAGACATCAAGGATGATGGGAATTTGCTGTTCGACGTCCTGACTGATCATGCTTCTTTCCATGCGTTGCGTGGTCTCTCTTGCACGAAACTACCACAGGCGTGTCGGCAGAATCAATACTTCTCCGCGTAGGGCCGGAGGAACTTCAGCGCATTTTCGGTCACTTCCCAGGCCTCGGGCCAGAAGCACAGGTCAATTGTCCACCACTCGCCGCGGAAACCCGCCTCCTCGACGATCGCTGGAATGACCTCGTCGAAATTGATTTTACCCTCGCCAAACGGCCGATGCGTGCTGGTCTCGTTGTTGTGGAGTGTGCCGTCCGAGTCAATCAGATGGATATGGCCGATCTTGCCCTTGAGCATTTGGGCGAACTGGACCACACCACCCTTGAGCGTCTGCTTTTTGCCATACTGGCGCGCTCCGACCACGGCGCACATGTAGGCATGGCACGTGTCGAACATCACTTTGAAATTAGGATGGCCGACCTCCTCGACAATCTGAACAACTTCGCTGGGCTTATTGAAAATGAAGCCCGGCTCGAATTCCCAAACCACGCGCACGCCAAATTGTTCGGCGAACGTGGCGCAGCGTTTCCACTGAGCGACAATTCGTTTGCGAGCGTCCTCGCGTTCCTTGCCTTCGAGGCTGTCGGGCGCTTGAACGGTGTCCACACGGATCGCTGGAGCATCGAGATCGAGCGCCAACTGCAAGTTCTTCTTGAACAAGTTGAAGTAGAGGTCGCCTTTTTTGGCCTCTTTGGTTCCTGGACCAGGCGTTGCCCAAAAATCCGCAGCCAATCCCGACACGCCCAATCCATTGGCTCGTAAGAGCGCCTTGATCCGGTCGCGGTCGGCTTTCATCGGGTAGTCTTCGGGATGGATGTGCGGACGGAAAGCGCCGATTTCGATGCCATCCAGTCCCAGTTCGCCGCAGCGCCGGACAACCGCATCGAACCGCACCGGGTTCTTGGCATACGGCCCAAATGCATACGCCCACGTTCCGATCGAGATCTTCTTCGCCATTCTCGTTCTCCTTTCGTATGCGCGTTAGTGCGCGAATGAACTAGCGCAGAGCGCCAGACAATCCAGCCGTCCAGTTTCGCCCAGCCGCGCCAATGCCTTTCTGTTCGGAAAGGGCTGGAGTATGTCCGGCTGGCTCTGTTGGGCGGCGGCAGACCTCCCACGCTTCAGGAGCTCGTGGCCTGCCGATCGCGCAGAGCTTTCTCCAGGCGTCGAATGTGTGAAAGCGCCCCATTGGCCAACTGTTGGAAGACCTTTCTCGCTTTGGCGTCGTCGCCCTCGTAAGTCTCGAAGAGACTTTTCTCGATCAGGGAGTTTTCGATCTGCAACGCTGTGGACAAAGCCATTTTCCGAGACATCTTCTGGCTGGCCTCGGCCAGCAAGACCTCCAGATAGTCCAAAGACGTTTGGAGCGACTTGGGGTCGAACCTTTGACAATTGACCGACAGGGTGCCGGCTTCGATCGCGAACCACAGTGCACGGATCCAGGTTGCGTGCTTCGTTTCCTCGCTGGCGATACGAAGCCAGAACTGACGCTCGTCGGGAAAGTTCTCGGCGAACTTTTTGTATAGTTTGGCAATAGCCTCTTCGTGCCTGACCAGCAAGGCAATGAGGCAGACCAGCCCTTCGTTCTCTTCGGCAGAACGTTCTTCGACTTTTCCCATGGTGTCTCAAGGCCTCCCGAGACGCTTTCGATAGGATATTCGTCTAGATGATCTTGACCCCTGTTCGCAAAATCTCCGCCACCCAGGGATTGTCGGGCGTAAAATCCTCGGGACGAAACGGATGCGGCTCAATCCGCACGTCCACGTCCCATGTCAGGCACATCAGCCGAAGTTGATCGTCCAGAATACTGCCGGTGAGCTTCGGCGAGACGACGGCAACGTCAATGTCGCTCCATTGGCCCGGCGCCCCTCTGGCAAAAGAGCCAAACAGGTACACCGAGAGCGGTTCAATGCCCTCCTGCTTCAAGACCTGGACGTACCGCTCTAGGACCGGCTCGATTGCTTCAACTGATGCAACAGCCATGCACGCAGTTCCTTTACGATCTCGACGTGCTCCTGGGTATACTCGCGGCTAGCCGCCTGATAGAACCGCCCCTGCCAATCAGGATAACGAGTAAGAACGTTGAATCGCGTCAGGGAGGCTAGGCACTTCTTTTGCCTTTCGTCAGTTTCGATCTTGGCTATCTCTGCCAAATAGACAAGATTGTGGCTCCTGGGAATGTCCATCCCTCTTGCGCCCACGCAACACGCTTTCAGCAGTTTCTCGATCACCAAGTGTCCAATAAACAGTGCCCAAACATAATCCCCTGAGGCAAAGTTGTGTTGCATGCTGATGAAGTCATGCTCAGCCGTCTCAATCCAATACTGGGCAAGATCGCCTTGGGTCATGGGAGTCTTTACCGCCTACACAATCCTGATCCCTGTTCGCAGAATCTCGGCGACCCAGGGATTGTCGGGCGTAAAATCCTCGGGACGAAACGGATGCGGCTCGATCCGTAAGTCCACCTCGCGCCTGCATCGCATCAGCCTCAACCCATCTTCAAGCACATTGCCCGAGAAGTCGTCGGAGACAACCGCGACGTCAATGTCGCTGTCGCCGCTTGGCGTTCCAGAAACATAGGATCCGAAAAGATACACACTAGCGGGATGAACCCTGTGTGCCCGAAGCACTCTGATGTAGCGATTCACAATTGGCCGCGCTATTCTGACAGAACCCCGACGAGCCATTCCCTTATCTCCGCGATCTCCTTCATGTATCGCTTGGCCACCATTTTTCCCGCCCTGCCGCGTAACACGACCCTCTCCTCGTGATACCTGACATTTACCTGAAGCATCGTCAGGCGATCAAGGCAGTCCTCCTGCTCGGCGGTTAGCGAAAGTCCCGCCCTCTTGGCCAGTCTTGTCAGGTCATGAATTTTGGGAACGTTGGATCCCAGTTGCCTTGCACAACATGCCTTGAGCAGCTTCTCAATCGCAAGGTGGCCGAGGAACAACGCCCACGCATACTCTCCCGCCGAAAAAATCCTTTGCATGGAAGCAAGATTCTTCTCCGCGCTTTCTACCCAATGGCGAACGTCTTTCTCGTGTCTCACTGGCGGCTCACCCTCGAACCGGCAGCATCGAACAGCGGCAGCTCCGCACCACATTGGACAGAACATTGCATGAGGACATTACCTTCTCCTCTGACCGAAACTGCGCCCACGGCCAGATCAAGCATGTCCAGCGTACGGGTCAACTATCCCCTTCCTCTTCGCTCACGATATTCACCTCCGCTGCCCACAAGCTATCGCCCGTTGCCGTCGCAGCAAGCCCGCAAGAAAGGACGCCGCGACCTACGGTTGATCCCGGACTGAAAGAGCTCCCCGATCTCTACGCAAAGCGATCGGCGGCCTCCCGCCCTCACACCGCCGGGGGATAGCAGCAAATGACCTCGAGCGGCTTTTTGCCGACGTTCACGATCTCGTAAGCCGGCAGAGAGACCGGGATAAAATAGGACCGGCCTCGACGGATGTTCTTCGCCCCCCATGGTCCGCGCAGCTGTCCCTCGCCGCCGATCCCAATGACACAATAGAAGCCACGGTCGTTGGGCATCGAAATCTTTTCTTGCACGATCGCTCGCCGCAGCCAGAAGTATTTGCTCGCTTCCTCGGGCACCAAGTCATACTCGATGTTGCCGTTCTGGCGGCGGAACTCAACAGGGGTTCGCATGACGTAGTTGTCGAGATAGTCTTTGGGCATCGCTTTGAAATTGGCTGCCTCGAGCGCTGTATCCCAGTCAAGGCCACAGGTTCCATCCTCGCGCTTGTACGGATAGCCTTTCCACTCGGCGAGGATGTTCCAGTCGGTCGGTTCCTGCGGTTCGAGGATACAAAGTCCCGAGCCGAGCGAGTGGACGTTGCTATCGCGCAGGAAGATCACGTCGCCGACCTTGGGCCTGACTTCCCACATGTGCTTGCGCATTTCGGCCACGTTCTGGCCTTCCATCCACTGGCGGAATTGTTCCTTGTCAATATCGTGCTGCCAGCCGATCCAGGCCATCGCGCCAGGTCGCGTTCCGACAACGACCCACGCCTCGTTCTTGCCATACGGCGAGTTGAGGTGCTTGGACGAGAATTCCGGCGAGGGATGCCAATGCACGGGAATATGAGCACCGGCACCGACGTCGAAAATCTTCACCAGGATACCCAGTGTCGGGCCGAACCTGGCGAAATGCTTGGGACCGATCGTTTCGTCGGGCAGTTTTTGGAGGAGCTCGGTGATCAGGACACGCCGTCCCCTTGGCAAACTGACACGGCTGATGCCCTTGGTCGGCGGGTTAGGCCGCCCTGGTGTGACGGCCCGGTTGGTCGAGAAAATCCACTCCTCCGAGCGAAAATCATCCTTGGGGCTTTTCTCGCCGACGAACTCGGCGCGCAGCTTCCCACCATTATAGAAGTGCAGATACGTGTTGCGTGCCAGCTCGATCGGCGCTTTCAGGAGTCTCTTCAGTTCGTTTTTGCTTGCCATACTTGCGCCTCCTATTTTTGGGGGCGACATCGAGGATTCGCCCCTTTGTTGCATAAGATGATGGCTTGGCCACAGACTTGGCCACAAAGCCCGGACTTCTGATTGTGTCGTTCAGGCCGTGCTGCCCGAGACGCCGGTTTTATTATCCATCATTTCATGGCTCTGGCTTTATATGCCTGAGCCGTACCGCAATTCTCAAGCGTTTTCTCGCCAAATTGATGCTGGAAAGTGGAAGATCAAAGCCAACATGGGGCTGCATCGCTACAGCGTCACCCGCTTCGGCGAGGTTGAAAGCGGCTGCCTTTCGTCCACCGGTTTCTTTTCTTCCTTTGCCGCTGGTCGCACCCGCGAGAATAACGGCGGGGCCTGGCCAATGGGAATCCACAAGAGCCGGCCGTAGGTCTTGCCTTCCACCCGTCCCACAGAAAGGCACTTGGCCGCCAGACAGAAACTCCATGTCTTCGGCGGCTTTGGGCGGTCCCATGCGAAAGAGAAAATCAATCCGCCGGCGGAGAAGAACTCGCGTCCAAACTTTTCGTCGTTTCTATAGACCAGCGCCTCGGTCAGCGCCCACGCTCTATACCGGCTGCCCTCGCTGGACTTAAATCCATAGTTGACAAGGATTTCGCCCAACAAAGCCGCGGTGCCGCCGGCAAGGTAAGGCTCGTCGTTTTCCTTGCCGCGCCACGCGAAAAGCGCCGTGTAAGCCAAGTCTGTATCGAGTTGTGCCAACTCCTGTGCGACACCTTGGCGCGAATCATACCGATAGTCGGCCCCGCCCAAGAGAATGGGTTGGATGTAATGCTGGTTCTTGAGCCTTTGGTAAAGGAGCGGTGCCAGTCGGAATTTGATCCAGTCGGGTCGCTGCTCCCATTCGATCAGACCTGCCAGCAACGACAGTCGCCTAATGCCGACTTGTCCGTGATGCCCGCATTCGTCGCACGTTGTCGCACTTAACTCTCCCAAGGGGTAGAGGTCGAGTTCTACGGACCGAACTTGCCCCCAAATTCCGACGTTGAGCATGATGGTCAGAACCGCCGCCATGACTTTTGTTCTCATCTCCGCAACCTCCCTTGTGGAGTTTCTGGTAACTGCCCGAATCCGGGTGTGCCTTTGGATTTTGGGCTGTGTATGGCCTGTTCACGCGCTCCCTTGTAATTGCGCCACGAAACGGCCGTTGTTTCTCTGGAGAAGATTAGGCGATTCATAAATCGCCCCTACTTTTCTGCTTGGCTTCATTCCAGAGGGCGTCCATCTCCGCTAGGGTCATTTCGTCCAGTTGGCGACCCTGCTGCGCTGTGCGCCGCTCGATGTATCGAAATCGCTCGATGAACCGCTCGATCGTGTCGTGCAATGCCAGTTCCGATTGAACGTTCAAGAAACGTGATAGGTTCACGAGAGCGAACAGGATGTCGCCTATTTCGGCTTTGACCTGCGCTGTCTGTCCTTGGGCCGCTGCCGCTTCCAGTTCGCCGATCTCTTCGCGGACCTTGGCGAAAACGTCGCGGACATGCTCCCAATCGAAACCCACGCGCGCCGCTTTTTCCTGGACGCGATGAGCACGTAGCAAGGCCGGCAATTCTTTGGGCACGCCGCTCAGGCGCGAGGGCTCTTTCTCTCGCTCGCGCTTTTCGTCCAACTTGATCTGTTCCCAGTTTTGAAGTACATCGGTTGACGAGGCAACCTCGACGTTGCCGAAGACATGCGGATGCCGACCGATCAGTTTTGTGCAGATCGCGTTGAGAACGTTATCAATATCGAATCGGCCTGCTTCCTTGGCGAGCTGGGCGTGGAAAACAATTTGGAGAGCAAGATCGCCCAATTCCTCGCGCAGGCTTTCGACATCGCCACGGTCAATCGCTTCTTTCACTTCGTAGGATTCTTCGATCAGGTACGGGACGAGCGACTCGTGAGTTTGCTCGCGATCCCAGGGACATCCGCCGTCGCCACGCAGCCGACCCATGATCGCCACCAGACGGCGAAAGGGATCGGCGGAGGGGTCGAGGAGCGGATCGGACACGGTTGGGTCCATCATGGAGAGTTCATTCAATCGAGTTTGACGGCCCGGAGTCATCGTGAAGCGTCCCCCGTGCCGTCGTGATGCTTCGAGAGTGAGCCACTGGGTTGCGACTGTCAAGCAACCGCTTGTTCATTTCGGAGCGTCGTCGTCGGTGTCTGTGCTATTCTGTCTGTTGGCGCCCAGACGGCTGTTTGGTGATTCTCGCAGGAAGAAGCGTTTGATTTTCCACCAGAGCAGTTGGAGCCGCGATTCAGCTTTTCGCAGCCCGGCGGCCTGGCGGGGGAAACGTTTTTTCAAGCGCTTGAACAGGCGGCGGATGATTGGAACATCACGCGAGAGGAGGGCAAGCGCCACGAGAAAGAACAACCACGCCTGCAAGATCGGTAGAAACATACTGACAATGGCCAGCAGGAGAAAAAACACGCCCAGTCCGATCCGAATGATCCGCCAAATCAATGATGTCCTAATCACAAATCCTTCCCTTCTATCGTCGGGGAGCCAAAAGCACGTCCCCTACATCACCATTTGTCATTTTTCCAGAGTTCCGCCGTAACGCTCCATTCAGACAGCGCCATTATTCTGGGCGAAGTCAAGCGCCATCGGGGCTAAACCGGCGCGTTGGGTGCACTGTGTAGTTCCGTCTGGGGATAATCCTGTAGGAACGGTTAAGCGAAGATGGAAGGAAGCGGGTTTGGGGCAAAACTGAGATGAACCCAGCGAGTACTATATTCGGTTGCTTGAGATTTACTGAACTTTAGAACTTTTCGGATGTTCATGGCAATTGAAACGAGGGAGCGATCGAGCGAAGGTGCTCTTGACATGAAACGCACCCATTCCAGTTCAAGAGGCCCCGCTGATGACCGCTCCCGTCC
>Ga0315280_10008007_pt1 | contig 13982 bp, 12 predicted proteins | sample YL17G06_40_MG_FD_203697 | JGI IMG/M metagenome (GOLD analysis project Ga0315280, IMG submission 203697) | Sediment microbial communities from Yellowstone Lake, YNP, Wyoming, USA - YL17G06_40 | ecosystem: Environmental > Aquatic > Freshwater > Lake > Sediment | place: USA: Wyoming | collected...
CGTAAAGAATTGGGTGGTGATTTAAGGAAGATAATAACTGAGCATAAACGTTTATGGCTGTTGCGTAATCGTGAAGGGGGACTGGCTGATAGTGCGGCCCGCATGGAGAAAATATTAGAGCTGTATCAAACAAATTCATTTTAGCAAATTTTCACTTATTGAAGTTTGAATAAATAATTGAACAGACATATTGTCACTCCTGCGCAAGCAGGAGTCCAAAAACGCCTATAAAATGGCTGGATTCCCGCTTTCGCGGGAATGACATTGGGTAATGGAACCGTTAAATTAATATTCCAAAGACCAATAGTTTACATTCAACAGGTTGATATTGCAGGAAAATTAGGGATAAGCTTTACTATTAAGTAGTAGAAAGATAAAGACCAGAAGGGGATAGAAATGAGAGTTTTGTTCGGACTTACTTTGCTTTTGGCTATAGTCGGGTTGGATGTCCCAACGGTGTCGGCTGGGGTATGTAATGTCAAGGTTGTTACCGATGGCTCTCCTGATTACTACGATATTGGTAGTATGGTCCACAGCATAACCAGCAAGTGGCAGAGTCCTGCGGAGAAATGCTGGGCGATGTTTTACTGGAATCATATTGGGCGGCGACAGACCAGCCCGATGATTCTGCATGGTCTTGAGTGCACGGACCCCATTCGGCAGTTCAATGATTATGGCTACACGATGTGCAGCACAATCGCAGGCGTCAACTGCTCTATCTGGGATGCGATGGGATACCGCGTGAAATTCTGGGATATTACGCTGCACACCGTGCCGGAGGTGGAATACGACGGTCGATGGCATATATATGATAACAGCATGTCTGCGATATATACTTTATGCGACGGTAAGACCATTGCCGGGGTTGAAGATATCGGCAGAGAGGGTGCTTGTGAAGCGTCCGGCGGGCGGAAAGAGGCAGGGCATATTGCGAGGTATCACTGCCTCAACGCCACCAGCAGCAATGGTTTTTTGACAGGGGCGGACTGCGCCCGTGACCTTGAGCAGGAATATCGCTGCTTTAATCCGAACGGATTGAAGTATCGTTATTACTACTATAATTGGGATCGCGGCCATCGTTATATCCTTAATATAAGAGAAAATGAGGTTTATACGCGTTACTATAAGAGTCTTGGGACCTCTGCCGAATACTATGTGCCTAATAACGGCGACGATCCGGAAAAACCCAATACGCGTTATCGAATTCGGGGTAACGGTGTTCGCTCGTTCCAGCCGAGTCTAACTGAGGATTCTCTGCTGGGAGCCGCTCATACTATTTCCAATTGTAAAGTGCTCGCACCGGCAGGCGTTGTGCCCGGGAAGGCCGGTGAAATCGGTGAGATTATTTTCAAGGTGGAAGGCGCCAACGTTATTACCAATATGATGATAAAAGCCGTCGTGCAGCGCAAGACCAGCAGCGATGTAACCAGTATCTCCATCAGTACCACTAACGGTTTGACCTGGAATGAGGTCTGGAAGAACGAAGGGGTCGGTGATATTCCCGTAAATCTGGCGTTGGGGAAGGAGGTTAATGGTGCTTATGAAGTGCTGGTAAAAGTGTCACTAATGGGCAGGGACAATCCGGCTGATGCCTGTCTGGAGCATATAGAGTTTGAAACTAAAACTATGCTCAATAGTTCGACACAGCCGAGACTTTTACTTGGGAAAAATACCGTGTATGTTGGGAGAGGCGACCAGACTGAGTCGATTGTTATTTGGCCAGACCTGCAGGGCGAGAGCTACAAACCTTATATCGTGGAAGAGAAGAACATACACTCTGAGCCAAAACACATCGGTTATCAGGGGGTTATGCATGCAGTTAAAGCCAACGAAGATGCGTATGTGGTGTTTAAGGTCGAGGTACCGGCGGATATTGCACAAATCAATTACGGTGGTCGGTTTTACAATCGGGCGCCAAAGTCGCATATTGATTTACTGCATTCGTTCGACGATGGAAAAACGTGGGTGAGGAGCTATTCTCTGGATAAGATTGACCCGCCTTGGGATGTGATTCATTACCAGAAGGTTACGGATATTCCAGCGAGGACTCAGTCGGTGTTGTTTAAGTATCTGCTCAATAGTTCGGCTGCGGGGACGGACGCCTGCAGTATCTACAGCGTTCGGATGGAAGTCAACTATAAGCCGAAGGTTGCACAGTTCAAGCCGGTTGAGGTTACTTTCAACTGGAACGAGGTGCAGAAGGATTATTCACTCGTTGAACGCAGCCATACGGAATTAGTTAAGAAGGTGCCTTATAGGTACACGATAAATGTTGGGGGCGAAGACCATCCCGTGATGAATTGGCTGCGATTGAATCTTAATAGTGCTATTGGTGAGGTTAAATACGGTTACTCGGATGGGAAAGATGTCGGAGGGGAAAAATATGTGCATCGATGGGTGAGCTATGGGAATAATTTAGCGGAAGGGAAGAGCTATACAGTTTCTGTGCCCTCGAAAGACCATTGGGGAGCCGGCGACCCAAAAGGAACGAAGCTTACCGATGGGGTTGTTGGGCCGCCTTATGCGGGGGGAATCGGTCCTCAGTATGGACTTTGCTGGGATAAAGGTGATAACCCGGTGATAACAGTTGACCTCGGTGGAGTCAAATCTTGCGGGGCTTTTCGTATTGGTCTTAGTGCGGGCTGGCCGTGGTGGGATGCGATGAAGGGAGAGGTTAAGGACAAAGTTGAGGTGCTAACTTGTGTGGACGGAACGGAGTATATCAGCCGGGGTTTCTTTGAGCTGAACCTGCGATGGAAAGATATTCCGGTTAATCACTTGATGCCTGACGATGAAACTGCTACGGGTTTTACATACGCGCTGATTCCGCCAGAGCCGGTTAAAGCTCGTTATGTCCAATACAAGATAAAGCCCGAGCGCACGGTGGTAGTAAGTGAGGTTGGGGTTCTTGATTCTGTCGAATATAAAGCCTTTGACCTGCGGATTGCCTTGCCGGATGAAAAGCCTGCACCTGCTATCGATTCAAGTCAAAGGAGATGATGACTTGGCAGCCAGCGGTATTTTGAAAGGGGGGTTCCAGCCGTTCCAGACACCCAGGCCGGTTACGGCTGAAGAATGGGATAAAAGGAAGGTTGAGCTGCGCAAGAAATTGTGGCAGCTACTCGGTGAAATGCCGCCGCTATTTACTCCACAGGTGACCCCAGATAAAAACATTCTGGGGCAGGCTTCCCACAGGAAAGAGGCCACCCCTGATAAAAACGTTCAGGGGTGCACCGCTGGATACACGTTGGAACGGTTTACCTTTGATAATGGCGTGGGAGATACGGTATATGGTTACATCCTGGTTCCGGCCGGTCATAAGGGCCGTGGGCCGGCAATTCTTTACAACCACTATCACGGCGGGGAATATAAGCAGGGCAAGGAGGAAGTGCTGACAAAAGCGTTTTCAGAATTAAACTTTGCAACGGGCGAGGAACTGGCGGGCGAAGGTTATATTGTTCTGTGCATCGATGCATACGCGTTTGGCGAAAGACGCTTTCAGGGACCTGCCGGCGAGAAGGAAGAAGGCGGAATGACTGAATCTTCGCTGTTTAAGACCTTTCTCTGGGAGGGACGGACGCTGTGGGGAATGATGGTTCGCGATGACATTCTGGCATTGAATTACCTGGTGTCACGACCCGAAGTCGATGCCGGGCGGATTGCTGCGATGGGTATGAGTATGGGGTCCACACGAACGTGGTGGGTTGCAGCGATGGATAAGCGTATCAAAGTAGCCGTTAGCGTGGCCTGTTTGACCCGATATCAGAACTTAATTGCTCAAGGCTCGGTCCGTGCTCACGGTATTTACTACTATGTACCCAATATGCTTAAAGAGCATATCGATACTGAATCTGTTGTGGGTTTGATTGCGCCTCGGCCGCACCTGACTTTGACCGGCGACCAGGACGAGGGTTCTCCGGCTGATGGTGTGCGGATAATCAACGCCTTCCAGGAGCATCTTTACAAATGCTACGGAAAAGAAGACAACTTTCGCGGGATATTGTATCCTGGCGTGGGCCATACGTACACACCCCAGATGTGGGACGAAATGCTGCGATGGCTGAAAAAGCACCTGTAGGGACAGCGTGACTCGTCACTCGTGGTTTCTCCCTCGTTTTAATCCTCCGGCAGGGGACGGCCTTTAGTTTCGGGGGCCCACAAGAGAGCGATTATTCCGAGGAAGTACAAACAGGTAAAAAGAATCGAGCCGACACGGAAGGGTTCCGCTACGCCGATAGAGCGGAGCATCTGAACTACATAGGCGCTGCCGAACAGAACGATTGCGGTAATAACGCGGCCGACGTTATAGCAGAACCCCACACCTGAACTTCGCAGACGGGTCGGGTAAAGCTCCGGGAAGTAGATTGCGTAGCCGCCGAATACCGAGAGCGTCCAGAAGCCAAGAATCGGAGGCATCCAGAAGACGTGGTTTGGCTGCCGGAGGAACTGGAATATAGCTGCGGTGGCGATAAAGGCTGCGATGAAGCACAGGCCGAATGCCGGTTTTCTGCCCGCGCGGGCAGCGAGCATCGTAAAGAAATAAACGCCAAAGAATGCTCCAACATCCTGCAGCATAAGGCCGATGCCGACGTATTTATCCTGTGTTGCTTTTGCCAGACCCTTTAGCCCATCGCGGATAAGTTCGGGCGAGAAGAACCCCACGCCCCAGAGCCCGATGACGCCGGCAACCGCCAGTGCAAGGCCAACGAGAGTATTACGGCGGAGGCCGGGTGAAAACAGGTCTCGCCAGGCGCCGAGCTGTTTATGGAGGTCTTCGGAGGCCCTTGTTTTTGCCCGCTGCCAGCTTTCAGGTTCTTTGAGGGTTTTCTGGATGGCGACAATCAAAATCGCTGGTAGTATGCCGACCGAGAAAACCCATCGCCAGTTTTCGACTCCAAGCAGCGTGCCCTGTGGCTTGAGATAGATTGTTATAGCCGAGCCGGTGACATTGCCCAGGGCTGACAGTGCCTGGAGAAGTCCGAGGGCGTGAGGACGTGCCGGGGCAGGAGTTACCTCTGCGACCAGCGAGACGGCAGCGGCAAAAAGTCCGCCAATGCCCAGGCCCATAAGAAATCGGTAAGCGATAAAATCCCACCACGCCATGGACAAGGCCGACAGACCTGTGAAACCTGCATAGACGGAGATGGTAATCATCATTGTTTTTATCCGGCCGATGCGGTCGCCGAGCATTCCGAAAAAGAAACCTCCTACCGCCCAGCCAAGGAGAATCATCCCGGTGGCGACGCGGCCATAGAACTGCACGGTGGCTTTCTGCTCTTTTGTCAGTTCTTGGGCGTCTGGGGCGTTGACCTCGCGCCCGTAGAGCAGGCTTCTTAGAGCTGGCTCACGGACAATATTGAAAAATCGCTGGTCCATGCAGTCGAAGAGCCAACTTGTCGATGCAATTATCAGCACCAGCCAGTGATAGCGGTTCATCTCCTTCCACCAGGGCCTTTGGCCGGTGTCTTTTAGCTCACATGTCGCCATTTCTGTCATTTCTTATCTCCTTGTTTTGGTTCAGTTTTTTGTCTGTCAGTTGCGATTAGTTTATCTACAAGGGGCGAGAAGTCAAAAAATATCTTCCTTCTACATTGAATTTCTTGCGAGTCCGCTGTGAGCAGATTAGCCGGGGGTTGACATTGGCGGCTGCGGGGTTTAGAATTCCTGTATTATAATAAACTGATAAGGAGATAGAGTATGGAATTGAAGGGTGTTGTGCTGGCCGGCGGCACTGGGTCGCGCCTTATGCCGTTGACCAAGGTCACTAACAAGCATTTGCTTCCTGTCGGGCACAAGCCAATGGTCTATTACCCCATTGGGAAACTAACATCAATCGGGATTGAAGAGATTCTTATTGTAACCGGCATCGAACACATGGGTGATGTTGTTAGTCTGCTGGGCTCAGGGAAAGATTTTGGCTGCCGATTCACGTACAAAGTCCAGGACGAGGCAGGCGGGATTGCACAGGCGCTGGGATTGGCCGAGAATTTTGCGAACGGTCAGCGGCTGGCGGTTATCCTCGGTGACAACATCTTTCAGGTGAGTTTGAAAAGCTACGCCGAAAAATTTTTGGCTCAAAAAACCGGCGCAAGGATGCTGCTCAAACAAGTGCCGAACCCGCAGCGTTTTGGCGTTGCAGAATTATCGGGCGGCAAAGTAGTCAGGATTGAAGAGAAGCCAAAAAAACCAAAGTCGGATTACGTGGTAACCGGCATATACTTTTACGACGCTGCCGTCTTTGACATCATACGAACGCTCAAGCCGTCATCTCGCGGCGAGCTTGAAATTACCCACGTCAATGATGCTTACATTGCCAGGGGCAAGCTGGCCTACGACATCCTCGATGGCTGGTGGACAGATGCAGGGACATTTGAATCGCTTGTCAAAGCCAACGAATTGGTTATGAAGGAGCCTCCTCAGTGACATCTGAAGATACCGTGGCAATTCTCGGCGGCAAAGGAATGCTCGGAACTGATGTTGCAAGTGCTTGTCGGCAGCGGGGCTTTGAGGTTCAGGTCTTTGATTTACCGGAATTTGATATAACTAATGTGCAGCAGCTAAAACAAGCCCTCAACGGCGTGCAGACCCGCCTGCCCAGAGTGTTCGGCGGGCAGGCTATTGTCAACTGTGCAGCTTATACTGACGTTGATGGCGCCGAGAACGAAGCCGAGCGGGCGTATCAGGTCAACGCCGTAGCAGTAGGGCGGCTTGGTGGGTTTGTAAAAGAGTCGGGTGGGTGGCTGCTGCATATTAGTACGGATTTTGTTTTTGATGGTCGGTTGAGCACGCCATATAGAGAAACCGACACGCCAAATCCGATAAATGAATACGGAAGAACCAAGTTGGCGGGGGAGCAACTGCTGGGTCAAAGCGGCTGCAGACATTGTATAATCCGCGTGGAATGGACGTACGGCTTAGCCGGCAGTAACTTTGTAACCAAGCTAATCCGGCGTGCAAAGACTAACCCGCCGAAGGCGGGTTTAAAGGTTGTTGACGACCAGGTAGGTTCGCCGACAGCTACGACGGAAGTTGCCAGGGTGATTTGTGAACTGCTGCGCAAAAAACCGGCAGGAGTATTTCATTTTGCAAGCGGTGGCTACGTTAGCCGATACGAAATGGCAAAATTCATATTTGACAAGCTCTCGATGGGCGTTGATGTGTTACCCTGTAAGAGCAGCGATTATACCAGTGCTGCTACAAGGCCATTAAATAGCCGATTCGATTGCAGCAAGATTAGGGCTTTGCTCGGTGAGCCGATTCAACCATGGCAGGTTCCGTTAGAGCGTTTTCTGAGGCGATTATGAGAAGAATTCTCGTCACAGGCGGTGCAGGATTTATCGGAAGCAATTTTGTGCGAATGGTGCTTTCGGAGCATCCTGAGTGCTTTATTGTCAATCTCGACAAGCTCACATACGCGGGTAATCTCGAGAACCTCGCCGGTTTTTTGAATCATTCCAATCATAAATTTATCAAAGGTGACATTTGCGATGGGCGACTGGTAGAAAAAAACATTGAGCAATATCAGGTGGATACGATTATCAATTTTGCCGCGGAAAGCCACGTGGACCGTTCGATAACTGCGCCAAAGGTCTTTATAGAAACCAATGTTACCGGTACGCTAACGCTGTTAGAAGTGGCCCGCGATAAAAAGTTGGAGCGGTTCATTCAAATCTCTACCGATGAGGTGTACGGTGCACTGGGTCCACAAGGGAAGTTCACCGAACAGACGCCGCTTGCTCCAAATTCGCCGTATTCGGCCAGCAAAGCGGCAACAGACCTTCTGGTAAAAGCTTTTGGTCACACCTGGGGCGTAAAATATAACATCACCAGATGTTCAAACAACTACGGGCCATACCAGTTCCCCGAAAAGCTAATCCCACTGATGATTAACAACGCTCTCAGCGACAAAGAATTGCCTGTTTATGGTGATGGCTTATATGTGCGGGATTGGCTGTATGTATATGACCATTGCACGGCAATATGGCAGGTTTTGACCAAAGCACCGCCGGGGCAGATTTATAATATCGGCGGCTGTAATGAAAAAACAAATATGGAAGTGATTGGTCTGGTACTTAACCGCTTAGGCAAGCCGAAGTCGCTTATCAGGCATGTCACCGATAGGCCGGGACACGATAGGCGATATGCTATTGACGCAAGCAAGATAGTTACCGAGCTTGGCTGGCAGCCATCGGTGGGCTTTGAGGAAGGTATTTATAAAACCATAGACTGGTATTTGCAGAATAAAGATTGGCTGGCCAATGTCGTCTCGGGCGACTATCAGAAATACTATGAATCAATGTACCGAAATCGTTGATGAACCGCAGGAACTTGCCCTACAAAGGAAAACTGCAAAAAAGTATAATCGACTTGTTGATAAAGTAATCTCGTTAGAAATCGTTAAAAGTATTCTGGAAGACGATTCTTTAGACCAGCCGAAGGACTATTAGCTTAATGGAAAAAATGAATGTCAAAAAAAGTTTATTAAAGAAAATTGCCAGGATTTTGATAAAGTTAAAAACTTCGTCTCTGTTCAAGATTAAGCAGAAAGATTTTGATTTAAGGTTTTATCCTTCAAGCATGTCTAGAATCCTTTGGGTCGATCAATATTTGGCCGAAAAGCCTTACGGAGAGGAACAGGAATTCTTCAGGCGTTATTTACGCCCTAATGATATAGTTATTGATGTTGGAGCCAATATAGGTTTTTTTACCTTAATATTTTCCACGATTGTTGGTAGAACTGGGAAGGTTTATGCCATTGAGCCACATCCACGAATTTACAAATATCTACAAGGCAATTTGGACCTGAACAGCGTAGAAAATGTGCGCACTTTCAATCTTGCTCTGGGAAGCAAAAGTGGCACTGTAAAGTTTTCCGATAGAAAGGGTGATGATAGAAACTCCGTTATTACCACAGGTGCGGGTATTACAGTTCCTCAGAAAAGTCTTGATCAATTAGGTATCGAGGATGAATCGATAGCCTTACTAAAAATTGACGTTGAAGGTTATGAAAAGTTCGTTATAGAAGGCGCTGGGCAAATATTGAAAAATGTACGATGTATTTATTTTGAGGTCATCGAAAGACATTTCTCAAAATTCGGTTACAAGTTAGAAGAATTACTTAATATTTTGGTAAATTATGATTTTAAAATACTCGAAATCTCTGCCAACAAGGCTTCCAGGCCACCTCCTTTCCATTACCTAAGATTTTCTAATAATCTAATCGCCGTTCGTGATATAAATGCTTTTCTAAAGCGTACAAATTTCCTTTTTTCTGCCAAAGTTGTTTGAAGTGCCCCATTGACGAGACACTTAAAAAGTTATAGGGAATAAATATATGCAAAAGTCAAAACGAATATTTATAGTAGCTGATTTGAGTTCCAGTCCCATAAAGATGTTTCTGCACCACGCACGTAAGCTGGCCAAAGGCTTCATCAGGTTGGGTCACGATGTTAACACCTTTAATTGTCGTAGTGCGTTACTGCAATTAAGCCCTCTCAAAAGCCCAACTTTCGCTGCATGCTTTTTTAAGTCCAAGGTTGATGAGCTTCTGGCGAATGAGATCAGAAACTACAGCCCTGATATTATTCATGTTAGCTTCGCTAAGTTTTTAGATGTAAAAACGATTGCCTTAATGCGACAGGCAGCCCCTGACGCTTTCCTCATCGGCATAGATGGCGATCTTTGGCCCGAGCTTCACAAAAACAGGGTCCAGACTGCCGAGAAACTCGATGTGGTGCTGACGACCTATGGCGATAATGGACAGCAAGCGTTCCGGCACGGTGGCGTCCGGTGCGTTTTCATGCCTAATATGTGCGACCCTGATATAGAGTATCGCTACGACGTATCAGATAAATGGAAAAGCGACATTTTATTCACCGGCCAGACCAGATATAATCATAAACGCTATCCAACAGAAGATTTAAGATATCAACTGCTCGTCAGACTTTCTGATATGAAAAACTGTGCCCTTTACGGTTGCCTCGGCCGACCAAAAGTAGGAGGTATTAACTACTTATACGCCGTAAGCGGTGCTAAGATAGGGCTTAATATAAATGCCGCCAACGATATAAAACTTTACCATTCTGACCGTTTGATGCACTATCTCGCCTGCGGCACTTTTGTATTGGCAAAAAGAGTCCCTGATACAGATTTGCTCTTTAGAGATGGTGTTCATCTGAAGTATTTTGATACAGCAGAGGAATTCTTTGATTTAGCAAATTGGTATCTGGCCCACGAAGACGAGAGAATCAAGATTGCCAACGCGGGAATGGAGCATGCTCACATAGAGTTTAACTGCGTGAAAATAGCCAAATACACGATGGATGTTATCGAAAACGGAAGTTACAAGGCTCCCTGGACGGATTAGCAATTGACACAAAACAGGAATTACTTATGAGTCCAAAAGTTAGCATTTGTATCCCCACCTATAATCGAAAAGATTATGTAAAAGAAACCCTCGACAGCATATTTGCCCAGACATACAGAGATTACGAAGTTGTCGTAGTAGATGACGGCTCAACAGACGGCACCGAAGAAATGGTAAAAAAGTCCGGTTACAACCTGAAATACTACTGGCAGGAAAATCAGGGTGAAGCGGCTACCCGCAACAAACTCATCGGCCTGGCCGAGGGACAATTTATAACGTTTATAGATTCAGACGACCTTTTGATGCCGGATGCCGTCGGGGGAATGATAAACGCAATGGAAGCGGAAAATGACGAAGTTATAGTTTACGGCTCATACCTTCGAATAGACGAAAATGGGAATGTTTATGGGAGTTGCAAACGAAAGCTACACAGTGGACACATAACCAAATATTTATTTCGAGGCATACTTGTTCATTCCTGCGGCTCTATGCTACCCAAGAAGGTACTTGAGGCCGCTGGCGGGTTTGATGAGTCACTTCCTGTCTGTTGTGATTATGACCTCTGGCTGCGTCTATCCTTGAACTATCGTTTTATAGCTTTGCCTGAGCCGACGTTTAAGCGGCGGCGTCACAAAGGTAATCTTTCGGTTAACTCTAAAGCTAATCGATTGACCGAGCTTAAAGTCCTTGAAAGATTTTACTACCAGGGTGGTGGCAGATATGTAATACCTGAAAAGTTAGCTATGCGGAGGTTAAGCGAAGAAGCCTATAGAGTGGGCAAATATGCTCTCAAAGAGGGTGAATATCAGGAAGCAAAAACTTATTTGTGTATGTCCTATCGGTGCTGTTTGAACCTAAAGTCTCTTGCAATGTGGGCTTTGGCGACTATCAAAGCGAAACACTCATCTCAAATTTAGCCCTCGCTTTAGGGCTGACGAAAATTGCATTGCCCCACCGTAACTGGCCGTTCTTTGCGCGTTTCAAGTGATAAAGATTAAACAACGTGTAGTTGTATTGGCTTAGAAAAGCGGTTAATTCGTGAAACAGACATCCATCTTGGTAATGCGGAACGAACATTACTTCGGTATAGATTATCGAAATATCCTGTTTTGATAATTTGTTGTGTGCTCCCTTTAATGCCTTTATTTCCGCGCCTTCAACGTCCAACTTCAAAATGTCAATGTGTGATATTCTCTCTGTATCACAAAAGTGGTCTATTGTAGTGGTATTTACCTCTATCACTTCGATATTCTCAGATTTTTTGGGATAATATTTTGCACCGTGGTTTGGTCTTGGGAAAAAGGAATTGCATGAAGGGTCCACGTTTACGTGCAACTTCGTTGTCCTAACAGTATCGGAAACCGCCATTTGGTACAGTTTAATGGATTTGTCACCGGCCAGTCGCATAAGTTTTTGAAAGGAATCTTCAAACGGTTCGAAACAGTAAATGGTTGCGTTTGGGAAAATTTTCTTGTATGTTGCCGTAACTTCTCCAACGTATGCGCCAACATCCAAAATCACCAAGCCGGTATCGTTGTCGAAAAAGTATTTTTGTGCTTGAAAAGCATTCTCTTTCAAAGTTTTCGATTTGGACAAAAAGCCGAATATACTGCTCATATTTTTTTCTCCGAAGTATCTTGCTGGCAGTGACCGGCTCCGCCAACCTTTGCCATCTAAATAAGCTACCCTGTTGTATCTATGCCATTAACTTTAGGCATTTCAATCTAAGCAAAACTTACAAGGATCCCCTATTATATCAAACCGACCCATTTCAAGAAGGTTTAGTAGATTCCGTCTTCTGTCGCTATTCCAAATCTTTTTGATGGAAGTATCAGCTATGTTGCCTATCACGCATTTTTGCTGGTAATCTAAGCAACAGAGATAAATATCCCCATTCGGACCAATTAAGCATTCTCGTACTATTTTCGAAAGCTTTCCGCACGGGTTCGTTTTAGGAGTTTTCACTCTTTCACGCTGGGCCCATCTATAGGGTCTATCAACTATCGAAAAAATATCATTTTCCTTAAGAAAAGGCTCCCAGTATTCGATTACCTTACTGGTGTCGTCCGGTAAAGAGATATTAATTCCTTCGACTTTTTCAAAATATTTTTTAGCAGTTAAAATCCAGATATGGATTTTACAGGGCTTTTCCATCCTTTGCCGAGTATCGATAAAATCATGAAGGTTTTTTTTAAGTGTTTCAAAATTTAACTTTTTAGTACTTTCATAGGTGATTTTAGATGCTCCATCCACATTAAGGTGTAATTCATCTAATCCAAGCGTTAGTAGTTTAAGCCCTATTTCCTTGTTAAGTAGTGCCATATTTGTGTATAAAATTGATTTACTTAAGGGTAATGTTTTCCGGCAATACTCGTAAATTTTTAAAAACTCCTTGTTCAATAATCCTTCGCCATTTTCGCTAAACCTGAAAATACCATTAAGGTTTTCTTCTTTTGCTTCGTCTATTATTTTTTTCGCTAATTCGAGGGGCATAAAAGGGGGAGTTATCCCTTTGCCTCTTTCGTTTGGACAGTAAATACATCTTCCCTGGCACAGCACAGACAGACTTAAGTTTAAAGCACCTGGAAAATCGCTGTTATACGCGCCTTTTTTCTTAAGGTCTTCTACAAGTTTTCTGTGACGGTATTTCCCTAAGGCCTTCTTTAATCCAGAGGGAACTACCTTTCGCCCGAACCTTCGAAGTAAACTGTCTCTTAAGACAATGGCCATGTGACCTCCAGCGATTAAGTCTTAAACAAAAAACGCCAGGAATATCGCACTAAAAAGATAGCTGAACTTCTTGTTTTAGCAATCGCTTTCGACCATTTTCCACTGTTGTGCAACAGAATAGAAGCTGGAAAGGCAACAATGCCTGAAAATACATTCAAAATTTCTTTAATGATAACAGCCAGCTTGAAAATCAAACTAAACATCCGTGTGGCAAACCGACCACGGTACTTTCTCAGGTAGGTTAACAGACTGGAATACACCATCATACGTTTTTTTGCACTTACCTGTATAGATGACCTGCCACCGATGTGTGGTCTTTTTTCTATAACCAAGACCTTCCTACCACGTTTAGCCATTTGCTGAGCGAAAGTTGCACCAAACATCCCACAACCTACCACCAAAAAATCATAGTGTGCCATAACCCCTGCACCTTCAGCTTATAAAACGCTCCCAGTCTCTGGTTTGTCTTGCTTTACACGTCCAGTTCCATTTGTGCACTCTCATCCCGTCAAGGTCTGTCAGGACAGGGCCATTGTTTGTAATCAGGATATTTGAGTGCTTTAAGTCTCCGTGACTGATTCGATGTTGGCCAAGATGATTAAGCAAATCCATTACCTGCCGGGTTACCGCTGAACGCTGTTGCTGGGTGACGCTGCCATTACGCAGGAAATGATAAAGCTTTTGCCCGTCAACATATTCAGTTACGAGATATGACTTCCAGACGAGCAGGCCTTTCCGCTGCTCGATATAAGCTAATGGTCTCGGCGTAGCGATATTAAGCATCCTGAGCCGATGCGCGTGCAGCCACCCGCGTCTGGCGCGAGATTTTTTTATTGTATGACGCAGCGAGTGAATAAGCCCTTTGTGGTTATATCGTTTGACTACC
>Ga0315280_10008009_pt1 | contig 13979 bp, 19 predicted proteins | sample YL17G06_40_MG_FD_203697 | JGI IMG/M metagenome (GOLD analysis project Ga0315280, IMG submission 203697) | Sediment microbial communities from Yellowstone Lake, YNP, Wyoming, USA - YL17G06_40 | ecosystem: Environmental > Aquatic > Freshwater > Lake > Sediment | place: USA: Wyoming | collected...
GGATCTAGACCTGTGAGCCAGTACATGGCGATCGCTCCCACTATAATAATCGCAAGAAAGAGGCGAAATTCTTTGGTGAGACCTCTCCTGAATTGGCGATTGAGGATCCAGTAGTGAGTCCTGAAGTTGACTGCGCCCGCGATCATCAATATCCCCAAGATCAAGCCGACTTGATAATCAGCTAACTTGGAGAGATCCTTTAGAGGTGAAAATCCTCCGGTTGTTATAGAGCTGAATACCCAGGAGACCGCCCTGACGGGATCAGCGATGATGGTGAAATACAATATCGGTGTAAAGATGATTAAGTACACCGTGTAGACGAACAGTATGAAAGCGAGCAGTGTCTTCAAGTTTCGTCCTATTCTCTCAATCCCTAGCGTTTTAATGAGGCGGGTTATCTCTTCGCTAGGATAGAAGAAGGCTAGGAGGATGAAAATTAGTCCGATACCGCCGATCCATTGCGTCATGCTTCTATAGAAAAGAATGGATTTCGGCAGAATGTCAACGTCTGTTATTAGGCTGAAGCCAGTTGTTGTGAAGCCTGAGATACTCTCGAAGTAACCGTTTGTAAATCTTGATACAGGGTCTTGGGTGCCAAATATGTTGAGGTAGACGTAAGGGATGCAGCCGACAAGCCCAACCAAGAAATATGTGATAGCCAGGAGCATACATGAATACCTGAAATCCAATTCTTTTCTCTCGCATAGGGCGTTGAAAAGAAAACCCGCTGTCAAAGAGACTACAGCTGTCAAGAAGAAAGATTCCAAGGCAGGCGTTTCATTGAAGTAGAAGGCCATTATAATGGGTATGACTGTCAGCAAGCCGTTTATCTGCAGGATGAACCCGAGATTGGCCAGCATTGGCTTCATCGTATCATTCCTGCTATTTTACGGCTATAGGCCATGGATGATAACTTCTTGCACAAAGCAACGTATTTATAAGCTCCTTACAAGGTCGCAAGCAAACATGCCCAAGGAGAAATTAGAGATGAACATATACGCGAATCGAACTGGTTTTCTGAAATCTTACTCTCACCCGAAGACTTGTCGCCTCCTGCAAGTTCGAGAGCGGAACAAGCTTTAACGTCGACGAACGAAACATATACGCTGATGATGGTTGAATCATAAGAGAGAGAGCGATCGCCGGATAGCGCGAGAAAGAATAGAGATACTTCTTAGGTTGGCGAAAGAAGTATTCCATAAAGATCAGACTCTCTCTAGACGCTATGTGACAATAGCTAAGAAGATAGCGATGAAGTGTAATGTCAGAATCCCGGCAGAGTACAAGCGGTTCATCTGCAAAGAATGCGGAGACTTGCTAGTGCCGGGTGTAAATTGCCGCGTAAGAACTCGCTCAAAGGGAGGAACAAGGGTGGTGATAACGTGTCTGACGTGCGGAGCCCAAAGAAGATATCCAGCAACAAGAGAGAAGATTCTCAAAAGAAAGCGTGGAGAAGGCTTATCGAAAGATCAGCGACAATGAAGTCGACAATCTGGATTGGGAAAAACGGAGTTACGAAGACCCTAATCGGGCAAGTAGTCGCCCAGCTCAAAGCGAACAAGATTGTGAAACTGAAAGTTCAGAGAACTCTAGCTGAAACTGAATCAATGCAAGATATCGTAGGCAAGATCTTGAAAGCGTCAAACTCCTCACTCGTGAATATTAGAGGGAGAACCTTCACGATATACAAAGAGAATCAAGACGATTAGAAGAATCGTCAAAACTTATATTGAGCGTCAGATTCTAGTGGTTAAAAGACTCGTGGAAGAATCGGAGAGAAAAGCTTGCCGACTCCATATGACGTACCTGCACAAGTGTTCATTGAGAGACTAGCCAAATACTTGAAAGAGAATGTAGGCGACGTTAGCCCGCCGACATGGGCTACAACGGTGAAAACGAGTTCGCATAAAGAATACCCGCCTCAACAGCCAGACTGGTGGTATAGGAGATGCGCTTCACTCTTGAGGAAACTATACGTTCACGGGGCGATAGGTACGTCGAGACTCAGAGTTGAGTATGGAGGACGAAAGAGAAAAGGAAGAAGAATAGAGCACGTGAGAAGAAGCGGAGGCTCAGCAATAAGAGAGCCGCTCCAACAGCTGGAGAAGGCAGGTTTCGTCACGAAAGAAGAGAAGAAAGGCAGAAAGCTGTCGAGAGAAGGTACAAGTCTTCTGAACAGAATCGCCGCTGAGATACTGAAGGGAATGAAGAGCCCAACGAAAGGAGAATAGCGATGAGCGAGGAGCCAAGTGAAGAGGAGCTTGAGTATCTCAGGAAGAGAAGATTGGCCGAATACCAGCGTACTCTAGCAGATGAGCAAAGGAAGGCTCAAGTCCAAGAGCAGGTTGAATCCCAGAAACAAGCACTACTGAGAGCGATACTAACCCCAGAAGCAAGACAGAGACTGACCAATATAAAGATGGTCAAACCTGAATTTGCAGAACAACTGGAGATACAACTAATACAACTCGCACAAACTGGGAAAGTTCAGTCACCTATAACAGATGCTCAATTGAGAGAAGTCTTGATACGCTTGCAACCTCAACGTAGAGACATCAAGATAAGGAGAGCTTAACAAGAATGGCTAGAAACAAACCGGCAGCAAGAAAACGAAGACTGGCCAAAGCGCTTAAACAAAGAAAATCGGTGCCGACATGGGTGGTAGCTAAGACGATAGGCCGAGTAAGAACCCACCCAAAGAAGAGACATTGGAGAAGAACTAAACTCAAGGTCTAGGATGTTTCAAAGTTGACGCAAACAACAGAAAATGAAGTACAAGAGGAATTGGAGGAAGAGGAAGAAACAGCCGAAACTAAGCCAGAAGAAATGGCTGAAGAAAAGCCTCCTGAGAAAGAAGAGGTCGCAAAAGAAAAGAAACCTTCCTTGAAGGCTGGTGAGAAAGCTGAAGAAGAGATCGAGGTCGTTGAAGAGAAACTCTACACAGTCAACTTCAGAAAGGCTTGGATCACTCCAAGAGGAAAGCGCGTTCCAAGAGCAGTTCGAATGCTTAGAGACTTCGTGAAGCGACATATGAAGACTGAAGATGTCATCATAAGTAATGAGATAAACGAGAAGCTCTGGTCGAGGAGTATAAAGAAGCCTCCGAGAAAACTGCGAGTTCGAGTTGTAAAGGATAAGGAGGGCAACGTCATAGTCTTTCCCATTCAAGGCGACTAGCTTCTTGCCCGTGATCTTTTCAGATATCTTTGGTAGCCCAAACATAGGTGTATACTGCTTCTCAAACGAGAGCTTAGCAATACTGCCGAGCGGAACCCCTCAAAAGAAGATAGAGAGATTCCAGCAGTGTTTAGGGGTCGAAGTCTGCACTAGCAATATGGGCGGTTCAAGACTAGTCGGCATCTTAGTCGCAGCAAACTCCAACGGAATTATCCTGCCCCACATTGTAGATGACCGTGAACTTAAAGCAATAGAGAAAACGGCGGACAGAAAGATCTGCGTGCTCAATGATGAGAGGAAGACTGCTTTCGGAAACATGGTCCTAGTGAATGATTATGGAGCCATAGTTGATTCAAGATTGTCCCCAGCAACAGTGAGAGAGCTATCTGACACCTTCGATGTGGAAGTCGTCAAAGGGGAGATAAATGGCCTCCCTTACGTAGGGGCGCTAGCAGTGGCGACGAACAAAGGCGTCCTAGCTCACCCAAAAACGAAGGAAGAAGAGAAGAAAGTCATCGAAGAAGCCCTTAAGGTTCCAGTTGAACTCGGAACTGTCAACGGTGGTGTTCCATATATCAAGTCGGGGCTGCTGGCAAATAGTAGAGGCGCAGTAGCGGGATCTTTGACTCTTGGATCTGAGTTGATGGCCATAACTCAGATGATAGGTGTGGAGAAAGTTTCTCGTCGGTCAGTGTCCTAAGTCAATCGCGCCTACAATTCACTGCTCAATTGGATGGCAATCGTAGGGTATACAAAGTAGGTGAGAGGGGTAGAACCGCAAAATCTACTTTGTAAATCTCGTCATCTTCGTTCCGCAAACAGGGCAAACTGACTTGAGTATAGGTCTGCCTTTGGAAGTGGTTTCTCTCTTCACAGCCTTGTCGTCCACATTAACCTTCTTCTTGCATTTGACACAGAACATCTCCATCAAGGATTCATCCCTCCTGATACCCCACTAGCCCTTCAGATGTCGATAAAAACCTTTTCTATCTCAAGTCCGGCAGCTCTACGCGAGAATATGCGCTGGATTCAAATGTAGTTGTAAAGAAATATGTTGGCTCTAGAAATTGACGTAGTACTTAAATATTGAGCATGTTATCAGCAAACCAAAGTCCAATCGAATTGACAGATGAAGCGCCGGGTCAATGCTTGGTTAGGAGAATGCGTGAGTCTTGGTTCAAAGCAAGATCTTCAAGATCTCAGGGGAGATCAAGAAGCCTAGAATGACATTCCCATTCACTAAGGAAGTTGCGGCGACGAAGACTGAAGATGCGTTAGAGAAGATATACGCTGAATTCGGCAGTAGACACAAAGCGAAGAGATTTCAAATCAAAATAGTAAAGATTGAAGAAGCCAAATCGAAAAGCGAAATGACTTGATAGAGACTTCAGGAGTTCGGCGAAATTATGGCGAAGGAAGATGAAGAGATAAGAAGGATGCTAGTTGAGCTGAGGCTTCTGGAAGGATCCGCCAGAACCATTCAATCGCGTCTCGAGGTTGTCGATACGGCGCTGAGTGAAATCCTGATAGCAAACTCCACGCTTGAAGGAATAAAGAATAAACCAAAGGGCACGGAGGCACTGGTCCCAGTAGGCGCTGGCTCATTTATTCGAGTTGAACTAGCTGACTCGGAGAAGATCGTCATGGGCGTAGGCGCGGGAGTGAGCTTCGAGAAATCGGTGAATGATTCTATTGAGAGCCTTAAGAATAGGCAGGACGACCTTGAGAAGCTCAGGACGTCGCTCCAAGAGCAACTCTCACAAATAGCGTCAAGGATCGAGGATGAACGTAGAACATTGAGCGACCTCGTGAACAAGCGAGGCGGAGAAACTGTAGAAGTGGTATGAACTCTTGTCTATGTGACGAACTAACATCAACCACTGTACGTATCAAGAATAACCAGAAAATGAACATAAAAAGCGGTGCGATAGAAGTTTTTCCGCGTCGAAGAGTTGGAGCAAGGAGCAACATTCCCCTTGCGATTATATCCCTATCGCACGGCACAAATCACTTGCTGCAGCTCATCCTTCCTACTCTTCTCCCTTCATTAATCACCGAGTTTCAAATATCACATTCCACCGCTGGCATGCTCGTGGCCAGCTTTGCTCTTCCCTATGCCATCTTGCAAATCCCGTTTGGATATTTATCGGATCGCAAGAGACGAAAACGAACTATGGTCTTTGGATTATTCCTCTACTCGTTTGCTACATTCTTGTGTGGATTATCGCAGAATACTTTGCAACTTGCCCTTACGCAATTCTTGGCAGGTATGGGTGGCGCTTCCTATCATCCTGTTGGCATACCGCTTGTATCATTCGTCGTCAGCAGAAAAAGGCTCGGTCAAGCCCAGGGATTCCATCAAGCAGGAGGAGCCATAGGATCTTTTATTGCGCCCATACTATCGGCTTACATCGGTACAGCGTTCAATTGGCGATACAGCTTCATTCTCCTATCTTTGTTCGGCTTAGTCAACGCTCTTGTTGTTTGCCTCGGCATCGCGGAGCCTAGTCCCACTTATCGTGAAGAAGATGAAGATGCTAAGACGATACCCTTCGATTCCAAGTTAACGAGATTAATAGTCTTACTCTTTTGTTTTGGATTAGTAGAAGTCATCACGTTCAGAGGGTTACTGTCGTTCCTTACGACCTATGCTACAGAAAAGCATGCCATCGGATTAGAATCTGCCGCTCAGTTGCTGGCGCTCCTCCAAATCGCGGGGATTTTTGGGAGCCCATTATTCGGACGATTATCCGATGCAATTGGGAGAAAGATTACACTCGCTATCCTTATGGTATGCCAATCAGCAATCATGTATTCTCTTACTTACGCATCTCTGGAAGTTCTCGCCATCTTACTGGGAGCGATGGGCTTAGCTGCATTCGGCACCTTAGCGGTTTCGGATGGGTGGTTAACAGGGATGAACTTAGGCGCTATAGTGGGTACCATAATTGGTTCTGTTACCACTGCAAGCTTTTTAGCTGGAGCAGTCGTCACTCCTATTGTTGGATTCCTCGCAGACCAATTCGGCTTTGACTTTTCCTTCAGAGTTCTTGCCATAACCGGATTGCTTGGATTGCCGATACTCAAAATCATTAAAGATACATAATGCGCAGATACAAACGGATTAATCAACTCATGAATTCTCATCGAATATTAGTGAACAGGTACGGGAAACTATGTTGTTTCTCTTCCTCTGGCCTAAACCCTTATTTGTACGTTGGACAAACATCAACCGCAGGCCCTAGAAAGAACAACCAGATATGAACAGAAAAGGCGGCACAATAGAAGTTGTTTGAAAGACTTAGAAAGCATGTCTCAGCTTTCGTTGAAAAGGTCTCGAGGACCGAATTGAAAGGAGAGAATCTGGAGAGCCCGCTTGGAGAGTTCAAGCTTACGCTCCTAGAAAACGATGTAGCCTTTCCTGTGGCTGACTACATATGTGCAAGACTCAAAGAGAGAGTGGAAGGGCTGACTGTTTCTAGGTTCGGCGACGTGAGAGAGCCTCTTAGAAGGGAACTGCACGAGGTTCTCTTGGATGTACTCAAGTCTGGCGAGCGAACGAATCTTCTCGAAATAGTTGATAACAAGAGAAAACTGGGCGAACCTGCCAGCATAGTATTCGTCGGCATAAACGGAACAGGGAAAACGACAACGATCGCAAAAGTAGGGCATCTTCTCCTCAGAAGAGGATACAGCGTTGTTCTCGCTTGCAGCGACACATATAGAACTGGCTCCATAGAGCAGCTTGAGGAGCACGCCAAAAGGATAGGGGTCAAGACGATCAGGCACAAGTATGGAGCTGATGCTGCAGCTGTAGCTTTCGACGCCATAAGCTACGGTCGCTCTCACGGAATCAATGCCATCCTGATAGACACAGCTGGGCGAATGCAGACAAACAGAAATTTGATGGAGGAACTCAAGAAGATCAAGAGAGTGGTCAAACCTGATTTCACCATACTTACCATAGACTCTTTGACTGGAAATGATGCGGTTACTCAAGCTGAGGAATTTGATAAGGAAGTCGGAATAGATGCGACAATCCTCACGAAGATCGACGCGGATGTTAAGGGCGGAGCCGCTTTGAGTGTAAGCTATGTGACTCACAAGCCGATAATCTACGTCGGGACTGGTCAAAGGTACGAAGATCTACAGCCATTTGAACCGGAGTGGTTCATAAGGACAGTTTTAGACTGACATATAACTCTCCTCGCTTGACAACGGAACAGTTTTAGACCTAAACTGTCATGTTTTCAACGGTGAACCCTATGGAGATCCGCGGCCGAGATTTCTTGACAATGAGGGAATATTCGAGTAGGGATATCTGGCAGATCCTGAAAACCTCGAAGCAATTGAAGAAAGAAGCTTCAACCGGCAGATTTAGACCTTTGTTGAAGAACAAGAGTCTTGGAATGATATTTCAGAAACCTTCGACAAGAACGAGAGTATCATTCGAGGTGGCTATGAGGCAACTTGGAGGTTCAGCCCTCTACCTCAGCTGGAATGAACTTCAACTGGGTCGCGGTGAAACTGTTGCAGACACGGCTCGAGTATTAGCCCGATATGTTGACGGTATTATGGCGAGGGTCTTCGCGCATTCAGATCTTGAGGAGTTGGCGAAAAACGCAGACGTTCCGGTCATCAACGGCCTCTCGGACCTCTGTCATCCTGTCCAAATTCTAGCCGATTTGTTGACGATTTGGGAGAAGAAAGGAGAATTCAAAGGACTGAAGCTAACCTACATCGGCGACGGCAACAACGTTTGTAACTCTCTACTGTTAGGATGCGCAAAGATGGGCGTCAACATATCTGTGGCCTGCCCTGAACGATACAAGCCGGATGAGAGATTCATCAGATGGGCTGAAGAAGAATCAAAATTATCTCGAGCTACAGTCGAGATTATGAGTGAGCCGGAGCAAGCGGTCAGAAACACGGACATCATATATACAGATGTCGTAGTGAGTATGGGTCAAGAAGCTGAACGCGCAGAGAGAGAGAAAGTCTTCCTACCGAAGTATAGAGTTACAGAGGATTTATTCAAGAGGGCTTCTAAGGATGCGGTCTTCATGCATGATCTCCCAGCTCATCGAGGAGAAGAAGTTACGAACGAAGTAATGGACGGTCGACGGTCAGTAGTTTGGGATCAAGCAGAGAACCGATTGCATGCAACAAAAGGGCTGCTGTCCCTACTGATCTGAAGCTTTTCCTTAAATGAGAATAAATCTCTCGAAGGAACTTGAATGACTATTCTTATCATTGCTTCACTCATCGATCCAGCCTCCGTCAACATAGCGGACAAGCTGATCAAGGAGTATGGGTTCGAAGAGAGCGAAAGAACCTTTTCTGGAAAACCAGTTTACGAGAAAAATGATCTGCTTCTGGCATACCTCGATGTGGATGACGTATATGCGGAGGACGTTGACAAAATCTTCCAAGCTGAAGGAGTGATCTTCGCCTCTCGACACCAAAGTGAAAGCGGCGAGCCTACCTTGACCGTGCATGTACCTGGAAATGTCATGAACAAAGCCGATTTCGGAGGAAGACCTGGAAGCCTCGCGTGGGCTCACCCTCAAAGAATGAAGGCTGCCTTGTTGGCTTTAAGACAAGCCAAAGACGAATTTGGGCTGACCGAATATTCAGTCTCCCTTGAAGTAACTCACCACGGACCAACGGAGCTGATGATCCCAGTTATGTTTGTGGAGATCGGTAGTTCAGAAAGCCAATGGACCGACGAAAAAGCTGGGCATGCTGTTGCAAAGGCCATATGGATTGGTGGCGGCAAGCCTATAGATAGTCAAGGTTGCGTTGGCTTCGGGGGAGGACACTACGCGACAAAGCACACCAAGATAACCTTAGAAGAGGACGTAGCGGTAGGCCACATCTTCTCCAAGTATGCTTTCAACGAAGGTTTCGAGCCTCACTTGATAGAAGCGAGCTTCAGAAAGACCTATGGTAGATGCAAACTGGCGACGATAGATTGGAAAGGAGTACGCACCGATAGTCGGAGAAGACTGATTGAAGTTCTCACAGACTCGAACATTGAAATAATTCGCTGCTAGCCGGCGTAGCTTGATGAAGATTAGGGCGAGGGTTAACTCAAAGAAATGCCGAGAGTTAGGTCTTAAACTGAAGCCCATTCGCGTACTTCCAGACCCTAACATCCGTAGAGTAAGAACCAGTGATGAGAAACGAAGGGAAGCAGAGTTCTGGTTCTACGTCATAGCGATGTGCCAAGCAACCAGGACCTTGCAAGGATACATCAATGGTAAATGGCTGAGAGGAGGAGACTACCTGCTATCGGCGTGCAGGCGGAGATTCGACTCCGATCAAGATTTCTTCACGGCAGACAGAATGAAGAGCATGGAAGAAGATGGGCTTAAAGCATTATTATCCGATGACGGAACCCCCGATCACTCCACTATCGATCGCGTCGCAGAAAGAGTCGGCCTACTTCGAAACTGCGCGAGAGTCTTGCTTAAGCGCTTCGAGGGAAACATAATGATGATCTACAATGTAAGCGAAGGTTACTTGATTCGAAGGGATGGAAAAGGCCTCCCCAATCTGCTCAAAAACTTCAGAGCATACAGCGATCCCGTTGAAAAGAAGAGCTTTCTCCTCCTGCTATACCTGAACGAATCTGGAATCTGGAAGATAGGAGACTTGGAGAATCTGAAGATAGCTGTTGACTATCACATTATGCGAATAGCATTGAGAGCAGGGATGATCAACCTTGTAGATAATGCTCTCGCATCTAGACTGCTGCAGCGTAAGAGGGTAAAACAGAGTGAAGACAGCGAAGTGAGGAAGACTGTAAGAGAGGCTTGCAGCCTCCTCTCAAAGTACTCCGGCCATAGTGCTTTCGAGATAGATACAATGCTGTGGAATATGGGAAGAAGCTGCTGCTTCTATGAGGATGATCCGATCTGCGACGTGAGACTCTGCCACAAGAGAGACAAATGCAGTTTCATCAAAGCCACGAACTATTTGTGTCTTGGAAAATGCATCTTCGACGGCGCATGCCTCGGAAGTCGAAGCGACCGCTACAGAAAACTCTGGGAAACTAACATTTACACAGAATATTATTGAGCAGAATACTAGAAAGTTTGACGAATGCAGAAACTGTTTATATATAGCAAGGTCTTATTCTGAAGAAGACACGCCTGAAGGGACGGCATTTGAAGTTCGGAGAGTTCATCGGATCTGCAAGAAGACTACTACGTGTTGCGTCGAAGCCAAGTCGAGAAGAACTATGGCTACTAGTCAAAGTTAGCCTTTTGGGCGTGGGGATTGTCGGCGTGATCGGTTACATCGTTCGAGTCTTGTTCTGGATAGTCGGACTCGGCCCATAGAGGCGGATAACTTGTCTGAGAAGAAACGTAAGAGTCTGATCTTTGCTGTTCGTACAACTAGCGGCCAAGAGAAGACCGTAGCTGAGATGGTGGCCTCAAGGGTGGGAGTGAAGAAGCTCCCAGTATCTTCCGTTCTGGCTCCAGAAGTAATCAAAGGATACATATTCGTTGAAGCAGCTGGCCCCCACTTCGTCGACGAAGCTATTTCAGGAGTTAGACACGCTAGAGCCAGAACGAGAGGAATGATAACAGCCTCAGCCGTTGAACGGTTCATAACCACGAAACCTGTAATTGAGGAACTCGATACTGGCAACCTCGTTGAGATTGTCGGCGGACCATTTCGAGGATTGAAAGCGAAGATAACGCATATCGACAAGGTCAAGGAAGAGGTTACGATTGAATTACTCGAAGAAGGGTTTGCGACACTGCCGATAACGGTTCATGCTGACTATGTGAAGCTTGTTGAGAGAATGGGAGGCGGAGAAAGTGGCGGAAAAGAAGGTAGTTGAAGCTCTGATCGATGGAGGTCAAGCAACCGCCGGCCCCCCATTAGGACCTGCGTTGGGCCCTCTCGGCGTTAATGTACTGCAGATCGTGAACAAGATTAATGAATTGACAAAAGCTTATTCAGGCATGAAAGTGCCGGTTAAGATATTTGTTGACGTGGAAAGTAAAGGATTCGAGGTTGAAATCGGAACTCCGACGACCGCAGCCCTTATCATAAAAGAGCTTGGAGTTGAGAAAGGCTCAGGAACCCCTAAGGCCCAAAAGATAGGAAATCTGTTGATGGAGCAAATTGTTAAGATAGCGCAGATGAAGATCCCAGCTAGCTACTCCAAGACCGTGAAAGCAGCGGCTAAAGAAGTTCTTGGGACTTGCATAAGTTTAGGTGTCACTGTAGAAGGTAAAGAGCCGAAGGAAATCCTGAAAGAACTGGAAAAAGGGAACTACGAGAACCTCTTCAACTAGAAATTTCCGGAGTTCTTTTCTTCTATTGCCGAATGGTTTTTGCAGATAAGGTTGGACTGATCCGACTAGAATCGAGAAGTCACGATAGAACGCTCTCAGTACAGCCATGATGAATGCTGGTTTTCACGTCGCCAATAGCTATTTGAATCAAAGAAATAAGCCTGAGAATTCATTGAGCTTGCTTGCCTCACCGCGTTCTAGGATCGATTGTTCTTCAGCCACCGCACAACACTAATATATTCGCCCTTTGTATTTGTGTGCGAAACAGCAGACGCGCGACGTTCGACATGTCTATCCAGATGCCGAATATCGTGCATAAGGCCGGCTCAGTATGCTCTGGAAGACGAAAAGCCTCACAACTCGTCGGCTGTGCGTTCTGCTCATAGAGGAGAGACATGCATCCGTTGCCGCTACCAAAAGAGAATGTAATGAAAGTCGTTGAAGAGATGAAGAAGTCCTCGCCGAAGAGGAATTTCAAGCAATCAGTAGAATTGATTGTGAGACTTAGAGATGTCGACGTAAAGAAATCTGAGGGCAGAATAGCTGAGACGATAGAGCTGCCGAATCCCATTGAAAAGCCTATCAAAGGCTGCGTAATAGCAACTGGAGACCTCGCGGTTAGAGCTAAAGCTGCTGGAGCGGATCTTGTATTGGGTAGAGAAGACCTTGACAAACTCAGTAAGGACAAGAAGATTGCAAAGAAGACCGCTAGCAATTATGACTTTTTCATAGCTGAGGCACCTCTGATGCCTCTCATCGGAAAGACGATCGGAGCGTTTCTGGGGCCTAGAGGAAAGATGCCCACGCCAGTACCTCCTTCAGCGCCAATTGAGGAGATTATCAAACGCCACAGGAAGCTAGTCAGGATTAGAGTTAGAGATCATCCGATGATTCAGTGCCGCGTTGGTACAGAAGATATGCCTGACGAGAAAATCGTCGAGAATATTCAAACCGTTATCGGCGGAGTGGAGGCAAAGTTGGAAAGAGGATCGAGGAACATAGCTTCCGTTGCTTTGAAAACCGCTATGGGTGCGCCGATCAAGATCGCTATGGCAAAGGAGTGATGAAGCATGTCTACCAAGATGATTCAGAAGTGGAAGACTGAAGTTCTAGATAAATTGGTTGCGCTCACGAAGAAGTACAATGTCATTGCCGTCGCTGATTTGGAGAAAGTTCGCTCATTTCAAATCCAAGAGATAAGGAAGAGACTTCGCGGAAAGGTTGAGATTCTCGTAGCTAAGAATACGCTTGTTAAGAAAGCAGGTGAACTATTGGAGAAGGAGAGAAAGAACCTTACAAAGTTCTCTGAAGCGCTAACGGGATCGAGAGTTCTCCTCTTCACGAATATGAACCCTTACGAGCTGATAATCCTTCTCAACAAGAATAGAGTTAGAGTTCCAGCAAAAACGGGGGACATCGCAACTGGAGAGATAGTTGTACCGGCTGGAAATACCGGTCTCGCACCCGGCCCAGTCATCAGTGAGTTCGGTGAAGCAAGGGTCCCGACGAAGATAGAGTCTGGAAGCATATGGGTTGTGAAGGATACGGTGGTTGCAAGGAAGGGAGATACTGTATCGCCAAAGCTGGTGGCTGTCTTGTCGAAGCTCGGGATCAAACCTATGGAGGCAGGGCTTTCACTAGTGCAAGCGTATGATGCCGGTCTAGTTTTGACAAGCGAGGATTTGGCTTTCGATCTGGAGGAGTTTAGGAAGAACATTCAGCAAGCTGCTCTAGAAGCAAGGGGCGTAGCTGTTGAAGCTGGCATAGTGCTTCCGGAGACAGCTCCGTTGATAATTGCAAAGGCTCATCGGCAAGCCTTGGCACTCTCCATTCAAGCTGATTATCCGACAAGAGAGACTATCATTGATATCATCAAGAATGCATACGTAGAGATGGCGGTGTTATCGAAGAGAATCACTGCTCTTGATAAGGCAGCTGCACCTGAGAGCTTGACGTAAATTATCGGGGAAAAGCTTGAAAAGAAGGGAAATGCTTAAGAAGGAAAAGCGACAGCAGATTTAGACGCTCAGTTTAATGTCAGTGGGGTATAATTGGTGAAATACGTATATGCGGCTTTACTTCTCCATTCAGCCGCTCAGCCTATCGATGAGGCTAATGTGAAGAAGGTCTTGACCGCCGCTGGAGTTAAGATAGATGAAGCTAGAGTTAAGGCTCTAGTCGCAGCGCTGTCTGAAGTCAAGATCGATGAAGCCATAAAGGCTGCTTCAACCGTAGCTGTTCAGCCCGCAGCGTCGACTTCCGGATCAGCCCCGGCTGAAGGAAAGAAGGAAGAGAAGAAACCAGCAGAAGAAGAGAAGAAGAAAGAAGAGGAAGCCCTAGCTGGTCTCGGCGCCCTATTCGGATGAGCCAGTAGGGTTAGGGAGCCAACAGTTTTTTCTACATAACGACTCATTTTCTACTTCTATTGGCTGGAGGACATACCACTAATGAGTATGCATGAGGATGAGTTCGACGTTCCATTCTTTA
>Ga0315280_10008010_pt1 | contig 13979 bp, 14 predicted proteins | sample YL17G06_40_MG_FD_203697 | JGI IMG/M metagenome (GOLD analysis project Ga0315280, IMG submission 203697) | Sediment microbial communities from Yellowstone Lake, YNP, Wyoming, USA - YL17G06_40 | ecosystem: Environmental > Aquatic > Freshwater > Lake > Sediment | place: USA: Wyoming | collected...
TGACTGTTAAAGAAGTTAAAGTTTGAAAAGTAAAATCAGTATGATGACAGCTTGTAACAAGGCATTCAGTATAAGCACGGCTTCAACTGTTTTGCCTTTCTTCCACAGAATAGCAAAAAAGAGAACTGCAATTATAATTGCCATAAGCAAGATTCCGAAGAATGAAGGATAAGCCATCGGAATTTGTAATGACATATTCTTCCCCCACTATTACTAATTCGCTTTAATGAGGATAAAACTTTTTTTATGATTGAGGTCTCTCAGGTGAGATAGCAGCCAATATTTCTCGGAGGCTTATTGGTCCTTCACGAAGAAGTTTAGGCTTCGCTGAGGTAAGGTCTACTAAGGTTGAAGATATGCCAAAACTTGCTGGCCCACCGTCTAGGATTACGTCAACTTCTTTTCCAATTTGTTCCATGGCTTCTTTGACAGTTTGTGGAGGCTTTTTTCCAGTTTTGTTGGCGCTGGTTCCAACTGAAAGCCCGTTAGACAACTGGATAAGTCTAATCGCAACATCATGCTTTGGGATTCTAACTCCGACAGAATGTTGATTGCATGTGACGATGTCGGGCAAAGATGCCTTCTTAGGGAGAACTATGGTAAGTGGGCCAGGCCAAAACTTCGCTACGACACACTTTGCACTTTCGGAAAGATAAGCAACTTTTTCAACATACTTAATACTTGATGCAAGTATGGGAAGCGGTTTCTTCCTATCGCCTTTCACTTGAAAAACTCTCTTAACCGCCTCAATATTAAAGGGGTCGCATCCAAGTCCATAAACTGTCTCAGTTGGATACACAACTAGCCCTCCTTTTCTAACGATTTCAGAGGCAGCCACAATATTTTTCTCGGTAGCCTTCAAAACTTGCATAGCCTTCCCAAAGCGTGAGTGGAGGAAAGACAAATATTAATTTCACTATTTGCGTTTTAACTAAATGGTTTTAAAAGAGGAAGAAGTGGGCTATGAAGGTCATTGTCCGTTACTTTACCGTACTACGTGAAATAACGGGAAAACGTGAAGAAGAAATTGACGCCAAGGAAGGCTCAACAGTAGAAGCAATATTGAGTTTCTTAAATGAAAAATACGGTAAAAAATTTGAAAGATATATTCTTTCAGGAAGGGAACGTGAAGGGCTAAAACTTCTATTTCTCGTGAATGGGCAGAACATCGAAAAATTGGATGGCTTGAGAACTAAGCTTCAAAATGGAAGTATTCTAACTGTAATACCTCCTGTTGCTGGAGGCTGATCTAGTCATTTAAGCATACTTGGGTAATTGTAATGAGGCTTTTCTTTATGAATTCGCTCAATAATATCTGTTCGGAAAATATCAACCTTGCTTAAAGGTTTTGAAATGTATCCCATCTTCTGCAGCACAGGCACAAACGCTAGAGTTGAATCCACATACTCCTTAGGTAAGCTTGCACAGTATTTTGGCGAAACCTTAAAGACTTCTAAGATGAAATTTTTATCCACAATGCCTATTGCTTTAGCAACCGTCTCAGCAGCCTTGCGAGGCTTTCTTCTTATAAGATTGCACGCTTCCTCGTGCAACTTTAAGAAACCTTCCAATGTTTCTGAGTAATCTTTTATCATCTCTACAGTTGCTACGATCCCATAGCTAGGATTTTGTGGCCACATAACACTTGGTGGCAGAACTATCTCTGCGTTCAGAAACCTAGAAGCTAAGACAGCCAAAGGAGGCGTACCACAGCCACAATCAACCATATTGTTCTCCATGGCTTCAAGTATCAAGTCAGCCCACTCAAAATTCTTAACGGTTACGTCTTCTTGCAATTTGGCTTTATTGATCAGCCACCGAATGATTACGTCGTGAATTGAACCTTTCGACGGTGTTCCTATGACTTTCCCCTTAAACTGGCTTAGCACCTTGTTTACAGTTCCCAGTTCCTTTAACGTTTGGAAACTCTTTTTTGCTACTAGAACCGTGCCTTCAATATGTCCACCAGCGACGCATTTGATTTCTAATCCTTTGTCAATTCCTATCATGGCTGGAGGAAGCCCCACATAGCCTAGGTCCAACTCGCCTCTGGAGAAAGCCTTAACCATATCTGGGCCAGTCGGAAACAGTCGCCAATCAGTCTTAACGCCTATTCTTTCTTTGATCCAATCAGCGCCCATTATAACAAAAACCGTGTGATATACTGTTGTAAGGTATCCAATTCTAAGCCTCATTTTTTAGAGCCTCAATTACGTTTCGTTTTATTTCCAACGGGCTTAGGGGTACATCTGGAACATTTGCGTTTCCAGGCTTTGCCAATATGTGAACAAAATTTGGACCAGCATCTAAGCCTTGCAGAACTGAGAGAACTTCTTTTTGGCTTGCTGCTTTGTGTGTTTTCTCTATGCCAAGTCCTTTTGCAGTCGATTCTAAGTCAACGCAGAAACTTGTGGCGGTGGGCTGATTTCCCGTTGTTCCGTGAACGCCGTTGTCTATGGCTAAGATTGTAAGATTTTTTGGCTTTGCCACTGCTATAGTTGAAAGTGTTCCCAAGTTAGCTAATAGACTTCCATCTCCATCTATTACTACGACATTCTTAGAAGTAAACAAAGATATCCCGAACCCTATTGAAGAAACTAAACCCATGCTTCCAAGCATATAGAAATTCGATTTTTGATGCTTTATTGAATAAAGTTCCTTACATGGAGCCCCTAAATTGCAGACTACAATTTTTCCTTCAAGATACGGAGCTGCGACTTGAAGTATTTCGAATCGCGTTAGGGCGCGTTTAGGAAGTTCTGTTCCTTCATATTTCGCGTAGCAAAAATTCTTGCTTCCTTCTTCCGTGTCATCTTCGCTATTAGCCTTACTAGTTTCCTTATCCCATATTTTGGGGTTAAGTAAAGCTGCATGGATTGCATTATTTTTATATGTCTCTCTAGTGGATTCTCCGATTTGTGGAATATCTTCTGGGTCTTTGATGACGCTGTAATTAATGTTTATAGTTTTGAGAATTTTTGGCAATTTTTTTCCTAGGGGGACTTGAGCGGATATTTTCTCTTTATAAACTCCTCTCCAACTGACTAGAATCAAGAGCGGCAGCTGGTAAGTCATAGTTAAAGAGCATAGAGCATTGATCATGTTTCCTATCCCGGAACTCTGCACCAGCATCGCTGACTTTGCACCAGCGAGATATGCTCCAGCACAGATTCCAACGCCTTCTTCTTCTCGCGACAGTGAAACATGTCTAAAACGCCTAGTAATTAGATTGTAAAGTTGTTTTACTCTTTCACATGGCAACATAGCAAAAAAATTTACGTTTGCTTCTTGTAAGGTTTCAATTATGTTTTTAGATGTTTCAAGGTTCATTTAATGTTCGCCTGCTACTTTGAGAAAGAAGTTTCTCTTTGAATAGTATAACCTTTTTGACACAATTTGGTTTAAGTGATTAGATTACACTTACAAGTGGTCAGCGCAGGTTAGTGGCAATCACTGCATAGGCTCCTACCGTCGCCTTTACATCATCCCATAAAACTATGACAAATTCATCTTATTTATTCGTTTTGATTAACGTAGCCTTTAAATCCATATCCCTCGCATGTAACTACTTCAATTTCACGGTTGGCGTGGGATTCATGCAGAAACCTGTAATTGTTGTTCACGGCGGTGCAGGCGCTTGGCAACCTGAAAGGATAGGCGCAGGAATTGAAGGCGTTAAAGAGGCAGCCAAAGTTGGCTTTGAAATTTTAAAACACGATGGAAGCGCGCTTGATGCTGTTGAGGCTGCAGTTATGCAGATGGAGGATGACGAGGTCTTTAATGCGGGTTTAGGTTCAGCATTGACAATTGACAAACAGATAGAGATGGAAGCGTCAATTATGGATGGAAAAACACTCAATGCTGGGGCAGTAGGACTTCTACGCGATATTAAAAACCCAATACATTTGGCTAGACTCATAATGGAGAATACTGATCACGTTTTTATTGTAGGGCACGGCGCTGAAAAACTAGCCAACATTTTTGGTCTAGAAAGACGAAATCCGCTCACAGAATATCGAGTTCAAGCGTGGCGCAAGGAAAAAGAAAAATTAGCGAAAATACGGCGACTATCAAAACTGCATAAACTAATCACTTCTTACCCTCGACTTTTAGAGTCAGAAACTGTGGGCGCGGTAGCGTTGGACAAAAATAACGATGTTGCTGCAGCAACTTCTACAGGAGGATTTACGTTAAAGTTTCCTGGAAGAATCGGGGACTCGCCCTTAATCGGCTGTGGCACTTACGCAGATAACGAATGTGGCGCTTGCTCCGCGACAGGAATAGGTGAAGTTGCCATCAAACTAGTTTTAGCAAAAACTACATGTGAATCGATGCGAAATGGAAATTCGGCTCAGGAAGCGGTTGAAAAATCAATAACGCTTACCAATCTGAAAATGAATGGCTTGGAAATGGGTTTGATTGCAGTTGACGCGTCGGGCAGAATTGGTGCCGCCCACAATTCTCCAAACCTCTGCTGGGCATATATGACTCTAGACACGCGGGCGCCAAAGGCTAACTCCGAAGCGACTATTGTAAAAAGTGTTTAAGAAGGCTATTCTGGGCTCCTTTCAGGCACTTCGTATTAGTCGTATAGAAACGTTTAAAAAATGATTGATGTGTCTGAGTAAGGAGTAAACAAGAGGGATAGCGTCATTAAAGGAGGTGAAAAAAGATGGAAGAATGGGAAGAAGAAGGTGGAGAAGAGGAAGAATCTGAGGACGAAGAATGGGAAGAAGAAGAATGGTAACTAAATGACTCTCGAATCTTGTTTTTTCTAAATTTTACTTTTTCAGTGTATTATTCCAACTTTCTTGAAGGCTCAAATTTATTACTGTCCTTTTAATTTCACATCAATGAAACGTGATTAGCATATGGTCCGAGTTGCTGTGCTCGACGAAGATAGATGCAAGCCGAAACGTTGTGGTAGAATATGTTATCGTTTTTGTCCTCAGGTGAGAAGCAAGATAGAGGCTATCGTGTTCGAGACGGACAAGCCTCTTATCGTAGAGTCTCTATGCGTAGGATGTGGCATCTGCATCAAAAAATGTCCTTTCAAAGCCTTGTCCATAGTCAATTTGCCAGATGAACTTGAAGAAGAATGTAGCCACAGATTCGGACCGAACACATTCAAACTATTTCGCCTTCCCATACCCTCTGCAGGTATAGTGCTTGGACTTTTGGGGCAAAACGGAATTGGTAAAACAACTGCTATCAAGATTCTTTCTGGAGAAATTAAACTAAACCTTGGAAACTATAAGGAGCCACCAGATTCGCAAGAAATTATTGCGCATTTTCGTGGATCAATTCTTCAGGAATATTTTCAGAAATTAAATGACAACGAACTAAAGATTGTGCACAAACCACAATATGTGGATAAGATTCCACGTGTAGTTTCAGGCAAGGTCAGCGAGCTTCTTGAAAAAGTAAATGAACGAGATAAACTGAAAACTTTAGTTGACGAATTGCAGCTTCAAACGATTTGGGATAGGCAAATTAATGTTTTAAGTGGCGGTGAATTGCAGCGGGTAGCCATTGCAGCCACAATTTGCCGTGGAGCAGATGTCTACCTTTTTGATGAGCCATCTAGTTACTTAGATGTGAAGCAGCGATTGCAGGTTGCCAGAGCAATACGCAGCTTGCGAAAGGAAGATAAAACAGTCATTGTTGCCGAACATGATCTTGCTATTTTGGATTATTTGTCTGATCAGATTTGTGTTTTCTATGGTGTGCCAGGCGTGTATGGCATTGTCTCTCATGTTCACGGTGGAAGAGTTGGAATCAACATTTACCTAGAGGGCTTCATCTCAGACGAGAACATTCGCTTTAGAAAGGATCCGATTATTTTTCATGTTAAGCCTCCACCTTCTAGTGTTGTAGCTGGGGCAACCTTGCTGCGTTGGGATGGAATGAAGAAGTCATTTGAAGGTTTCACTTTGTCTATTGTTCCTGGCGAAGCAAAGCAGGGCGAAGTCATTGGAATATTAGGTCCAAACGGCATTGGAAAAACCACTTTTGTAAAGCTGCTAGCGGGTATTGAGAAGCCTGATCCAGGGGAACCTTCAACTGAATATGGTCTATCAGTAAGTTATAAACCTCAGTATATTTCTGCTGAATACGAGGGAAGTGTTGACGGGTTACTGCGAAACATAGCGAAGGATGATTTTGCTTCCAGTTGGTATCGAAGCGAGATTTTGCAGCCGCTTAACATGGAGTCATTTTTGGACAGAGATGTAAGCGAATTAAGCGGTGGCGAACTGCAAAAAGTTGCTATCGCCGCTTGCCTGTCTCGAAAGGCTGACTTGTACTTGCTTGATGAGCCAAGCGCCTACCTAGACGTAGAAGAGAGGTTGTCTATGGCAAAGACGATTGGGCGAGTTGTGGAAAGTAGAAATGTGACAGCATTTGTAGTCGAACATGATGTTGTTGCACAAGACTTCATAGCAGACAGCCTTATGATCTTCACCGGAGAACCTGGAGTTTATGGCACTGCTAATCCGCCATCTACGCTTAGAAGGGGCATGAATAATTTCCTTAAAGACATGGAAATAACTTTCAGAAGAGATCCAACGACAAAGAGGCCAAGAGTGAACAAGGATGGATCAAAACTGGACAGGTATCAGAAGAAAATTGGAGAACACTATTATGTGGCAACAAGAGAAAAATAGCATTTTGCTCTTTTTTGGAGTCGCTTAGTTATGCGTGTTGCTGTGTTGGCGACTGGTGGGAAAGATTCTACACTTTCTCTATACCATGCTCTCAAAGAGAGATATGAGGTAGAATATTTGGTCACTATGATCCCTCAAAGAGAGGACAGCTGGATGTTCCACTATCCAAACATTCACTTAGTGGACTTATTTGCTCAGGCTGTTGCAATTAAACTAGTCAAAGCTGAAACAGCGGGAATTAAAGAAGAAGAGGTTGAAGACCTAAAACGCTTGCTAGCCACCCTCGATATAGAAGGAGTTGTTTCAGGGGCAATAGCATCGCAGTATCAGAAGAAACGTATCGACAAAATCTGCAAAGAATTAAACCTCAAATCCATTGCTCCACTTTGGCAAAAAAATCCACTACAACTGCTCCAAGAAATTGGAAGTCTCAATTTTGAAACAATCATTGTAGGCGTATATGCCTACGGTTTCGATCAAAGCTGGCTTGAAAAAAAGATTGACTCAACCACTATTGACGCCCTCATAGAGTTAAACAAAAAATATGGAATCTCGCTTGTAGGCGAAGGCGGCGAATACGAAACCCTAGTCTTAGATGCTCCAATATTCAAGAAAAGAATGAGAATAGTTGAAAGAGAAAAAATTTGGGAAAACCAGGGTGGATATCTGCTGATAAAAAAGGCGGAACTTGTGGACAAGACTGCTTAGTTGACATTTATTGGAACATCTATATGCGATGGCTCATAATCTACAAGTCTTCCAGCAAGAAAGTTTTCATATGCAGACAAGTCGAGCAGTCCTTGACCACAATTGTTGAAAGCAATGACCTTCTTTTCGCCTGTTCGTTTGCATCTCAAAGCTTCATCTATGACATATTTGACAACGTGAGCCGTTTCAGGAGCAGTGATCATACCCTCCGTTTTAGCAAGAATGTGAGCAGCAGCGAAAACTTCGTTTTGATGATAGGCAATGGATCTCATAAATCCTTTATTAATCAGACATGAAATTGATGGAGCCATCCCGTGATAACGTAAGCCACCTGCATGAATCGGCGGACATGTATATTCATGTCCCAACGTAAGCATTTTCAGAAGTGGCGTAATCCTGCCTGTATCAGCGTAATCATATGTGAAAACGCCTCTTGTAGTGTGGGGAACTGCCTTAGACTCGCAAGCCACAAACTCAGCATCTGTCTTGCCATTTAGTTTATCCTTCATGAATGGAAAGCAGAAGCCGGAAAAGTTTGAGCCGCCTCCAATGCAACCTGCAAACACGTTGGGGTAGACATCGATTTTTTCAAACTGCTTTTTCGCCTCTAGGCCTATTATTGTTTGATGCATTAGGACATGGTTTAACACTGAGCCTAAACAGTAGCGCGCATCTTCATGGCTTAGGGTGTCTTCAAGCGCTTCACTAATTGCAATTCCAAGAGATCCAGGATGATTTGCATCTTTTTCGAGTAATTTTCTGCCAAAAGCTGTTTGATCGCTTGGTGATGGAAATATTTCTGCTCCCCAAATCTCCGCCATTGTGCGTCGACCAGGCTTTTGCTGATAACTGACTCGAACCATGTATAGGCGGCATTTGAGGTCAAAGAGTGAGCAAGCCATGGCTAAGGCTGTGCCCCATTGTCCAGCACCAGTTTCAGTTACGAGTCTTTCAATGCCTTGAGCCTTATTGTAATATGCTTGAGCAATTGCAGTGTTAGGCTTATGGCTTCCAGGTGGGCTCATATATTCGCATTTGTAATATATTTCAGCAGGCGTTTTGAGATAGGCTTCAAGCCGCTTTGCCCTATACAAGGGCGTTGGACGTGGAATACGAAGGTAGGCGTCGATAACTTCTTCTGGTATCTTTATGTAGCGTTCTCTTGAAACTTCTTGTCTAACAAGTTCTTTTGCGAAGATGCGTTCAAGCATTGCTGGGTTGACTGGATCACCTGTCTTCGGATCTAAAGGTGGAGACAAAGGCTCTGGGAGGTCAGCCTGTATATTGTACCATTCAGTTGGTATTTCGTCAGGATGTAGTAAGACTGTGTAGCCGTTATTTGTGTTTGAATTTTTCATCTTTGTGCCCTCATGTACAATTCTATACTTAAGTGCACATTACAGTCTATAACGACAGCACCGACATATTTATACCTATCTGCACAATTATGTACAAGAAAGAGGGAAGCGAAAATGTGGAATAAAGTAGTAGAACACTTAAAGGGCCATCCAGAACGCCTGTCAGTTGCCAAAGTCCTCATTGAAAACGGTCTAAGCATAAGAAACGAGAAGATCTATTGCAATGAAATAGAAATTCCACCGATAAGAATAAGTCGCGTTGCCAAAGTTGATAGAAGAACAGTTGCAGAAACGATTAAAGCCATAAAGAAAAACCCAGAATTGAAGGCTATATTTGAAGACATAAAATCAGCTGGGCTTTCACTCAAAGAAATTGCCCGCCACCTAAACTTAGGTGTAGTAGAAATAACTCCAGTAGATGCAAAAATTCCTGGAATCCTTGCGAACTCTGCCTCGATAATAGCTCAGAGAAACATCAGCATTCGTCAAGCAATTGTAGATGATCCTGAACTTTCCCCTGAACCTAAACTCACGTTAATTGCGGAAGCGAAAATACCTGGTGAACTCATTCCAGAGTTTCTAAAAATTAAGGGCGTAGCTAAAGTTTCTGTTTACTGACAGTGTAGAAAATCAAGTTTAAATAAGTCTCCCTCAATTAAGCTATGAAATCGCATCTATAAAGGTTAAAAAAGAACAGTGAAACCAAGGAAAGTGTCAAAATGGCTTACAAATATATTGCAAAAGTTTGGAAAAAGCCTGACTCTTCATATGTTAAAGACCTTATGTGGCAGAGAGCAATCGAATGGCGCAAGCAACCTGCAGTAGTCAAGATTGAAAGACCGACACGTCTCGACCGCGCAAGAAAATTAGGATACAAGGCAAAACAAGGATTTATTGTCACCAGAATTCGTGTTGGGCGAGGAGGTTTCAGAAAAGTTCGGCCTGAGGCTGGTAGAAGGCCTAAAAGAATGGGTGTTGTCAAGTTCAAACATGCGAAAAGCTTGCAGATGATTGGAGAGGAAAGAGTAGCGAGAAAGTTTCCAAACTTAGAAGTCTTAAATTCTTATTGGGTTTGGGAGGACGGCCGCTACAAATGGTTTGAAGTCATCTTGGTTGATCCACATCACCCAGTAATCGTGTCAGACGAGAATATTAATTGGATTTGTGATGAGAGCCATCATGGAAGAGCCTTTCGTGGATTGACCAGTGCTGGCAAAGAGATTCGTGGGCTTCACCTTAGAGGGCGTGGTGCGGAGAAAGTTAGACCGAGTCGTAAAGCTGCTAAAAGACAAGACTAATGCGGTTAAGATGCATATACCAGTGCTACTATGACGCTGCCATAACTGTTTTCTGGTACTTTCAAGCTTTCTGTCCGATATGCGATTTTGTCGATTTCTATCTCTCTTATTTTTGCCATCTCTTTAATTTTCCATTCAAGTATGTCTTTTAGTGCCTTCAGTTTCATATTTCCATGTGTTTCAGCTACTATCCCATATTTCTTGGTTTTTTCCCATGTCCAAGCGATTCCAGCGCCTATGGTAGTTTTTTCTTTTCCATCCATTCTTGCAACTACTGAATATGTTATGGCGCCTATTGGGATATCTTTCCATTTTTTTTCTTTGCATCTTGGTGGAAGTACTGAGCTGACAGAGACGATGTTGCATTGTGATATTCCTGCTTTCTTTAATGCCAAGTCAAAGGCGTTCAATTCTGATACTTGGCTTGTAGCTTTTCCACTTGTTACAAAGAATTCTTTTGGGATCATTCTTTTCTTTTCCTCATTTAATATCGCAAAAGCAGAATGAGTTTAGTTATTTAATCTTATTGTAGGGAAAAATGGTACTTGCTATGCAATGGATTCAAACGTTATGGTTTACTATTCTACTTTTTTTTGCTGAGCCACCATTTGAGATATTCTTTTCGTTCTTTCTGGTGCTGTTCTTCTTCAGTTTCAAATGATGGTCTAAGCTTATCTCGTAATTCGATGAGTTCTTGGGGTGTCAAGGAAAGCCCGCAGCTTTTGCACACATAACGTTTGGTAACTGAAGCATATTGTAGTTCTCCACCGCATTCTGGGCAATAGCGCATATCTAAATTCACCTTCTTTACTACACTGCTGGTATATGAAAGAAAAGGCATGACAAATATCTTTTGGTTTAAGCAACTACTCAGTGATCTTTGTCGATGAAGAAGGTTTCTTCTTTTTCTTCAATAGAAAAAGTGCAGCCCCTAAAATGAGTGCCCCAGATACTATTCCAACGAGAATATAGTAAAGTGTGTAATCAGGAAGAGAGGCTGAGACAACTATTGTCTTTATTATAATGTTTGTTGCTCCTTCATTATCTGTCACTGTGAGGGTTGCATTGTATGTCCCCTTCTTCATATACCTGTGAATAAGACTCTGCTGAGCTGATGTATTGCCGTCACCGAAATTCCATGACCAAGCAACCACTGTTTCATTTTGGTCAGTTGATGTATCATTGAACTGTATCTCCTGACCTTCTTTCGGATCTGTTGGAGAATATGTGAAGTTTGCGATGGGAATTGGATTTCCGATAACTTTGGTACCTTTAATTTGAATTTTGAGTGTGCTATGGCTAAAAGTAAAGTAAAGAGACATGTGTGTGCTGTTTTGTGTTGAAACATAGCTTCTTGAGACTCTGTTTACGAGAACCGTGAAGTTTCCATACAAAAATGATTTACCGATGGTAACATTGCAGAAGCTCACGGCATCTTGCGGGCCAGTTATGTTGAAACTTATCCGTGCCAATGAGTAAGTGAAATTGAAAGATGCTACTGTAGAATTGCTCCGTACAACAGTGTGATAAGTGACTCCCTTCCACGTAGATGAGAAATTCCTTATTTCGCTCCACATTTCCATAAGTGGATATCTGTCTATTCCAAGATGGGGAATCCCCGTATCCCCCATACCGTCGCCGTTAAGGTCTTGACCAACGTAATTACTCCAATAATTGCCTTCAGAACCATTGTCCCATTTGGTCACGGCGAACACGGACACTTGCTCTGTGTTGTCTATGAAGTTGTTGTGATAAAACGTGTTATTTTTGGATGCGATATCAGCGATCCATACACCAATTGAATTCTCTTCAATCAGGTTGCCAATTACATTGTTGCGATTGCTTGAAGAAAGGAAAATGCCTGCAACAGTGTTGTTCGCTATCACGTTATTGACAATGTTACTGTCGTTAGAATCTCGTATTCTTAAGCCATAATTACTTCGTCTTATTATGTTATTGCTTATTGCGTGACCTCTCGAATCCCCTATCGACAAACTAGCGGGGTCAAAGCCTTCACCATTTTGTATGGTAAAGCCTTCAATTTTCACATTGTTTGCAGTAACATGGACCACATCTCTTTCTTTTCCACTACCATCAATAATAGTGTTTGATGGTTCTTCTCCAATAAGCGACACACTCTTGTTTACCACAACATATTCGTTGTAGACTCCGCTAGCCACTTGGATAGTGTCTCCTGGGTTTGCAGCGTTTATCGCGGCTTGAATTGTAAGATACTGCGTTGGCACATGCAAAGTTTGTGAAGTCGCAAAAACCTTAGGCATTGCATACGACTCTAAAATCAATGAAAAAAGAAATAGGGACAGCAGGATAAATGAAGTCTCTTTCTTGTGCATTTTGAACAAATCACCTATGAATTTCTTACACATCATAATAGGATGAGGTTAAAAGGAGTTTTGGTGTCCTATAATGCTCATGTTATAAAGTTAGTTAGTCCAGCTTTCTTGGCTAATTCAATGGCTTTATTCATCTCGTTCCTTGTCAATCTTCTTTGAAGTTCTGGGATTTCGTGTGCTCTCCATTCAGGTCTGTACTGAAACATGACATTTGTTCTGACCCATGTGCCCAGATTTTTGGCTATCCAATTTAAAATGGGTTCAGTGCAGCATTCCAGATGCTCAGGTAAAACTAGGACTCGAATGAGAAGTTCGCCATACTTCTTTCCGTACAAATGGTTACGACAGCACACTTCCCAGTAGTTTGGTGCATCAGAGATTTTTTCTGCACATTTGTCTGAACCATATTTAAAGTCGAGAAGGTAGACATCGGCGAAGCTTGCGAGAAGTTTGGCTGTTTCTTCACTGTAGTAGGAGTTGGAGTTCCACACGATGGGCACGTTTGTTTTAACGTGTTTAAAGGTTTCTAGCCACTGCTGGAGCCAAGGAGTTGGTTCACCGCCGACAAGATTGATGTTTCTGCAGCCGCTTTTACGCAGACTTTCCACTTCTTTCGCCAACTTTTCGGGGGAATAGATTTCGCCTTTTTCATACCATTGTGATATGGTCCAGTTTTGGCAGTGGAGACAGCGTAAAGTGCAGCCTAATGTGAATATTGTTCCAGAAGGGACAAGCTCTGGCTCTTCACCCATGTGCTGAAACATTGTCGACACAGTGATTTGGGTTCCACATTTGCAGTGGCCAAGTTCACCAGCGAGACGGTTGAAACCACATCTGCGAGTGCAAAAATGGCAGTCTTCAAGAATGCGATTTGCAATTTCAATCTTCAAGTCTAAATACGACTTTTCTGGAGTGCCAAGTTTTTCCCAATCAATCTTATGGGTGTCGATTTCATTTTGCAGTTGATAAAATTCTTCTGTTAGGCGGTCATGAGTCTGCCAGAGCTTTGTTAACGAGTCTTCTTTGTTGAAGTTGGCTGGCAGTTTTTTGGCAATTAAGAATTTTGCTAGTTTGAGTTCTTGCATGACGTCGAAGTATCTGGCTAAGCTTGCTCTCACACGTCTGTCTGTTAAGACGGCTGTTGCATCGGGTCTCCATATTGTCCACATAGGTTTTCATTCTAAGAATGGGCAAGAACAGTAATATCTCTATATCGCATTTTTCTTACGGGTAATATATTGCCTTGAGAATGGGTTCTTTCACGATTTTTAATGCAGGATAGAGGCTTGCCAGACCAAGGAAGACTAGAGCTGATGCCAACCACCCACCTATAGAGAGAAAAGTGTTTAAAGAGAACATTGGGTCAGGAATCAAGAATTTCAGTGCTATGAGGAGGCCTCCAAAAATTCCTATTGATGCACTAATCGTCAAGACTATGAGAATTTCTATTAAAACAATTTTTACGACAGTTTTGGGTTTGGCGCCTAAAGCTCTTATGATCCCGAAATCTCTCTTCTGCCCTGCAATTAGGAGCATCATGTAGGCGACAAGGCATAGAGCAGCAGTGGCTAAGGAGAGAAGTGGCAAAAACATAAT
>Ga0315280_10008011_pt1 | contig 13978 bp, 13 predicted proteins | sample YL17G06_40_MG_FD_203697 | JGI IMG/M metagenome (GOLD analysis project Ga0315280, IMG submission 203697) | Sediment microbial communities from Yellowstone Lake, YNP, Wyoming, USA - YL17G06_40 | ecosystem: Environmental > Aquatic > Freshwater > Lake > Sediment | place: USA: Wyoming | collected...
ATTTTTGAATAAGTATCCTTAAAGTCCATGTATTTAGCGTATGTCAGAGATATACTAAATATAAAAATGTCAATCTATAAAGACCAACACTTCGTAGTGAATAACGAACTTATCAAAAGAATCTGCGACTATGCAGACGTCAAAAGTAAGGATACTGTCCTTGAAATCGGCGCAGGAACTGGGAATCTGACTGCCGAATTAATAAAAAGGGCAAAATTTGTCTATGCTGTTGAGAAAGATAAAAAAATACTGGAAACGTTATATGATAGATTTCAGAGATGCGAAAATATAAAAATAATTCATGGAGATGCACTTAAGATAGAATTTCCAAAATTCAACAAGATTGTTTCAAATCTGCCTTACTCAATATCAAAAAAAATAACAATAAAGTTTCTTAAATATAAGTTCGACCGAGCCATACTCCTCTATCAGAAAGAATTTGTTGATAAATTAATCGCTAAGTCAGGAACAGATAATTACAGATTTATAAGTGCTCTTGTGCAATCTGTAGCCGATGTTGAATTTCTTGAAAACGTTCCTCCAGCGGCATTTCAACCTAGGCCAAGAGTGTGGTCAGCTCTAATAAAAATTGTTCCAAAAAGAATTCCTGATAATCGCTATATCGAATTCCTTAAAACTCTGTTCAATTACAAGAATAAAAAAATTATCAACATACTAAAAGACAAGAACATTCCGAAAAAATATGCGGACAGCAGGTCAATTAATTTGAATCCTGAGGAATTATTAGGTCTGTATTCTAGGATTTATTAATATCAAGTAGTAATAATTCAACAGAATGATTCACAAAGTCGGAACTGATTTACTAAAGAGGGGATTTGCAAAGATGGTGAAGGGTGGCGTCATTATGGATGTCACCAATGGAAAGCAAGCGAAAATTGCTGAGAAAGCTGGAGCGGTAGCTGTAATGGCACTTGAGAGAGTTCCAGCTGATATACGGGCTGCTGGCGGTGTGGCACGAATGGCAGATCCTTTAAAGGTAAAGGAAATTATGAATTCTGTTACGATTCCAGTAATGGCTAAATGCAGAATTGGTCATTTTGTTGAAGCTCAAATCTTAGAGGCTCTTGGGGTTGATATGGTAGATGAATCTGAAGTTTTGACTCCTGCGGATGAAGAAAACCATATTGACAAATGGAAATTTAAAGTCCCATTTATTTGCGGAGCCCGTGATTTAGGAGAAGCTCTTAGGAGAATATCTGAAGGAGCTGCCATGATAAGAACAAAAGGAGAAGCTGGAACTGGCAATATAGTGGAAGCTGTTAGGCATATGCGGTTGATAAATTCTGAAATCAACAAGATAAAATCCATGAGTGATGACAAGCTTTATAAGGAGGCCAAAGAATTAAGAGCGCCAATAGAGCTTGTCAAAGAGGTTAGAAAATTAGGAAGACTGCCAGTTGTTAATTTTGCCGCTGGCGGAGTAGCAACACCGGCAGATGCTGCGTTGATGATGCAATTGGGAGCAGATGGCGTATTTGTCGGATCTGGAATTTTCAAATCCGAAGATCCTGTTAAAAGAGCCAAGGCGATAGTAGTAGCCACAGCTAATTATAACAAACCCGAGATTCTTGCAAAAGTTTCTAGGGGCCTTTCAGGGGCTATGAAGGGAATTGATGTTCACACTCTAAAGGAAGAGGACAAACTTCAAAAGAGGGGAGTCTAGCTAAAAATATTTTTGATGAAACTTTTTATTAAAAAGTTTCTTTTGACACAACCGAACCAAGGGTTCGGGTGTGTGTCTGACCGAAGGTCAGCTACATCAAACTTTTCAGTAAAAGTTTGAAGGAAGATAAACTACAAAAGAGAGGCGTTTAGCAAAAGTTATCATTAAGAGGCATCGAGCATAGCGAAGATGGCTCATTTGATGAAACTTTATTAAAGTTTCAAAGAGGGGTTTAGTGATTTCAATGGGGTGGTTAGATAATTTTTTAAAAAAATATGGCTCTTTAATTATGTATCTCTCAGTGATACTATTCTTTATGCTCATTGTTTTTATCCCTCCGATATATGTTCTGTCATATGCTTTCGAAGAAGGTTTTGTTCTCGATAGCGTTGCAAAAACCTCAATAATATTGTCATTTGAAATCGCCATTATAGTAACCTTGGTGTGTGTAATTTTTGGCTTACCAACTGCTTGGATACTCGCTAGAAAAAGGATACCCTACAGATTATGGGTTGATACCCTTATAGACCTGCCACTTGTAGTACCAACAGCAGTACTTGGTATATCCATCTGGCTGTTCTGGGGCAGTGATTATGGGCTTTTAAATTTATTTGGTATTACAACAGGTCTATTTTCAAAGGGACCAATGCTAATTATTTTACTGCACATTGTTTTTACATTTCCTTATGTCGTTAGGTCAATAGAGGCTGCAATTTATCAAATTGATATGGCCCATGAAGAAGCCGCCAGAGTTCTTGGAGCACCGAGTTTTACTGTTTTTAGAACCATATCATTGCCATTGTTTAAATCAGGCCTCATATCTGGAGCGATTTTGGCATTTACTAGGAGTTTAAGCGAAACTGGAGCCACTATGATGGTGGCTGGACTTTCACAAACGGCTCCAATATTGGTTGTGACTTATAAGAAGGCAAATGATATTACTTCTGCCGCTGCCGTTAGTATAATACTCATAATAACAGCGGTTATACTCCTGTTAATCACAAAACTACTCACAATCAGAGTAAGCATACCTATTAAGAGAGCATATCCGATTCTTGAGAGAAAATTAGTAAAATACAATATATACAGAGATACACTCACCATTGTTTTTATTGCATTGATAATTCTAATACCAACATTTTTCATAGTAATCTCTGGCATAAACAAATTAGATTTTAACATCGGCTCAGTATTACTCAAAAGTATTTTGATATCATTCCTAATAGCGTTCTTTGCTACAGTCATAAATTTAATCTTTGCGTTGCCTATGGGCAATATAATAGCTAGGGATAAATTCCATACTGGTCCAATTTTCGATATGTTGAATGATATTATCCTGTTAGTTCCAACAAGCGCACTTGGGCTATCTCTAGGTCTATTCTGGAAAAACTTTGCACTGAATGAATTTTTAATTTTAATACTGACTCATATCAGTTTTTCGTTTCCATACATCGTAAAACCAATAGCTGCTAGTATTTCCGGAGTGGACCAAAATCTCATTGAGGCTGCTAGGAGTCTTGGTGCAACTCCGTTGAGGGCATTTAGGACAGTAACCTATCCGTTAATAAAGCCCGCAATAATTGCCGGGATAATAATGGGATTCATGAGAAGTCTCAGCGAAACCGGGGCTACTTTGGCTGTATCTGAAAAAATTAAGACAATTCCTGTTCTGCTCGTTGAAATATTCAATAAAAATCAGTTTGATGAAAAAGCGATATTTACATGTATCTTGCTGTTTTTATTATCCTTCATTTTCATTCTTATTTTAAAGAAAACAGAGGAAAGAGGAAATGCCAGACATAGAAGTAGTAAACCTGACCAAAGTCTTTGACAGCGTTGTAGCGGTAGATAATGTAAGTTTTAAAATAAGTGGCAGAGAGTATGTAGCATTACTCGGTCCTAGTGGATGCGGGAAGACAACATTACTAAAGATGATAGCTGGTCATTATGCTCCAACATCTGGACAGATTTTTATAGATAAAAAGCCAGTAAATGAAATACCTCCTGAAGATAGAAATATTGGGTTTTTCTTCCAGAATTACGCGCTGTTTCCGCATCTGACCGTTGAGGAGAATGTAAGTTACGGTCCAATAATGCGGGGAATTGGTACGAATAATGTTGAAAAAATAGTTGATGACGTCCTAAAAACCGTAAAGCTTTCACAATGGAAGGACTATCTACCAAGATACCTCTCAGGTGGAATGCAGCAGAGGGTGGCATTAGCCAGAACTTTGGCATTGGGATCAAAAATAATTCTGTTAGATGAACCCCTTAACGCTCTTGATGCCAAGATAGGAGCTATGTTAAGATACGAGCTTGTTAAGATATCAAAGAAAATGGGATTGACTGTAATTCATGTTACCCCTGATCAAGAAGAAGCGATGGAAGTAGCAGATAAAATTATAGTTATGAAAAAAGGCAGGATCGTTCAATTCGATACAGATTACAATATTTACAATCACCCCTCCACACCATTCGTAGCCCACTTCATCGGAGAGTCCAATTTCATTATAGCAAAACGTGTATCTAATTTCAGCGCAAAATTCAATAACACCATAATAAATATAGATAGGGAAATCAAAACAGAGAATATAGTATTGGCCATAAGGCCAGAAAAAATTTTGTTTGAAAAGAAAAAGCAAAACAATCTTGAAGGAGTAATAGAAAACATAAATTTTTTTGGGGAAACAAAAAGATTTGAGATAAACGTACACAATACAATTATAAGTGTGAGAACCTCAAAGTATAGTGGACTAAAAGTTGGAGACCGTGTGTTTATTCATCTTCCACCAGAGCACATCATGATATTCGAAAATCCTGAAAAGCTATATGATGAATTAAAGATAGAGTAACACCGCCCTTTTTCCTTTTGATGAAACTTTTTGGTAAAAGTTTCAAAGGAAAAGTGCATGTTGCCCAAAAAATAAAAAATAAGGGAAGGGTCAGGAGTAACTTAGAACTGAGGAAACCGTAGGTTTCCGCGGTTCAGTAAAATGCCAAATATAGAAATACGGAACCTAACTAAGAATTTCAATGGATTTACAGCAGTCAATAGTGTAAATCTAAATATTGCTGACGGAGAATATGTCACTCTACTGGGTCCTAGCGGATGTGGAAAATCGACTTTATTAAGATGTATAGCCGGCTTATTAAACCCGACATCAGGAGAAATAATTATCAATAGGATAAGGATAAATGACCTACTCCCAGAAGACCGCAACATTGGATTCTTATTCCAGAACTATGCACTATTTCCACATATGAACATTTCTGAAAATGTAGGATATGGGCCAGTTGTTAGGGGCATGGTTCAGGAAGACGTAGAAAAAATCACAAAAGACATGCTCAATTTAGTAATGCTATTAGATAAGGCAGGATTTTTTCCAGAAAGAATGTCTGGCGGGATGCAGCAGAGAATAGCACTTGTAAGAGCATTGGCAACGGGATCTAGGATATTACTCCTTGACGAACCTTTCAGTACACTGGATGCTAAAATAGGCTCAGCTCTTAGATATGAGATACAAAAGACTGCTAAAAAAATAGGGCTTACTGTACTACATGTGACTCACGACCAAGAAGAAGCGATGACTATATCTGATAAGATAGTTGTAATGAAAAGGGGGAGAATAATACAGAGCGGAACACCCAATGAGATTTACAATCATCCCTCCACATCATTCGTAGCCCACTTCATCGGAGAATCCAACTTCATAGCAGCAAAGCGCGTATCCAACTTCAGTGCAAAATTTGATGATACTACTCTAGATACAATTAGGGAGATAAAAGAAAATGAATCTGATGTTATTCTGGCGATAAGACCTGAAAAGATACTATTTGAAAAAAGGATTGGCAACACTGTTGATGGAATCATTGAAGATATAAATTTTTTGGGAGATACAACAAGATACGAGATAAATTTGGGAAGTCGTTCAATATTCATAAAAACTGCCAAGAGGCCAGATTTAAAAATCAAGAATACTGTTTCAATATACCTGTCGCCAAAGGATATAATGATATTTCCCTACAGGGACTTGGAAAAAGAATTAGAGATGTAATTATCTCACCCTGAACTTAATACCCCTGAAACTTTTACCAAAAAGTTTCATCAAAAGTGTTAATCATCTCACTCTAAATTTAATCCCCTCTCTGTCAAATCTCTTTTTTATCATGTCCTGAATGTCACCGCTAATAGTGGAAGCAGATTGTCGGTTCTTTATCCAAAAACTAAGTCTTAGTTTTATCGCAAAGTCTCCTAGTTCGATAGTAGTTACTTCTGGCAGGTTATCAATTATCATAATCTCTGGATGTGTTTTAGCCTCTTCAATCATCAACTTTTTTGCTTTGTCGATATCAGAGTCATAAGTTACATTAACATCAATGTTCCAGATAATTTTTGGATCTCCTTCGGTGTAATTGATTATCTGCTGATTACTGACTATAGAATTTGGTATCAACAAAAGAGTATTATCTGATCTTTTAATAACCGTATCCCTTAGCGTTATATCAACAATCTGGCCATACTCATTGCCGATCATTACATAGTCATTGACCCGGAATGGATGAAAAATCGCTAAGAAAAGTCCAGATACTATATTGGAGAATGCATCCTTAGCAGCAAAACCGACTATTATCCCTGCAAAACCAGCGCCAGCGAATAAAGCTGTTGATAAATCTCTAAGAGATGGAAATAATGAGAGCATAGCAACAAAACCAATTAAATACACAAAAGCTACAATCAATCTTCTCACTAAGGCATAGGTTGTTTCATCTACCCCCAATGTCCTACTGATTCTTACTAGCTCTCTCTTTAAAATGATTTTTATTAGACGAGCTACAGCTATAGTTACTACTGCTATGACCAACGTTAGAAAAATTTTGTCCCAGTATCCCGAAATAAAATTCAGTATTTCCATCTTTGTCATTATATATCAGTTCATATAAATATAATAAGCAATGACGGGGTTTTGGAACAAAAAATCTGAAGAAGTTTTAGCTGAACTAAAGACCTCTGCTAGCGGATTGAGTGAACAAGAAGCAAAAAATCGGCTTAGCATTTATGGTAGGAATTATCTGCCCAAAAGAGAGAAAAAAGAGTTCATAACAATACTGATTTCACAGTTCAAAAATCCATTGATAGCGATTCTTATATTTGCTGCATTTATTGCACTTTTTACAGGTGATAGAGGTGATGCAATTATCATACTACTTATCCTACTTCTAAACAGTTTACTTGGTTTCTTTCAGGAGTATAAATCAGAAAAGGCTCTTGAGGAGCTCATAAGTTATGTGACCTTTACTGCCAAAGTCATTAGAAACAATCAAATAATACCCATTGATTCCACGGAGTTGGTACTTGGAGATATTGTACTGTTAGAGCTTGGTGACAGAGTTCCAGTAGATTTGAGGATAATTCAATCAGAAGAGCTTGCTATTAATGAATCTGTAATCACCGGTGAATCTTATCCTGTGCACAAAATAACTTCTCCGATAGATATAGAAAAACCTTTACCACAGAATATGAAAAATATAGCGTTTATGGGAACGATAGTTTCAGACGGCCGTGGTATTGGAGTTGTTATAGCCACTGGTGATGATACACATCTTGGTAAGACTGCAGCTTTTTTCAGGGCCGATGTGCCAGAATCTGTTTTCCAAAAGAATATAAGAAAATTTGGGAATTTTCTGCTTAAGGTGATAATAGTAGGCATTATTATAATCTTCTTCATAAATGCTCTTGTTGGTAGAAGTATATTCGATTCCTTGTTATTCTCATTAGCATTGGCAGTTGGAATAATTCCAGAATCTTTGCCAATAATAATCACAATAACACTATCAAGAGGTGCTTTGAGCATGAGCAAAAAAGGAGTTATTGTTAAAAAACTTGTATCAATAGAAGATTTAGGAAATATAGACGTTATATGTACTGATAAAACTGGGACTTTAACTGAGAGTAAGATAGAACTTCATGACTACTATGATTTAAATTCGAAACAGAACGAAAAAGTTTTGGAGTATGCCACTCTGTGTAGTTCGGTCTTTCACAGAAAGCATCATATACTTGGTAATCCAATAGATTTGGCAATAGTCAATAGGGCCAAACACATAAATCTCAGCGATTATAAGAAGATTGCTTATCTGCCATTTGACTATGAGCGAAGAAGGATGAGTGTTGTTGTAAGGTCAGATAAAATTTTAATGATTATCAAGGGCTCTCATGAAGCTATATTAGCGAAATGTTCCAGTGCAGTTGTCAATGGAAATATCGTAGATATCAATACAATAAAAAGAGAGGTTAATGCTAAGCTAGAAGAATTTTTGAATAATGGTTACAGACTGGTTTGCTTGGCTTTCAAGGAGATAGAACAAAAAGAAACGTATTCAAAAGAAGATGAAAAGGATCTAATACTCTTTGGTTTCTTAACATTTATTGATCCACTCAAGAAAACAGCACCAAGTGTTGTTAAATCGCTTGAAAAACTCGGCGTTTCTATAAAGATTCTTACTGGTGATGATCCGATTCTTACAAAGAAAGTGGCCGAAGATGTAGGTCTGAGATCTAATACAATACTTCTTGGTTTAGAGATAGATTCAATGACAGATGAACAGCTAAGATTAAAAGTCGACAGTACAACAATCTTTGCTAGAATTACTCCATCACACAAGTTCAGGATAATTTCTGCACTAAAGGATAATGGTCATATCGTTGGCTTTCTTGGAGATGGCGTAAATGATGCTCCTGCACTGAGAGAATCTGATGTTGGAATTTCCGTCAATACTGGGAGTGATGTATCAAAAGATGCAGCCGATATAATACTAACTAGAAAAAGTCTTCGTGTTCTAGAGGATGGAATTAAGCATGGCAGGGAGATATTTGGAAATGTAACAAAGTATATACTAAATACCATAAGCGCCAACATTGGGAACATGATAACTCTTGGAATTACCTCTGTGTTTCTGCCATTCTTTCCATTATTGCCCTCCCAAATACTATTGGCGAATTTTATTTCAGATGCTCCTTTACTTACGATATCAACCGACAAAGTGGATGTTGAGGAATTAAAGAAACCAAAAAGATGGAACATTAAATACATCTCTAGATTTGCTTTTGTTTTTGGTGGCATAAGTGTTATTTTCGATTTCATAACAATAATGTTCTTGATATTTTGGCTCAAAGCCGGAGCTTTATTGTTTAGAACCGGCTGGTTTTTAGAATCTGTCTTTTCAGAGATTCTAGTAACATTCGCTATTAGAACAAGGAGACCTTTCTATAAATCTCGTCCAAGTAATTTATTGTTGATAACTTCGATTATAACAGTAATAATAACATTCTTGCTAATCTATTCATCAAAAGAAATTGCAGATATATTTAGTTTTACATCACTTCCTTACTGGTTTTTAGGGATTATAATACTCATCCTGATACTATACTTCCTGATAGCAGAAACAATCAAGTATAGTTTTAACAAGTATTTTAGCTAGGAAAGGTTTATCAAAGGGAAGAATCAGGAGGAACTTGGAACTGAAGGGAAAACCTACGGTTTTCTCTGCGGTTCAGTATTTAAACTATAAAATCAAATGATTTAGAATAGTTAGAAAGGTAAGAATTGCTTTCAGCTTTCTTTATAAAGAGGGTTGAGGGTGGATGAAATGTATCCGACAGGACCGGCAGCTTATGATAGGGCAATTACAGTATTCAGCCCCGATGGGCGTTTATTCCAAGTAGAATATGCAAGAGAGGCTGTAAAGAGAGGAACAACTGCAGTAGGAATAACCTACGAAAATGGTGTTCTTTTGGGAGTAGATAAGAGTGTTGTTACTCCATTAATTGTGCCAACTTCTATTGAGAAGATATTCCAGATAGATGAGCATATTGGGGTTGCTACTTCAGGTTTAGTAGCTGACGCTAGGAGATTGATAGAAGATGCTCGCATAAGAGCACAGAGGAACAGGATAGCATACAATGAACCGATACGTGTTTTGACTCTAACAAAAGATATCTGTGATATAAAACAAGCTTACACTCAGTATGGTGGGGCTAGACCTTTTGGAACAGCTCTGCTAGTAGCAGGTACAGATTCTAAGCCGCATTTGTTTGAAACAGATCCAAGTGGAGCATTTACAGAATATTCAGCAGGGGCTATCGGAATGGGTAAGCGTGAAGTTGAGAAGATATTCGAGGATAAGTACCGGAAAGGATTTTCAAGACACGAAGCTATTGACTTGGCTCTTATAGGATTAAATGTCGTTTCAGAGGGCAAGATAAAAAAAGAGAACATTGACATGATCACCATAGAATTGAAAAATAAGTATAAAAAAGTAGATGAATCTGAAATCTCTGAATCAATGAAGAGGGTCGAAAAAGACCTCGAGAAGCACAAAAAGAAAGAATCTTCTGGCGAGTAGGACTAGGTATAAGAAAGTTTCTAGGAGGGTCATAGAGAACTAGAAAAACTTTTTAGGAGAAATTTAATAAAAAGTTATTTTCATCAGTCATTTATTAATTATCTTTAAGGAAGGGGAATCAGGAATGGTTTGATGAAACTTTCCTAAAGTTTCACTGAAGGGAAAACGTAATTTTCCCTGCGGTTCAGGCGGTTGGTAAAAATGGTAAGTCTCGATAAAGCAGTTATCGCTAGATTGAAATCATATGGCGAAACATTTGAAATTTTGGTCGATTCTGATTTAGCGTTGGAGTACAAATCTGGAGAGAATATAAAGCTAAATGATGTTATGGCAGTTGATAATATTTTCAAAGACGCCAAAACAGGTGACAAGTCATCTGAAGAATCGTTGAAAAAAGTTTTTGGGACTGATGATGTTTTGGCAATAGCAGATAGGATAATTAAAAAAGGTGAATTGCATCTTACAACTGAACAAAGAAAACGAATGCTGGAGGACAGAAAAAAACAGATAGTTACAACAATTGCTAGGAATGCAATAAATCCACAGACAAAGCTTCCGCATCCTCCTGGGAGAATAGAAAAGGCAATGGAGGAAGCCAGGGTTGACGTCAATATCAATGAAAGTGCTAAAGAGCAGGTTGATAGGATTGTAAAAGCACTTCAGCCAATAATTCCAATAAAGTTTGGAAAGATACAGATTGCTGTAAAGATACCAGCGAACTATGCAGGAAAGCTTCATAGCACTTTTAGAGAATTTGGAGATGTTAAAAAAGAGGAATGGGTCGGCGGTGAGCAGTATTGCGTGCTTGAAATCCCAGCAGGTCTTCAGGATGAATTTTTATCCAAGATTAACAATTTGACAAAGGGTGAGGCTAATATAAAGTTTCTTAGATAGAACCTTTTTGTCCATTTCTTTTAAGACCCGAGAAACGCAAAGCGTTTCTGGGCCCAAAAAGGCAGAGCCTTTTTCGGGAAGAAAGGTGTAGGTTGCTCCAAAGAAAAATGGGGAAATCAGGAAGATGTGGCCGAGACAAATGTCTCGGACACGCGTCGGAGAGGCGAAGTCTCTCCGTCACGACCAGAAACTGAAGGGCTTTTAAGTCCTGCGGTTTGGCAAAATGTTGAATGTAAAAGATAGAGATATAGTGTTACCTGGTCAGCTAATGGGAACTAACGTTAGACACGATGCAGATTTTTTTAGAGAAAATGGATTGATATACTCTCCAGTTCAGGGCTTAGTTCGAGTTGTTGACAATAGTATAAGACTTATTCCATTGGCAGGAAGCTATCTACCAACGGTTGATGATACCATAGTAGGTGTCATATCTGAAGTCCTAACAGGTAGATGGATAGTTGACATAAACACACCATATGAAGGTACACTGTATGGTGATGAAGTTACTGAAAATCCACTGCACGCAGACCTAAAAAAATTTTTTGATATTGGTAATATAATAAGTGCTAAAATTGTGGCAGTAAATGAAATATATGAATCAATAGTAGCAAGGCCATGGAAACTTGAACGTGGCTTTGTTGTGGAGATTAATCCGAAAAGAATCCCTAGGATTATTGGAAAAAAGCAATCCATGCTCAACATGCTTAGAGAAAAAACAAACTCAAAAATTGTTGTTGGACAAAATGGTAGGGTCTGGGTATCAGGTAACAACTTAGATACTGTTATTAGGGCGCTGAAAAAAATTGAACGTGAAGCGCATACTGGAGGCCTAACTGACAGAATCGGTGAGATGCTCGATAATGAATTGAAGAAATCAAGATAATAAACTTTTACAAAAAAGTTTAATCACAACCTTTTACTGAAAAGGTTGACCAAAAGTTATTTTCGTCAGCCTTTTACTAAAAGGCTGAGTTTGATTAAAAGATTAAGTGTGATGTAATATGGCAGAAATAGAAATTGGTGAAGTAGAAACAGGAGAACATATAAAAAAAGATATACAGTTGATAAAAGATGGTATTAGAATTGATGGGAGAAGATTTGACGAACTGAGAAAGATAACCCTGAAGCTAGGTGTTTTGAAGAGAGCTGATGGCTCGGCATATGTCGAATGGGGAAAAAATAAAGTGCTAGCAGCGGTATATGGACCAAGGGAGATATTTCCAAAGTTTTTGCAGAATCCTACAAGGTCTATTGTTAGGTGTATTTACAATCTGGCCCCATTTTCTGTTGATGAAAGAAAAAGACCAGGTCCTGATCGCAGGTCTGTTGAAATTTCAAAGGTAAGTACCGAGGCATTGGAATCTGTAATCATGTGCGAGAGATTTCCAAATACAACGATAGATATATTTATTGAAATTTTGCAGGCAGACGCTGGTACTAGATGTGCTGGACTTACAGCAGCATCTTTAGCGTTAGCGGATGCAGGTATTCCAATGAAAGACCTGATATCAGCTTGCGCCGCGGGTAAAATAGAAGGCCACGTAGTTTTGGATTTGATGAAAGAGGAAGACAATTATGGTGAATGTGATTTGCCAATAGCGATAATGCCAAGAAAAAAAGGAATTGTATTGTTGCAGATGGATGGAAAATTGACTAGAGATGAATTTGACAAAGCACTTAAATTGGCATACGATGGAGCCATGAAAGTTTACGAGATGCAGAAAGAGACTTTGATGAAAAATATAACAGAAGTTGGTGAGGGAGATGGATATTGAAGCATATCTAAAGAAGGATTACATAACTACTCTTGTTAAAAGTAACAAAAGAATTGATGGAAGAGGATTTGATCAATACAGGGATATTGAGATAACAAAAGGATTTGTTTCTGAAAAATCTGAAGGCTCAGCTCTGGTTAAATTAGGGGATACTAGCGTATTGGTTGGAGTCAGTATAGACATAGGAGAGCCATATCCCGACAAGCCAAATGAAGGTGTTATGATAACGAGTGCTGAACTGAGACCAATGGCCGCTCCGACATTTGAATCCGGACCACCAAGAGAGGATGCTATTGAACTCGCTAGAGTTGTGGATCGTGGCATAAGAGAATCTGGAGCTATAGATTTGGAAAAACTATTTATTGAGAAGGATAAAGTATATGTTGTGTTTATCGATATCCATACATTGGATCACACAGGTAACTTAATAGACGCATCTGGAATCGCTTCAATTGCCGCGCTTTTAGATACCAGATTACCAAAATATGAAGGTGGAAAAATTATAAGAGGTGAATTTATTGGCAAGTTGCCTATAACATGTATTCCAGTTCCATGTACATTTGCAAAAATATTTGATAAAGTATTGATAGATCCAACTCTTGATGAAGAATATGCAATGGATTCAAGACTGACAATAACCACTACTGATACGATAAATGCCCTTCAGAAGGGAGGAAATGGCATGCTGACATTTGAGGATATACAAAATGCTGTTGACCTATCGTTCAAGAAGGCTGATGAAATAAGGAAGCTGGTTGAAAAGTAAATTAACTTTTATACCCTTTTTGACAATATTTAGTATCTAAGAAACTTTTACTGAAAAGTTTCATCAAAAGAAGATGTATAGCCATACAAAGAAAGTCGGTTCAATGGGCAGATATGGTCCAAGGGTAGGACGCAGATCTAGGGAAGAGGCTAGAAAGATATACGAGGATTCGTATAAATCGAGAATATGTCCGTCATGTGGCAAGGGTCATGTTAGACGAAATGCCGCAGGTATATGGCAGTGTAGAGCATGTGGAGTATTATTTGCTGGCGGTACATTTATTCCATTACCTAGACAAGAGGCCATAGAAAAAACCGAAGCATAATTATGACATTATATGCACGGGATAATAACTATCTATCAAAATTTTCAGTAAACGTTTGTGGGGTGTAATTATGACATATATATGCATGGAATGTGGCTCTGAAGTAGAATATGATGATATTGTAAAGCATA
>Ga0315280_10008012_pt1 | contig 13975 bp, 16 predicted proteins | sample YL17G06_40_MG_FD_203697 | JGI IMG/M metagenome (GOLD analysis project Ga0315280, IMG submission 203697) | Sediment microbial communities from Yellowstone Lake, YNP, Wyoming, USA - YL17G06_40 | ecosystem: Environmental > Aquatic > Freshwater > Lake > Sediment | place: USA: Wyoming | collected...
CAGGGTGGCACGCGTATCGTTTATAAGGCTGACCTTTCTTCCATAGCGCCGGGTGAGTGGGATAGCGCTATGGATGGAGCAAAATTAGTCCTGGAAAACCGCATCAATCCTCTGGGGGTATCCGAGTCGTCGGTCCGCAAGATGGGCACCGACCAGCTTCTGGTTGAGGTGCCGGGGAAAAGCCTCACGGATGCAGAAAAGGAAAGACTCTCTCGCGTAGCCCTGCTTGAGTTTGGGGAACTGATTTCAGAGAATGAGAATGCCAGATGGACGGACGATTTGGGTAAGTGGAAGCCAGCTACTGGTGTCATTGATGGGCAGGAGAAAGAGTTGACCAGTGCCTACTTTAAGGAGAATACCTATGTACGTACCGACAATCTCGGTAACATACTGCTGATATTTGAGTGGAATGAAGAGGGGAGCAAGCTGTCAGAGGAGGTTACGGGGCGGCTTATTGATAAGCCACTGGGTATTTTCGAGGGGGATGCGCCACTACTGGGGGATGATGGTCGGCCGATAGCGCCGACTGTCAAGGCGCAAATTTCAACCAGTGGTCAGATTGAGGGTCTGAGCCTGAAAGAGGCCACCCAGTTATCCAAGATGTTGAATGCCGGGCGGTTGCCGGTACCTCTGCAGAGAACCGGTGATGAAAAGAATGTTGAGCCGTGGCTTGGAGCAGATTTCGTGTCGAAGAGTATTAAGGCAGGGGTAATCGGTGTTTTAGCCACCATGCTTTTTATGATTGCCTACTATCGCCTCTCGGGATTGATGGCCAGCCTAGCACTAATCTACTATGCCGTTCTGACCTTGGCCATCTTTAAGCTAGTCGGAGTTATATTCGGGGGTGGGTTTACCCTCACCTTAGCCGGTATTGGTGGTTTTGTCCTGTCGGTAGGCATGGCGATAGATGCCAATGTGCTTATCTTTGAGCGCATGAAGGAAGAGACGTGGTCTGGACGGGCATTTGGGGCAGCTCTTGATGCTGGTTTTAACCGTGCCTGGCCGGCGATATGGGACAGCAATATCACGACCATACTGGCGGGGCTTATTCTCCTATGGTTGGGTAGTAGCAGTATTATCGCCAGCGATATGGCCAAGGGTTTTGCGGTAACGCTCATTATCGGGGTGGCGGTTAGCATGTTTACGGCGATAACGGTTACCCGTACTTTTCTCCGCCTCTTCGTTGGCACTGGTCTAGCCAAGCACACGTCGCTATTTACTCCATATCAGAGGAAGACAGATGTTTGATATTATCGGTAAGAGGTTCTGGTATTTTCTGATTTCCGGGATAGTTATCCTGGCTGGTATTATTGCCCTTTTTGCCTTTGGGCTTAAAACGGGCATTGAGTTCAGGAGTGGCTCCGAGGTTACGGTTAGTTTCGAGCAGCCAGTTGACAAGCAGCAAGTGATACAGGCATTGGCTGATTTGGGGTACGGCAGCGGCAGCGCTATTGTTCGGCGGACTGGTACCGACTTTATTCTCGACTTGCCAGAGCTCAACGATGCCGCTAAGGCAGCCCTGCGTGCTGGTTTAGCTGACAAATTGAGCCAGTTTAAAGATGGAGGCTTTCAATTGGTATCGGCCAAGGCGGCGGCTGATACGACACGCAATGCCGCTATTGCCGTGATTATCTCAGCCATTGGTATGCTGCTTTATATCAGCTGGGCGTTCCACCGCATGCCCAATCCCTTCCGCTGGGGTATCTGTGCTGTAGCCTCGCTAGTCCATGATGTGCTGGTGGTGGTGGGGGTGTTTGCTATCCTCGGTGGCATATTTGGCTGGGAGGTTGATTTAATGTTCATTGCTGGTGTTTTAACCGTTATCGGTTATAGTGTCAATGACACCATTGTTATCTTTGACCGGATACGTGAGAATGTAAGTAAGTACCCCGGTGTGGATTTTGAAGCGGTGGTTAACTATAGTCTGGTAGGGACTTTGTCCCGCACCCTCATAACCGGGCTCGGTACATTATATGTACTTATTGCCCTTTTGTTTGTCATCGGAGCACCCGTTCAGAATCTGGTGGTCGTGCTCCTGGTGGGGATTGTCACCGGAACCTACAGTTCAATTGGCACCGCTGCCTCCTTGTTGGTAGTCTGGAAGAAGAGGGAGGCGGGTAGATTCTTGCCCCCCGCCCGGGCGTCAGGGTAGGGCGTGTACTTCCTTTATTGCCGTGAGCAGGCGGTCAATCTTCAGTGCCGCGGTGCTGCGTGGTGACTGACCGAGGGGGTCATCGGTGCCGGTGTTACCGAGGAGGATGTCAAGGGTGGCTTTTACCGAAGCCGCCAGGGCGCTGAGATGGTAGCCACCCTCCAGAGAAAAGAGCAGACGACCCTCGCACAGCTCATCGGCTAACCCCCTGATAACCCCTGCCATTTCGCGAAAGCCGGAGACGCTAAGCTGCATCAGGGCTAGCTCGTCAGCCCAGTGGGCATCGTAGCCGGCGGAGACTAAAACAAGCCGGGGCTTAAACCGCCTGGCTGCCGGTGTAATAATCTGCTCAAAGACCGATAGATATTCATTATCGCCGCAGCCGGCGGGTAGCGGTATATTAACCTTAGTCCCCCTGGCTGCTCCCCGCCCCGTCTCCCCGACACTGCCCGTCCCCGGGTAGAAGGGGTACTCGTGGGTTGAGATGTACATCACCTCAGGTCGGTCGTAAAAAATTTCCTGAGTCCCGTTGCCATGGTGGACATCAAAGTCAATAATCAGGACGCGCTCCAGCTTATATTGAGCCAGGGCGTGCTCGGCGGCAATGGCTATATTGTTAAACAGGCAGAAGCCCATAGCTCGGCGTGGGGTGGCGTGGTGACCGGGGGGCCTGACCAGGGCAAAGGCGCTATTTACCTTCCCCTCCATAACCGCCTCCGCGGCGACGATAGCGCCACCGGCGGCATAGAGGGCAACCTCGTAGGAATCGGGCGACATCACGGTATCGGCATCAAGCCAGCCGCCACCCTTTTTAGCGACACCCCGGATATACGAGATATGCTGTTTTGTGTGCACCAGCGATAGTTCTTCAACCGAGGCGGCTCGGGGTTTAAGCGGCGTTAGCTGTTTCTTGAGCCCGCTTTCCTCAAGATGGGAGATGATTGCCTCCAGCCTCCGGGCGCTTTCCACATGCCCTCCGGTGTCATGCTTGAGATAGATGGGGTCATAGACCAGGCCTACTTTCATCGCGGCTTGATGATACCAGATACAATGTTTAGGGGCAAATTGAGGTTTGAGTTCGTTAACCTAATGCATTATACTGTTACCAGTGGAGGTGAGATTATGCTGGTGGTGCAAAATCTCCGCTTAAGACTAAATGGCAAATCCATCATTGATGATTTAAGCCTTGAGGTTAAGCAGGGTGAAATCCACGGGATTCTGGGGGAGAATGGGACCGGTAAGACCACCATCGCCTACCTCATAATGGGGGTGAATAACTACAAGCCCACCGGGGGGAGAATGCTCTTTGAAGGTCAGGATATTGCTGAGCTTTCTGTTTCTCAGCGGGCAAAGATGGGGATAAGCCTCGCCTGGCAGGAGCCAGCCCGGATTGAGGGGCTAACGGTCAGGGACTACCTTATGCTCAGCGGCAAAAATCAGGGGGTTGAGCATATTGAACGCTATTTGCTTATGGTGGGGCTGGAGCCGGCGCAATATCTGGATAGAGATATTGATGCCACCCTGAGTGGCGGGGAGAGGAAGAGGATTGAGCTGGCTTCGGTGCTGGCGATGCGCCCCAAACTGGCGATACTGGATGAGCCTGACTCCGGCATAGATATTGTCGCCCTGCCGCTAATATTTAACGGCATTGCCGAGATGAGCCGGCAGGGCTCATCGGTTTTGCTGATTACCCATAGTGAGAAGATGGCAGAGATAGCCCACCGCGTGTCTATACTATGCGGTGGCAGGATAATCAGGACTGGAGTGCCCTTGGAAACAAACCAGTGGTTCAAGGATAACTGCCGAACCTGCCTTCATATTAATGAGCCGACTGAGGTAACATGATCAGCCAATCAGTGGAAAAAGAATATCAGGGAATGCTTGACGCCTATGAGAAGGCAGGCGGGGACAAGAGCGCCTTAAAAAGTAAGGATATCGCCCGGCTGGTTATTCATAAGAACCGGGTGCTTGGCAGTGACGGCGTCAAGGGGCTAAAGATAGAAACCAGGGAGACCAAGAGCGGGGTTGATGTCCATCTCCAGGTAGAAGAAGGGGCTAAGATACCCCGCCCCGTCCACCTCTGCTTTGGCATTCTGCCCAAAGAAGGACTTCAGGAAATTATCATGAAGGTGAATGCTAAGGATAATAGCCAGGTAAGCGTGGTTGCCCACTGCATCTTCCCCAACGCGGTCAAGGTGATACACAAGATGGACGCCGATATAGACATTGGAAATAATGCTAAGTTCGATTATAAAGAAACCCACTATCACGGGGAGGTCGGCGGCATTGAGGTAATCCCCAAGGCGAAGGTCAGGGTGGGGAAGGGTGGGGTGTGGCAGAGCACCTTCGCCCTGAGCCAGGGGCTTGTCGGCAGGCTTGACTATGATTTTGAGGTCTTCTGTGAGGATAGGGCGGTGGCGGAGCTGGTGGTAAAGGTGTACGGCAAGGGCTCTGATGATATAAAGGTCTGGGAGAAAATCCACCTCAATGGGGTGGGGGCGAGGGGTCTGGCCAAGAGCCGCATCGTGCTCAGCGATAAGGCTAAGGCTGAGGTCAGGGGAGAAACCTACGGCAATGCCCCCTACGCCCGGGGGCATGTTGACTGCATTGAGCTGGTCAACGGCACTGAGGCGGTGGCTATAGCCATACCCATCGTCTCGGTAACCAACGATAAGGCAAAGGTAACCCACGAAGCGGCTATCGGCAGCATAGATAAAAAACAGGTGGAGACCTTAATGGCAAGGGGGCTGGACGAGAACGAGGCGGTGGATGTTATCGTTAGGGGCATCCTGAGGTAGAGGTGTCGCTGGACTTAACCAAGGTGGTGGCTCAAATCTGGGGCATGGTTGCCGGGCTTAAAGCCGGCGGCGAGGAAAGGCGAGAGCGTCTTCGGTATGCCCTGGATGTCCTGCGTGATAAGTCCATTGACCTTGACCGCCTGCGCCAGAGGATAGAGGATAGCCAGCGCAAGACCACCTGGCTGGTCGCCGGTCTGGTTGACGGGCTTGACCGCCGTTATAAGCTACCACCCCTCCCCAAAGAATTCACCGTCATCGCCACCGATGGCTCCCATATTGATGTTGACCGGCACCGCTCCGCAAGGTGCTACCTGATAAATATCGGCGCCGCCGTTCTTGACTACGGCGCTAACCCCAGCGCTACCCTTGATAGCCTCCCCCGGCTCTACTTCGGGGATGAAGACCTGGTGATTGCCCCGGAAAAGGGGCGGGGGCAACTGGTAGAGGGCATGCTTCTGGGCATCAAGCGCGCTGTTGAGGAGATTAAGCATCTAGCCACCCTGGCTAAGGAACTACCCCCCAACAGCCCGACCCTGGCACTGATTGACGGCTCGCTGATTCTGTGGAATCTTGAAGCCTACCCCGAGTTTGTCACCGAGGCGCTTCTGGATAAAGGCTTTATACTTTGTCTTGAGGAAATAAGGAAGCTCAAGATTGCCCTTGCCAGCTACATCAGCTTTCCCCGCTCTACCGATGTCGTCAATGCCCTGCGGGTGGCGATTTGCCCCTATGAAGCCCCCGACTGCGACCGCTACTGCCCCAACAAGGCAAAGGACTGCGACAAAGTAGCTGGCGTCCAGGACCGGGAGCTGTTTATAGAGCTGTTAGCTCAGGGAGAGAGGTCAGCCCTGTTTATCAGCCAGTCGTCCATTGTCCAGAAACGCTACGGGGAGCACCGGGTCTATTTCTTCTACCTCAGGGTGGGTGATGAAATCGCCCGCGTTGAGATTCCGCAGTGGGTGGCAAAGGACGAAGGCTTGCTCAATCTGACTCACGGTTTAATTTTAGACCAATGCCGGCGGGGTCTGGGCTATCCGGTGGCTTTAAGCGAAGCCCACGAAAAGGCGGTAGTCACCACCGCCGATAGAGAGGAGTTCTGGCAGGTGGTGGAGTCCTTGATGGTGGAGGAGAAAATGCCCACCCCCACCTCCGCCAAGAGTTTTAGTAAGAGGACAAGGTGGGTCTGATGTTGTAACCTCACCCCCTGACCCCCTCTCCTTTTTAAGTTTTAAGGAGAGGGGGAGTATAATAGAAGAAGAGGGCTACCGCCCTCTTAAACTCCCGGTTTTGGGAGGGGAAAAGGAGGTTAAAGATGGAGACGGTCATTTTAGGAGTACTGGGGATATTCGCAACCGTGGTACTTGGGTTGTTCGTCCAGTGGAAAACGAATAAAGCGTTCAAGGCGGCATTGATGCTCATATATGCTTTACCCGGAGGGGAAGCTGCGAAAAGAATATATGACGATATGCTGAAGTCAGGACAGGTAAGAGGACTTCCATACCTAACTAAGAACGGTAAATGGGCTGTTGCTTGGAAGATTCCTCCTTATAGTGAGAAAACACCTAAGTTCTAGCCGTGATGATTAAGATGATTAGGAAGATAAAATGAAACCAATATTATTACCCATTCTAGTTATTGGGGTTCTCTTGTTGGGCGCTTGTGGTACACCCCCAGCTGAAGCTCCGCCTACTCCTCCACCGACTGAAGAACTAGCACCACCCCCAACACCTCCAGAAGAGCCAGAGCCATCACCGACACCGGCTGCGGCTGGAACAGAGGTTGGTGGTATTATCACCAGCGCTACCATATGGGCAGAGAAGGATAGCCCATACCTTATCACAAGCACCATTCAGGTACCGGCGGGAGTAACTTTGACCATCGAACCAGGTGTCTCCGTCACTATGCTTGGTAGCGGTGCCTACATGTTCTTAATACATGGGACAATCTTCGCTCACGGAACCACAGATAAAAGAATTACTTTGGACGGTGGAATGCATCCCTTTTTTAGTTGTGAGAATGCTGGCCCTAATGCCACAGTCGATTTGGATTATTGTATAATTAAAAATGGGGCGAGCTTAATCAATTTCGTCAAGTCCTTCTATCTAAGACATTCTGAAATAACCAATCTTGTAGAATACTCAGATATCTCCTTTGGTCCAACTAAAGATGTATATATAGAATACAATAGATTCACGAATGTGTGTGGTTTTTCGTGTGGGGGTGGCTTTAACGTTTACATACGATACAATCTCTTCGACACAAAGAATCAAGCTTTGGTGAATACTTATCCTTGGATATGGAATAAGGCTAGCCCAGCAACAATCGTCAAATATAATTCATTTATTAATACGACCGGGATAGCCCTAATGCTTCAGGGAGGTCGAGGTTCAGATGGCATGATAGCTACTGAGAATTACTGGGGAACACAGGATACAGCGGTTATCGATGCCATGATTTATGATAAGAATGATGATATTAGCCTCTCAAGCTATATTGATTATTTACCTATCCTGACTTCACCCCATCCGAGCGCGCCAACTCCGTGACTTTATCCGGCTGGTGAGTATACTAAATAGGAGGAATAGAGGTGGGAACTAAAGGCAGAAAGAACGTAAAGAAGCCCAAGAAGCAAGCAGAAAAGAAGAAATAGAGGGGGCAAACTCTAAATTCTAATATCTAAACTCTAAATATGTTTAGGATTTAGTGCTTTTTAAGATGGCTGAAGTTAAAAGCGCGAAACAGTATGATTTGGAAGAGCGAACTTTCAGCTTTGCCAAAGAGGTAATAGCGTTCGTAAATATTCTCCCGAAAACCATAGCAAACCTAGAGATAATTAAGCAGGTTATCAGGTCTTCCGGTTCAGTGGGAGCTAATTACATTGAAGCCAATGAAGCCTTGGGCAAAAAGGATTTTGCCATGAGAGTCAAGATTTGTCGCAAGGAAGCCAAAGAAAGCATATATTGGCTAAGGCTTATTGAGGCAAGAGGGGAAGACGCGGAAAAGAGAAAGCAGTCGTTGATTAGCGAAGCTACAGAGCTTATGAAAATATTTGGCGCTATCGTAGGAAAAACAAAAGGATAAACTCTAAATTCTAATATCTAAATCCTAAAAAATTGTTTAGAATTTAGTGCTTCGGATTTAGAATTTAATATTTAGAATTTAGTGCTTAGATATTAGGATTTGGAAAGGGGGGGTAATTGGTGGAGAGAGTTGGCGAGGTTATTGAAGCCAGCACGGCGGACTTTGTTGCCCAGTGCTATGAGCTTTACCAGATTCCGCCGCTGGGCAGCCTGGTGAAGACCAAAGACCAGCAGCTTGAGCTGTACGGCATCGTCTATAACGCGGCTACCACCAGCCTTGAGCCGGGCAGGCGCCCCATCGCCCGGGGCAGGGAGGAAAAAACCGAGGAGGGAATCTACCAGACAAGCCCCCAGCTACTGAAACTGCTCAAGAGCGAGTTCGGGGCGGTGGTGGTGGGGCATCGGCAGGATAAAAAGCTATACCATTATCTTCCGCCCACGCCGGCAAAAATACATAGCTTCGTCTACCAGTGCTCACCTCAGGAAATAAAGGAGTTCGGGCAGTCCTTTGACTTCCTCAATATACTCGTTAACGCTAGTTTACCGGTATCAAGCGGGGAGCTTATCGCCGCCTCTCTGCGCCAGATGAGCCAGACATATGAAGACCCTCGTGCTTTTCTGGTCGCTGCCGGCAAGGAATTAGCCGTCTTGCTCAGCGGCAACCTCAGCCAGCTCAAAGCCATTCTGGGGAGGATTAAGCCATGACCGAAAATCAGAGGCTTGGTATCGTCGTCTCCGGCTCGCTGGGCAAGGGGGTGGAGGTCAGGCTTGATAGCTCAGCCTCGGTGGAGGATATGGTGGTGGGGCGGTTTGTCACCATTGAGGGGCAGAAACGGCGCTTCTTCGGCATGATAACCGATGTCAGCCTCGGGGTAACTGACCCGGCATTGACCGTGGTTCCCCCCGATGTTTCCGACCCCTTTACTGCCGAGGTAATCGCTGGCACCGGCACCTTCGGCACGCTCCACGTTTCCCCCAGCCTGGTTATTGGCGGCGACGCTGCCACCATGCTTGAAGGACCCCAGGTGGTCAAGACCATCCCCAGCCATTTCTCCGAGGTCAGGCTTGCCTCACAGAGGGACGTTGAGCTTGTCTTTGGCACCGAGGATGAAAAGAGGTTCTTCATCGGTACGCCGCTGGACATGGAGACCAAGGTCTGTCTTAACCTGGAGGAGCTGGTCAAGCGCTCCAACGGCGTCTTCGGCAAGAGCGGCACCGGCAAGACCTTTCTCACCCGGTTGCTTTTGATTGGCATGCTGCAGAAGGGGACGGCGGTAAACCTGGTCTTTGATATGCACAGCGAGTACGGCTGGGAAAGCCGTGACGAGCGGGGGCACAAGGTCAAAGCCCTGAAGCAGCTATTTTCCTCGCAGGTGGCGGTGTTTACCCTTGACGAGGAGAGCTCGCGGAGACGTAAGGTGAGCACCGATTTTGTTGTCAGGATAGGCTATGACGAGATGGAGCCTGAGGACATAGCGCTATTGCGCCAGACCCTGAACCTGACCGACCTCGCCGTTGAAGCCGTCTATCAGCTATCCAGAAGATTCGGCAAGAGCTGGCTGGAGGATACCCTTAAGTTGAAAGGCATTGATGGCTTGCCTGAGGATTTAAAAATACACGAGAGCACCCTTCAGAACCTGCAGCGAGGGCTGGCAACCATCGTGCGGCTCCCCTTCTTGATGCCCCACGCCCCGGACAATGCCGTTAACCGCATCCTGGAATACCTTGAGCGGGGGACGAACGTCATCCTGGAGTTCGGCAGATATACCGATATTACCGCCTATATCCTGGTGGCTAACCTGCTTACCCGCCGCATCCATGCCCGATACCGGGAGGCGATGGAAAGAGCCATCGGCGATGGCACTGCCCAACCACGCCAGCTGGTGATAACCATTGAGGAGGCGCACCGCTTCCTCAACCCCGAGGTCGCCAGCCGGACTATCTTCGGCACCATCGCCCGCGAGATGCGCAAGTATAATGTCACCCTGCTGGTGATTGACCAGAGACCAAGCGGCATTGACAGCGAGGTTATGTCTCAGGTGGGGACCAAGATAACCTGCCTGCTTGATGATGAACGGGACATTGATAGTGTGCTTACCGGGGTGCCCAATAAAAGCGAGCTCAAATCGGTGCTCTCAAAGCTGGAATCCAGGCAGCAGGCGCTAATTTTCGGTCACGCCGTGCCGGTGGCGGTGGTGGTCAGGACGAGGGAGTATGGCTCGCCCCAGTCCTACAAGGACTTCCTCCCCAAGGAAGCCGAAAAAGATATTGAAAAATTGTGGGAGTAATCTATAGAGACTCCAACCCCCGGACAATGTCATTGAGGTCATTAAAGGGGGTGCATTCAAGACCTGTTTCCCGGCAGCCGTCAAGCATGCCGTCCCTGGCGAAGACGTGTTGAGCAAGAACCGCCGGGGCAACATCAGACGGACCATTCCCCACATATACTAGCCGGTAGCCCTGCTTGAGAAAGACCCTGGTGTAAGCCTCCTTGAAACCGCTGAGCAGCGAGGTATTATCCGGGCCGATATATTGAACTTTAAGCCCGCGGCGATAGAAGCTGGTTTTGGCGGCATGTACCTCAATATCTCCCAGGCCAGCGTCCTTCAGAATGGTGGTTATATAGAAGTCCAGCCCGTTGCTGACAATGACGAAGCGAACCCCCCGCCTCCGACAGTAGCCTGCCAGCTCATGAAGCCCGGCGCGCAGCCTGACCCTGTCCCGGGCGACCTTGAGCAGCTCGGCTCTGGTTGCCTTGACCATGGCAAAGGCCCTGGTATTGAACTCACCGACAGGTATCTTATGCTCCCGGTAGTGCTCGAACCATTCCCGCCAGTCACCCTGGGCGAAGGTATCAAGCAGCGCAAAGCTGACATCTTCCTCGGTAATGGTGCCGTCAAAATCACACTGGATAAGCATCGCCAGTGCATTATACCTACTGGCGTTATAGTAATCAATTTGTAGCTTTAGGCGGCTAAGACGGTGTATAATCAAACCGCCAGATTGGAGAAGCGATGTACTACTTTGCCTACGCCTCTAATCTTAATCGTAAGCAGATGGCGGAGCGCTGCCCTGATGCCAAGCCGAGGTTCACCGCCACCCTCCCCAATTTCAAGCTAATCTTCACCGGCTGGTCAAGGCAGTGGCGTGGTGGGGTTGCCAGTATCAAGCCGCTTAAAGGGGAGAAGGTCGTGGGCGCTGTCTATGAAATTTCGGAGAGGGATTTGAGGTTCCTTGATAGAGACGAGGGCTACCCCAATATCTATAATCGGAGAGAGGTAGTTGTCTTCCCCGAGGACGGTGAAGCGCTAAAAGCGGTAACCTATATCAAGGTTGAGCAGTCAGAAGAGACCAAGCCTTCCCTGGAATGCGTGGCTAGTATTCAGCGGGGTTACCGGGATTGGGGAATCACTTAAAACCGTATAGTGGGCGATACTGGGCTCGAACCAGTGACCTCTGCGATGTCAACGCAGTGCTCTAACCAACTGAGCTAACCGCCCCACCAGTATAAATTCTACCCCATCTCTAAGGAATGCGCCAGCTCGCCCACTTTCCCTTATCTATCTCCCCATTGTAGGCATGCTTGGGGGTTACGCCTCGGGCGATTGCCGCGGCCACAATTGACTTAATGATATCACCGGCGACAAAGGGGAGGGCTCCCATGCCAAGGAGGGCGGTAAGGGTTGCTGGTTCGCCTTTGACCAGGTTGAGCCACAGCCCGAGCTGAAGAAGCCCGGGGACATAAACCAGGATAAGGCTGGCAAAGAGCATCAGCCCGAGCATGGTAAAAAAGCTCCGTGAGCGAATAAATTTATCGGTAAAGTACCCCAGAAAGAGGGCGGCCAGGATAAAACCGATTATATATCCCCCGGTAGGTCCGGCAAGGTAACCAATGCCACTGCCCCAGCCAGCAAACCAGGGGACTCCAGCCACGCCCAAACCGGCATAGAAGGCGAGGCTGATACCTCCCCACCACCGGCCAAGAAGCACACCCGCCAGAAGCACGGCAAAGGTCTGGCCGGTTATCGGTACCGGGCTAAAGGGGAGGGGAACCCTCGCCTGAGCCAGAAGCCCGGTAAGAGCCGCCATGCCCAGTGCCAGGACTATCTTCCAGGGCAGGCTAAGTTCATAGCGCCATTTAAAGGCATCATACTTGACGCGGTCAAAGGTAGCAGCTATCTCCAATTCGTCTCCTCCTATTCTCTCAGCTTACTCTCCAAGCTAACAATCATAGCTATATTGCCGTTATCTTGTCAACCTGGACTATCTGCCAGCGGGGTCACTGGCCTGGCTTCTTACTACCGATAATGCCAATCTCTATATTCTTGCCGCAGTGAGGGCAACTTATAATAAGCGCCACCGGCTGCTGCATCACCCGCTCGGCAACGGCACTAACCACCGAGTCAATATTATCCAGGCGGTGGTCTAGGATATCGAGGTGCTGTTTAAGGCGTTCAATATCCTGTGCTGGCGTATTTCTTTTCGCTGGTACACCTTTCTTGGTCTTAGCCACGAATGCACCTCTGGGGGAGATTGTCTGGGACTAATTATATGGCTTAAATAGCCCCGTGTCAAAGCCTTGCTCTCATTCCATACCTTAGTGGCATCTCAACTTTCTACACCTCGCTCCCTTTAGGCTTTCTCTGGTAACCCCCATCCCCCTTTATCCCCCTTCCCCTAGAGGGGAAGGGGGAATGGTTATATAAGAGAGGCTTCGCCTCTCTTTAACTCTCCTAGTTTTGGGGGCGTCTAAGAGGGGCGTCAGCCCCTCTTTCTTCTCTTCCCCCTCTCCTTGAGAAGGAGAGGGGGATTAAGGGGGTGAGGTTAATAAATGGCTTAGATATTGATTTGCCCAAAATGGTGGCGTATACTAGAGTTAGTAAAGGACGAAGGAGGTGCCCAAATGCCGGAGGTGGAAGTTGGAAAGGTGACCGACTTCTTTGCCCATCCTGTGGTTGCTGGTATCACGCTGAGCGCTCCCCTGAACGTGGGCGACAAAATCCATATCAAGGGTCATACCACTGACCTGGAACTAACCGTTGACTCCATGCAGATTAATAATGCCAACGTCCAGACCGCCAAGGCGGGGGATGCCATCGGGATCAAGGTTGGCGAGCGGGTGAGGAGGGGGGACGCCGTCTACAAGGTTAGCTGAAGGTCCCCCAGCGTCACAGGAAGCGAAAAACAATGGTAAAGGTACTAATAGAGCGTCACGTAAAGAAGGGCAAGGAAGGGTATCTAATCGAGCTACTTAATAAGCTGCGCACCGAGCTGGTCTCACAGCCGGGTTACGTTTCCGGCGAGTTGCTCCAGAGCATGGAGGACGAAGCCACCGTCTTTGCCCTCAGCACCTGGCTGAGTCTGCTTGACTGGAAGTCCTGGGAGGGTAACCCCAGGCGTCTGGAGATTGAGTCCAAGATTGAGTCGTTATTAACCGAGCCGTCCAAGCTGACTATCGCTGCTGTTTTTTAATAGTCAGCCTATGCTTTTAGCCAGGTTTGCCATCTCAATGGCACTTGTTGCCGCCTTAAAGCCTTGATTCCCCTCTTTGGTCCCTGCCCGCTCAATTGCCTGCTCTAGGCTGTCAGCGGTGACAATGCCGTAAATAACCGGCAGCCCGCTGCTCAAGCCAACCTGTGCAATCCCCTTGGTTACCTCAGCGGCAATGTATTCAAAGTGAGGGGTCCCGCCGCGAATAACCGCGCCAAGGCAGATAATAGCGTCATAGCGCTTGGTCTGGGCTAATTTTTGGGCGATTAGGGGGAGCTCAAAGGAGCCCGGCACCCAGGCAACATCGATGTCGTCCTGGCTGACGCCGTGCCGGAGCAGGGCGTCCTGCGCCCCCTCAACCAGTTTCTTGGTGATAAACTCGTTAAAACGGGAGACCACCAGCCCAAACTTCAGCCCCTTCCCCAGTAACATACCTTCAAAAGGCTTGCCCATTT
>Ga0315280_10008013_pt1 | contig 13974 bp, 13 predicted proteins | sample YL17G06_40_MG_FD_203697 | JGI IMG/M metagenome (GOLD analysis project Ga0315280, IMG submission 203697) | Sediment microbial communities from Yellowstone Lake, YNP, Wyoming, USA - YL17G06_40 | ecosystem: Environmental > Aquatic > Freshwater > Lake > Sediment | place: USA: Wyoming | collected...
TCACGCACAACGGCTGGTTCACCTTCAACAGCGGCAACGAGGTCACGGAGGCCAACCAACTGGAGTTGATCCGCGCGATGGCCCCGACGGGCGTCGAGGTCTACTGGCTCGACGCGGGATGGTTCGAGGGCGGCTGGCCGTCGGGCGTCGGCAGTTGGTCGCCGCGGGCCGACGCATTTCCGAAGGGCCTGGCCCCGCTGGCCGAGGCCGCACACAAGGCCGGCATGAAGTTCGTCGTCTGGTTCGAGCCCGAGCGGGTCCACCCCGCCAGCCGCATCGCCAGGGAGCACCCGGCGTTCGTCCTGCGCGCGGGCGGCGGCGACGGCCTCTTCAACCTCGGCGACCCCGAGGCCCGCCAGTGGCTGACCGACCACCTGGCGGGCTTCCTTGAAAAATCAGGTATCGACATCTACCGCAACGATTTCAACATCGACCCCCTGCCCTTCTGGCAGGCGGCCGACAAGCCCGACCGCCAGGGCATGGCCGAGATCCGCTACGTCGAGGGCCTCTACCGGATGTGGGACGACCTGCGCAGGCGCCGGCCGGGCCTGTGGATCGACAACTGCGCTTCCGGCGGCCGCCGCATCGACCTCGAAACCTGCACCCGCAGCCTGCCCCTGTGGCGCAGCGACACGCAGTGCTGCGGCCGCGCCGAGACGATCCAGGACCAGGTCCAGACGGCAGGCCTCAGTCTGTACGTCCCGCTGCACGCGGCCGGGTGCTGGGGCCTCGACCCGTACGTCTTCCGCAGCGTCGCCACGACCGGCACGAACCTCTGCATGGACCCGCGGCCGGCGACTTTCCCGGCGCGGGAGGCCAAGGCCGCCGTCGCCGAGGCCAAGGCGCTGCGGCCGTACTACCTGGGCGACTACTACCCGCTCCTGCCCATCACGCAGAGCAACCGCGACTGGTGCGGCTGGCAGTTTGACCGGCCGGAGGCGGGCGGTGGCTTCGCCTGTTTCTTCCGCCGCCAAAGCAGCCCCTACGTGGCCGTCGAGGCGTCGCTGCGCGGCCTCGACCCCGCCGCCACCTACGAGGTCACGCTGGCCGAAACGTACGCGCCAAAGGAAAACAAGAAGATGTCGGGCAAGGATCTGGCGCGGCTGCGAATCGAGATCGGCTCTGCCCCCGGCAGCGTGTTGGTAACCTACCGCAAGATGCCGGGCTGAGATCGGCCGTTGATGCCACAGCGCAACATGCGCTTGCGGCGCGTAATGCCCCAGTTACGGGTGGGGTCTGACGCCTTTTCCGGCCGTTCGGAAAAGGGGTCTGACCCCGTGTCCTCCGTAACTGAGGCATCACTCCGGCGCCTGAAAACGGTTGCCCCCGACCGGTTGAGGCAGGTACAATTTGCTTCGTCATCACGAACCCTTAGGGAGGCCTGACCATGAAACTGTTTGCTGCGCGTCGCTGGGTAGCCGTCATGACGGCCATGGTTCTCGGCATCGCCGTCATCGCCACGGCTGAAGAAGCCGCCGGCCCCGTCAAACCCTTCAACGGCAAGGACCTGACGGGCTGGAAGTTGCGGGGCGATGCCGCCAAGAGCCAGTGGGTCGTCGGTACCGCCAAACTCGACCCCGACAACCCCGCCAAGTTGGCGGTCGAGCCGGGCGGAAGCGACCTCATCAACAAGTCGACCGGCCTGGACATGTACACCGAGGAGAAGTTCGCCGACTGTATCGTCACTCTCGATGTCATGGTGCCCAAAGGCTCCAACTCCGGCATATACCTCCAGGGCGAGTATGAACTCCAGGTCCTCGACAGTTACGGCAAGGAGAAGGACTTCAGCCCGGGCGACATGGGCGGCATCTACGGCGCGGCACCGCCTAAGAACCCAGTCTACAAGAAGCCGGGCGAGTGGCAGTCGTTCGAGATCCAATTCCAGGCCCCCAAGTTCGACGATGCCGGCAAGAAGACCGCCAACGCCAAGTTCGTCAAGGTGGTCCTCAACGGCGTAACGATCCACGAGAACGTCGAGGCGAAAGGCCCAACGGGTGGCCAACTCGGACCGGAAGTAGCGAAGGGACCCCTCATGTTTCAGGGCAACCACGGCCCCGTCGCTTTCCGCAACATCGAGATCAAGCCGCTGAAGTAGCCACGCAGGCCGGGCGAGCGCCACGGTAGCGGAATCGGCACACGGGCTTGGAGCCGGGGCGTTCGGCCTGCCGGCAGACTCGCCGCACTCCCGCTGAGGCCGATAGCGCGGTTTGAGGGGCGGCATGCCCCCAGCCCGCCCGCCCAACAGGCCGATGAGATCGGCCCGCTATCCGGCCTCGGCGTGGCAAGCCCCCAAGAGGATTCGAACTTTAGCGAAATCCCCAAGGAAAACAGCGGCGCCAGGTTTTTACCTGCAATCCACCTGCAATCCGGCGAGCGAGAGTACTGGCGCTGGCTGTTCGCCAACTGCCGCTACGGCGGCCCTGAGATCCGGGAGGCGATCCTGAGCCTTGTGGAAGCGGCCTCGTGATTTGCGGCGCTGTGCCCCTTGCCAGGCGGTCACTACCCCTTTCCGTCTGGCGGGGGCCGGCCCGCGGCGTCGCCCGCCGTGCATCCTCCCCGGTGGACCTGCCCACGGCCCCGCCGCCCACCCGTTAGCAATCCGCAGCCCGGCCGACCGCCCACCGCGACCCGGGCGCGGACCGCGGCAAGGGCCATGTGACAGGAGGTGCCCGCGCCCGCCCGCGTGTCTCCTGGCCCATCCTGCCATGCCGCTTTCGGCCGCCGGCCGCGAAACCGGCCACTCCCGTCCTGTCATATTAACCTGACTTGATACCCGCCCGGCCCTCCGTTGGCTTCCCGGACCGCCTCAAGGCCGCTGCAGCCAAGACGCCCGCCCCCCATGCGCGTCACCCACAACCCCGCCGCTTCATCCGCAGCCCTCCCCTCTTCCCGCCATGCCAAGTCGGTAGGTTCTTCACGGTTGGGCAGCCGGAAAGACTCTTGCTGATTTCGCCACGCATAGATAGAATGGTCTCGGAGGCGCGGTTCGGCGCGGCGGTTCGGCGCGGTCCTCCCAGGAGCCGCGCCATGCCGCCCAAGGCCGCCGCCAAGTCCGTCCCACCCGTCGAGCACCCCAGGTCCTGGCAGGACTGCGACCACCTGGTGCACCTGATGGCCCGCACCGACGCCCAGGTGGCAATCGCCAAGGCCGAGGCCGACAAACGGATAGGCCAGGTGAACGCAGAACTTCAGAACACAACCGCGCCTCTGGTGGCCCAACGCGAGGCCCTTGCCGCGGCCGTCGAGACCTTTGCCGCCGCCCACCGCAAGGACTTCGGCGGCGGGCGGTCGATGGCGCTGGCCCACGGCCGGGTCGGCTGGCGCACGACTCCCCCCGCTGTCCGCCTTCTGCGGCCGGCGGAGCAGATCGTGGCCGATCTGGAGGCCCGCGGCATGGATTTCGCGATCATGATAAGCAAGCGACCCTCGAAGGACGTCCTTGCGGAACAGGACGCGGCCCTCCTGCGGGAACTTGGCGTCCGGGTGACCCAGAGGGATGACTTCTACGTCGAATATGCCGAGGCCAGCCTTTCAGAGGCGCCAACGCAAAGTGCCTGAGTGTCTGAGTGCCTGGGCAGAACAAGGACCAAAAAACGGGAGCAAGCCGTCACAGTCAACGTGCCATCCTGGATGTTGCGGGCCAAGCCTTCCCGTGACGGCAAGTTCATCGACGTCGGCCTGACGTGCGCCGGCAAGTGGTATCTGCTCGTCTGGTGCGCGGTTTTCATTGCACGGGAATGGCTCACCCGCAAGGAATGACCGCGGCGATCGGGCAGCCCGGCCGACCTCCCCGGACCTCGCGGCTGCTCTCGGGGCAGGCACAAAGAACCTTGAATCGGAAGATGACCACGCTATGATATGTACGAGCGGCCACCGACAGGGGCCGCCCGTCATGGGGCCGTTCGGGGCCGAACACCCGAGCGGCCTTTTTTTCTTGGGGGAGGGGACGTGGACGGAAACCCGGCAGCCGTCAGCGCCGTCGCCAGCCCGCGCGTCTGCGAAGCGGACCTTGAGGACCGACTCGCCGCATTCCTTGAATGCACCGGCCTATTCCGGGTGCTTCGCCAGGTCGTCGGCCGCCCCCTGTGGACCGCGTGCCCTTCGGCCGGGTGGGTCCGGTGTGATCTTCTGCTCTTGGCCTCGAAGCGCGGCCTTGCGGCGGGCTGGCTACATGGCCCCATCGTCATTGAGGTCAAGCGCCCCGGTGAACCTATCGGCCCCGCAATCTCGCAACTCATGGACTACCTGCGTTCATCCTTCCTCTTGCCCAACGGCGTGCCTATCATGGCTTCCTGGGCCTTCATCTACCCCGCCGAGCGCGTGCACGGGCCGCTTGCAAGCGTGTGTGCCCGAAACCGAGTCGGCACAGCGAGCCTTGCGGGCGGTGAACTGGATCTGCTGTGCGGCGAGCAGCGGATCCTCACCGTCGGCGAGGAAGGCGCCCTGCGAGTCGGCCAGGTCGGTGTCGGCCGGCGCTTCGGTTCGCGCTAAGCCGCGGCTGCCGCTGCCGATCCGCGCGATTGCTCGCGTCAGCCAGCACTGAGGCGGGGCCAACGAGGGGAAGGCCCCGGCCGGGCAATCCGCGGCCATCCTGGGCGATCCTGGCGCGTCGGTTTCGGCCACCGGCTGCGAAACGGGCCGGTCGGCCGCTTCACATCGGTTGGTGTCGATGCTTGCCGCCCCGTCCGTGGCCTCCCTGGACCGCCCGAAGTCTGCCGCCATGGGGGCGGCCCCACCGCGGAGCGCTCGACGGGGGGACTCGGGCGCCGGCAAAGCGGCATGGGATGCCGCCCGGTGGGGCCGGCTGAAGGATGCGGCGCGCCCCGGAGATCCTGGACGCCACCAGGCGGGGCGCGCCTTCGTGTCAGTTCCAGACCAAGCCGCCCTCGTCGCGCAGTTGCTGAAGGAGCCGCACCATCTTCTCGGTATTCTTCGCCGTCTCCTGGGACGCTTTGGGAAGAACGTCGCCGCCGAGAGCGCTCATGCCCATCGCCGACTCCATGCCCCAGAACGTCCCCTTCGCGCCGTAGGTCGGACCGACGAGGTCAGGCAAGGCCGCGGCGGCCTCTTCGAGGGCCTTTCGAATGGCGCGCTCGTAGATGTCCTGCGGCAGGCCTTCCTCGAGGGCCTTGTCGAGTTCCCCTTTGCGGCGCATGAACTCTTCTTCGGGCGTCTCGACGGAGCGAGTGATCTCCTCCAGCGTTCGCTTGCGCTCTTCGTCGTGCCGGCGGGCCGCGTCCAGCCGTTCCTGCTCCAATTGCAGGGCCTCGCGCGCGGCCTCCGCGGCCTTGTGGGCGGCCTCTACGGCGTCCTTCTTCGCCTCGGCGGTGCGGATGTTCAGGAGCAAGATCTCGAGCAGTTCCTTCTTCTCTTCCGCCGTGGCGTCCATGCCCGCGACCTGGTATGCGGCATATGCTTCGGCCCCCACGCTCAACTTCATTTGCTCGTCCTGGGCCTGTTTCAGGAGCCCAAGGAACTCCTTGGTGCGCCGCACGCGTTCCTGGCCCGCCGCCGCTTCGGCCTTCATGCTTTCGGCGCGGAGGGTGAGAACCAGGGCCTCCAACCTGAGAGCGGGATCGGCGTTCGCGCCGGCAACCTCGGCTACGGCCTTCTCCCCTGCCGGAAGAGCCGCGTCTGCCAGCCTCTTCTGGGCCGTCGCAACCAACTCAAGGCCGTGTGCGTATCGCTGGACCTCCTCCCTCGCGTCCGCCATTGCCTTCTGGGTGTCAGCCACGTTGTAGGCGTACTTCAGGGGGACGTGGTGGAAGTACCTATCGAAGGCATCGCCCTCCAACTCCGCCTTCTTGAAGTATGCGTCGGCCTCGGCTCCCATTTCCTTGACGAGTTCGCCAAAGAAGGGCAGTTTCTCGGCGGACTTGCGCATGGCCTCGAAGTCGCCGGCAATGAGACTTGAGAAGATCTGGATGTCCGCAAGGGCGACCCGGGCCTCTTGGATGGCCACGTAGAACTTCAGACCAGATCCGGCCAGGTCGGTGCCGCGGAAACTGCCCGCAAGGAAACCCTCGCCGCCAGGGCCGCGCGCCGCCGTGCTCGCCCTATTCATCTCCGCCGCCGTTTTTGCGACCTGGGCCTGGGCCTTGTCGAGTTCCGCCTGGAGGAACGCCTGGTCGATTCCCATCTCGACGAACACCAGGCCGGCCCGAAGTTCTCTTGCCGAAGGCATAGGCGGTCCTCCTCAATCCGAATTCAGGCCGCGTGAACCGACGCGGCGCGGAACTCTACAGGTACATTTGCAGGACGGCCTCGGCGGCCGAGCAGTTCCCCACGTGTCCCTCGCCCACGTCGGCCGTCGTCACCTTGAGACGAAGGAATCGCTTCATGCTTGCCGGCAACCGCGACCGCCAGGCCGCGGCCTCCGCGCCCCCGACCGTCTCGGCCCCCGTCTGCACGATGATGGCCCCCAGGATGGCCTCGGGCGAACTGAACGCGGCGTCGTCGGCCTGCTCGAGGTAGTAGGCGGCCGTCTGCCCGGCGGGCAACTGCGTGCCATCGAGGGCGGGGGCGGTGAGCTCGATCTCCAGGCCGTCCGGCACCATGCCGGCCGGCCCGTTGCCCAGGTCGATCGGGTCGGAATAGACGCTGCCGGCGTCGGCCGGCAAGGCGATGGCCGCGCGAAGCGCGGCGTCCTTAAGGTCAAACATGGCTACGCCTCCAATGACGGCCCGGTCCATCAGTGGCCCGGACCAGTAGCGCCGACCGCTGTTCCCCCGCCGATAAGAGACCGCGATGTCGTGTCCCCCACCGCCCCGGCGCCTATCTGGACCCGGCGGCCGCATCGACCGGCGGGAAATGGACGGCCGCCGGCCTGGTGAACGTCAGGCCCCTGGCGATGCGGGCGATCTCTTTCCCGACCCGTCCGGCGAGGGACTCTTCATCCTGCTCTTCCTCTTCATCGCCCCGTTCCTTCCGCTCCCGCCGGACGGTCAGGTCGAGGGCCGCCTGTCTCTCCGCCATCAGGCGGTCGGCCTCGCGACCGGCCGCCTCCCAAGAATCCGCGAACGTCCCGCGCCCGGGTCGACTCCCGGCCGGGCCTCCGGCCTCCACGTAAGGCTCGAAGGCGATGGATAGATATGCTGCCTTCTCGAATCCAACCTCGGTGAACATGCTGCACCTCCAATGGCGGCCGGACCCGCCAACGTCCTGGGCCAGGACCGCAGACAGAAAAGGCCCTGCGAGGATGTGGCCCCGCACGGCCTTGTCTCGCATTCGGTCCGAAGCAGCCCGCCTGCGGGCCGTAGCCCTCTGGCAGGCGGAGGCCCGTCGGCCTCCAAGATCATTCTTGCTCGCCGGACTCCCAAGTCAAGCCCCGCGCCGCCCCGGTGGACCAGGTGCTTCCTGCCGACCCCTGCCCGCCGGCCTCGGCCGCGTCCCCCTTGGCATCCTCTCCGGGTCTTGCGGTTGCCAGGATTTCGAGGTCCTCCAGACCCGCCGGGCCCGCGACGGCCGGATCCTGCGGCGCGCCCGGTGGTCTTTCCTGCGGCCGCCGGATCACCACCAGCGAATACCTGTTGCGGTAGGAGGCCCCGCCGCGGCGGTCTTGGCATCCTGGTCCAGGGATGCCCTCCGCATGCAATCTTGACCGACTGGCTCGATGATTTCGCCAGTCCCCCGAGCGCCAAAACGGCGTGTGTGACCCGTGCCCTCGCCATGCTCGCCCTGCCGTTCGCAGGGCGCAACCCGGTGGGCCGGGACAGCGGCGCCGTCCCCAAGGCTGCCGGCGCATGGAAAAACCGCAGCCCCGCCTACCTTGACCTCCGCCCGCGTTGCGCCACGGGCCAGCCAGGGGCCTTCGTGGGCCGTTTACGGGCCACTTCTGCCCGCCCCGCGACCGCCCCCCGGATTCCGCCCGGATTTCTCTTGACGTCCTGGCCGCGGTCGGGTCTATTGGCCCGCGCAATGAAACGCTGCGGCCTTTCGACGAAACCGGACGCACAAAAAGAACGGGGCCACGCCGCGCGGGAAACCCACCTTCAACCGTGGCGTTTCATTGCACCGCCGGCGTGGCTCCTCTTGTCGAAAGGAGCATCACATGCCCACATCTACAAAAAGAGTGCCCACGAGTAGGAAACCCGCACCGCCGCGGAAGCGCCGTCCGCCGGAGACCAAGGTTTTGAGCGTCCACTCTATCCGGGCACGCATGATAGAGGTGGTGGACGCCAAGGGCCGATCGCTGATACAACTCGCTCCTTTTTGCGGCACCGGTGCGATCGCGATCCTGCGCCCCGATGGGGAACCCCTCGTCGCGATCAGTCTCGACCCCGACAAGCATGTGGGGGGAGGCGGACTCGTATCGGTCTTTGGACCAACCGGGCGCGTGGCCGCCAGCCTTTCAGGCCGGCGTCAGGGCGGGCAGGTTGCCGTGCATGATGTGCACGGCTACGGCCTCGGCAGGTTGGCAGCATTCGACGTGGCCGACGTGGGGGGCGCCATGCTTCAGTTGAAGGGTCGAGACACCGGAATACGCATGAGGAACGGCAAGGTGGATACCTTCCCAACCTGGCAGAACTTCCGTGGTGCCCGACAAGGCGCAGGAAAGCCGGAGAGGCGGCAAGGGAGGAAAATGGGCTTTGCCCGGCGCCTTGAGGCTTTCATGTTTTAGGACCTGGCGAGCCGGTGCCGCCGCGTCCGCAGCCAGCAGCGCCAAAGGCGTGAGGGCGCCAGGTCCTGGCGGTCATTGGGGCCGTGGCGCGGCCCACAGCCGCAGAAAAAGGGGACCAACGATGATTGCAGAAGGCGCGGGCGCCGCCGCGGCCCGGACAGTCCAGGCCGGGCGCTTTGAACTGGTGGACGCCGACGGAAAGGTCCGGGGCGCCCTGGGCATGACGGCCGAGGGACCGTTCGTGGCCCTGTTTGGCGCGGCTGGCGAAATGCGGGCGGTCCTGCACGTCGGCGGCGAGGACGCGGCCCTGGACCTCCTGGACGGGGCCGGCAAGTTGCGGGCAGTTGTGGCCGCAGGCGCAGGGGTGAAGGTCTTGGACGCGGCGGGGATGCCTCGATTGCTTCTGACCGCGGCCGCCGACGGGCCATGCGTGACCTTGGCTGACGCGGCGGGTAGGGTGCGGGCGATCGTGGCCGTGGACGCTGAGGGCCCGGGCCTAACACTGAGCGACGCAGAGGGCAAGGTACGAGCGACCTTGGCCGCGAACCCCAATGGGCCGGGCCTGACACTGAGCGATGCGGCCGGCAACCCGCGGGCGCACCTGGCTGCGGCCGCCGATGGGGCAGGTCTGAGTGTCCTGGACGTGGCCGGCGAAACGCGGGCGGTCCTGCATGTGACCGCCGAGAAAGCGATCTTGGACCTCTTGGACGCGGCGGGCAAGCCGCGCGCGGCGTTAGCCGTGGACGCCGACCGGACGCGCCTGGCCTTGGCCGACCCGGCAGGCAAGCCACGGGCGGACCTGGCCGCGACCGCCGACGGGGCGGCCCTGAAGATTCTCGACCCGGCAGGCAAGATCCGGGCGGACCTGGCCGCCGCCGCCGACAAGGTCGGCCTGAACCTCGTGGACGGGGCGGGCAAGGTCCGGGCGGTCGTGGCTGTGGACGTCGACGGCCCGCGCCTGACCTTGACCGACGCGGTGGGCAAGCCGCGGGTCCTCGTGGACGTGGACGCTCAGGGGCCGGCCCTGCATATGTTCAATGCGGCGTGCAGGCCAGGCGCGGTCGTGGCCGTGGGCGCCGACGGCCCGACCCTGACCTTCTGGGATGAGCAAGGCGTGGTGGTGGCGTCCGTGCCGTGAGCCGCCGGATCGGCCGCGGGCCCTGTGACGGGCGAGACGCGGGGGCTTCTGAACCCGAGGGCCGCAAAACCAGGCTGAGGCGAACCGGACCTATGGAGGTTGCGTTATGGAAACCCAAGGCGAGGGAAGGGAGCGGGCGCCCGGCGACGGCCGCCCTGGACGCCTTACAAACCTTGACGGTTGAGGAAGTTGCCGAGGTCCTGGGCGTCAACCAGGAGACGGTGCGGCGATACGTCCGCGAAGGGCAATTGCGGGCCGCCCGGTGGGGCCGGCGGTTCCACATCAGGGCCGAGGCCGTCCGGGAGTTCCAGGCGGACCGCGAGGTCGTGGTGCCGGACCCGGCCGAGTTCATCCGGCGGGCCAGGACCCGCAAGGCCCGGGCTCGCCGTGGACCGGCCGCGAGGCGCGGCGGGCCAGTGGTCGCCCCGTCCAGGCCGGGGGTCGGCGCGCCTCAGGCGGTCGGCGACCCGCCGCCGGCGTCTGGACGGCCAGGCGGATCCGCCCTGCCGGACCGGCCGGCGGCCGTGGTCCGCTAAATCACTCGAAACGGGCCGCGGGCTGCACGAGGCCGATGGCCTCGTGACCGGTGACACTGGCCTGGTAGGCCGGCCCCGCGGCCCGCATCGAGCGGGGCGCCGCCGGCCGGCAAGACCGTGATAGGCCGCGCGGACCTCTCGCGAAGGCCCTTGACCCGCCGGCGGCGGCGCGGTTGAATCGCGAGCGCGGGGGCTAGGTCCCGCGGACTGAAGAGCGGTATCCTGACCGCCTGCCCCCGACCTTCTTTCAGGACCGGAAACAGGAGCCGGACATGTCGAAAGTCGATACCTCCAAGCGACGAAACGCCACTGTACGAGAACGGTTGCTGAAGTTCTGCCGCGCGGGGGAGCCTTATCCCGGCACAGTAGTTTTGACGGCCCGCCTTCACAAATCTATGCAAAAAATTTGCTACGAGATGAACCACTCGCCCGAACTGAAGGCCTGGCGGCTCAAAACGCGCAAGTGGCACGAAGTAATGGTCTGCCTGCTGAACCTGTCCCGCGCCAGGAAGCCGTATCCCGGCAGGCGCGCTTTGGCGGCCGCGCACAACTGCTCGGGGTCCACCGTTGACCGCGCGTTCAAGGAATCCGCCGAACTGAGAGAATGGGAGTCGAAGGCTGGCCTGCGGCCAGGAAAAAGGCCCAAGCGTCTAGACGTCTTGACCTACCTGCTAGAACGGTGCCGATCGGGGAAGCCGTATCCCGGTATGCGCGCTTTGGTCTATGATGGACCCTGTTCTTGGAAACGTCTCTACCTTGCGTTCAAGCAATCAGCCGAACTGAGACGCTGGCGGGCTGGCAGCGAGGTCCACAAAGGGGTAAGTCCCAAGTGGCCAGGCATCCGGGACCGCCTGCTGAAGCGGTATCGCTCGGGGGAGCCGTATCCCGGCAGGGCCGCTTTGGCGGCCGAGGAGCACTGTTCTCTGAACACCATTGCCCTCCCGTTCAAGTACTCGCCCGAATTGAGACGTTGGGAGGCCAAGGCCAAGCAACTTCCAGGAAGAAGGCCCAAGGGTGAAGAGGTGGAGGAGTACTTGCTGGAGCAGTGCCGCCAGAGGAAACCGTATCCCGGCATGGGCCCTTTGGCCGCTCGGCTGAGATGTTCCCGGAACACTGTTGCCATCCCGATCACGCGGCGTCACGAACTGAGAGACTGGCAGGCCGGGGCTGACCTGCCCAAAGGGCCCAGCCCCAGGTGGCCAGGCATCCGGGACCGCTTGCTGAAACTGTACCGCTCGAAGGAGTCGTATCCCGGCAGGCGCCCTTTGGCGACCCGGATGAGATGTTCCATGCCGCTCATTGCCCACGCGTTCGAGGAATCCGCCGACCTGAGAGAATGGCAGGCCGGAAGTGATGTGCACGGAGGTCCAAGGCTCAGGCGACCTGGCATCCTGAAACGTCTGCTGAAAATGTGCCGCGACCGAAAGGCGTATCCCGGCAGGGTCGCTTTGGCTTGTCGACTGAAATGCGGCAAGGCGCTCATTGCCATCTTGTTCAAGGAATCCTCCGAACTGAGAGATTGGCAGGCCGGGATTGACGTGGACGGAGGCCCAACCCTGAGCCACCCCCACCAACCTGTGGCTACCGGCCCGGTTGCGCCTCCGGCCCTCTCGGCGGCGAAAGCGGCCGGCAATGGCATCGCCGGCAGGGCCGAAACCGTCTCGCCTGAGACTGTGGCACAGAAAAAGCACGAGGCCGAAGGTGGGGCATCCGGCTTTCTCGGCGCCATGGACCTGGCCAAGAGGGGCGGAGTGCCAAAGGACCGGATGCCGCTCCTTCACATGCGGCTGTCCCGTTTCCGCATGAAACACGGCCATGATAAGAGATATGTAGTTGAAGTCGAAGCGCCAGCCCGGCGAGAGGCCAAATACCTGCACGCCTGGGAGCACGTCCTGCCGGAGATCAAGGACCTCTTCACCAAGCCGTCTCCTTGATAGACTGTTAGACGGCTGTTAATCGACAAAAAATCTGCACCGGCAAATCGGCCCTGGCACTAGCGCCAAGCGGCATTTCCCCACCGACAACCTGTTAGACGGGGGTCAATCGTCCCCTTCCCATCGGCGAATGCCTGTAGACTGCCCGCGCCATGAGAAAACGGGTGAACACCAAGAAGGCGTCCGATCTTCCGCCGAGGCTTCTGCGGCGGATGTTGGCGGACACTGAGCGCACCGCGGGGCCGGATAGTCAGTCGGCGGCGGCGCTCCGCAGGGCGCTGGTCGAGGCGAAGCGCCGGGCGGCAAAGCGGCCGGTCAAGGAGCCTGCCGGCGACGCGGGAGTGGCAGGAACTAGTGGCCGGCCCGTTCGGGGTCCGGCTTGACTGCCGCCGTGGGGCGCCGCCGAACACGGCGACCCCGCGGCGGAAAGGATCGCGCATGGTTGGGGAGGAACTCTTGACGACGGCCGAATTGGCCGGCGCGTTGAAGGTGCGGCCGGCGGCCATCCGATCCTGGGTGCGGCGGGGCCTTATTCCCGTGGTGCACATCGGCCAGAAGACGCTGCGGTTTTCTTGGCCCGAGGTCCGCACGGCCCTGGACCGCGCGAAGGCGAGGTGTGAATGACCGATCGCGGGCAAGTGCAGGCAGCAACCCGCCCGGCGGAAGTGGCGCCGGCCATCTTCGTACCCCGGCCGACCATCATCGGCAGCGGCGGTCGTTTTTGGCGCTTGGCCCTGTGCGACCTGGACGCTCTGACGAGGCGCGACGATCTCTCAGGCAGTGAGGTCAGGACCTTCCTCGCTTTGGGCGGATTGACTGTCGGGGCCGGCAAGCAGGTAGCCGAAGTGTCCCTTGCAAGGTTGGCCTGCAAGGTCGGCATGACCCGCAAGAATTCTCGCCGGGAACGGTCGGGCTTTGTGCCAGATCGGTCAAGGATTGCCCGGGCGCTGGGCGCGCTCGAGTTGAAGGGGTTGGTGGGCCATGAGGGCCCCGACGGTCAGGCTTGCCTGCGATGGATTTTGTGGCCCCTGTCGCGTCCAGTCCAGTCCGACCCACCGTCCGGAGGGGTTGTCAGAATTGACAACCCCCGCGCAATCGCCAGTGACAACGGGGGGGTTGTCAACGGTGCCAACCCCACAAACTTAGATATACAACAGAAGACGGGGAAGGAAGACGGCACGGAAACCTCCCCCCTGCGCGCGCTGCACCACAACGGCAGTATCCCGGACCCCGATCTTCGGCTGGTGCGGCTGTTCTCAGAGCACATCGGCGCCGCCGGTCCGTTGGGCCGGCGTGGCGTCATTTTCGTTCAGGCGATAAGCGAAGCCCGGGCCGCCGGCGCTACGGATGCCATGATCGCCCGCGCCATCCTTGAGTCGACTGCCACGGCGGCACCGTGGACAGCACCCAACGCGGCCCGGGCCGAAGCCCGCGCCTTGGTCGAGGCGTTCAACCGACAGGTCGGCCTTCACGATCGCTTGCTAACGGTGGTCGGCATCCTGGACTGCGTGGTGGGTTGCCGGAAGGCTTATGCGGCGGCCGAACGCGGTCACTTTGACGGCGATGTTGGGGTCGTGGCCGGCGTCGTCGGGTGGGCGAGGGCAAACGCCGAGGCGCTGCGCCGGGCGGCCGTGTGGCCTCAGAGCCGGCAGGGGCGACTTGACTTCCGGGCTGGCGGCCAACAGGTGCACGAATGACGGTCAGAAACGGTCTGGATTCGGCTTTGGTTAATCTTCTTTCGCGCCA
>Ga0315280_10008014_pt1 | contig 13971 bp, 12 predicted proteins | sample YL17G06_40_MG_FD_203697 | JGI IMG/M metagenome (GOLD analysis project Ga0315280, IMG submission 203697) | Sediment microbial communities from Yellowstone Lake, YNP, Wyoming, USA - YL17G06_40 | ecosystem: Environmental > Aquatic > Freshwater > Lake > Sediment | place: USA: Wyoming | collected...
ATCGCCTCCCTTTCCCTGGAGACCAGGGCCCGCAACCTCTTTCCCCAGGGGGAAAAGGAGATCCCGCTGTGAGATTCCTGTGCCTGGATACCAACATCCTTTACCATCCCGTGCTCAGGCGCCTGCGTGCCTCCGAGCGCTGGGTTTTCCTTGCCCTTCTCCTTTTATCCGGGGAAGAGGGAAGGCTTGTTTATGGGGATATGGCGCTCGGGGAGCAGGATTTTGCCGATCAGGCCGGGGTCTCCCTGGAGGAAACATCAAGGGCTCTGGAACGCTTCCTTGAGCTGGGCTTCATAGAGCGTCAGAACGGTATCCTGTTCCTTTCCCCTGACTGGCGCTTTCAGTCCTCTTTCAATTCCTTAAGCCCCCGGGAAGGGAAGACTCGCTGTGGATCCACGGAGAGAGTGCGCCGCTATCGCCATAAGGTGCGCTTAGAAAAAGAGAACTTCCCCGAGGAAGTTGAAACGCTCAGGGAAACGCAAAATGAAACACCATGTAACGCTTTAGATGAAACGCTTGAAACGCATGATGAAACGCGTTACATGAAACGCAATGAAACACCTAATGAAACGCTTGGCGAGGCGCCCTTCAGGTTTCAAGAGGCCAAATTTGGAGCCCAATTCCAGCAAAAATTAGAGCAGGAAGCATTCCTGAATGAGGAGGAAAATGAGCCCAAAGAGAAAGAAGAAAGAAGCAAAGAAGAAAGAGAAGGAGAGTTTTTATCCCCTGAGGGAAAAAACACTCTCTTCTCTCCTGAAAGAGAAAAAAAGAAAGAGTCCAGAGAAGGAGGAAAGGAGAAAACTCCTCTCTTATCTGAGGCATTTTCATCTTTTGCCCTGCCGCATAGGGGAGAGGGAGGCCCTTCCCCGGGGCGCTCTTCCATGGAGGGGAAAGGGAATGTGAATCCGGATGATGAGCCCGCGCTTCCTCTGGAAAGCAGGACTGGAGAAGGTGACCCAGCGCTTCCTGGGGAAAGCAGGACTACAGAAGGTGACCCAGCGCCTCACCAGGAAAGCAGGACTGCGCAATCCGTTGCAGGCCCCGCGCCTCCCCCAGAGGAGTGGGAGGCTAAAAAGGACGAGCTCGCGCCTCATCCCGAAAGGAGTGGGGCTGGAGAAGGCCATCATCCTCTCTTTAAAAGGGGAAAAACTTCCAAAGACGAACTTGGGCAGATTGAAGGCGAGGCCGGCAACCTTTCCCGCGGAAAGGGGCTTTTGGAGGTCACATTTTTAAAAGGGAGGAAGTCTGGGAACGCGCCCTCCCATGGTCCTCCTGCGCTCAAAGGAAAACAGGAGCCTTTTTTCTATCCTCAGGACTTTGAGGCCTTCTGGTCCGTTTATCCCCGGCGCATCGAGAAGAGGAGGGCTTTCCGGGCTTGGCAGGCCCGCCTGCGTGAGGGCATATCCTCTGAGACTCTGATCACCTGCGCCCGGAACTATGCGGACTACATCCTCTTAAAGGGCACAGCCGAATGCTACATCAAACACCCAGCTACCTTCCTGGGCCCTGACCGGCCCTTTGAGGACTGGAGGGAGAAAAGAAGGGACGATGCCACGATTCCCAGGCTCTCCAGGACAGCTCGAGCGTGCCTGGCTTTAGCGGAAAAGTACGAAAGGGAAGAGGAAAATGGAAGAGAGGACCTCAACTTGCTCTCCCTCTGAAACAGCCTGCCCCATCTGCGGCGCCCCTTACCGCACGCTCTACCTGGGAGGGATGGAGATTCAGGTCTCGACCTGCGAGTGCCTGAAGAAGGAGGCCGAGGAGCGCCTCAGGGAGAGGATCCTGAAGGAGGAAAGAGAAGCACGCCTTCGGGCCTCAGGCCTCACCCCGCGCCTCATGCTTGCGCGCCTCGAGAACTTCGAGGAGGATCCGGGAAAGGAGCGCGCCCTGGCGCTGGCCCGGGAATTCCTGCGCCGCTGGCCTGAGCAAAAGAGCGAGCCTCACTCCTCGGGGATCCTCTTCTGGGGTCCTCCGGGTGTGGGCAAGTCCCACCTGGCTGCCGCAGTAGCCAACGAGCTTCTGGAGAGGGGATTCTCCATTCTCTTCCTGAACACGGTGAACTTCCTGAACTCCCTGCGCGACCTCTACCGCGAGGAGGAGAGCGAGGTCCCGGAGATGGAGAGGGTCTTCAAGGCGGACCTTCTCATCCTGGACGACCTGGGAGCGGAGAAGCCCACGGAGTGGGTCTTAGAGAAGATCTACCAGATCGTGAATTCCCGATACGAGAGCCTGCTCCCCCTGATCGCCACCACGAATCTGGACTTGAACTCCCTGGAGCGCCTCTTAGGAGAGCGCACTTTTGGCAGGTTAGTTGAGATGTGCCTCCCGGTGGAGGTGGGAGGGGAGGACCGCCGCCTGAGGATTGCCCGCCTGAGGTCTGTTGAAGGTGGAGGGGAAAGGGCTTTCCCAGTTTCACAGATTTAGACGAGAGGAGGTCTTTCCCCAGAGGGCACTTCTTGACGTTCCCAGTTCCGAAGCATGTGCCCCCCTGCTCTGATCCAGAAAAAGGTGAATGTCTGAGCCGCCCAGGCGCCAGCCCGCAAAAGGGATCATTCTTTTGAGCGAGGAGGAAATGCGGGAAAAGCGCAGGCGCTACCTGGAGACTATTGGCGCGGTACTCAAAAATCTGGAAAATATAAAGGAGGTAAGGTAAAGGAGGTTCCGGTCGGCGTAGATTTTGGGGATCCTGGTTGGCGCGCTTCAGGGGGCTCGCCGCACGCCGACCCGGCGGGCCCTTTGGAGTCTTAGGGCTATCTTTAGTGTCCTTGAACCAAGGGGGCTTTATCCCTGACAGAAGTCCTAAAATCGATCCGGAGAAGCATCTCCAAATATACACAAAGCAAAGGAAAAGCCCCAAAAGGAAAGAGGGATATTCGGAGAGCCTTGGGCGCCGGGAGTTAAAAAAATGGTTGTTTCCTATTAGCCACCTTCCTATAATTTTTACAGCCGACTACTTGCAAAGGGGGCAAATGGCCAGGAATCTAAAAAAGAGGGCGACATCTTTTCTGCAGGACACGATGGCCACCCATGGCCAGGAGTGATGAACCAAGACTTTATTGTTGAGAGACCGGCATACTCTTCCGCGCTTCCAGCTCCGCCGCAGGAGGAGGATGGAACTCTTTGGCTATGGGCGTGGCCGGAGCTGCTCGCGTGGCCCTGCAACATTCAGTGGCTTTTCTCTCCGGTTGTGGGCAATAAGCAGTTTCCTGGGGATCTCTATGGGATCAATGAGACCGGCCGTCTCACGTTGGTGGAGACCAAGCGCGCTGTCGGCAGAGCGGATCCGTACGAGGACTTCATTGGCAAGATAAGCTGGTTCCGGACTATGTCCACTGCAACACTACGTAGCCGCTGGGAGAAGCTCCTTCGCGACGAGCGCCGCTTCATCGAGAAGTACCTCTCTATGCTACAGCAGGTTACTCGTTTCGAAAGGACCCTCCCGGGGGTTGTACCTTACAGCAGCCGGCGTTTTGCAGTTCTGCAATGGCCGGAGCTATACCGCTCTCGCATAGCCCCAATGCTCGCACCTGGTGCCGATTATGAGACCAAGGTGGCCAAATACCTCTCGCGACGCGAAGGATCTGTGATGAATCAGGTGAGCTATGTTGCGCTGTTTACTGTTCCACGTGGGGGAGTGCCTCAGCTCTCTAAATCCGGCCGGGAGAACTACGCGCGTCTTATCGCCGAAGCTGGCCGAGAGAATGTGCACGTCCGTGCAGTTCAGGCACTCGAGACGTCTCAGGGGATCGCCATCAGGGCCTGGACGCCACCGCTTCAGTAGGTGCCGCTCTTGTTGGACTCAAAAAAAAGTGGCTGACACTTTTTCTTCAGGGTAATAAATTCGATGGTAAACACATTTTCTAATATCATCAAAAATATTCATACTTTTTCACCTTCTTTGGCAAAATAACTTAATACTAGCGGGCATGTCATATGACGGCTGCGTCTGTGCCGCAGCCGTCAGGTTTGTTAGATTTCCGTTTGTGCCACTGTTAGTCGAAGGCGCGAACCTAACCTATTTAATCCCTTCTAATCTCTTAAGTCTTGTTTTTGTTTTGCCGCTAATGAGTGACCAATTGCATTCCAACTTTGATAACAAACGTCTGTTTAAAAGATTTTCAATACAAGCCGAATCAACTATATATACCTGTTTTATAAAGCCTAAAGTAAAATCAAGCAGACAATCGTTAACATTCGTAATTTGTTTTTGGACTTTGATTTGGTTAATTTTTAGTGGGTTATTAATTCTGCTTTTTAGATTAATTTTCCTTTTATTTCGCGACAAACCAACGTATACAGAATTTTGTTTCAATATTTCCAATTCGCCCTTATACAGTGATTTGAAAAATTTGTTTGTAGGTATTGGTGCATCAAAATTATAAGCAAAACTACTTTGTTTAATAGTATGAAAATATATGGGCTCCAAGAACTTTTCTTCCCATTCCTTTCCCATTCTTCCATCGACACGTGAATGAAACAAAAAATCCATAATTAAAAAGGCTTTGCCTATTTCCTCTATTGCAAGAACGGATAAAAAATAAGCCGAAGGGTAACATTTGTTTTTAAAAAGTAAAATGGAATCAAAATGTAACCTTAGCCCATTTTCAAATGATAAACCAGCCATCTTGTCAACTTTTTTAAGATTTATTCCTTCAATTTTCATATTTTTTAAAGAGGTGTGCGCTTTCAACTAGCGGCCCTGCATTTCTGACTTCCCCTGGCCCTAGCAATGAAGACCACGCCATAATTTTCCCTGCAAATCTTAGGCCCGGCGAGTCCGGGTCATGCCTAACTTGGGCTGGGGGCTGTGATGCGACAGGCCCCGAAAGTGTACTACCCCTTGGCCGGCTTCTCGCGCTTATCCACGTCCGTTACGCAAATACGATGTTATGCACCTGTAGCATTTTTAAGCACCAGGTGGTTCTACAAATGGCAAATTCGCCATTTCAGCCTTGTTTTGAAGATTAATATCAGATGTCATAAGTGTTACTATAGCAGAGGGGTCTAACCTTTGAATTTCAAGAGTACTAGCAATAATTCTATCGTCGTTATTTGTAGGATCAAGCCAATGAAGATTATTAGTAAAATTAGGCTCAATTGGTATCATCTTAACAGTTATTGTTTTATTAACTTTTACACCTTCTAAAAGGCTCCCCTGTAGTCTTAGCCCCTTTATTCGATTTATTACGGAAGTAACCTTATCCCGAAATTCCTTTTCACGACCAGTTATTTTAAGCTTATCTAGCTCAGATAACACAGTGGGGACTAGCATAACTGTGTATTGTGTTTCTCCAACTACCTCTGAATATTTTGCTATATCCGGCGAAGTTATGAGCACATTAGTATCAGGGACAATAATAAGCGCTCTTCTATTTTTATCTTCAACCATTCTTAAAAGGTCATAAAAAGTCTTAATCTTATTCTTAAATTGTATTTTTGCTTCCTCTATTGTCGCTGGTAATCCCCAGTCTGCATTTTTTTCAACATAAGAAATGATAGCTATGTCCGTTTCATCGATTTGTTTTTTAACTTCAAGAGAGGCATTTTTAAACAATAACCGGAAACTTTCTATCCATGGAATATAAATCATTTTTATTTCCATTTGTATACGTTTCTGATTCTCATCAGTTTCTCCCCAATAGTACGGTGGTGAAATAAAAACAACAGAACTAAAAGGATCATTTCGAAATTCCTTAATTGTCGATGCCTCAATCAGTTTTAATATTTCTTTTTCTATTTGGCTTAACTTCTGAGATAGTTGATTGGCTAAAGGTATTAATTTAGGCACAAAATTTACTCCCTAATAGTGCTATGGCGTATAACTCGTTCATAATAGCACCGAGTGCCACTTTGCTCCAAAATATGGGATGATAGTAGCACCTGGTGCGGATATTTTCTTTCTGTGAAAAAAATAGGGTCTGACATTTTCCTTTGGGGCACGCCGAGCTCATTTATAAAACAACCGTTTATCCTTCTCTTAAAGTCTGGGAAATGGTAGCGAATTGTTCTAAGGCTGCCTCAAGGTTTTCAGCAATCTCTCCGGCGAGAACATCCGGTGCAGGAAGGGTGCTAGCATCATCAAGGCTTTCGTCTCTCAGCCAGAATATGTCCAGGCTGACCTTGTCCCTCTGCATAAGCTCATTGTAGCTGAAGGCCCTGAACCGCTCTGTTTCCTTCCGGTCGAAGCGGTTATCCGGGTTAAAGCACTGGATAAAATCGGTGAGGTCTTCATAACGTAGAGTGCTCGTCTTAAGCGTGAAATGCGTGTTAGTCCTCAAGTCATATATCCACAGCTTATCCGTCCAAGGCCTTTCACTGGCTGACTTCCGGTCGAAGAAGAGGACATTTGCTTTCACCCCCTGGGCATAAAATATCCCTGTCGGTAGCCTCAAAAGGGTATGGACGTCGCACTCGGCAAGTAGCTTTCTCCTCACCGTCTCACCAGCGCCACCCTCGAACAGGACATTGTCAGGGACGACAATGGCAGCCCTGCCATTAATCTTCAAAAGCGTCTTCACATGTTGTAGGAAGTTTAGCTGTTTGTTGGAGGTCGTTGCCCAGAAGTCTGCCCGTTCGTAAATCAACGATTCCCGGTCAGCCCTGCCCTCGCCATTGACAATGGTAATGCTGCTTTTCCTGCCGAAGGGCGGATTGGTGAGTACCATGTCAAAGCGCTTGCCTGGGTCGGAAATGAGGGCATCACCGACTTCAATAGGACTCTCCTCCCCACCGATGCCATGCAGATACAAGTTCATAACGCATAACCTGGCAACGCCGTCAACAATGTCTTTCCCACTTAGGGCATGCAGTTTGAGGAACTCCTTCTCGTCTCTATTCAACGGGTAGTTCTTGGATATGTATTCATGAGCTGCCAGGAGAAAGCCCCCGGTACCACAGGCAGGGTCATAGATGGTCATCCTCGGCTGAGGTCTCATAACCTCTACAATGGCTTTGATAAGGGGTCTCGGTGTGAAGTATTGCCCAGCGCCGCTTTTAATGTCTTCGGCGTTCTTTTGTAAAAGGCCCTCATAGATTGTTCCCTTGACATCAATGTCCAGCCCAACCCATGTCTCAGCATTGATAAGCTCAATGAGGCGCTTCAGCTTGGCTGGGTCCTGAATCTTGCTCTGCGATTTTCTGAAGATGACGCCAAGCAACCCCTTCTCCCTGCCGAGGCTTTCCAAAATATGACGGTAGTGGACTTCCAGAGCATCCCCGTCCTTTTGCAGCAGACTCTGCCAGTCCAGTTCCGGCGGAATGGTGGACGGCTTGTTTAAGGGGGGCTTGGTCTGTTCGTCAGCCATTTTTAGGAACAAGAGAAAGGTCAATTGCTCAACATAATCGCCATAGCTTACACCGTCATCGCGGAGGACATTGCAATAATTCCACAGCCGCTGAACTATTGTAGAGGATTCATCAAACATATCAGTCCGCTCCTTTTAGCTTTTGGTCAATATATTCGAGCTTGAGAAATACACCATTCAAATGGTCGTAATCATGGTCGGTTGTCAGCAATATACCCTTGAGAACTGAACACGTGGCAGCAATCCAAACATCATTTTTACCCATGTTACGAGAAGTCGTTCCTCCTGGCAACCTCTTCGATGGATTTTTTCCCTGACTGAAGGCATCTATCTTGGCATACCTTTCGAGTATTTCGGGGTGATTAATATTTACCACAGGGATTTTGCTCAACACTTCTTTGAGTTTCTTCTGCTTTTCGCTCCCCCAACCAAATTGCACAGACAGTGAGTAAATCTCACCAATGGTTACTACAGACACGATGGCGATATTAGGCGGTGTGGATACTGAAAAGTGCTTTTCGGCGTATTCGGCAAAACCTGCCGCACGGATGTATCCCAAAACCATGCCTGTATCAAGAACAAAGGTACTCATTAGGTCTCCGCTGACAACTCCTTCAGAGCCGAAAGAAGCTCGTCAATGGATTCTTCACCAGGCCACTGTCCCCATATCTCATTCAGGGAACTCCGGCCTTTCTGCCGGATATTGAACCCCTCAACCAATTTCAGGGGAGATTGTATCTCTTGAACAGCCTGAAGTATCTCCTCGCCAACTTCAAAAGGTCTGACTACCTGTGCTTGGATGAAGCGTATTTTCCCGGATGGGTTGAAATGCGCCGTCCCTTTAATGACAACCTTTTTACCCCATAAATCCTTCATCATCTGTTCGTTGATATACTCCGGTTCCGCTTTACCAGTGATTTTTCGTCCATCCTCTAAAGACAGCCGGAAGAGCCTGTGGGGGTGCTCGATTAAATCAAATGAGCCAGCCAGAGCCACAGCACGCGGTTCTGGTGTTTCTGCCTCGAGTCGCCCAATCTTAGCAAGCTCCGTCCGCCCTATCTTGAAGTTGTCCTTAGGTCTGTTTGGAGAAACAACCTCAAACTCATCCAGGTGTTTTTCAAGTGGTGATTTGAAGGCAAGCAACGCACTCAGCACCCCGCGGTCGAAGTTTTCACTTTCTAATTGTTCCGAAACGGCATCTTGCACCGACTTTGAGAGTAAGGTTAACGCGGTGTCCTCCGGATTAGGCATGGAATACCAGAGGTCTTGTTGCCTGACCTGTTCTGGTGCCGATTCTTCCAATGTCGGCGCATCGATTTCCAGTACGGTTGAACCCTTACTTATGCCAGCGACCGTAAACTCCAATGACTTACTTAGCCAGGTCGGCAATCTTCCTCTTTTGACACTGGCACCCTCAACGGAGAGACGAAGCGTCCTCTCAGAACCCTCCAGAAGTGCATCGGAGATTTTCCTGAGAGCCGTCAACGGGATAGTCCCCTCGGGAGTCTTAAGCCCGGTTATCTTAATTCTGTACCGTATACCGCTCATTCTTATCACCTCCCTCACACATCAAATTTTACTCTTACTTGTAATGCAGGCACTTTTTTGCCCTTTCCGCTTTTATCCGCTCCAGCAGTTTATCTGCTGGCTCATCCGTGGGATCCTGGGGCACCAGTTTGCCCTCGAAGGCCTTTTTCAGGATACTCTTACGCAATCTCTCCGCTTGCTTGAGGCTTTGCTCTACCGTCTTTTCTATCTGGTCGGCGACGGAAAAACGCCGCTCAATTTCCTCAATGATGTGGGGCTGTTCAGGGAGGGGAGGGAGGGGGACAACAAAATTCCTGAGCATGTCTCCAGTAATGGCATCGAAGGTCGTTCCTGTTCCCTTGCCCAATAGCTCGTATTCGAATGCTCGCATCAAGTAAAGAATGAAGAGCGTATCCAGACCTGCTAGGCCATGAATAGCAGCTAAGCCTCTCCCTATACAAGACGTGTCTGGACAAATATTAGTCGGCCCTACCGGAGCCCTGACGGAGATTAGGACGTCTCCTTTTTCTGCTACCTTCTTTGGCGCAGTGCACCATTTCCGAGGAGTAGGATAAATACTGCCAAACTCCAATTTGCCTTGGTAGAAAGGAAGACCATTCCCATTTTCGTTGTAGGTTGATGATGGAGGAGACTGGCCCAGAACTAGTTCCGTAACCTCCCCCAGCCTTGTCCACACCCAGCCCTCCGGCAATCGTGGCAAATCTGAGGTGTCCAGTGGTGGTAGCTCCTTGACCTTGCCTTGGACATTCTTCCGGCCCTCCTCCTTTATCCTTTCCAGAAGTACCGAGGCTGGCTCCGTTTCGCCCTTGTGGGCTTCTCGCCACTGGGCGGTGAGCTTGCCTTCAAAGGCGTCTCTAAGGACCGCCTGGTGGTATGCCTTGAGCTGGGCCTTGACCTTCTTCAAAGCCTCCACACCGGCGTCCAGCCGGGTGAAAAGCTCCTCAATCTTGGCGACGATGCGGTGCTGTTCAGGGAGGGGAGGGAGGGGGATTACCACCTTTTCTGCAAGAAATGATGAACCTATACTTGCCTGATTCACATGGTGAACACAATGTGCCCTGAAAAAGCCACTAAAGAATAAGTTGTGAAGACAGTAGGAAATCCAGGCAGGATTCAGCAGGTTCAGATTCAGTCTTATTCTTGTCATATGGTTAGAGTAGGCCCAGTTGGTATCTTGCCTAATCCAAGCTGTCTTCCCCAATAATTCTGGGCTATTAGTATTGTTGAACAGGACATCGCCTTTCAAAAGATAATCGTGGTCTTTGGATTCCACATATTTCAAATCAGTTAGGTCAATCTCACCCTTAATGTTGATATTCATCGGCCTGAGGTGAGGGGCTCCAATGCCGTTCTTATTGTGTTTACCTGAGGGGAACCCGGGATTTATCATCTCTGCAACCTCCCCCAACCGGGCATGTATCCATCTTCTGGGTAGTTGAGGGAAGCTATTTCCTCGGTTCATCATGCCATCAGCACCTCATTGAGCTCTTCCAGGAGCTTGTCCAACTGCTGTTCAAAGAGACGGTTCGCTCGTACTGCACCGCCTTTCTCATAGAAGGGAGATAGCTCAAAGTCTTCCAGGCTGATACTGGCGGAGGTGGCGATATGCTCCTTTATCATCTCCAGCCACTCCCTTTGCTCCGGGGTAAACTTTCGTCCCGAATGCTCTTGCTCTACCAGCCATGATTCGAAGCGCTGATCGACCACTTCGGGGAATGGCTCAAGTACGTCCGTTTCACCAACGGCAAAGCTTAGCAGCGAAATGATATTTGTGAGAAGCTTTTGGGGCCCGGCTCCTTTCACCTTTGCCCTGTCCAGTTGCTCATAAGCCTGCCAGACAAGCTCTGGAGTCAGATTGTACGGGGGCTTCTCTATCGCCCCAGCCAAGCTCTTTATCTCCTCGTATGTCAGGCGGCGCCTGCCATAGGGCTTGCCGTAAATCAGTTGCAAAGCCGTTAGCTCATCCTTGTTTTCCTCAATGAACTTCTTAAAGGTATCAACGACGGTCCGGGCTCTTTCCCTGGCATGCTCATCAAATCCGGCAAAAATTACCTGGTCTTTGCTTACCGTGTCTATAATCTGCTCGCTCCTCCTCTTGATGTCCAGTATCGTGTTTCTGAAATTCGGCTGGTCGAAGGGGGCGCAGGCAATCTTGACGAGTTCCTGGGAAGCCTTCTTGACCTGCGCCTCGGTCGGTGCTTCCGTGTGGAAAATCTCCCTGGCCTTCTCTATCTGCTTGTCGGGGTCTAGGGCATCCAGCAAGCTGTTGACTATATGCTTGAGGCTTCTGCCTTCTGCCGCTTGCTCGATTTCCTTTCTATTAGTATCGGATATTTGCTTGTCCAGGCTAGCCAGCCTGCTAGCCAGGGAGCTAAGGCTGTCTTCATCCCTGTCGCCCATAGCTACCGACATTACGAGCTTATCAAAGGGCACGCTAGGTTTGCGCTCCAGCGGCCTGGAATCGGTCTTGTCGTTCTCACAGACGCCGACGGCGTCCACTATCACAAAGCGCGTTTTGCAGTCGGCGTCCGGGGTAACAGCCTTGAAATCTGTGGGCGAAATAGTTCTCGTTCCCCGCCCCTTCATCTGCTCAAAATAGACTCTTGATTTGACGTCCCTCATGAAGAGGAGACACTCCAGCGGCTTGATGTCGGTGCCGGTGGAAATCATGTCCACCGTTACCGCTATCCGTGGGTTGTAAGAATTACGGAAGCTGGCAATCAGATCCTCCGCTTTTTCACCCGTGGTTTTGTAGGTTATCTTCTTGCAGAACTCATTCCCCTTGCCGAACTCCTCCCTGACAATGTGAACGATATCCTCGGCATGCGAATCGTCCTTGGCAAAGATTAGAGTCTTCGGCGCTTCCCTCCGACCGGGGAATATCTCGGTGAACAACTTTTCCTTGAAAGTCTTGATGACTGTCCTTATCTGGTCAGGTGCAACCACATCGCGGTCGAGCTGGCTGGCGGGGTATTCAATGTCTTCGTCAAGCAGTTCCCAGCGTGTCTTTCTGGTCAGCTTGTCGCGCCTGTCTATATAATAGCCGGCTTCAACCTTGCTACCCTGCTCGGTGATTTGGGTCTGGACGCGATATACCTCGTAACCCACATTGACGCCATCCGCCACAGCACGCTCGTGGCTGTATTCAGTGACCAAGTTCTGGTTGAAGAAACCGAAGGTTTGTTTTGATGGGGTCGCCGTCAGTCCTATGATGAAGGCGTCAAAGTACTCCAGCACCTGCCGCCAGAGATGATATATGGAGCGGTGGCACTCGTCGGTCACTATGAAGTCGAAGGTTTCTATTGGGATTTGAGGGTTATAGCCAACCTCTTTGGGCATCTCTTCTTCAGGGGCCAGGGCGAAGAGCGACTGCTCCTCTATTTCAGGCTCAAACTCGGGTTCCCCCTTGAGCATGGAATAGAGCCTCTGAATGGTGGTAATGCATACCCGGCTCACCGGATCCAGGGTGTTAGAGGTCAGATGCTGCACATTGTAAAGCTCGGTAAACTTCCTGCCGTCATCCGGGGCTACATACTGCTGAAACTCCTTCCTTGTCTGACGACCCAGGTTGCTCCTGTCGACCAGGAATAGCACTCTCCGGGCATTAGCGAACTTAATCAAGCGGTAGATGAAACTAACGGCGGCGTAAGTCTTGCCGCTGCCGGTAGCCATCTGAATTAGTGCCCGGGGTCTGTTATCAGCAAAGGATTCTTCCAGCTTCTGTATCGCTTGGATTTGGCAGTCTCTCAGCCCCTCTGTTATCAGGGAAGGCCTTGCTCTTAGTCTGGCCCTCAGGGTATTTGCCTGAGAACTCCATTCGCCAAGGGTCTCCGGTCGGTGGAAAGCGAAGACTCTGCGCGAGCGAGGGTCTGGGTCTCTCAAGTCCCGGAAGAAGGTTTCTATGCCAGTGCTTTCGTAGGCAAAAGGCAGGGGTTCCGTGACGTGGGGCAAGTTCTGGGGAAAACCTGCCAGGTATTTCTCGGATTGATCGGCTACGCCGCTCAGCGTAGTGCCTTCTGGTTTCGCCTCGATTACCCCAACCGCTTGCCTATCTACGAACAAGAGGTAATCGGCGCTACCGGATTTAAGAGGGAACTCACGAACGGCAATACCCAAGGACGCCCCCAGATTCAAATCTTGCAGCCCCTGGATTTCCCAGCCTGCTGCTCTCAAGAGCTCGTCAATCTTTTGCCGTGCTTTTTCCTCAGGCTTCGTCTCTCTTATTTCCTATCCTTTCCCTAAGGTTGCTGTTGTGCCTCGTCTTCAAAGGAATTCGACAAAAATAGCCTGGTCTTGGGTCAGCCACTCTTCGTCGAAGAATCTAAATCCGTACTCGTTGACAAAGGTAGGCATTGGGAAGATGCCGTCCTTCAGCCGGCGCCGAAGCTTAGCTGGATGAATACCAAGGCGCTTTGCTGCTTGGGGAACGGTCATATACTTGTACCGCTCAACTATCCTTGGGCCTGCCATCTTGCTCTGATGTTACGACACTGTTAACTATTTGACAAGAACTTGTGCTGGCTGACCACACAAATAACACTGAAAAAATGTGTCAGACTATTTTTAAGTAGGCATGACTCCGGGGTGAGTCATAAACTTTTTAAGCACCCCTCTTGACAAACATTTGTTCGATACTCTAAACTGAGTCCAGGAAGCATGACCTCCCCAAGCTTCTCCTTTACAGGGTCGGCGATAGTCGGCCCTGTTTTTTGTTTTAAGGGAATGAAGGAAAGAAAGGAGAAAAGGAAATGGCAATTGAAAATCCAGTAGGAAAGAGGCTCACCCTGAAGCTCTCCAAGGGGACCGATCCGGAGACCGGGAAGCCGATTTACACTTCGGTTTCCATCTCCAAGATCATCCCTCAAGCGGATGCCGACGCCCTGCTTGCTACCGCCAACGATCTCGCCGGGCTCCTCCTCTATCCGCTTTACGATGTGCAGGCCGTGACCACGGTGGAGCTTCTCGAGGGCTAATCTAACAGAAAGGAGGTGGAAAAATGGCCAAGGTATACGCCCCTTTGATGTCCATTGACGCATCCGGGACCTACGCCAACCAGCTCACCTACGCCAAGTGGAAGGGGATCAGGTACGTGAGAAATCACGTGATCCCCATGAACCCC